>Ga0049084_10000327_pt1 | contig 18322 bp, 21 predicted proteins | sample GreLakmeON33MSRF_FD_66720 | JGI IMG/M metagenome (GOLD analysis project Ga0049084, IMG submission 66720) | Freshwater lentic microbial communities from great Laurentian Lakes, MI, USA - Great Lakes metaG ON33MSRF | ecosystem: Environmental > Aquatic > Freshwater > Lake | place: Great Lakes... | reverse complement strand
CTTTAGTGGAACTTATAGAGTTTCTGTTATAGCTGGATCTTTAACCGACCCTATTAAACAAGTTTAATAATCATTAGTTTTTTCACCACAAAAACTAATTAACTTAAATTAAATTTATGAAAATAACTTCCTTGAATACCGAAAATATTTCTAACGCAACAATTTATAAATTATCTGAAACTTACATTTTTCCAAATAGTGATCCTATTTTGCAAAAAGGTTTTTATACTGAAAACTTCTTAAAATCAATTTTAAAAGAATCTTTTGATTTTGTTTTAAAATGCACTAATTTTAAAGATTTTATTACAGAAGTTAGCTTAAAAGAAGCAAAAAAAACTAGACAAATCGAAACTCCTGAAGATAATTTGGCAGTTGAGACTCCTGAACAAGATTTAGAAACCGAAACTCCTGAGGATAAAGTAGAAATCGAAACTCCTGAAGATAATTTGGCAGTTGAGACTCCTGAACAAGATTTACAAATCGAGACCCCTGAGGATAAAGTAGAAATCGAAACTCCCGAAGATAATTTGGTAGTTGAGACTCCTGAACAAGATTTACAAATCGAGACCCCTGAGGATAAAGTAGAAATCGAAACTCCCGAAGATAATTTGGTAGTTGAGACTAAAGAAATAAATTCTAATAAAAAAAATAGAAATAAATAATGTATTTTCAATTTTCTCAACCAATAAAATACATACTAGTGTCTAATTTTGGACAATTAGCACTAGCTGTTTCTTTAAGTGATGTTAAAGCTCATTTAAGAATAGATTTTGCTCAAGAAGATGCCTATTTAACAAATCTTATTAAAACTGCCATAGAAAGATTTGAAAACATCACCACAATTGATTTAATTACCAAAACCTATAAAACATTTTTAGATAATTTCCCAGTTGATAATGCACCGATTAAAATTAAAAGAACTAAGCTACAATCTATAATTTCGATACAATATTATTTAAACGGCGCTTTAACGACCTTTGATGCTTCAAATTATTATATTAATGAGACTAACCAATATTCACATATATTTTTAAAAGAAGATAAAGAATACCCAATAACAATTGACAATAGGGCTGATGCTGTAATAATTAACTTTACTTCTGGCTTTGGCGCATCTGATGCCAATGTTCCATTTACTTACAAACAAGGATTGATGGAATATGCTGCCTTTCTCTATAAAAATAGAGGAGATGCTTGTTGTAATGATATGGGTATTGCTAATGCATTCTTTAATATAAATCAAATTGAACCATTTATATGATATGGATACAAATGCTTGCAAATTCATCACGAAACCTAAACGCAATATTAAAATTGGCGATTTAAACATTCCAATAACAATTGCCACTAGAATCAAAAAAGCCAATAATATTAATTCTCAAGATGTTTTAATTGACCAAGAAAATCTAGTTTCTAATACTTGGGCAATGCAAGTAACTGTTAATGGAGAAGATATTTTCAATGGAGCAAATTTACTAGGAAAAGTTACTGACCATTTTTATATAAGAAGAGATTCTACTAAAAAAATAAAAATCGAAAACATTATTATCTGCAAAGGAGAAGCTTATAAAATACTCGAAGTATTGCCAAATCTTCATGGAGAAAATATCTTTACAATGTTAAAATGCTCTCATACTGGATTAGCAAATATTAATTTAAATATTTTATGAATATTGAGATTAAATTAGGAAAACAAGATAGCAAGGGAGCTATAAATAAAATTAAAAAAGCAATTGAAGGCGGGATTAGAACTGGTTTAAGGCATTCTGGTAATTATATGGTTCAAGAAGTTAGAAGGCAAATGGCTCTTCCCAAAACTGGCAATACTTATATTTTTTTTAAGACTCGCGGTAAAAAAACAATGCAAAGAACTAGAGCTACATCGGCAGGTTATTCATTAGGAAGCGCTTCTGCAAAAGTGTTGAGATACCCAGCTCCTAAGGGGTTAAAAATCGCAGCAGGAAGCACATATACACACAAAGCATCAAATGCTAGTGGAGAAGAAAGTTCAGCAATTTTAACTGGTAAATTAAGTAAAAGCGTTTACACTAAAAGCAATGGTGGCAATCAACAAATTATTGGCGCAACAGCTCCTCACGCTTCAATACAGGAGTTTGGATCAGCAAGAGTTGCTCCAAGAAACAATATTAGAAGACCATTAGCACAAAATAGAACATTAATTGCTACTAAAATTAGAAATGCTATTAATAATAATTTGAGGAATTTATAAAATGCAAACAAGTGAAATAGTCCATCAATTAAAAGCAGTTTTGCCTAAATTTACAGATGATTTTTCTGATAGTGTAAATATTACAAATATTGTTGTAAATGGCAATAATGTAACCTTCACAACTGATGGCAATCACCACCTTGAAGATAATAATACATTTTTAATTTGTAATGTTAAAAACTATTATGAAATAACATCATTAAAAAGATATAATAACATTGCAATCGCGTTAGCAAACTCTCATCACAACATAACTAGAAACCAATCTAGCGTTGAAATTACTGGAGCAAGTGATGCAAAATATAATGGAACAAAAACTTTATCAAAAACTGATATTGTTTTTAATGTTGCATCTAAAGTTGTTAATAATAATGATACTTTAACTATAACTACTACAGAAAGTAATCCTTTTATTGTCAACGCAAATTATAAAATAGATATTAATGGCAATTTAATAGCAATAAAGTCCATAGTAAACTCAACAACATTTATAGTTGATAATTTTATGGGAATAGCTAATGACTCTATTTTAACCCAAATTTCTTTAAAATCTTCATTGCATTTATTTTTTTATCAAGTCGATGTCACTGCTAATGCTAATCCAACTGGTAGCATTAAATTATTAGAAGCAAGAAATTTTGGATATAATGGTTACAAGCTAGTGGCATCGCATACTCACAATACAATTACTTGTGCTATACCTAATTTAGTTGGTTTGCCATATTTACAAGGCAGTCCAATTGGAATAATAAAAAGCAATATTAGAATTATTGGCACTATTGATTATGAAAGAGCAAAGCAAATGTTTCTTAATGCTATTGATTCAATAAACGCAACTAAATCATGGCTTTTTGTTTATACTTTACCTAGAACAACTGGAAAAGATCCGAATGGCAAGACTGATATAAATGTTGAGAATTATCTTGGTCAAGGAATATCTGCTAAAATTATACAAGCAATAGAATTATGTGTTTTTATAAATCTAGGAGAAAATGCGTCATCTCTTAGTTTAGCTGATGAAAAAGACAAAGTATCTAATTATTTGCAACCAATCTGCCAATCCATAGCTGGATTTATACCAAGCTCTCCTTTTACCGGCAACATTGTATATCAAAAATTAACGCCAGTTCTTGATCAAGGAAAAGAATCTGAATTGAATTTTTATTCTCATACCTTTTTATTTGAAACATTTATCGAATTTACAAATAGTCAAGAAGTAAGTCAATATGATTTAACCGCCTTGGTCAATATTAACTTTGATTTAAAAGATGCCGTTAATGGTAATATTATTAGCACTGTTACCTTAGATAATTAAACTTCGATACACCAATAATCGAAGAATCTTTCTAGTTCAATATGCCAATGTGCAAATTGACCTAAACAATCAACCATATCATCATGGCGACCCTTAGGAAATTGCATTAATTGGCTTTCAAAATTTGGATACCAAGTAGCATCTTTTGGAAAATAAAAACTTCTATTTGAAAACGCGCCAGTTGCGGTTAAAAATCTTATTTCTTTTTTTATACCGCCATGAGAAATAGGAATAATTGTTATTCCATATAATTTATGCTCATTAGGAAGCTCCTGCAATAAACTAGAGCCAGTGTTAGCATCTTCAATTATTAAATCAGTTGCCCTATGCCCATCATTACAAAAAGCTATTAATCCCTCCTTTGTTTCTGGATAAACTTTTCTTTCGCAATAACAATCAATTAAATATTTCGATTTACCAATGATTCCAAATTTAAGAAAGGCACTTGGGTCATTGATTTCATTGGGTTTTTGAGCTGAGTCAACCGATACTACAACTTTATCAAATTTCATAGAAGAGACATCGCTAATTCTAAATGGCTGAAACCAATTTATATCAACCATGTTTCCGCCATCCGCAACAGGGTTTTGCATATATTGAGCAAAGAAAACTTGCTTTCCGTTAGCTATGCCAGTTTCTGGATCAACAACCCTATTCATTAAGCTATTAATTTCATGCCAAGGTAAATAATCTGGTGATAATAATTCGTCTTTTTCAAATACAAATTCCTCATCATCAATTACTATAACAGTTCTCTCTTCAAAGTAAGCCGGCAAAGATATTACTAGATATTCACCTGGTCTAGTTCGAGTTAAGTATCCAGTTAAATCGTTTATGCCCAATCTTTGTTCGATGATAAAAATACTTCCACTAACTTTATCGACCCTTGAATAGAAACTTTCGTCCCAAGCTTTTAATGCGCTTGTGCCATCTGCTTTGTATATCATGTCCGAAGAAATAAAATCATCTGGCAATAAAAAGTCGCATCTTTCACCAGTTACCCTACTTAGCGTTCCAAAGCCTTGTCTTTCTCCACCTAGGGAAGTTTTAATATGATTTTCTGTATCTTTTGTTATTAATAAATCAGGAAAAATATCTCTATATTTTTTTGATTCCATAATTAACTTTGTCCAACCAACATTCCTAGTCACTAGTTTATCTTTGTTAGATACTCCAAACATTCTTTCTGCGGGATTCCTTCCTAAATGCCAAGCCGATAAACCTGCTGAAATAATAGTAGATTTCATTAATCCCGGTGAAATATTAACAATTACCTTTCTAAAGCCGGGCTTTTTTTTTGATGTTGCCTCACCTGTCTTGCACAATATTCTAGTTGACTTGCTTGGCAATAGTTGCTTATTAGGAAATATTGCTGGAAAAGCTACATTACAAAAAAATTCATAAAAGTTTTCTTTATAAATTTTATTCTTCTTTTCTTCTATAATATTATTAATTTTTCTATCGTTTATTTCCATAAAATAAAGCTAAATTCCTATTACTGTTGACAACTTTTTATTTTTAATGTATTTTAATGATATTAAAAAACAATAATTTTTTTATATAAATGAAAGCAACATTAACATTTTTAATAAAATTCTATCGTAATCAAAACGAAGAATACCAAATTAATGACAAAATAGAGATTGATGTCGATTCAGAAGGAAATCCTATTGACAGCTTTTGGTATGAGCAAATTAAGTTTAATAATGGACATTTTAATTTAGATTTTAATAAAAAAGCAAAAAAATAAATCTTATGACACAAACATCTCCTAATACTGACATACAATTAATTGCTGGCTCAGCAGCGTTTGGTTTAGATCTAAGACAGCAACTTATTTTAGCACAAGGAACTTCAGCTGGTAGTTTTACTACAGGAAATCTTATTACAAATGTTCCAACTTCAAATGATGAGTTAAAGGCTCTGTGTGGCGCTGGTTCACAAGCTTACCTTGCAATTAAATCTTTCAGAGAGTTAAATAAAGAATCTCCTTTAAGCGCAATTATTGTAGCTGATAATGGTTCTGGAGTAGCAGCAACTGGTTCAATTGCTTTAACAGTTTCCTCTCCTAAAAATGGCAAAGCCGTATTTACTATTGGCTCAGGTTTTAGAAATAAATATGAGATTGATGTTTTGTCAACAACTACTGCAACTACTTTAGGAGATTCCTTAGCTGCTTTAGTTAATGCTGATGAAAATGCTCCCGTTAGCGCGTCAAATACTACTGGAACAATTACCTTTACAGCTAAAAATAAAGGAACAGAAGCAAATCAATATACTATCTATGTTGAATCTCTCCCAATTGGAGTTACTGCTGTAATTACTGCATTTTCTAGTGGAGCAACTGACCCAGTTATTACAAATGTTTTAAATAAAATTAAAACAGCAAGATATGACATTTGCACTCAAAAATGTTTTATGACTGAGGTTAAAAATCATTTAGAAGCTAAGTTTAACACAGCTAACCAAGCTTATGAGTCTTATGCTGTTATAAGTCAAGTTAATAGCTATGCTGATGCTCAAACTGCTTTAGGAAACATAGCTTCTAAAGTTATAAACAATGTATTTGTTAAACTTGCTAATGAACTCAATATTAAAGGTTCTTCTTGCCCGGAATTACCAATTGTTATTAGTGCAAAACTATTAGCAACTGATTCTCTCAGATTAGTGCCAGAGTCTTCAATTTCTAGCTTTATGCAAGCTCCAAATGTTTCTGGTGGATTAAATAAAGTTGCTGTTCCATTCCATAATGTTAAATTATTAAATGTAGCAAAAATTCCACAAGGTCTTGGCTGGTTGGATGAAGAACTTACTGGAATTGAACAATTAGGTGGTTCAACTTTAGTTATGGACGAGTCTAATTTAAATGTTGTAACTAGACCTAGATTTATGACTGTTTATAAAAAAGCTAATCTAACAGATGATGGTCAAACTTACATGAATTTAAATAAGTTTTTGAACTCAGCAATTGTAAAAGATACCCTTTATAAGTATTGGAAAAAAAGATATGCTCAAGCGGTTTTAACAAGCGGTTCAAATCCAACTGCTGCATCTGATGTAATTTATGTAAACAAAAGATCAGCCGAAGCTACTGTAATATCTATTTTTCAAGATATGGCTGATAATGGCTTAGTTCAAATGGATAGCGGAATTTTGCTAGATGAATTTAAGCGCAATTTATCAATCACAATTGATACGGCAACTAATACTATGAGCGGAAAAGCTTCTTATAGAAATATGGGTCAATTGGAAAATATTAAATTTAACTTAACAGCAAATTCATAATTTATGTCAACAATACCTTTTATTGGAAAATTTTTAATTGATGGAGTCGAAATTTTTGTAGATGGAAACTCTGGACAACTTAAAAATGGCAATCCCCAAAGAATAACTAATTCTTTAGTTAATGGTTCACAAGTAAAGACTATTATTACTGTTGATCAAACAACAGCTAGGTCTTCTGTACAATTTTCTATTAGAGCGAACGCAAATTCAGATAAAACTAACCCTTCTATTTTATATAATAGCTTGCGTCCAAGAAATGATATAGAAATTACATTTATACCAGAATCTGGTAATGGTGGATATATTTTTAGAAATATGACCCTTATAAATGATTTAGAACAAAGTGTTGGTTCAGATGCCTCAATTATGTTTATGTTTGAAGGCGCAACTGCGATTACACTTTAATTTAAAAAAATAAATATATGTCAAATAATAATATTTTTAAAGAAGGAATTATAATTGATTCTTTTAAAATTTCCAAAGAAGTTGGTAAAGATCAAAGCAATGAGCCAATTATTGAATCTCAAGAATTTGTCCCAGAATGGACTGTTTTCGTTAATTCAGAAACTAAGAAAACTAATGCTTTGAAATTAATGCCATTAAAAATGACGGATGCTGCAGAATATCAAAAATTAGAAGGTTCTGACCCATTAAAAGCAGATATTCTTCCAATATTAACATTTTTAGCGAAAAAAAGATACATAACTTCTGTTGATTTTCCTGAGGGAGATGTCAATTTTACTTCTGATTCTTATGCTTGTTGCTCAAACTTATTTTGGATTTATCGTTCAAATTTTTTTATGAATTTCAACTTAGAGTTAGTGGAGAAAAAACTTTAAAGCTAAGTTGTGTTGATAGTAAAACTAAAAAAATCTTATTTAACCAAAAAGAAATTGATATAGCTATACTTTGTCTTATAAAGCAAAATCAAAATATTTTTTCTTATCAACAAGTCATTAATTGGAGTTTTCAAGAATTTTTTTATTGGATTGATATATCTAGCGAATATGAAGCTATAATGAATAAAAATTAAAATATAATTTTAATGAGTGATATAAAATTTACAATTACAGCATTAGACTCCGCCTCCAAAACATTAGATGCTATTGACAAGAAAGCCAAGAGTGTTGGTAAAAACCTAGAATCAGAAATACAAAAAGCTTATAGAGAACGCTTTGGCATGCCTTTATCAGATGCAAAAAAGCAAAGTCAAATGAATCAGCTGTTTACTCAAAATGAGAAAATGGCTAAAGAAAATTCAAAAAAAATAAATGAAGGCTTAAATCAAGAAATTAAGATTAGAAATAATATTTTAGATGCTAGAAAGCAAAGTCAACTTTCAACAGTTAATCTAATAAAACAAAGCTTTGAAAAAGAAAAAAGTTTATTAAAGCAAGTAGCGGAAGAAAATAAAAGAAAAGAAAATGAATCAAGAAAAGTTCAAGTTCAACTAGATAAGCAAAAAGAAAAAGAACAAAAAATATCTCAAAAGCAAGAAATGTTCTTTGCTAAACAGCAAGAAAGAGAGCAAAAAATCCTTAGAAAGGAACAAGGCGATAATTTTAAAAGACAAATAAGGATTGAGCAAGAAAATAAAAAGAATTTTGAAAAGAATCTAAATGATGCCAAGAATGCTAAATTTACCCCGATCAACTATATAAGAGACAAGAAAGGCAATGTAATTGGTGTATCTGGAGAAAAAACCACAACCGCTAATATTGCAAATAGTTTAAATCTAGGCGGAAGAACAATTTCAAGAGAAGAAGCCCAAAGATATGGCAATAGAAGAGGCGGAGGAATGGTTAATGATGGGGGAGGTGGATTCCTAGGTGGCAAAAGAACTTTTGGACAAGTTTTAGGTGGTTATGCTGCTTACAGAGTAGCCGTTGGGACTGAAACTGCTGCATCTGCAATTATAAATACTCCAATCGAGTTAGAGAATGTTAGAGCTTCTTTAGATGCAATGAACTTTGCTTCCGGGTTAAAAGGCAAAGAAGAATATAAAAGCAAAACAAAAAAAGATTTAGAATTTTTATATAAGTTAGGAAATAGATATGGTATAGATTATACCGCCGTTGCTCCTGAATTTATGAGAATGCAATCAGTTAGAGCTAGTGGTAGTAAGAAATTTTCTGATAAAGATATTCAAAATATAACTCAAGCATTTACTGGATTGTCAAGGGTAAGTGGTTTGGACGCTACTAGAACAAAGTTAGTCTTCTTGGCTGTTTCTCAAATGTTAGGTAGAGGTAAACTTCAAGGGCAAGAAGTAAATCAGCAGTTAAAAGAGCAAATGGCTATCTCTGGTCCGGTTATAGAAGAGTCTATTAGAAGAGTTATTTTTAGCCCAGAAATTAAGAAAAAGAATCCAGAATTATATAAAATTTACGAAAAATATAGAAAGAAAAAAATAAACCTTGACCAATTAATGGAAGATGGGGTTTTAGGATCTGGCATTTTGACAGAAACACTTGGCGTTATGCAAGATATGTTGGGAGGAATGGTTGATGAAAAATCCCATACTCTGACAGGCTCTCTGGGTAGATTCGCTTCTGCTTCAAAACAATTTATTGATTTAAGCTCTCAGCAAGGCGGATTTCCAGCTAAACTAGCTAAAAGAGTTGACCAAATTTCCTCAGGTATTCATTATTTTAATAAAATTGGATTATCAGATGAGTTAAATCCAGATAATTCGTATTATGACATAATGAATGCCAAATATGAAGGAAAAGATGTCAGCCCACTAAGAAAAACCGCCGCTAGTGGTAAAAAATTTATAGACCAATCTCTTATACCAAATGCTAGTCTTGCCTTAGGTGTATATTCTGCTAGAAAATTAGCTAAAAAGCTTTTTAAACACGCAATGGTAAAAGGTCGGCTAGCTGGAACATTGCTCGGACCACAGGCGGCTGGAGCTGTATTTGCTGGAGGAATAGCTTATGATTTGGGGAAAGAAATAGGTATCGCTTATGATGAAGCTAGGTTTGACAACGAGGTTAGCAAATTTAAAGATTTTTATAAAGGAAAATATAAAATAGATGCTCCAGTTTTACCTGGGCAAAATAATATGAGCATGAATCCAAATCTATTTGTTGATTCAATAATGGCTCAAACAAAAAAGCCACAACAGAATATGAGCTATATTAAAGCTCCAGCAGACTCAGCTAAGGATTTTTTAAAAGTAATAGATTATTTTCCAAAAAATCAATCATTAATGGGGTTAAATGCGCCACAAATTAGTCAACCAGCTGAACAGCCATTGCAAGGTGATTTCCCAAGCTCGTCAAAACAACAAATAGAGTTAATTTTAAAAATTGAAAAAATGCCAGAAGGCTTTAGTCCAAATATCTACACTTCTGATGGAAGGTCAAAACTTAATCTTGGAGTTAATTTATTAACAGGAAAAAATCAAGGGGTGAGCTATGCCGGTTAATTCAAATTGGTATGCGCCAAAACTTAATGGAGTGCCATTCATATGTTTAGAAGCATCTATACCAGAACTTGGAAGAAAAACAGCTATTTTTGATTATCCGAATACTGATTCAAGATATGTTGAGGATATGGGTAAAGTTAAAGGTGTTTATGAGATAACCGCACAAATTCAAGCAAATAACCTTACTCCATCAAGCTATAAAAGAAATAAAAAGAAATTTGAAAAGGCTTTAGCAAAAGAAGGATTGGGAGTATTAATTCACCCCACCCTCGGTAGAAAAAAAATTGTTGTAGTTAATCCTAAGCAAACAGGAGAGGCGATGCAAGGGCAAATAGGTCTTGTTAATTATAAATTTCTTGCCGTAGAATCTGATGAAAATAAATATCCTAAAAAGCTTGATGATAAGAAAGGATTGTTAAACAAATTAGATGAATTTCTTAAACAAAAATTAGGTGCAGGACTAGAAGACATGATTAAGGGGATAGATGATGCTTTAGAGAGTTATAATGCAGTTAGAGATGGCATTACAGCTGTTTCTGATTTTATGCAACAAGGAATGGAAACTATCAATGGCATTAATGACGAAATCGCAGGATTAACGGCTGATATTAGCAACATAAAAAATACAATTAATGATGTAGTAAATTTTCCATCAAAATTTGCCACAGCATTTGTAGCTAATCTAAATCGGTTAATCCAAGTTACCTCTAGTTTTCCAGATGCCTTTTCTTTACAAAAAAGTGTATTTAATAAAACTCCCGAAGCCAAATCTAGTTTTTTAGCTGAAACCAAAATTGCAAATGTAATATCAAATACAACAAAAATTGCATTAATGTCAAATTCATTTCAAATAGCTACTGCAATTAATTTTAATAACCAAGATGATATTAATAACATCATCAAAGAATTGGAGCAAATGTATAAAAGCTTAGATCCTAATTTAATTGATGATGAAATTTTTACAATTATTGAGACTATTCGAGCTGAAAGTTTAATTAGTTTAAAAAATATTAAATTAAAATTACCTTATGTTAATATTATTAATACTAATTCATTGCCCGCAATTGCTTTAGCTTATAATTATTATAATAATGCTTCTGGAATTCAATATGAAAATATTATTAGTTTAAATAAAATCCAAGATCCTTCGAGTATTGGTGGAAATATTAAGGTATTTGTATCATGAACAAAGTATCGGCGGTTATAAACGAACAAGAATATTCTAACTTTTTATCTTATGAGTTTTCTAGGGATATTGAGGGCTTATTAAAACCCTTTTCTTTAACCTTAAATATTCCAGAAGATAGAAGAGTAATAAAAACGGGAAATAATAGAGTTGTTATTAAAATTGATGGAGAAAGTTTTTTAACTGGTTTCATAGAGGATGTTTTAGAGACGGATCAACAAGATAAATCAATAGTCACTATAATGGGAAGAGACTCTTTATGCGATTTAGTGGATAGTAAATTAGGTGCTAAAATATATAAAACTCCAGTTTCTTTTGTCGAACTAACAAAAAGCGTATTAAAAGCTTTAAATTATAATGTAGTTGATAAAAAAACTAGGTTCAGTAGAGAGGGGGATATTTCCGTTATTAATAACTATGGAGATATTGCTATTTTAGAAGCTAATGACGATGTTGCCCACAGAGATAATGATTCAGCATTTGAAGTGATAAAAAGATGTGCTGATAAAAGAAGGTTAATATTAAATTCTGACGGAGATGGAAATTTAGTTATTAATAAAATAGGAAATACTGTTTGTGATACAGTTTTATTAAGATATAGAAATAACAATGAATCCAATGTTTTAACCTCCAAAGTCCATAGAGACGATACGAATAGATTCCATAAATACATAGTTAAATCTATTGTTACTGGCTCTAAACAAACCTCTAATGCAACTATTGACCCAAGGGAGTCGGAAATAATTACTAAAGGCAGAGAGGGAGGTTCAAGTTCAATAATAAATGGCACTGGAATTTATTATGATGATGAAATAAGGGACACAAGAGTTTTAACAATATTTAAACAAGTATCTAATTTAAAACAAGCCACTGAATTAGCGAAATGGGAAGCTAATATACGAAAAACTCAATCTTTTTCTTATGATTGTTCGGTTATAGGATTTCGACAAAATTTTGATGATGACATTGAAAAAAATCCATTATGGCAAGTAAATACTTTAGTTGATGTTGAAGATGAGGTAAAAGATGTCTTTGGAAGATTTTTAATAAAATCAATTAGATATGCTAAGGATAATAATGGCACTAGAAGTAATTTAACTTTAGTTGAAGAGAAATCTTATACCGAATCTTTATTTGAGCCAATTGTTAAAAACCCAAGAGGTAAGAGAGAAGAAAATAAGGTAATTATAGATAGCCGACCAGAAATTTAAACAATTATAATCATGCAAGGATATTTTACAAACATAGGAAAAATAATTAGCTTAGAATTGAACAATGATGTTATTTATGCAAAAGTAGCATTATTAAGAAGCGAAATGGAAATCGATGATGTAAGAATAGTAAGCTCATTTGGCATTAGTGGTTATCCAAGCATTGGATCTCAATGTATAGTTATAAATACTGATTGCGATACATCAAGAAGTTATGGTTTAATTATCGATTTAGAGCATATAACTTCTGATGCAAACGGCATTGTAATCTATGGAAAAAATGATAATAAGCTTTATTTTATGGACAATGGAAATATTGACATTGTTAGTAATAAAAATAAAATCACATTAAAGGGCAATAGTATTGAAATTACTGGAGATGTTAAGATTACTGGAAATTTAGAAGTTTCTGGAAACTCAACATTAACAGGAACTGGGACAACTATTGCAGGTAAAAATTTCTTATCTCATACACATTCTGGAGTTACTCCAGGTGGTGGAGTAAGTGGAGGAGTAGTATAATGACTTTAGGTTTTAAAGAAGTTTCTGACAAGCCTTATGGGTTTGATTTAGACTTTGCAGGAAATGGAGATCCTTTAAAGAATGCTATTTATATGTCTCTTTTTTGTAATAAGAAAGAAATATCTCCTGAATTTTTAAATAAAAACATAGCCGAGAATGGCTGGTTTGGAAATTTAATAGTTCATAATGGAACTGATTTTGACCAAGGAAGTTTTCTGTGGACTTTAAAACAAGTTCCGCTAGATAATGAAACTATAAATTTAGCTCTCGCATACACAGAAGAGAGCTTGCAATGGTTAATTGATGATGAGGTTATAGAGGATTTTAATGTTAGTTTTGTTGATAAAAATAATGTTTTATTGCCAGAAGAAAGTATATATAATTATATAAAACAAATTGGCTACATTATATTAGAAATAGCAATAAAACCTTTTTATAAAAATGAAATTAAATATAGTTTAAATATTAAAAATGGCTGAATTTAACACCCCAGATTCAAGGTTAGATATTTACAATAAAATGCAAGCTGATGTTTCAATTGAAACAGATGGTGAAGCATTAAAGGTAGATTCCGTCAAAACTATGCTTGGTGCTATTTCTGCTCGTTTATATGATTTGTATAGAAAAAGATTAAACATTAATAAGCAATCATTCCTACCTACTTGCGATGATGAATATTTATCTGTTCATGGCGAACCTTATCAAATAACTTTAAATCCAGCAACGCCATCTGAGGGTTATGTTGTATTCGGCGGTTCAAATGGGGCAACAATTAGTGCTAGTTCACCAATACAATCAGCAACTGGCTTGATATTCACAACTCAAACTGATGGAACTATTGCATTGCAACAAGTAACTCCGGCATCTATTTCAAGAAGTGGAACTTTGGTTACTGTTTCATTTAGCACGCCACATAATTTAGCAAGTGGCTTTACAATTGATTCAATTACTGGCTGCACTCCTGATGATTTTAATATTACCAATCAAGTAATCACAGTTAATGCGGCAACCTCAATCCAATTTAATAAAGCTGGAACTCAAGGCAATGCAAGTGGAACAATCATTGTTCAATGGAAAAGTGCTTTAATCAAAGTTCAATCTTCAACAGCTGGAATTGCAACTAATTTAAATCATGGAACTCTATTAAAATTAAGTGAGGCAATAGTTGATGTTAATACAAATTGTTATGTTGATTATTCGGGGTTAAGCAATGGAACTGATGTTGAAGATGCGGTATCTTATAGACAAAGAATAAAAGATAGAATGGCTAATCCAGTTGCTTATTTTAATAATGCTTTTATTGAAAGTGAATGTAAAAAAGTTAGTGGAATCACTAGAGTTCAAATATTTAATCCAACTACCACTACTGCACAAATAACAATATCATCAATTACAAGATATGATAATGTTGCTATTGCTACATCTAATAGCCATGGTTTGTTAGACAATACGACAATTATAGTTTCTGGAGCAAATCCAGTTGCTTATAATCTTCAAACCAAACTTATTGTTTTAGATACCAATAGATTTGCTTATAAAGTCGCAGGAACGCCCGCTAATCCGACTGGAACAATTATAGCTTCTTTTTCTTATGTTCAACCTGGGCAAGTTAGAATTGGTATATTAAGAGATGATGATGCTAGTATTATTCCTTCATCAACTGAGGTAGAAAAAGTAAAAAACAAATTATTAGAAAAATTACCAAGCAATATGGACAATACTGATTTACTAGTTTTTTCTCCAACTGCAGTGCCACAAAATTTTACATTTAGTTATTTATATCCAAATACAACCGCAATGAAAACGGCAATATCAAACTCACTAGATAATTATTTTAGAAGCAAAAACAAAATTGGCGTTAATGATAAATTAGCTTCTTTAAAAGCGGTTATAGAAAATACTTTCGATCCAACTGGAAAAAAACCTGATTTTACTTTATCATTTCCAACTCAGGATAATTCAATTGGTTTAAATCAAATATCAACATTAGGAACAATTACTTATCCATGAAAGACGAATTTAATATAAAAACAGTTCAGGAACACACTATTATAGCTGCATCGTTTTTGCCCAATGATAATTTGCATTTTGCTAAAAACTATGCAAATAGCGATTTGTATAAATTTTTAAAAGGTATGGCTAAAAGCTTTAAAGATTTAGATGATTTGTTTTCTAAAGATTGGAACAACATGAGTATTTTAACTTGTGATAATGAAGAATTTCTTTCTCTTTGGGAATCTAGTGTCGGTATCCCTGATAATATCTTTAAGCAAACTAATAGTTTATCTTTTGAGCAAAGAAAAAATCAAGTTTTGACTAAACTAACAAGTTTGGGTGTATTAACCCTAGAAGACATGAAAGCATTAGCTAATTTACTTGGCTTAACTGTTACTATAAAAACTGGAGAAGAAGTCGCTTATCCTCCCTATGATGTTCCTTTTATTCCTATCGGAGAAGGTGCAAAATTTATTTTAGTTATATCATCTAAGGATTTTAATGATACGGGTTATCCTCCTTATGATGTTCCTTTTACTCCAACTGGCTCTGAATCATTATTAATTGATTTATTTCAGAGTATTAAACCAGCTAACACTTTATTAATTGTTACTTAAATTTTATGGCAAATAAAACAAGCAGTTTTTTAGATAATAGTCCACCAAAAGTTGACCAAATTTGGTTAAACATGGTTACTGGTGAGGTTGCTAATGCTATTCCAATGGCTGGAGATTCAGTTGATGCAACTGGCTTAGTTAATGATCAACTTTTAAAATCTATAAAAAGCTATGTATCGCAAGCGGGTATTTTATGCACTGATACTAGCTCTGGAGCAAATGTTTATGTTGTTAATGCTTCCACCCCGTTTACTAATCCAGTATTAAAAATTGGAACAAGAGTTAGGTTTAAAACTGCGAATGCAAATACAAGCTCTTCAACAATTACCGCCTTTGGTGGTTCTGCGATTACTTGTAAAAAAAGTGATGGCTCAACAAATTTATCTTCTGGTGATATTTTAGCTAATAGTGAAGTGGAATTTGTTTATAATGGCACAAATTGGGTTAGAACTTTATATGGAGCAATAGCCACCACCACCAACCAAGGCGTTGCTTATCTCAACAATCCTATCAAAATAGTAAATGACGGCTCGTCCCCAAATGACACGGTTGGTTTTATCGGCGGAACATTTATAACTTCATCGGGTTCAGTTGTCTTACTTCCGACCATGACAAAAAAAATTCAATCAAGCGGTGCGTGGACAGCTGGAACGGGGCAAAATGGATTAGATACAGGAGCAAGAACTGCAAGCACATTTTATCGAACTTATGTTATTCAAAATAATTCTACGCTAGCTTATGATATTTTGTTTAGCCCTTCTGCAACCTCACCAACCGTTCCTAGCGGTTATACAAATTTAGGCATCATTGATTATGCCATTATAAGAGTAAATGCTTCTACAAATATTGCAACCGCTAACTGGGATGTAAATGACAAGCGCCTTGTTTTAGGAGCTGGTGAAAGTATACAAGTTTTTAGCGGAACTGCCACTGGAGCTGGAAATACTACAATTTTAAATACAATTGAAACACTAGAATTTGTCGTTAGACTTTATTTGTCGACCGCAAGTGCGGGAGGTTCTGATATTTCAGTTTATGGAAGCGAACAATCATCAAGCGATATTCATGAATGCATCTCTGCAGGCACAAATAACGGATTCCAAGCAATGGGCGGAGGATCTGTTTACACAACAGATGGTAAAATCTATTGGAAAAACTTTTCAACGGCAGGAGGTGTTTCAAACCAAACCTGCAAAATAAAATCAATAAAAATTAGGAGTTAAAATGTATTTTAAGCAAAAACAACCAAACGGCACATTTACAATATTTGAATCGGATTTAAATTTTGATATAGATATTGCCACAAAACTTACTGACGAAGAAATAAAAGTTTATTTGCTTCAAAAAGCAAAAGACGAAAAACTTGCTAAACTTGAAACTTTTATTTTAGTTAAAAAAACAGAACCGTTTACATCCCACCTTGCACCTGAAATTATAGACGGTGCTAGAATTGGATCCGATGTTAAGTTTCATTGGCATGTCAATGATATACCAAATTCAAATTTAACTTCTGAAAGCTTTTTAGCCAAATGCACTATGGATTATGTAAGTTGCAATGATTTTGCTAAAAAAACTGGCACAGATTATGCAAGCGAAAAAACAGCTTACAATAATTGCGTTAAGCAAAAAATTGTACCGTATCCAACAAAGATTATTAAAGATGGTAAAGAACAAGCTGGCGTGGTTAATATCTTTCCTGTTGCATTTTCATTAGCTCAACACATCCAAGGTAGAGAAATACAAAACAACATATTGTTTAAAAATAAACAAATCGAAATCAATGCTTGTAAAAGTGTTGAGGAAGTCGAAGCAATTAAATTTGAATAATAATATGCAATCAGGATTTGAATTTATAGACAAGCCAGTTTTTACGGCAAAAAAAGATAAAAAAGATAAAATTGTTCTTATAGAGCCTTTAAAATTTTATATTAATTTTGCGGGGCAAAGACTTCCTGAGCTTTATATTGTGCCAGCGGGCTTTGAATCTAACGGCTTTTCAATTCCGTTTATTTTTAAGCCTTTCGTAAGTAATTTTGAAGTTGGCGTTGAAAATGCAATAGCTCACGACTTTTTATATAGCGAGCTAAAAACCTTTGACATGTTTAGAAGAGATGCCGACATGGCGTTTTATAGCGGGTTACGCAACAGTAATTTAGAAGTTTGGAAATCTAAGCTTTTTTATTGCGCGGTTATAATTGCTGGTGGTAAACATTGGAAAAAAAAGATATGATTGATTTTATTAATATATTTAACTTAATGAAGCAAGCGCCTGAATTTTCAATGATGTTTGTTGCTTTTTTTATTTATTTAGCCGCTGAAAATAGAAAAAAGTTTTTTAAAATAAGAGACTACGAAAATAAAGACAATATGGGAATTTTTGTTAAAAACGAAATTAACGCCTCAGAAACAAGAATAAAACAATATATTGACGAAAAATTTAAAGCTTTAAAAAATGGATTTTAAAGATTTTATAAATCAAATCAAAGAATTAGCAGACCCTGCGGTATTTGCTATTATTGCAAAACTTG
>Ga0049084_10000319_pt1 | contig 18495 bp, 16 predicted proteins | sample GreLakmeON33MSRF_FD_66720 | JGI IMG/M metagenome (GOLD analysis project Ga0049084, IMG submission 66720) | Freshwater lentic microbial communities from great Laurentian Lakes, MI, USA - Great Lakes metaG ON33MSRF | ecosystem: Environmental > Aquatic > Freshwater > Lake | place: Great Lakes... | reverse complement strand
GCCCGCGTTCGTATGCACGGAATTCATTTCATCCAGGATCTCGCGGTGGTGCTCGTCGTGGCTGGCGTCGTGGGGTGGTTATGCCAGCGGATCGGGTTGTCTGTCGTGGTCGGGTTTCTCGTGGCCGGGATCGTAGCGGGACCGAAATCCCCAGCGTTCGCGTTGGTGCAGGACGCGGCGAGTATCGAGACTCTGGCGCAGGTGGGCCTAGTCTTTCTGATGTTTGCGATCGGGCTCGGGTTGAGCCTGCGGAAGATGCGGCGGCTGGGTCCAGGGCTGATGTTGGCGACGTTTGGCGGGGCGATCGTGATGTATTATCTGTCGCGGTTGTTGGGGGCTGCGCTCGGTTGGTCGAGCACGGAAGGGCTTTTTCTGGCGGGTATGCTGATGGTATCTTCGTCGGCGATCATTGGGAAAATATTGCACGAGACGGGGACCAATCACGAACGCTCGGGCCAACTCGCGATGGGGATTTCGGTGCTCGAGGATGTGGTCGCGGTGGTGATGCTGACGCTGCTGAATTCGATCGTAAAGATCGACGCCGGGGGTGGCGAGCAAGTGGCCCGAACGTTGTTTCAACTCGGGGCGTTTGTGGTCCTGGCGGGTGTGTTAGGGCTGCTGCTCGTGCCGTGGTTGCTGAAGCGGATGAGCATCGCGGCGGACGAAGAACTGCAAACGCTCGGACTGGCTGCGCTGCTTTTTGGGATGGCGGTCGTCGCGGTACAGGCGGGCTACTCGCCGGCGCTCGGGGCTTTTTTGTTGGGCACGATTATCGCGGAGACCTCGCACCGGCATCAAGTGGAGCGGACGTTTGAAGGGATGAAGAATATCTTCAGCGCGGTTTTTTTCGTGGCGATCGGAATGCAAATCGACGTGCACGAGCTCTGGGGCGCTGCCGGGTTAATTGGAGGGATCGCGGCGTTCACTTTGGTGGCGAGACCTCTGGCGGTGTCCAGCGCGCTGGCGCTGAGTGGCACGCCGCTCAAGGATGCATTACGCACGGGGTTGACGGGGACGCCGATCGGCGAATTTTCGTTCATTATTGCGCAACTTGGGGTGACCATGGCCGTGGTGCCGCCGCGGTTTTATCCCATGGCGGTCGGGGTATCCTTGGTGACAACGCTGGTCGCGCCGATGTTGACGCGGCATTCGGAAAAAATCGCGGATGCGATCCTGCGGCGTCAGCCCCGTTGGCTGGCGGATTGGGGCGGCGCTTATCTTGGTTGGCTCGATGGACTCCAACAGCGGAGGTCGCGTAATCTCCTGTGGCAGCTCAGTCGCAAGCGACTGATCCAGGTGGGCGTCGGCACGTTGTTCGTGACCGGTGTCGTGGTTTTTTCAGGACAGTTTTTTTCGATGGCCGAGGCGTGGATCGGTCGCGACCGACTGTTTCCGCACGATCTCGAGTTGTGCTTTGGGGCGACGCTGGTCCTGCTGATCTTGGCTCCGTTGGTGGCGATTTGGCGCAATGTTTCGGCCATGGCCATGCTCTACGCGGAGGTTTCGACGAAAGGGCACCCGCATGCGCAGCGGCTGCGCACCTTAGTGGAAACCGTGCTGAAGATCATCGCGGGAGGAGGGATGTTTGTGTGGCTCGCGGCGATCCAGCCCGCGGAAGGGCAAGGGCAATGGCTCTTGCTGTTTAGTGCGGTGGTCGCGGGGGTGGCGTTGCTGGTTCTGCGGCGAAAGTTGATTTACTGGCACAGTGAGATGGAGGTCGAGCTGATCAGCGTGATTGAGACGGGGGACAACAAGATGACCGCTACGACCGCGCCCTGGCTCCAGCCGCACGGGGAATGGAATCTGCACATGATCGACTGCACCTTGCCGGACCTGGCGGATTGCCAGGGAAAGAAAATTTCCGAGCTCGGACTGAGGAGCCGCTTTGGTTGTTCGGTGGTGGGCATCGAGCGACAAGGATTCATGATCGCCCTGCCGCCGCCGGAGGCGGTGTTGTTCCCGCGTGACAAGGTGCTGTTGTTGGGCACGTCGGAGCAGGTCACCGCGGGCAAGGCATTTCTCGGAGTGGTGTCGGGTGCGTCGGGATCGGATTCGCTGTTTGAGGAAGTGCGCATGGAGGCGATGATGGTGCCGCGCTGGAGTCGCGCGGCGGGCCGCACTTTGGGCGAACTCTCGCCGGCTCAGATCCACGGGGTGCAGATCGCGGGAGTAAATCGCAACGGCCTGCGGGTGCTCAACCCGACGGCGGCGGAGAGCATGCGGTCGGGGGACGAGGTGTTGGTGCTCGGGGCACCGATGCAGATCGCGAAATTCAAGATTTGGCTGCGGGAGCGGGTGGAAGAGGAGCCGGCCGCGCTCAAGGCGGACTGAAAATAAAAAACGCGCCGTGGTCCGGCGCGTTGGGAAAACTTTAGGGTGAGCGCGCGAGGCGCTGTCGAGAGCTCAGTTGGAAGCCGGGGTCTTGATTGGTTCGACCTTCTTGGCTTCGGGGGCGGCGGCAGGGTTTGCTTCTTGATCGTCTTCCTTGGACGATTTCTTGAATTCTTTGATGGACTGCCCGAGGCCCTTGGCGAGCTGGGGGAGCTTGGAACCGCCAAACAACACGAGGAGAATGACGAGAATAACAATGAGTTCGGTCGGCCCGAGGCCCATGATGCCGATGGTTGTGAGCGTGGTCATAAGAAAATAAAGTTAGGCGGAGCTCGTGAGCTGTAAAGACGGAAAGCGATGCCGTCCCGGAAAGCGATGCCGTCACTTCGCGTGAAACACAACCTCGTCGCCTATCTTCGGTTGACCGGAGATAATTTGTGCGCCGAGCGTGCGCCCGCGGGTGTAGCGGGAGGTGCGTAAGCGCCCGGTCTCGCTGAGATCGTCCGAGCGCACGATGAGTTCTCCACCGTCGGCGAGGGCGGCGGCGGGCGTCGTAGCGGTGAGGCTGACGAACGCGAAGCCACGCGCGGGATCGACCGCCACGATTCGGCCAACGATTTTATGCGGGCTAAGGGTGAGTGCGTCGGCCGGGGGAAGCATTGCGGCGGATGGGTCGCCGCGGCTGGCGCGGGGCGTCGTCGTCGCGGTGCTGCAGCCTGCCACAAAATAAATCACCGCCAGCAGCGTGAGCAGTCTGGCGGTGAGAGACATGACGCAAGGCGACGAGGGCGTCGCGGCTTCCGATTGGGTCAGAGCTTGGGCTTGGGTTTAGGAAGCCCGAGGCCGCCAGGCAGACTACCGAGGCTCAGCGGGCTGGCGGACGCGATCCTGGGAGCGGCGGGCGCATCGCCCGGCCGTGACGTCGCAGCAATCTTCATCAGATTTTGGGCGTTATCGATCTGCTCGGCATCGAAGAAGCCATGGAGTTGGCGAATACGCGTCGGGTGACGCATTTTCCGCAGCGCCTTGGCTTCGATTTGGCGGATGCGTTCGCGAGTGACTTTGAATTGTTTGCCGACCTCTTCGAGCGTGCGACTGTAGCCGTCGACAAGGCCGAAACGCAGGGAGAGGACGCGGCGCTCGCGCTCAGTGAGGGAGTCGAGGACGTCGACGATCTTTTCGCGGAGGAGCGAATAGGCCGTCATGTCGTAGGGGTTTTCCGCGGACTTGTCCTCGATGAAATCGCCGAACGAGGTGTCGTCGCCGTCGCCGACCGGTGACTGGAGCGAGATGGGCTGCTGCGCCATCTTCATGATTTGCTGCACGCGTTCGACGGGCAAATTCATTTCGTCGGCCACCTCGTCGGGTGTCGGTTCGTGGCCGTATTCCTGCAGGAGTTGTTTTTGCACCTGCATGACCTTGTTCAAGGTCTCGATCATGTGGACCGGGATGCGGATGGTGCGGGCCTGATCGGCGATCGAGCGGGTGATGGCCTGGCGGATCCACCACGTGGCGTAGGTGGAGAACTTGTACCCGCGGCGATACTCGAATTTTTCGACGGCCTTCATGAGGCCCATGTTGCCCTCTTGGATGAGGTCGAGGAAAGACAGGCCGCGGTTGGTGTATTTCTTGGCGATCGAGATCACGAGGCGGAGATTCGCCTCGACCATCTCGGTCTTGGCTTTGTGGGCCTCGCGGACGTGGACAAAGGTTTGGTTGAACACGCGGAGCATCTCCTCGGGTGCGATGCGCTGGACGGCCTCGATTTGCTTCAGGCGGGCGTGGACGGCCTTCGTATCGAGCGCGGCGTCCTTCTTCGTCTTCGGGTGCTTGGCGCGATCCAACTGCGCATTGATCGCTTCGATCTCCTCGATCGTGGGGCGTAGTTGTTCGAGGTATTCTTCGTAGACCTTGAGTTTGAAGAAAAACTTGGAGAAGAACGCGCGGAGCACGGATTCGCGTTTCTTGAATTTCGACAAGACTTTCTTCTTTTCGGCCTCGGTCTTGGCCTTGAGATATTCGGCCCAAGCTTCGGCGGTGCCGACTTCAGATTTCTGGGTGTTTTCGACGAGTTTCGGGAGGCCCTTGAAGTAGGCTTCGCGGGAGTCGATTTTCTTGTCGATGACGACGCGGTCGAAGCGCTCCTCGCGGTTGAGCAGCTTCGCGCCGAGTGTGCCGATGTAGGAGCCGACGGCCGAGGCTTCAAACAGGGCGGTTTGCGCCTTCAGTTCGGCGTTTTCAATGCGTTTGGAGATTTCCACTTCCTGCTCGCGGGTGAGCAGCGGGACCTGCCCCATTTGCTTGAGATACATCCGGACGGGATCGTCGAGGATGTCGTTCTGGGAGGTGCGACTCTCCTCTTCTTCGGCTTCTTCCTGACGAGCCTTGTAGTCATCGACCTGATCGGGCTCAAGAATTTCAATCTCCAGATTTTGGAGAATGGAGAGGACGTTATCGATTTCCTCCTGATTCTCGACGGATTCGGGCAGCGCCTCGTTGATGTCGTCGAACGTGAGGTAGCCCTGTTCCTTGGAAAGGCGGATGAGGTTGCGGATTTTGTCGTTGATGCCCCCGGGTGTCGCATCGGCTCCCGGGACGGCGCCCGCGCCGGTGGAGGGCGGGATTTTAGCGAGGACAGCCTCGACGGCTTCGGACTGGTCGGAATCAACGGAGGCGGACTTGGCTTTACGCGGCATAGGAATGGGAAGACGAAGCGGACAAAAAAAATGGTCAGGCAGAAGCCGCCAAAGTGATCGGTTGGCGGAGCAGACGGTGCAGTTCGGAACGTTCTTTCAAGAGTGAAATTGGGTCAGATTCTATTTCCGCATGGGGGTTGGCCAAGGCAAGTTCTATTTGCCGGAGGCGGGGCTCCAGCGCCCTGGCGCGCAACTGGCGCAGACCCTCTTGGGCCACCTTGAGGGGGTCTTCAAACCCGGGTGTCGTGAATAGCAAGCTCGCGACCATCGAGCGCTCGGCGTCGGTTTCGAGCAGGTTTTCGAGGTGATCCTTGCCGGGCCAGAGGCCGTGTTCGAACTCACCGAGGAAACGGTTGAGGAGGGCACCGGCGGGGTGGCTCAGGTCGATCCAATCGTGGGGAAGGGAGTGGCTCAGGGGCTTGCCGATATCTTCGAAGTGCAGGCAAAGTAAAAGGAGATCGCGCTCGGAGGTGTGGGCGGCGTGAGGGACCGGAGCAGGGGCGGTGGGTGCCGCGCCAGCCGGACGCGCGGCGGCCAACCGGCTTTGGCGTTGGAGAAAGGTCTGGAAATCCTTGTGGGCGGCAGCGAGCGGGAGCCGAAGGTGGGCAGCTGTTTCGTTGACGAATTCGGAGCGGGTGACGGCGCTTTCGGCGTTGGCGATGATTTCGAAAACCGTTTGGGCGGCCCGTGATTTCAGCTCGGCGGACGCCGTATGGGGATCGGGCAGGGCGGCGCGGCAGGCAAAGACCATGGCGCTTTGCGCGCCGCGGCGGACTTCGTCATACGCAGCGAGACCGCGCTCGAGGAAGAGCAGGTCGGGATCGATCTTGCTGTCGCCGGCCAGCGTGAGAAAACGGATTTCAAGGCCGGCCTTCAGTGCCATCGGCAGGAAACGCAACGCGGCTTTCTGCCCGGCACCGTCGCTGTCGAAAAAGCATTCCACTTGAGTGTGATAGCGTCGCATCAACACGAGCTGGCCTTCGGTGATCGAGGTGCCTTGGGGTGCGATGGCGGTTTTGAGCCCGACGGACCAGCAGCGGAGGGCATCGAGTTGGCCCTCGACCATGACGAAAGGTTTGCCCTCCCCGACGGCGGTGCGGGCGCGGTCGAGGTTGAAGAGTAAATTTCCTTTCGTGAAAATCGGGGTTTCGGGGGAATTGACGTATTTGGCGTCCTTGGCGGGGTCGTCTGCGGGGGTGAGATCGGTTTGGCGCGCAGTGAATGCGCACACCCGACCCTGGTGGTCGCGAATAGGGATCATCAGCCGACCGCGAAAGCGTGGGCGCAGCGATTGGAGCGTGATGGCGGCGTCATCGTAGACGAAAAATAATCCGCAGCGTCGCAACGCCTCCTCGGAGAATTTTCGCCGCATCATCGCTGCACCGAGCCCGCTGCCGGTCGCATCGGCGGCGCCAATTTTAAATTCGTCGGCCAGTTCGGCGGTGAAACGGCGCTGCTCGGTCCACAGGTGGCGCATGGCCTCGCCGGTCGCATCCTTGGCCTTAAAGGCTTGGAAGTAATGTTCCGCGGCAGCGTCGTGGAGATCGAAGACCTCTTGCCGCAACGTGCGGTCCGCCGTGCTCGGGCCGCCGGAGCCTTCTTCGTATTCGATGGGAATCCCGAAGCGTTTGCCGAGCGCCTCCACGGCTTCGGAGAAATTTAACTGCTCCGTTTCACGGACGAACGAGATGATGTCGCCACTCTTGCCGCAGCCGAAGCAGTGGTAGTAGCCCTTGTCGGGATCGACATTGAACGAAGGAGTTTTCTCGTTGTGAAACGGGCACAGTCCCTTGAGGCGCGCCCCGCCCGCCTTGCGCAGGGTCACCATGCGCGCAACGACGTCAGCGAGATTGACTCGCAGCTTCAGATCGCGGACGCAGGTGGGTTTGATGACGGGCATAGAGCAGAGAATAGTGGAGCAGGGGAGCGCTGCCCTCCAGTGCTCGACGCGAAGTGAGCCAAAAAGAATGCACTTTCAACTCACCGACTTGGCTGTCAAGTTCGCGACTCTTTTACGAAGTTTCGCGGCATCCGAGGAAACTTCGCCCAATCTCACGCGACACACTCCATCATGCGTTTTCCCGTTCTCTCGTTTTTCTGTGCGGCCTTCTGGGCTGCCTCCCCGACGCTGCGCGCGGCCGCCCCCTCGCTCGCGGCCAAGGCGCCGCTCCCGGAGCCCGTGTGGCAGGCGACGCTCGCGGGGTATGACGAGTCTAGCTACGCCAAGCAGGTCGAGTTGCTGATCGCCAATTACGAGAAAGTTTACGGCAAGAAGCTCGTCCCCGGAGTGAAGAAGAAGGCTGGGCTGAAGGTCTATGCTGACTCCGGGCCGGGCATGGCGACGCCCGTGCCGCTGGTGAAAGCGGTGATCGAGGCGCTGGTGCGGCGGGGTTTCGACAACAAGGATATTTTTCTCGTCGGCCTCAATGCTCTGCGGCTCCGCATGACCGGCTACCTCCCCTCGCTGGTCTCGGGAGCCACGCCCTTCAATGGCAACCCGGTCTACGTGCTCGAGTCGGGCCGCTATTATGACCCGGTTTGGTTTTACGACTCACCGTTGCCGCAGCGCTTCGATCCGATTTTTGCCGAGAAGCAGACGGAAGGCGTGTCGAACACGTCCTCCAAAGATGAGGATCGGAAGAGTTTCCTCGCGACTCCCCTGTTTCTTGATGCCGATTTTTGGATCAATCTGCCGGTCTACACCGACCACCCGACGCTGGGCGTCAACGGTGCGCTCGTGAATGCGACGTTGTGGAATGCGTCGAACACGGCGCGTTTTTTCCGCTCGCCGGCCAATGCGCCCGCGGCCGTGGCGGAGATGAGTGCGATTCCCGAGTTGCGGCAGACCTGGATGTTCACGCTCACGAGCCTGCAGCACTACCAATTCATCGGCGGACCGTTCTTCAATTCGCTCTATTCCAACTCGGAACCGTTGCTGTGGTTGAGTACCGACCCGGTCATGCTCGATGCGCTCGTGCGCGAGCGGATGAATTCCCTCCGCAAGAAGGGCGGGTTCGTGGATATCTCCGACGAAATTCGGACCTTGGAGTTCGCCGAATCGCTCGGCGTCGGCTCGACGAAAACGAAGTTGGTGAAGATTGTGCCGGTGGACTGAAGCGCGGATGGGCGCGGAGAAATCGCTGCTGGAGAAATTCCCGCTTGCGACGCGGCAGACGCTGCGCCCCATTCAAGCTCGTTAACTGACATGACCTCCGCTGCCTATCTTCCGTTTCTGATTCAGGCCCTGCTCGCGGGGGGCATCACCGCGTTTATTATCGGCGCGAGCCATTTTTTTGGCCAACGGGCCAAGCCCACAAAGATCAAGGACTCGGCCTACGAGTGCGGCATCTCGGATGGGGGCATCGTGCACTCGCGGTTCTCGGTGAAATTTTACGTCACCGCGCTCCTCTTCATGCTGTTCGATTTGGAAATCGTGATTCTGGTGCCGTGGACATTTATTTATCGGGAGTTCCTCGCCAATCAGATCGCGATTCTCGGCCCGATTTTGTTTTTTATCGGCGTGCTGGTCTTGGGGCTCGTTTACGAAATCAAGAAGGGCGCGCTCGACTGGGAGAAGTGACGCGCCGCGTCTGCTTGAGCGCCGCGAACACCTAGGACCAAGCTCGCCATGCGGCTCGACAAAATCATCGCGCGGAGCCGGATCATCGATCTGCGCAGTCACGACCTCGAAGGGGCACTCCAGGAGTTGCTCGCCGTTTGCGTCGGAAGTTTTTCAGACCTGAAGCCGGAGGCGTTGCTCAAAGGCCTGTTGGCCCGTGAGAGCACGATGACGACGTATCTTGGGCTCGGGGTGGCGCTCCCCCACGTGCGGGTGAAGATGAGCCGCCGCTATGTTCTCGCGATTGGGCGCAGTCGGGTCGGTATCCGCCACGACGGTGCCTTGGCGGATGAGCGCGTGCATTTGATTGTGATGCTGATCGCCGGTGAAAAGGCGCGCGACTACCTCCAGGTGCTCGCTTCGATCGCGCGGCAGGTGAAGGAAAAGGAATTGGTCGATCGCTTGGTGGCCTCATCCGATTTGGATGCGTTGCATGAGCAATTGGTGGGTGGTTTCGGCGGTATCCGGTCCGTGCAGGCCCAGCAGAACCGGGTGAATCGGCTGATGTTCCGCGAGGCCGAACGCGTCGCGAGGGGGGCTGATTGCGGGGCGATTATGGTTTTCGGGGATACCTTTGTGGGTGGGATCGAGCGCGGGGCGATCGAGTCCAAGCTAAAAACAATCCTCGTCACGCGTAACCCGATCGAGCCTGGAGAGGACGAACGTGCATTTGCCGAGACGATTCAGGTGCGCTCGTTTTCGAATCAACGCATGGCGCAGTTGCGCAGCGCGATTCTGGTGGCCCTCACCCGCGGCGTGATTTCGTTTACCGACCGGATCTGCTGCCTCGATGGCATGACTGGGAGCAACCAGTTCGACACGCTGGTCGTCGTCGATATTGAACGGGAATTTCAGACCCTGCTCGCCGGTCAGACCTCCGACCTCCTGCCGGAGGATGTGAAACCGGAAGTGCTCGAGCGGGTGATCGCGGTCGCGACCGAACTCGCCGTCGAGGGCCGGGAGGGTCGACCGGTCGGCTGTCTCTTCGTCGTCGGGGACAACGAAAAGGTCGCCTCCTTCATCAAGCCCCTCGTGCTCAATCCGTTTTTCGGCTACAAGGAAGAGGAGCGCAATATTCTGAACCCTTTCATGGACGAGACGGTGAAGGAGTTTTCCTCGATCGACGGCGCGTTTATTATTCGAGGTGACGGGGTGGTGGAGTCGGCCGGCAGTCTCATCCAGGCCACCGACAGCGACTATTCGTTGCCGAGTGGATTGGGCAGTCGCCATGCGGCGGCGGCGGCGATCAGCGTGGCGTCCAATTGCATTTCCATCGTCGTCTCTTCGAGCACGAGCCAGGTGACGCTCTTCCGGCGTGGGGTGATGCTGCCTTTGACGGAAAAACGCCGGTGACGCGTGGTTTGCGGGAAAAGGTGGCACTTTGGAGTTGCACCTGCTCGGGCGCGCCCTTTCCTCCTCACCTTCCAACCATTTATAACCATGCAAGAACTCGTCACGCTAGAGTGCACAGAAGCCAAAAAAGAGGGTAAGCCCGTCTCCCGTTATCTCACGTTCCGTAACAAGAAGACCGTGACCGAGCGCATCGAGAAGAAGAAATACAATCCTCATCTCAAGCGCCACACTCTCCATAAAGAGATCAAGTAATTTCCCGCCACGCCCTTGCGCGTAGCCATCTTTTCCGAGCCGGGCCCACCAGCCCGGCTTTTTCTTGCCCGCTGGGCCGCACCCAGCGCCGTGGTCAGGTTGTTCGCTTGTCGCCGATGGACGTCGCGAACGGGGTCGCCGTCCCGGGGACTCCACTCTGCTGTCGACGCGCGGCCCGCCAGCACTCCCGGTGCTTGCGAATCCAGTCGAGCAGCGCGCGCTCAAAACCGACATCGTAGCCCAGCCGTTCCGACTCGAGCCATTTGTGCTTCAGGATTTCTTCCCGCTCGGCCAGGAATTCCTGGTAGAGGCTGGATTGTTTGACGAACTCGTGAGAGGTCGAAGGCTCTTGAACGGATGAAGTCATGCGGCGTGACGCGGGCGAAATGAGAGGGAGCGGGCGCGGTGTGTCAATGCCTGCAATTTTCCGCAATCGTTACATCCGTGCCGTGGCGGGCTTGGCGAGGCGCGCGAGCAGATCGGTCGCGATGTCTCGAAAGGTCTGGCCGGCGACGCTGGCCGGTTGGCTGACGACGATTGGCGTGCCGGAGTCACCGCCCTCGCGGATTTCCGGGATGAGCGGAACTTGACCGAGGAGGACGGTACCGAGTTTTTCCGCAGTGATGATGCCGCCGCCCGAACCGAAGAGGGTGTGCTTGTTGCCCGCCGGATCGATGAAGAAGCTCATGTTTTCCGCGACGCCAATGATCGGCACGTTGACCTTTTGAAACATGAGGCCGCCCTTGCGGGCGACGTTGGTCGCGGCGGGCTGGGGTGTCGTTACAATGATCGCGCCGTCGAGGGGAAGGGTTTGGACGAGGGAAAGTTGGGCGTCGCCGGTGCCGGGCGGCAGATCGATCAGCAAGATGTCCAATTCGCCCCAACGGACGTTTTGCACGAATTGTTGAATGGTCTTCATGATCATCGGTCCGCGCCACACGACCGGCGTGTTGTCGTCTACGAGGAAGCCCATGCTCATCACTTTCACGCCGTGACGTTCCAACGGCACGAGCGAGTCACCGTCGACCTCGGGGCGACCTTGAATGCCCATCATGAGAGGTACGCTCGGACCGTAGATATCGCAGTCCATTAGGCCGACGCGATTGGGGCTGCCCTGGGCGGTGAGGATCTGGGCGAGTGCCGCCGCGAGGTTGACGGAAAAGGTGCTCTTGCCGACGCCGCCCTTGCCCGACGCGATGGCCACGGCATAGCGGATGGCTCGAGGGGCGGCGCTATTACCAGCCAAATTACCCCCGTTGGTTGCCGCTGTGGGGGGCGGCGCCTTCGCCGGAGCGACTGAGATCTCGACGAGAATTTCGTTCACACCAGGCAGGGCGCGCAGGCATTTTTCCACCTCGGTTTTTAGGTGGAGGGGAACCTTGGGATCGTTCGTGGTGAGCGCGAGGGAGACCTTCACGACGCCGTCGAATATGCCCGCCGAGCGCACGATTCCGAAGGACACGATATCGCGGCTGAAGCCGGGATATTTTACTTGTTTCAGATGATCTTTGATTTCGTCGGAGGTCACGGTTTGGAAGGTGTTCGAGATTGTGAGTAAATAAGAGTTGTTATGCGGCGGTGCCGCGCAAATAGAAATGAGGATTCGTGCAATTCGTTCGCGCGCTGTTTTCCTCCATGAACTCAATCTTACGTATATTTTTGCTCATCGCTCTGCTTGGCGTGCCGGCTTGGGCACAACGTGGCTCCAGCATCGGCGACGTGGTCGTTGGCATTGACAAGAATACGGTGCTGATTCGCGTTTCTGCGAACACGTCAGAGTTGAACGACCTCGCCCTCCAGGCGTTCGCCTCGCACGGCCGCTACAAACTCGTCGCCAGCGGGCAAGCCTTCGACATCAAGTTCACTGCCGCTGGTGCCACGCAGGTGCGCGTGGACATTACGAAAGGGGCGGCGGCCACGCCGGTCGCCTCGGAAGTCGTCACCGGCACGAGCCCGCGCAATGCGCTGTTGCGCGCCGCCGACGTCGCCGTGGTGAAAACCAACGGGGTCGGCTTGAAGGGATTTTTCGCCTCCAAGGTCGCGTTCATCCGTGACCAAGGCAGGGTCAAGGAAGTGTGTGTGGCGGATTTATTTTTCGGTGAAGCGAAGCAGATTACCCACGACAAAGCACTGGCGCTCATGCCGCGATGGTCGCCCGACGGCGCGAAGATTATCTATACGAGTTTCTACAAGTCCGGTTTCCCTGATATTTTCCTGCTCGATGTCGCGAGTGGCCGGCACGAGACATTTGTAAGTTTCCGGGGCACGAACCAAGGCGCACGCTTTAGTCCCAACGGCCAACACGTGGCCATGGTGTTGAGTGGTGAGGGCACGCCGGAGATTTATTTGAGCAACGGGCAAGGGCGTCAGGTGGCGCGCAAGACGCGCTCTGACGCCGTCAAATCGTCCCCGTGTTTCTCCCCCGATGGCGGGCGGTTGGTCTTTACGATGGAGCCGGGTCCGCAGCTCTATCTGATGTCGACGGCTGGCGGGTCGCCGCAGCGGCTCGTCACGGGTTTCCGTTATGCGGCCGAGCCGGATTGGAGCCGTGGGAATCCGCAGAAGATCGCCTGCACGGTCCGGGTTGACGGCGGAAAATATCAAATTGCGGTGTACGACTTTGCCGCGGGCAAAGCCGAGGTCGTCTCCAAGGCCACGTTCGACGGCGTCGAAGCCAGCTGGCTGCCGGATGGGCGTCACCTCGTTTACACCGCGCGTGATCGCAACTCGAGTGTGTTGAGTATCCTCGATACTGAGACGGGGAATAGCCGCCGTATCTCCGTGGCCAGCCTCGGTCCCGTGGCGCAGGCCAGTGTGCTGGCGCAGTAATCTGCAGCGTGGCGAGTGGCCGCGGTTGTGACCGCGGTCGGACATGAAAAAAGCCGCACCTCGGACGGTGCGGCTTTCGTTTTGAAATGCTCGCCTGACTTACGCGATGGCCGCGGCGTAATTTACCTCGGCGGCCTTCCAGTTAACGACGTTCCAGAACGCCGTGATATAGTCGGGGCGGCGATTCTGGTAGTTGAGGTAGTAGGCGTGTTCCCAGACGTCGAGGGCGAGGACGGGTTTGCCTTCGATCCCGGCGACGGCCTTGCCCATCAACGGGCTGTCTTGGTTGGCGGTTGAGCCGACGGCGAGTTTTTTGTCGGCGGTGACGATGAGCCAGGCCCAGCCGGAGCCGAAGCGGGTCGCGCCGGCCTTGGCGAAGTCTTCCTTGAATTTGGCGAGGCCACCGAGTTGGGCATCGATGGCGGCGGCGAGGGCACCGGACGGAGCGTCTTGATTGTGCGGAGCGAGGACGGTCCAGAAAAACGAGTGATTGCTGTGGCCGCCGGCGTTGTTGCGCACGCCACCGCGGATGGCCTCGGGAACTTGGCTGAGGTCAGCGATCAACGTAGCGACGTCGAGTGCGGCCAGAGCGGCGTGGTCCTTGAGCAGGTTGTTGGCGTTGGTGATGTAGGCTTGGTGATGCTTGCCGTGATGGATTTCCATCGTCTTCGCGTCGATGTGCGGAGCGAGGGCGTCGAGAGCGTAGGGCAGGGCCGGGAGGGTGAAGGGCATGGGTGTGATTTATATTTCGGATGGAACGGGAACGCGGGATGCGGGTAGAAACCAATGCATCGGCTGGGCAAGGCGTCAACTTTGCGATGTGACTTACCGGTGGCGCGACCCTTCACTCCGCCGCGCGCTTGAGTTTGAAAAACGTCTGGAGCAACTCGCGGCATTCGGTTTCGAGGACGCCGCCAACCGTGAGCTCGACGTGATGATTCACGCGGGGCAGATCGTTCAGGTTGGTCGCTCCACCGAGGCAGCCCATCTTCGGGTCGGGCACCGCGTAACACACGCGCTTTACCCGCGCCATCAGCACGGCCCCGGAGCACATGGGGCAGGGTTCCTTCGTGACGTAGACGGTGGCTCCGGACAGTCGCCAGTCGCCGAGTTTCGCGGCGGCCTGAGTGAGGGCGAGCATTTCGGCGTGGGCGGTGGGATCTTTCGCGCCCTCGACGGTGTTGTGGGCTGAGCCGAAGACTTCGCCCCCGATTTCAATGACGGCGCCGATCGGGACCTCGTCCTCCCGCCACGCCTCAATGGCTTGATTGTAGGCCAAGCTCATGAAAAACGCATCGTCGCGCACGAGTTGCGACGGGAAGCGTTTCTCAAAAGGGCAGAGGGGTGGGAGCTCGGGCGAAGCGGGCATGGCGTCAGGGGCGGGAAGGCGTGGATCAAGAGGGAAACCTTGACTAAGGCGGCTGCGATCTGCCTTACAAGGGGCTTTTGAAGACCGCACATATGATGATTTGCTTCGCGCACCAACTCCACGTTAACCATGGCTGATACCAACTCGATCGAAGTGGAGGGCCGCGTGATTGCCGTGCTCCCGGGCACGATGTTCAAGGTCCAACTAGCCAATGAGCACGTGGTCCTCGCGCATATTTCGGGTAAGCTCCGGAAAAATTTTATCAAGATCGCCGCCGGGGATATGGTGAAAATGGAGATGAGCCCCTACGATTTGGAGAAAGCGCGGATTACTTTCCGGATGAAAGAGACGAACTCCAACTACGTCCCGCCGCCGCGCCGCCGCAAGTACTGAGCGGCCTCCGTGCATTTGAAAATCGACGCCGCCCTTCCGCGGCGTCTTTTTATTTTCCGCCATGCGCGTCGACCACAGCCAGGCTCCGGGGGCCTTTGCCCACGATATCGATGCCTTTCTCGCGTTCATTGGCCTCGAGCGCGGGTTGTCCCAGAACACGATCGCGGCCTACCGCCGCGACCTTGATCAGGCTGCCTCGTTTCTCGCCCAGAACAAGGTGACCGACTGGCGCGGCGTCACGCGGGCGGAGGCCGGAGCGTGGATTCACTCGCTCGACAGCAAGCGCTACAAGACCGCGAGTCTGGCGCGCAAACTTACGGCGGTCCGCATGCTCGCTCGGTTTTTGGTTCGCGAAAAAATCCGCGACGATGATTTTACAGCGCTGTTGTCTGGACCGAAGCTCGTCCGGAAAATTCCCAGCACGCTCTCCGCCGACGACGTGGCGCGGTTACTGGTGGCGCCGAGTGGTGGCACTCCGCGAGCGCTCCGCGACCGGGCGTTGTTGGAACTTTTTTATTCGAGCGGTCTGCGCGTTTCCGAACTCGCCGCGTTGATGCTCCAGCAGGTTGATCTGGAAAATGGACTCATCCGGGTTTTCGGCAAAGGCTCGAAGGAGCGGATCGTGCCGGTGGGCGGCAAGGCCCGGGACGCGCTGACGACGTATCTGGTGTCGGGTCGCCCGCACTTGGTGAAGCTCAAGACGGGCAGCCAGTTTTTTCTCAATAACCGCGGGAGTGCGCTCTCTCGGGTGATGCTGTGGATGCTTGTGAAAAAATACGCCCAGCGGGCCGGTATAGCGAAAAATGTGAAACCCCACGGACTCCGCCATTCATTCGCGACGCATTTGTTGTCGGGCGGTGCGGATCTCCGAGCCATTCAAGAGATGCTCGGCCACGCGAGCATCTCGACGACGCAAATCTACACGGCGGTGGAACCGCAGCGGCTGATCGAACAGCACGCAAAATTTCATCCGCGGAATCGCGAGAAATAGTCCGGTGGTCCTTTTTTGGACGGCACTCTCGCCATCCGCCTCGTGAAAGGAGAGACGGAGTTATGATGCATTTCACCACGGGGCCGGTCTTCGCTGGCGAGTGGTGCGATCAGCAAGATATGCGACGTCTGACTCGCGGTTCAGGCGGCGGAGTTCAGGCGGTCGTTAAGGCGGCGATACAAGTTCAGGCGGCGTAGCCCTGCTCGTGAGAGCAGGGAATCGGGAGTAGAAGCGCGATCCCTCCCGCCGCTCACGAGGCGGGTTACCACGAGCGGGCACCTGGCTCGATTTGTGAGTCGTCACGCCCGGCCGGCACTGGGCCCACAATTGAACGCCGCACAAGCGGTTCGCGCAGAGGGATCGCCCGGAGGGTGAATCTGCGAGTTGTCGTCTGCGTGGCGAGTGCCCGGTGAGGTTGCGAAGAAAGGGGGAGGGACTTCAGCCCCTCTGCCGCTTTTTGCGGGGACTGAAGTCCCTGCCACTTTCGGCGGCGGCTCGGAGCTGCACCCTCGCCCGGAACCCTTGCAGAAAGGCGGATTTGTCGGCGTAAAATTGTGGGCCAATCGCGGGGGCAGGCGACACTCAGAGCCGGAATAACGTCTTCGCGTTTGCGTAGAGCATTTTTCGTTCGGCGGATTTGTTCGGTGCGTAGGCGCGAACTTGGGCGAGTTGCCGCGCACCGGAGCACACAGCGACATCAGCAGTGGGGTCGACGCAGTCGCTGCCGAACATCAGTTTGTCCTGATGGCGAGCGAGGAAGGCGCGCGCGTGATCCGGGTCGCGCTTGAAGGCGTTTTCTCCGGAGCCGGCAGATAGGTCCCCGAACATGTTGGGGTAGTCGCTGAGATAGCGGTCGGTCAGGCCCCCGGGGGTCAATTTGCCGCGAGGATAGAGATTTCGCGGATCGTTGTCACAGGCCTTGTCGATGTTGGCCCACCACGTTTGCGCGTGGCCGATGAAGTTTACCTTGGGATATTTCTTCAACATTGTGTGGAAACGATCGAAGCCTTGGTTGTAGCTGCCGATCTGCCAATGCATCAAAATCGGCACGCGGTAGGCGTCGGCTAGTTGATAGAGTTTCTGCATTTCGGCCGAATCGCATTCGACGTTGAATTTTTGTTCACCGATGAGCACCGCGCCGAGCTTGAGATATTTTTCGATAACCGCAGTGGCGTCGGCGAGGTCGCTGACCTCGTTGGCACCGAAGACGAATTCGTCGGGGAAGGCTCGGACGAGAGCGAGACAGTCCTCGTTGCCGGTGATCGTGCTTTCGAGACCGTTGGAGCGGCCGTTGATGGTCGAGGGGCGAAAGGCGTCGCGGCCTGACGGGAGTAAAATGGTCCTGGTGACGCCGAGGCCGAGTTGGTGAGCCCGGAGTTGGGCGTGAGTGCGGGCGGGAGAGATTTGACGGAACGCGGCGTCGCGGGCACCGCCGTAGTTAGTGTGTTGGTGAATATCAATAATCGGCTCGGTGGTGGCGGGCGAGTGCGCGGGAGCGGCGGCGTGCGCGATGCCGGCGCCGGCGAGGGTGGCGGCAGAGAGGAGGAAGTCGCGACGGGAGAGGGGGCGGGGTGCATTCATTGGAGAAAGTATTGCCAGTGAAGGAATGAAATGGAAAGCGAAACGCGCGGGTGGCCGCCGGGGGGGAATTCTCGCGCTGGATTGAGTCTCCCGGGTTCCTTCGTGCACCCTCATCCCCTGTCCATTTCGGCGCGATTGGTTGTCTTTGTGCTCGGTTTTTTTCCTGCGACGGCGTCGGAGCTGAGTCCGCGACCCGTGCGTGGATGGATACGAGCGGGGAAATCTTCAAGGGCGAGCCGGTGGAAGCGCTGGGCCCCCTCGCGCTCTTTCCGTCGACGCAAGGGCGGTTGGGAAACCGCCGTTGAGTCAATATGCGGCGACAAGAGTGTCCCGGTCCGTCGGCCGCGTGACTTCTGCGGAGGCCGCCAGACCGGCCGATACGCCGGTGGTTGGGTGGCGAAAGGTCCGGGTTGCAACGCGGTGATTCGGTGTGTTCAACGTCAGTGTTCCTCCTCCCCGTCGGTTCAATCGTCAGCAACTTCGACTCCGTAATAGATTTTCCCATGGCCACTATTCAAGGCGCAGGCACGAAACAAAACACCTACGATGCGATTGTCATCGGCTCGGGTATCAGCGGCGGTTGGGCCGCGAAGGAGCTGAGCGAAAAAGGCCTTAAGACCCTCGTGCTCGAACGGGGCCGCGATGTGAAACATGGCGACTACCCGACGGCGATGAAGGAGAGCTGGGAGTTTGAGGGCCGCACCAAAATCTCGGCAGCGGACGGCGCCAAACAACTCAAGCAGGCGCGCACGGGCTACACGACGCACCCGGCGTCGGCGCACTGGTTCGTCAACGATCTCGAGAACCCCTACTCGGAAGAGAAGCGATTCGACTGGATGCGCGGCTATCATGTCGGCGGGCGATCGCTGCTCTGGGGGCGGCAATCCTATCGGTTGAGCGATCTCGATTTTGAGGCCAACGCCAAAGATGGCATGTCGATCGACTGGCCGATCCGTTACGCCGACATCGCGCCGTGGTATGACTACGCGGAGCGCTTCGCGGGCATTAGCGGCAGCAAAGAAAACTTACCGCATCTGCCGGACAGCCAGTTTCTGCCGCCGATGGAAATGAACTGCCTCGA
>Ga0049084_10000316_pt1 | contig 18543 bp, 22 predicted proteins | sample GreLakmeON33MSRF_FD_66720 | JGI IMG/M metagenome (GOLD analysis project Ga0049084, IMG submission 66720) | Freshwater lentic microbial communities from great Laurentian Lakes, MI, USA - Great Lakes metaG ON33MSRF | ecosystem: Environmental > Aquatic > Freshwater > Lake | place: Great Lakes... | reverse complement strand
AATCGCTAAGACACGCTCTTCGGATTCTGAAATGAACATGGCATGGCGGAACTTTTCCCAGTGGCCAGATTTTTCCCATAGTGCGCGGTCCACCAGCATGGGGGTGTTGACCTCGACGTAGTTCGCCGCTTCCAAACGCTTGCGGATGTAGGTCTGTAAACCGCGATAGACCGTCCAGCCCTTGGGGTGCCAGAAAACAGCACCTTGGGCTTCTTCTTGCAAATGGAACAAATCCATTTCGCGGCCGAGGCGCCGGTGGTCGCGCTTCTCGGCCTCCTCCAGCATGGTCAGGTAGTCTTTGAGTTGCTTCTCGTCGCTCCAGGCTGTGCCGTAAATACGCTGGAGCATGGCGTTGTTGGAATCGCCGCGCCAATAGGCGCCCGCCAACTTCATCAGCTTGAAGGCTTTGCCCAGCTTGCCCGTCGAGGGCAAATGCGGGCCGCGGCATAAATCTAACCACCCGCCTTGCTTGTAAATGGAAATGGGTTCGGATGCGGGCAAGCCCTCAATCAACTCAGCCTTATAATTTTCGCCCATGCTTTTGAAGTATGCGATGGCTTGATCGCGCGGCCACACTTCGCGGATGATCTTCTCATCGCGGTCCACAATCTCGCGCATCTTCACTTCGATCTTGGGCAGATCATCGAGCGTAAAGGGTTCGGCCCTCGCGAAGTCGTAGTAGAATCCGTTCTCAATGGCTGGGCCGATGGTCACTTGTGTTTTCGGGAACAACTCTTTCACGGCCTCTGCCATCACGTGAGCGGCATCGTGGCGCAGGAGCTCCAGCGCGTCGGGGTCTTTCTTGGTGACAATGGCGACGTTTGAATCCGTTTCGATCGGACGCGACAGATCGCGCATCTCGCCGTTGATCTTTACGGCCAGCGCAGCCTTTGCCAGGCCGGGGCCAATATCGGCCGCCAGCTGTTCGCCTGTGATGGTGTTGTCGTAACGCCGGACGCTGCCGTCCGGCAGAGTAATCGCAACCATGAAATGCTCTTATAAATAGCGATGAAAGTGGGGGCAATCTATCGGTCTAAGTTGTTAAGTCAACGCTAGTGCGGCGGATTTGACATTTGCACCCCTTGCCGCGGCAAAACTGAACAGAGAATGTTAGAATCGGACCACGAGCTTAAACGTCGTCGGGGGTTAAATCGCCCAAAAGTATCAGGATCTCGTGGGTGATAATCTCGTTCAGGCGGGGCCGGTTCAGAATTTGTAAACGTTGACCACGCGGCCCGCTGACGGCGGGGTCCGAACCGCGAGCGCACAGGCCGATGCAGCGGCAATTGGCGATGGCGGCAATATGCATGACCGCGCATTCCCCGCCGACGGCCGCCGCCGCCGCCCAGGTCAGGAAAACTGTATCAATCAGCGGCGCTTTGCCGGTGATGTCGATGGCATCCGGGCAGCGTTGGCAAATAAGTTCAGCTAATTCCGTTTGCTCGATAAAGCCAACCAGCAAAGGGGTCAGTTTGTGACTGGCAAACTATTCGGCGAGCGCGCCGAAGCGATCAGTCGGCCACCTCTCGCCAGTTTCGCTGTCCAGGCACAGCATGGCCAAGGGTTGGTTCATACGAAAGGGCGCGCTAAATTCGCGGACCTGACGCGCGGTCCACGACACGTCAGCAGGCAGATGTTTAAACACACCTGCCGCACGTAATTGATCTTGCATGCGGTCTATCAGGTGCATTTTTTTGCGTGGGTTGTTGTGAAACAACGCCGCACCCTACACATCGCCTGACCATTGAATCTGTTTTAAGGCGTCTGCTGCGATGGGCCAACCCTGCATCAAGTAAAAGTAGAGTCGCGAGGTGAGGGATTGCTCAAAATCATAAACGCGCACAATGGTCGCGCTGCGCAGCTCGGCACGTAGCTCCAACATATTACACACGTCCCAAGCCGATGTGCGCGGATCGAGCTAGGTGTCGTCAAGGTAGGGCGGCGTTTCGGCGATATAAAGTGTTGCGGGCGTCACCAGGCCAATCAACCGGACATTTTTGTGATGGGTGTGCAAGGCCGCAAGCGCGCCCATGACAATCATAAAATGCTCCGGCCGGCGCGGGCAAATGACCAGGACTGTCTCACTCATGGGCGTAGATTCATGAGGACTTCGTCGTACACTTTTAATGTCTTCGTGCACATTTCGGTTTTATCAAATTTTGCTCGCACGCGTTCAATGGCGCGAATCGATAACCGCGCGCGGTCTTCACGCGAGAGGTTCAATGCGCGTTGAATAGCGTTGGCGAGTGAGACGGGATCGCTTGGTGTAAACAGCCAGCCTGTCATGCCCGGTTCGATAATTTCACCCGCGGCGCCATGTGCAGGGGCGACCACAGGGCGACCCATCGCCTGGGCTTCAGCCACCACACGACCAAAAGCTTCGGGGTCGGTAGAGGCCGATACTGCGACATCTGTAATCATGTAAGCGGCTGGAATGTCGTTACAGTCTTGCACGATTTGCACCCAGCCGCTGACATTGCGCGCTTCGGCATAGGCCGTCAGGGTCTCGACAAGGTGGGTGCTCTCAGTTGGGCCGACCATCATGCAGCGTAGTTGCATATGGGGGTCGCGCTGGCGCAGGATGGCCAGCGCGTCGATCACGAGGTGATGGCCTTTCCAGCTGGTGATTCGCCCCGGTAGCATGACGACAGGCGTGGCTTCTGACAGCCGCCATTTAAGCGCTAACTGAATCAAGCGCTGCGACGACACATTGGCGGGGTCAAACTGTTGCAGGTCGACGCCGCGGTGGATGAGGCGAATTTTCTCGGCGGGCACGGCGTAATTCTGCATCAGATGAGCGCGAATAAACTCTGAAATTGCGATCACGACGTCGCCATCGGCCATGACGCGATTGTAGAATTTTTTTAGACCGAAAGGCCCCAACCCATAAGTGCCGTGGAATGTGGTGACAAACGGAATGCCCAGCCGTCGGGCTGCCGCGCGTGCACTCCAGGCCGGTGCGCGCGAGCGAGCATGGACCACCGAGACGTTGTTTGAACGCATCACCTCGATCAGCACGTCGATATTGCGGCGGATGACAAGCGGGTTCTTGGTTTTCAAGGGCAACGTGATGTGCTGCGCCCCAACGCGTTCCAGCTCGCGCACCATGGGCCCGCCCGCACTTGCCACCAGCGCCGTCCAGCCCGCTGCCGTCAAGGCCTGGGCCACGTCGACAGTCCCGCGTTCAACCCCGCCCGCCCTCAGCGAGGGCAGCACTTGCAAGCAGATGCGCTTGGATGTCTCGCCCATGTTTTGCCGCAGTCTTCCTGGTATAAGCTCGTAATAGATGCCGTTTGTAACATGTTCAACGCAGATGTCAGGGCTTTCAATGCTTCGCTCTCAGTCTCTTTTTTTTGCCCTTTGTGAAACTTTACTGGTGGCGACGCCGACACTGGGGCAGACGTCTGTGCCCGATCTCATGAAACCTGCCGAGACCTATAAATTCTGCCTCGACATGGCCCGCGCCTACCCCGAGCAAGGCTTCGAATTTGCAGGCAAATGGGTGGGCCTGCGGGGCGGTGAACCATCTAAGCATTGTCGGGCCATCGCACTGTTGGGCTTGCGCGAATATACCGAAGCTGCCACCGGGCTTGAGGAACTTGCGCAAGAGTCCAAACAAGAAAACGCCATTCGAGCAGGCATGCTCGCCCAAGCGGCGCAAGCTTGGCTGCTGGGGGGCAATACCGAGCGTGCCTATGCCGTGCAAACCTCGGCCCTTCAGCTCATGCCACGTGATGTCGCGATTTTGATGGATCGCGCGACAACGCTGGCCGAGGCCAAGAACTATTGGCAGGCCATTGACGATTTGAATGTTGTACTCGAGATCGAGCCAAAAAACGTCGATGCGCTTGCTTTCCGCGCCAGCGCTTACCGGATGGTCGCCGCTGATGATCTGGCCTTTGATGATGCTGACCGCGCGCTGACGCTCGACCCGCTGAACATCAGCGCCTTGTTAGAGCGCGGGAACTTACATCGTATGCAAGGCCACAACGATCAGGCCCGCAAAGACTGGATGAAAATTTTAGAACTCACCACGGAGGGCGAGGCGGCCTTAGCCGCGCGCGCCAATATCGAAAAACTCGACGTGAACCCAGATAAGTAATGACCTCTTTTTCGTCATTCCCGCGCACGCTGGTATCCAGCTTTTTTGTTTTCTGCCTCTTCAACGACCAATGTGGACCTCCGCTTTCGCGGGGGTGACAATGTGTATGTGCCTAAAAATCCAAATCCGTATAAACCGCCGCAGACGGAATTCCCGGCACGATATCACGCAGCAAGCATCGAAAACTGGGCCGCGATTTGATGCGGACATACCATTCTTTCGTCAGCGGGTGCTGATCCCATGGCACATCGCCTGTATAATCGATCAGTGACAGATGCGCTGCTGCGCTGATGTCGGCAATGCTCAGGTGATCGCCCGCCAGCCAACTGCGTCGGTCTGTCAGCCAGGCAATGTATTGAAGATGTGTTTGCAAATTTTCTCGGCCCGCTTTCAGGGCGCGTGAATCGGGCGCGTCGCCCGAGAGCATGCGGCGATTTAACTTCTCACCGGCAACATTCACGGTCACTTCCTCGAAAAATTTTCGGTCAAACCACACTGCTAAACGTCGCGCTTCAATGCGTTCTTTCAGATTGCGGCCAATCAGACGTGGTTCTGGATAAGCCTCGTCCAAGTATTCAGCAATATTGGTGGCATCCGTCAAAATTGTGCCGTCGTCTTCGACGAGGACTGGAATTTCACCCGCCGGGTTTATCGACAAAAACCCGGCGTCGTAGGTCCACGTCTCTTGCACGACCTCATCAAACGGAATGCGCTTTTCGTGCAGCAACACGCGCGCTTTACGCGAGAACGGGCACAGGGTGTGATGATAAAGAGTGGGCAATGGGCGGTCCGCGACGGGCAGGAGTGGCTTTGAAGCGAGGTGTATGTATTCGGTCCAGCGGCAAAGTTCTAGAGCGCGGTCGCTATTTGCCAGCCATCTTGGAATACATGGATTTAACTAATTCGGTCAGGATGATGCCAATTTTATCACCCGACGTTACCACCACTTCACCGCGTTCGATAAGGACGCCGTTGGCATAAATCTCAACTGGGTCAGAGGTGTGTTGTTCCAGTTCAACCACCGCGCCACGACCAAGCTTCAGAAGCTGGTGAACGCGCAGATTAGACTGCCCCAGAACCACAGAAATTCCGACGTCGACATTATTAATCACGTCGCGGGACTGTTCGTCTTCATCGTCTTTTTTTGGCCATGGCCTACCCCAGGGGGGACTGCATTTTTGTTTTCATTCGCGGATGGACTATGCGCGCGGCAAGTTCAAGCGACAAGTCCGTCAGACACGAACGCCTTGGTGTATCCTGACGGCGATGGGTTAAAAAGAGATTTATGAAACCGGCTGGGACCAACCCAGGATCTTGAGCGCTACGGTATGCAGCGTGCGGTCGCCCATCGCCAGCACGTGACCCGAGGAGGCTTGCGTGAGGGGCTGGCCGGTCCAATCCGTCACAATGCCACCGGCATTTTCGATCACGGGGGCCAAGGGGGCGAAGTCGTACAACTGCGAGACCCGCTCGCAGGCGATGTCTGTCCAGCCTGAGGCCACCATGGCGTAATGAAAACAATCTGTGCCGCCATAACGCTGGTGGTAGACGGCCTTACTTAAACGCTCGAAGGCTGCGGACTCCTCGGACGTCATATAGCCAGGTGCCGTGGCGTAGATAGTCGCGGACTTCAGGTCCTTGCAGGCACGCACATGGCACGGCTTGCCATTTAGCGTCGTGGCGTGGCCTGCGCCGCCGATCCAGCGCTGGTTTAAGGCCGCATGGTTGATGCAGCCCAACCAGGGCACGCCCTTGTGCATCAGCGCAATCAATGTGCCAAATAACGGCACCCCGTTGATGAACGATTTTGTGCCGTCGATGGGGTCGAGCACCCACACCCACTCGGCGTCGGGACGGTGGCTGCCATGCTCCTCGCCGATGATGCCATGATCTGGGAATGCGGATGCGATCATCTCGCGCATTTTAGATTCGCTGTCGCGATCAGCAACGGTGACCGGAGAATCGTCGAGCTTGGTGTCGACGCTGATATTTTTGCGGAAGTGGCTTAAAATAATTTCGCCGCTTGCATCGGCCAGCCGATGGGCCATATCAACGCAAGCGGCGGAAAATTGATCCGAGCTCATGAGTGCTCGGGCGGTTAGAATTATTGCGCGGGCGCATCAACTGGCGGCGGATTTCCAGTGTTCGCCATCAAGAATTTAATCACGTTGGCGCGCTCTTGAGGCTTCTTCAAGCCCGCGAAAGACATTGTGCCTTTGGGGGCCAGTTTCTTGGGGTTTTCAAGGTACTGATCAAGTTTGTCGTAATCCCAGTTCCCGCCGATGGCTTTCAAAGACTCAGAGGTTTTGAAGCCATTGTGATCACCGATGGTATTTCCCACCATATTATGAAGATTCGGGCCGGTGCCGTTTTTGCCACCGGCCTCGATCGTATGGCAGCTTTGGCATTTGCGGAACACAGACTTACCGTCATCCACGTTGGCCGCGAGAATCAACGGGCGAATGTCAACACGTTCAACCGGGGCACCACTATCTGCGCTTGCGGCCACTTCGGGAACTTCAATGGGGTAGGCAAACGTTTCAAGTGCGGGCTTTTCAGTCGGCATCACAAAGCCGCCCACAATGTTCAAGCCGATAATTGCCAAAAAGGCCATCCAGAAGCCGCTGACAATGGTGAAGTAAAGCGGGCTTTGAACGGTTACCAGCGTTTTGTGATCGGACATCGAAAAGTCCCCAAACCAATAATAAAGTGGCGCTGGTCCCCTATCGGCGGCCAAGGCCACTATCCCAGCGAATTAGCGCCCTGAATAAATGGTTTGGCCAGGAATCTCAATACGAAACAAGGACAAAGCCTGCTTCTGGCCAACCAAAGTCCCTTGCGCATTGCGCATTGCGCCTTGGCCACGGCGCGCGGTTCCTTTATGTCTCAAGCTGCCTAAATTGAAGGTTTGCGGCCCAAACAGAGGGTTGCAAATCGCTCGCAACAAGATGGTTCCCAGATTCCCATGTCCTCAGATGCTTTGATCGTTATCCCCTCGCGCCTTAAGGCGACTCGTCTTCCCAACAAGCCGCTGGCCATGATCGGTGACGCACCCATGATTGTGCATGTGTGGCGGCGCGCGGTCGCGGCCCAAGCTGGCCCGGTGATTGTGGCCTGCGGTGACCAAGAGATCGCCGATGTGATTACTAAGGCTGGCGGTCAAGCGGTGCTGACCGACCCGGCACTTCCATCAGGCTCAGACCGGGTCTTTGCGGCGGCTGAAACATTCGATCCCCAAGGCAAATACCAAATCATAGTCAATGTGCAGGGCGACTTGCCAACGCTGGACCCCGCCATCGTTGCGGCTTCGATTCGACCGCTGGCGCGCGCTGAATTTGATATTGGCACGCCCGTTGCGCTGATCACTAAGCCCGAAGAACTCACCGACAATGCCGTGGTGAAGCCTGCCGTCATTTTTAAACCCGGCGAGAAAATCGCCGCAGCATTGTATTTCAGCCGCAACCTGATTCCGTCGGGCGACGGCGCGCACTATCACCACATCGGTGTCTACTCGTTCCGCCGCGTCGCGCTGAAAAAATTTGTGGCGTTAGCGCCTACCGAACTTGAGTTGCGCGAACGCTTAGAGCAATTGCGTGCCATCGAACATGGTATGCGCATTGGCGCGGTGTTGGTGGATACGATTCCGCTGGGTGTTGATACACCGGCTGATCTTGACCGCGCGCGCAAGTTGTTAGGCATGGCGTAACATGGCCGCGAAAACGCGAACCGGGAAAACCATCGGCGGTCAGATCGCATTCCAAGGCGACATCGGTTCTTACTCGTATCATGCCTGCGGTATGCGCTTTCCAAAACTCAAACCGTTACCATGCACGACGTTTGAGGACGCCATCAATGCCGTCCATGTGGGCAAGGCTCAGCTCGCCATGATTGCGGTCGATAACTCGGTGGCGGGGCGTGTCGCCGACGTACATCATTTGCTGCCGGGCTCTGGCCTTAAAATCGTTGGCGAGCATTATCAACCCATTCACCATCATTTTTTGGCGGTGAAGGGCGCGAGTTTGAAAACCATCAAGCGCGTGGAAAGTCATATTCATGCACTTAGTCAGTGCCGCAAATTCATTCGTAAACATAAACTCAAAGCGGTTGTGGCGCTCGATACGGCCGGGGCGGCTCGCGATATTGCCGCGCGCAATGATGTTTCAGTTGCAGCGATTGCCTCTGCTGCGGCAGGCAAAATTTATGGCTTGACATCGCTGGCCATGAACATTGAGGACGAACAGCACAATACTACGCGTTTTCTGATCATGGCGCGTGAGGCGGCCGCGCCGAAGCCTTCAGCGCGCTGCGTGACCTCAATGATCTTCCGACTGAAAAGCGTGCCCGCCGCACTTTACAAGGCGCTGGGCGGCTTTGCGACCAACGGCATCAATCTGACAAAACTTGAAAGTTATCTGATTGGTGGATTTTTTAAGAAAGCTGAGTTTTATGTGGAGGTGGAAGGGCACCCCGAAGCACCTGCTTTCAAACATGCGCTGCGTGATTTGGCTTTGTATTCCGACCGCGTGAATTTCTTGGGCACATACCCTGCAGATAAATTTCGGTTCAGGGGTCGGTAAAACTAAGCTTCATCCAACCACGTATTGAGCAAATAGCGCGCAATCGAAAATGTGTTGGGTAAGCGCAAATTTTCATAGGCCGAGCTAGGCTGTGCAAAAGAGCGCAAATCTTCGCGTGTAAACCAGCGGCAGTCTTCCAACTCATCGTCGCCACTGCTGACCTCGGTCGTCACGGCGCGAGCCCTAAACCCCAGCATGATGGACGAGGGGAACGGCCAGGGTTGGCTGGCCATATATTGAACATCTCCAACTCGAATGCCGGTTTCTTCAAAAGTCTCGCGGATCACAGTTTCTTCCAGGCTTTCGCCAGGCTCAACGAATCCTGCGATCACAGAATACATCCCAGACGGCCAGCGCGCTTGGCGACCCAACAATGCGCGTGTGCCGGTGGGATCTTCAATCAGCGTGATCACCGCCGGGTCGGTGCGAGGAAAACTGCGATGGGTGCAGGTGGTGTTGATACATACACGCACATGGCCGCCTTCAGTTGCGATCGTGGCCGTCCCGCAACGCCCACAATACTGGTGGTTTTCGTGCCAAATGATCATCGCCCGCGCATAGGCCAGAATAGATGCATCGGTGCTGGGCAGCAGCGTGACCATTTCATTCAGCGTGCGGTATTCACCATCGAGTCCTAAATCTGGCGGCACATCTGATGTCGGAAGACCCAACGCGAACCACGGCACACCGTCGCTATAACCTAAAAACACTGGGCTCAACGCGTCAATGTTCCATCGTGCAGTCATCGCTGTGAACGACAAAAATTGAATCTGTGACGTGGCATCAAATAAATGCTTTTGATTCCATACCGGCACGATTCGCGCCGTGTCACCCGAGAGCACATCGCGTAATTGATCGGCATCCACGCGAAGTAGCGCCCGCCGATCAAGGGGGTTGCCGCTATAGGTGATGGGCGGATTAGGCACGGTGATAGGGGTGTCCCATCATGATGCTGTGGGCGCGGTAAAGTTGCTCCATCAGCAAACCACGGACCAGCATATGTGGCCAGGTCATCGCGCCAAGGGAAAGTTTATGGCGTGCTTTTTTTAAAATCACTTCGCCATGTCCGTCCGCACCCCCAATGATAAAGGCCAGCGTTCGCGCACCGCCATCTCGCCACCCAGCCACGCGGGCTGCGAATTTTTCGCTGCTCTCGGTGATGCCACCTTCATCCAGTGCGATGATTACGCTACCTTCGGGCACAGCTTTCAACAGCGCATCCGCCTCGCGTGCTTTGCGCACCTCGGCTGATTGATCTTTATTGGGCGAAATCTCTTTCACCTCCACAGTCCAAGGCAGGCGGTCCACATACTGCGCCAGCAAATCTTGCTCCGGTCCGGGCTTGGCCTTGCCGACAGCGAGGATAATGATGCGCATCAGGCCCGTTTATTTGCGTTTGCGCTTTGCAATTTTTTTCTTTGCTGCCGGCGACTTCTTCTTTGTCGCTGGCGCTTTGCGCTTCGGCGTGGGCGCCTTTTTCTTTGGTGCCGCTTTGCGTTTTAGTGGCGTAGGTTTTGCCGCCTTGCGCGCTGCTGGTTTTTTTGCTGCTGGCATGGCCGCTTTGCGTTTTGGTTTTCTCGCTTTTGGCTTTGTGACTTTGGGTTTTGCAACCTTGGACTTTGGCTTCGCTGCTTTGCGGACTGGCGTTTTTTTTGCTGTCTTTTTTGCTACTTTTTTTACAACTGATTTTTCTGCCATCGATGTGGCCACCGGGGCCGTCGATACAATGATCACAGGTTTCGGTGCAGGCAGGTTCAGGGCCATTGGCGTCTGCCCGGCCCACAGCCGCTCGATATCGTAAAACGCGCGCACTTCGGGGCGGAATAAATGCACCACCACATCGCCTGCATCGACCAGCACCCAATCGCCCTGCTTCTTGCCTTCGCTGCGTGCGAACAGGCCCAGGGCTTTGAGCTTTGAAACCACATGATCAGCCATGGCCGTGACCTGACGGGTCGAGGTGCCCGAGGCAACAATCATGCGGTCAGCCATGGCGGTTTTGCCCGCCAAGTCGAATTGCATAATGTCGCGACCTTTGTCGTCGTCGAGTGAGGTTATAATAGTGTTGACCTTCTTCTCCAGGTCATCGGACGGGGTGGGGGTCGTGATGGTCGTCTCCTATCGGTCAATAATCATCATCTTGGCATCGCGAATCGCACTCGCCGAGGCTGCGTGTCGTCGAATGGCAAGATAACTCCAGGCCGGGGGTTCTTTTGCAAAAATCGCTCGGCTTGGCTTGGTGCGCCGCGCCTTGTAACGCATCGCCACCGCGCCTGCCAGGGCTCGGTAAGCATAAGGACTGCGGTCTATCACCGCAACGCACACCGTATGGAAAATCCGCGTCCAGCGCCACCAGCGCGGAAACTGCTCTAGGTTATCTGCGCCCATCAACCACACAAATTTCAGCCGTGGATAACGCCGTACCAACGCCTGAACCACATTCGCCGTGCGGGTTGTCCCCAGGTCTGATTCGAGATCGCCAACCAGAATGTTCGCGTCCGCGGCCAGCGCGCGCGCCGTGGCCAGCCGATCAGCCAACGGGGCCATCCCTTTTAAGGGCTTGAGGGGGTTTTGGGGGCTGACCAGCCACCACACTTCATGCAGCCCCAAACGCTTCATAGCTTCGCGGCTGATATGCACATGGCCGTCGTGCGCGGGGTTGAAAGACCCACCCAGCAGCCCCACACGACGGGTTCGGCGATCACCGAAAACAGGGAAAAGCTTGGCCATCTAACTTTAAGGCCGGGTTTGTCCGGTGCCGCGCACCTTATATTTGAAGGTGGTCAGCTGCTCGACGCCCACAGGCCCGCGCGCATGAAGCTTGCCCGTGGCAATCCCAATCTCAGCGCCCATTCCAAATTCTCCACCATCGGCAAACTGCGTCGACGCGTTGTGCATCACTATGGCGCTGTCGAGGGTATTTAAGAATTGTTCTGCCGCGCCCGCATCTTCGGTGATTATGGATTCGGTGTGCGATGAGCCATAGCGCTGTATGTGATCGAGCGCTTGATCAATGCCATCGACCACGCGCACCGACAAAATGGCATCCAGATACTCGGTGGACCAATCATCCTCGGTCGCGGCTTTGGCACGCGCATCAAGTTTTTGCACAGTCGCGTCGCCACGAATTTCACACCCGGCCTTGATCAGATCACCTAAAATACCGGGGAGCATGTGGTCAGCCACATCGCGATCAATCAGCAAGGTTTCAGTCGAGCCACAAATTCCCGTGCGGCGCAGTTTTGCGTTCAGCACAATCTTGCGCGCCTTCTCGGCGTCGGCGGCTTTGTGGATATAGGTATGGCATAGTCCACTCAGATGTTGGAATGTGGGCACGCGGCTTTCGCGCATCACCAGGTCCACCAGCGATTGCCCGCCGCGCGGCACGATCACGTCAATATGCGCGGTCATTGTCAGCATTTTGCCCACGGCGGCACGGTCGGTGGTGGGCACCATCTGAATGCAAGTCTCAGGCAGTCCAGCCGCCCGTAATCCGTCGTGTAAACAGGCCAAGATCGCACGGCTGGAATGAAAGCTCTCGGACCCGCCGCGTAAAATGCAAGCGTTGCCTGCTTTCAAGCACAGCGCGCCCGCATCAGCGGTGACATTGGGGCGCGATTCATAGATAATTCCAATCACACCCAAGGGTGTGCGCACGCGCTCGATCTTCAAGCCATTGGGCCGCGTGGTCGACATGATGACCTCGCCCACGGGATCATTCAGCGCGGCGATGTCTTCGAGGCCCTTGGCCATGGCTTCGATACGACTGTCGTTCAACTCCAAACGATCCATCAGCGCGGGCGTTAAATTCTTCTCGCTGCCCACAGCCATGTCTTTGGCATTAGCAGTTTTGATCTCGCCCGCATGGGCCCGCATGGCTTTGGCGGCGGCCAGCAAGGCTTTGTCTTTGGCAGCCCGCGGCGTTTGGGCTAGGTCGCGTGCGGCAATGCGCGCAGCCCTCCCGACGCTGTCCATCATGGCGTCAATTTCTTGCGCCGTTTGCTTTTTGAGTTCCGAACCGCCATCCATGGCTGCTCTCCGTTTGCATGCATCATATCATAAATAATAAAGTTAGCTCTCAACCACCATATCGTCGCGATGGATCACCTCTGCCCGACCGCGATAGCCCAGCAACGTTTCGATCTCTTCAGATTTGTGACCCTTGATCGCAGCCACGTCGCTTGATGCGTAGGCGCTCAGGCCCTTGGCCAACAAGCGCCCATCTTTTGATTTCACGGCAATGGTGTCGCCACGTTCAAACGTACCGTCGATGGCCACAACACCTGCGGGCAGCAAGCTCTTGCCGCCTTGCAACGCCTTGGCTGCACCATCATCAACGACGATGGTGCCCGTGGGCTGCACCGCACCGGCAATCCATTGCTTATAGGCGGCACGCGGCTCGGCCTTGGGCGTAAACCAGGTGCATTTTCCGCCGTCTTCCAGCAGCTTCAAAGCATGCATCGGCTTGCCTGGTGCGATGGCCATGCGGCAACCAGCGCCCATGCAAATTTTTGCTGCCATGATTTTGGTGACCATGCCACCCGAGCCATAACCCGTCACCGCCACGCCTGCCATGGCTTCGATCTCGGGGGTTAGTTCTGCGACTTCTGGAATGTGTTTGGCATCGGGGTTGGCGCGCGGATCGGCGGTATACAGCCCGTCGATATCAGACAGCAAAACAAGTGTATCGGCGCTGATCATTTGGGCCACACGCGCGGCCAAGCGGTCGTTGTCGCCAAAGCGGATCTCGGCCGTGGCCACTGTGTCATTTTCGTTGATCACCGGCACGGCCTTGAGTTTCAGCAACGTATCAAGCGTGTTGCGTGCGTTCAAAAAGCGACGGCGGTTCTCTGTATCATCAATCGTCAGCAACACTTGGGCCACAGTAATGCCGTGGCGCTCCAGTGCGTTCTGATAAGCCTGCGTCAGGCGCATTTGCCCCGTTGCGGCAGCTGCTTGTTTTTCCTCAAGCCGCAGTTTCTTGCCGTGCATGCCCAGCGGTCCGCGACCTATTGCAATGGCACCGGATGTGACAATCACAACTTCCTGTCCACGCGCAACGCAGGCGTTTACGTCATCAGCGATGGCCTCTAACCAGGCGCGATGCAGCTCGCCTGTGTTGTCGTCCACCAGTAAGGCCGAGCCGATTTTGATGACAATGCGTTTGGCGGCTAGCAGGGGCGAGGCGGTGCTCATCACATCCCTTGCCCATCTTTATTCCAGGTGTTGTCGATGACAGGGCCCTTTTCCGCTTCACGGCTGGCTTGAACTAGGCGTGCCAGAATCGCGATCATCTCATCGCGACCTTCGCCCGATACACCTGACAAAATATGCACCGTCTTGCGGCTGGCTTTGGTGAGTGCGTCGAAGCGTTTTTTGCGCGTGCCTTCATCCAACGCGTCACATTTATTCAGCGCGACGATTTCTTTCTTGCGCGCCAAGCCGCCGCCATAGGCTTTGAGTTCACGGCGCACAACTTTGTAAGCCGTTGCCACATCCTCTTGGGTGCCATCAACCAAATGCAACAACGCCGCGCAGCGCTCGATATGGCCTAAGAACCGATCACCTAAGCCTACGCCTTCGTGCGCGCCTTCAATCAGTCCGGGAATGTCGGCGATGATGAATTCAAATTCACCTACAGAGGCCACGCCCAAATTCGGGTGAAGTGTCGTGAACGGGTAATCGCCAATCTTGGGGCGCGCGCGTGTGACAACCGACAAGAACGTCGATTTACCTGCGTTGGGCAAGCCTACCAGGCCCACATCAGCAATCAGTTTCAGGCGCAGCCACACCCATAGTTCCTGCGGTGGTTGCCCAGGTTTGGCGTAATCGGGCGCTTGGTTGCTGGGGCCCTTGAAGTGCGTGTTGCCAAAGCCGCCGTTACCGCCTTTCAGCAAGACGAGGCGTTGGCCATCTTCGCTGAGGTCAGCCAATACGCTTTCGCGGTCCTCGGACATGATTTCAGTGCCCACGGGGACTTTGATGATCAGGTCCTTGCCATTACGCCCCGCGCACTGGCGGCCCGAACCGTCGACGCCGCGTTCGGCTTTGAAGTGCTGGCGGTATCTGAAATCAATCAGCGTGTTGAGGTTGCGCGCAGCCTCAAAAATCACGTCGCCGCCATTGCCGCCGTCGCCGCCGTCGGGGCCGCCGAATTCAAGAAACTTCTCACGCCGAAAACCGACGCAGCCGTTTCCCCCGGCACCCGAGGCGAGAAAGATCTTAGCTTGGTCAAGGAACTTCATGGGAACAGCGCTATCTCAGCAATTCAAAAAAGCAAAAAGGGGAATGGTCGTCCCATTCCCCTTCTTAAACTTGAATTCCGGAAACCGGACGAACCGAGTGATGGTATCCTTATGCGGCCGCTGGTGCCGGGTCGACAGACACATGCACACGACCTTTGGCCGAGGTCTTGAAGCTGACCTTGCCTTCGATCAACGCGAAGATGGTGTAATCGCTGCCCAGGCCAACGTTCTTGCCGGGGTGCCACTTGGTGCCGCGTTGACGAACGATGATGTTGCCTGCAATCACGTGTTGGCCGCCGAATTTTTTAATGCCCAAGCGTTTGCCGCGTGTATCGCGACCGTTCCTGGAACTTCCGCCTGATTTCTTATGAGCCATTTCTGTTTCCTCGGTCTAAAGCAGCGCCAGCCCTTAGGCGGCGGCTTTCTTGGTGGCTTTTTTTGCAACGGGTGAGGTGCTGGCAGCAGCAACCGCCGGAGCGGCAGCGATGCCTTTGCCCATGTCGGTGATCTTCACCAAGGTGAGATACTGACGATGACCATTGCGGCGGCGATAGTGCTTGCGGCGGCGCTTTTTGAAGATGATGACCGTGTCGTCGCGGAACTGACGAACAACCGTGCCTGTGACTTGCGCGCCATCAATGCGCGGGGCACCCACTTCGGCACCCAGCATCAAGACGTGGTCGAACACCACCGTCTCGCCAGCTTCACCAAGGATTTTCTCAACGGCAAATACGTCGTCTTTAGAGACGCGATACTGTTTACCGCCTGTTTTGATAACTGCGAACATGGCCGGAACCTTAAATACTCAAACGAAAGTGCGGGCTTTGGGCCCGCGAATGATGGGGGTGAATATACTGCGGGGGGTGATGAGTCAATGCCCGTAAGATGTCTCAAGACAGGGCGTTAACCCGCTGTAAATAAATATGATTCAGGTGATAAAACAGGTTCAAAAGGGGTGTCGGGTGTTGCCAAGGGGCCTTCACGATGAATGATACGCCGCTTACGTCGGCCTCCGCGCGGCTGTCTGAGCGGGAAATCGAGCGCCTAAAGACAGCCGCAGCCCTGTTGCGTAAGGCTGAAAGGCCGGTGCAGATCCTGCGTGCTGTAACCTGGGGCCCCGAGGTTGAGCCCCGCTTTTTCGAGTCGGGCGGGCGTGAGCTGCCCCAGGTAAGTTACCAGCCGCTCGATGCTGGCCAGTTGCGCGCCAACAACACCCCAATCTAAAGTATAAAATTCTTTGATTGTTCTAACTCGATCAGTTCATAGAAGGTCTGCATGTATCCGGTGCAGTGCGATTTATACATGATGTAGTTGCCGTCGGTGCTGGTCCATAAATGATAGGGCGGATGAATGTCGCTGCCCATATAAGCATCGTCATTGTTTTTGCCGATGCGGAAGTGGTGCGCATCAAACGTGCCTGCGCCGACTGTAATTTTCTCATCGCCCATATAAACCAAGAACATCCCATTGGGTCGTTTCAGCAACATGGGGCCGTCGGCCCCGCGATGGTGAAACGATGTCATCAGGTAAAACGAGCTAGTTTGCTCGCCCGGGCCTTTCGATAAATCATAGTTCCGGCAATGCATGGCATCAGCCTGAATGGGGTGCGAGCCGAATGTGCAGGGGCGGCGGTCATACTCCATGCGGTGTGAAATGCGCCCCTCGCGCACGGTGTAGCCTTCGCACTCGGCGTAGGTATCAGTGAAGCGATACCAGGCCGAGCCCACAAACTGTTCATCGACCGTCAGTTGATTAAAGGCCTCGGTTGGCCCCCAGTTTTTGTCATAGGATTGAATACAATCGCGCAGCACGCGCGGGCTATTTTCATCAATGGCGCAATGGGCACGGAGCGTGCGCCGGCCATCGGTATGGACGGTCATCGTGAAGGTCTCGCCACCCCGAACTTTGTCCAAGATCTCCTTCTTTTTGGATGTGTAGCGGATCTTGCCCCGAATTGTTGCGTGTTCCATGCCAACCCCTCCCACAGGATCATCTACATATATATGCCGCCCACACCGATGGACGGTTCAGACTACGCTAGCCACATTTGCGCGCATGGCTCAACCTCGCATTTTGGTTTCGGTTGCGCGACGATCACCCCAAATGCCCCGCGCGCAAGTGCTACCCTGGCACCGTGCGGCCGTTTGGCCACAGGCGTTGCGGTTGCGACGTGCATCAGTTACGTTCCGCGCCCTCGAGTCGAACGCCACCCCTTGCGGAGAGGTGCCAGAGTGGTCGATCGGGCCGGTCTCGAAAACCGGTGTGCCAGCAATGGTACCGTGGGTTCGAATCCCACCCTCTCCGCCATACACCTTAACATGTCATATCAATGCCTTAGAAGGCGGCGGTGGCAATGGTCAGAATGTCGGCTTGCTGTCTACACCGCTCACTTTTTTGCGACGACATTCAGGCTAATCGGAAAGCCAAGGGGTTGAAAACAGCTGGTGTCATCAAAAAGATCGAAAGATGGCACTCTGACGCAGCTGGAAAAACCAGCGCCCGTCAACGCATCGAGAAATTGCATCTCGTTCCAGCCAGAATAGTGATAGTCGAACGCATCAATTTGGCCACCGAACATTATCTTTAAAACAAAAACTTTATCCTGAGGGCTTGCAGCGGACATGGAAAAGGCGCCGAACTTGGCGCCTTTTCTAAAGATGAATGTAGCGGGTGTGTGCTTAGAACTTCGCGTTTACCCGTACGCCAACGTTGCGCCTTTGAATAACGCCGGCGAATATTTTCCGGTCCGCTAGCGCGCCACGAGTTGGTCCCGTTGTCGTGCTTGATGTGGATGGAAAGCTGAGGTCATTGAAAATATTTGTACCATAGACCTCAAACTTGATTGCTTCCGTGATGTCGATATCAGCGCGCAAGTTCACACGCGTACTATCGGGATTGAGATTAAGCTTGGAATAATCCGTCCACATCGAATCCGTATAGATGATATCGGCGCGGATCGACCAGTTGCGGTCCCCCAGGGAACCCGAGACGGTTGGGCTGAAGGAGCCGGTCCATTCGGGATGGCTGCGAATCGGGTTGCCGTCGGCCACCACTGAGAGAGAACCCGAGCTCAGCACGAACTGCTCTTCCGAGCCGCGCGATGAGAAGGTGACCATCTTCGCATGCGAAAAGCCGATTTGCGCGTTTAGGCTTAGCCAATCGGTTGCCTGTAAATTTCCCTCGAAATCAAAGCCCTTATATCTGGAATGGCCGGGACCGCGGAACGAAGACGTACCCGCGCCACCGGGCAGGAAGATCACTGCAGCGAAGGGTTGGTTTTTCCAATCGATGTAGAATGTTGCCAGCGTGGCATTCCAGTTGTCGCCCTGCTGTTTCCAACCCAATTCGTACTGCGTATTTTCTTGCGGCGCAGTGTAGTCACCAATTGCCGCCAAAGCACTCGCTGGAATGATGCTGGGGTCGATACTGTTGATGAACCGTGCTTGCGTCGCCAACCCGAGCAACGAACTGTAGGAATAGCTGGCGTATACCGTTGTTCCGGTAAAGGGTTTGTATGTCAAAATCGCACGGGGGATAACGTCGTTATATTCGTTGAGCGAGTTACAGATCAGCACCAAGCCGCATTTCAGGCGCGGATCACCAAATTCAAGCGCTAACG
>Ga0049084_10000313_pt1 | contig 18572 bp, 19 predicted proteins | sample GreLakmeON33MSRF_FD_66720 | JGI IMG/M metagenome (GOLD analysis project Ga0049084, IMG submission 66720) | Freshwater lentic microbial communities from great Laurentian Lakes, MI, USA - Great Lakes metaG ON33MSRF | ecosystem: Environmental > Aquatic > Freshwater > Lake | place: Great Lakes... | reverse complement strand
CGTATCTTAGCGGATGAATATGTTTTGCAAAGAGTAAATCTAAACAAATTCTAAAAAACATGGGTTAAACACATAATTTCTGAAAAATAGCTGAACAAAACTTGTTCATTTTTGTTCTATTTGTGTGGAATCTATTTTTTATAAATGCTAATTTCGTATTTAACTCAAAAGTGCCATGAATGGTTGGTGCTTTATTTTCCTCCGGCTGCAAGGCTTGATCAGGGCAAAACATAAACAAATCATTTTTATTTCCCTTGAAGTTCTAAAATTTGATTCCATTAGCAACGCATAAAGTGTTTGTGATCGAAATCAGCGTAAATAATACTAAAGTCACAGTTGGGAATTGATGCCTTCGTGCAATTCGCGCATGAGTTCGCTTGGCGTCACTCCTATGGGCCCCAATCCTTTTGCCACCAGTCTGTCAGCCGCCACCGCGTGCAATTGAACGGCCAGACAACTTGCCTGCCAATGGTCAATGCCATGTTCGATACCTTGCGCGATGATGGTATTTGGGCAACCTGTCAACACATTGCAGGTACCGCCGACCGCAAGTGCCGGGTCGAGTTACCTTGCAAGCATTGCTTTATATGTTGGATGGGTGAAGCAATCAAATTGTGCTGACCTTTGAGCACCACCACTGCCTGAGTTAACTTCACCCAAGCTGCGATTGACTGCGCGCGATAGGCTTGCACAACAGCGCTGGTGCAACCCAATGATTGCGCCGCCTCGCTCAGGGGCGGCGTCAGTGTTGTCGGATAGTTGCGTACTTACAGTGCCTTTAACAACTCAGAGTTTGCTGACAACAGGTTGATGGTGCCTGTACACATCACATTGGCACCGGCCATGAAAGCGCAGCTTTCAGCCATTCAGAGGCGTCGGCGCTTTGACCCATGCCAGGCCGGAGGGCTATCAAATCGGGTTGTATGCGTGCAAAGGCTTGAGTAAATCACTCAATCCGTTGTGGTCTATCTCTTGCATCAAAGCCAGTAATCTTCCTATCTCCCCTTTGGGAAAACCTTTTCGCGCAAACCAGTTCAAATAATTACCCGGCAGATTGGCCAATAGCTTGCCCTGGTGTTTGCCAAAGGGCATGGTCATGGTCACGAGTTTTTGCAGGTCATCGGGGTTCATGCCGTCAGCTTAACGCAATTTTTTTTCCTAAGCTGCCTACAACAGCCTCAAAATACAGAATGATCACCCAGTTGCACATCCGCCTTACCCGCCACAAGTAGCTCGTAATGTTCAAACAAAGTTTGTGTGCCGAAGGACGGCGTAGCATTCGCGTCATAAGTTTGCGTTCGCGTATTCCACACCAGCATGGACTCTGTCGCGTAATAGCGGCCTATGCGGGCAAGTTCAGCCTTATCGGCCAGCGGCGGTATCAACTTTCCTAAGATCTTTAACACATTGATGATGACATCAAGCAAAGCCACGGGCACGTGTTTGTACTTCGGGGTTTTGCCTAGCAGTTTGAACAGGTACTCGCCTTGTTGCAAGGGCGTGATTGCCTCGCCCGGCCCGCCTATAGGTAGTATGCGGTTGTGTTTGTCAGCATCAATCAAACAAGCGGCGATGAAATGCCCGAGATCGTGATCGCTGATGGGCTTGCAAGCAGTCAAGCGTCCGTCAGCGAACAGCAAAAACGGCTGACCTTGCTTTAAGCGTTGAATCTGCCCGGACAAGGATTTGAAAAACGCCGTTGGCCTGACGATGGAATAGGTCAAGCCGGATTCGATGAGTTCTTTTTCAAAAGCAAGTTTGGCTTGCTGAAAACCAAGCAATGGTTTTTGCACACAAATCGCCGATAACAATACGAATTGCTGAATGCCGACGGTTTGTGCAAGTTTCAACAACTGAGAATGGGCTTGGTAATCTATGGCCCATGCATCGCGCGGGGTGCCGGTGCGCGAGGCCAGACAGGACACCACAGCATCGAAATGTTCACCTAGCAAACCGTACTTTTGCACAGATTCGGCGGATTGCACATCGCCAAACCGCACTTTCATTCCCGCCAGCTGTTCGCGCGTTTTTTCAGCAGTCCAGCTTCCCTTGACACCGGCTTTATCCCTGACCAGACACACCACCTCGTGGCCGCCGCTCTGTAATGCCCTGGCCGTGGCCAGTCCTATGGTGCCGGTGGCACCGAGCAATAACACGCGCATAAAGCTTAGCTCCGGTTGAAAAAAACCGACTGTAGAGCATATGCCAGGCCTTTATGCTTGTCACTTAGGGGCGCTCTGGCTATTTATTGACTGCCGTATGTATCAGATAGACGTACATAAACCTGCCCTGTCAGGGCTTAGCCTCTTGCTTTTTTGGCTGACCTATTCTCAGAATCCCCCAGCTTTCTGATCCCTGTTTTCAAAGGAACCCGCCGTGCCTATTTCTTTCAAACGTCAAACTCTGCAATCGCTGTTAGCCAGCCTGCTGCTCGGCAGCGGACTGCTTGGAACTACAGCCCTGATGGCCCAGGATAAACCGGTGCGTATAGGCGTGCCCACCTCGGTACAACTGCAAGTCGGCAGAGACACGCTGACCGCGGTCAAGATGGCTGTCGACGAAATTAATAAAAAAGGCGGCGTACTGGGACGCAAGTTTGAATTCGTATCGGCTGACGAAACCGAAAATCCCGAGACCGGCATCAGCGCCATCAAAAAGCTGACTGCGGATGAAAAAGTAGATTTGCTGATCGGCGGCTATACCAGCGGTGTGACGCTGGCCCAGTTGCCGCACATCTCGGCGGCCAAAACCATTTACCTGGGCGTGGGCGCAGCCTCCCCTTCCATCACCAACAAGGTGAAGCAGGATTACAACAACTACAAATACATTTTCCGCGTGGGCCCAGTCAATGCCGCCCACCAGGCACGCGGCCTGGTTGACTTCATCTCAAAATTTGTCATTGGCGAACTGGGTTTTAAAAATATCGCCATCGTCGGTGAAAACGCCAAATGGGTGCAAGACCTGGTGCCTATTCTTTCCAAAGGTGCCAAAGATGTCGGTGCCGACATTCGCATGACCGAGTTGTTTGACACCCAGACTTCTGACTTTTCACCTTTGCTGGCCAAAGTCAAATCCAGCGGCGCTCAGTACATGATTGTGGTGCTGTCACACGCATCCAGCGACGTGTTTGCTAAGCAATGGCACGACGCGCAAGTGCCGGTTCCCTACGGCGGCATTGATGTAAAAAGCATGGACGGCGATTTTTTCAACCGCATTGGCGGTAAGTCCATTTCCCAGATCGCCGCCAACTTTGCAGTGCGCGCTCCGATCACCAAGAAAACAGTGCCTTTCTTTGATGAGTTCAAAAAGAACTCCTCCAACTTTCCTGTGTACTCAGCCTTCTTTGCTTATGACGCGGTATTTATTTACGCCGACGCTGTGAAACGCGCAGGCAGTTTTGACACCGACAAGGTCATCAAGGAACTGGAAAAAACCAAGCACGAAGGCGTGGCCGGTGAAATCACTTTTGACGAGCAGCACGATGTGCAAGCCGGTCCCGGCAAGGTCAATTTCATGTTTGTGCAATGGCAGGAAAAAGGCGAACGCGCTGTTATTTATCCCAAGGAACTGCGCACCGGCAAATTCATCATGCCGCCTTGGATGAAAAAGTAACAAGTGGAAATCCTTATCTACGGCGCAGTCACCAGCGCCATTTATGCCATGCTCGCGGTCGGCTTCACGCTGATCTTCGGTGTCGCTCGCATTCTCAATCTGGCGCATGGTTCGTTTTATGCGCTGGGCGCTTACTTAGCATATGTGCTGACCACGCTGGCCGGTTTGCCGCTGTGGCTGGCGGCACTGCTGTCGATTGCCATCGTAGCTATCTTTGGCGTACTGGTTGAAAAAATCCTCATCCGCCCGCTGCGTTCTTCGCAATTGGGCGTGTTGATGATTTCTCTGGCCACGGCATTGGTGGTTGAGCAGGCCTTGTTCTTGATCTTTGGTTCTGAATACCGCAATGTGCCCGCGTTCATCGAGACCAAATACAACTTGTTCGGCGTAGACGTTGCCGGACAGCGTCTGCTGACACTGGCAGTTGCCACTGTGTCCATCGGTGGTTTGTATGCCTTCATTCAATTCACCCGATTGGGCAGCGCCATTCTTGCTATTTCGCAAGATCCGTTGGCTGCCAAGTACATGGGCATACCCAGTGACCGTATTTTTTCATTGGTCATGGCCATCTCTGCAGGACTGGCCGCGCTAGCAGGTGTGATGGCTGGACCGTTTTTATCTGTACAACCGTCCATGCATTTGCTGCCCATCGTCAAAGCGTTTGCCATCGTGGTGGTCGGTGGCCTGGGCTCTATCCCTGGCAGCATTGCCGCAGCCTTCATGCTCGGCTATGCGGAAACCATCGTTGCTTATATGGTGTCCAGCAGTTGGACAGAAATTGTGTCTGTCTTGGCCACCTTGCTGATGCTGGTGTTCCGCCCGGCTGGCCTGTTTGGCAAGCGCGCCGCATTCTGACAGGCAGTTGCAACATGAAAGCATTCAAAGGACTTGACACACTCAGCAGCATTGGTGGCCTGGTCGCTCTGCTGTTGTTAGGCGTGCTGCCTACTTTGTTCACCGGTACATACCTGGTCGGCGTACTGACGGTGGCAGCTATTTACGGTATTTGGGCCGTGAGTTGGGATTTCATGTCCGGTCTGACCGGCCGCGAAAACTTCGGTCATTCGCTGTTCATAGGCGTAGGTGCTTATGCCGCCGGCTTTCTGAACGTGCACTTCGGCCTGGGCCCGTGGTGGAGTTTGCCAGCCTCCATGTTGGTGGCCATGGTGTTTGCGGTGGTATTGGGTTTCCCTACCTTGCGCTTGAAGGGGCCGTATTTCGCGCTCGCCATGTTGTCCTCTGCGGTCATCATGCAACGCCTGATGCTGATCTTCTGGGAATACACCGGTGGCGAAGAAGGTATACATGACATCACGCCACTCATCGTCAACCCATTGCATTACTACTGGTTTGTGTTGGCGGTGTTGGGCTGTATCACGCTGTTACTGTCGTGGATGGCGCGCTCGCGCTGGGGTTTGATACTGCGTGCCATACGCGGCGACGAAGCCACATGCCTGGCGGCAGGCCTGCCCATCACCACCTACAAAATTGTCTCGCTGGTCATCAGCGCGGCCTTCGCCGGTTTAGGCGGCGCACTCTATGCGCATTACCAGTTACAGGTCAGCCCGCAATTGTTTGCCGTGGTCACCTCTATCACCATCATCACCATGGTGTATGTGGGCGGCATGGGCACCATCTTCGGGGCGGTGGGCGGCGCGCTGCTGCTGACCGTCATGACCGAGGGATTGCGCAATTTCGGCGAATGGCGTTTGATGGTTTACAGCCTGCTGTTGATCTTCATTTTGTTTTTCCTGCCCAATGGCATCATCGCGCCTATCTGGCAAAAGATACGCAATCTGGGGCGTCCATCATGAGCGCGCTGCTGCAAGTTAATCAACTGGACAAGCACTTTGGCGGCTTGCATGTGTTGAAAAATTTCAACATGGAATTGCATAAAGGCGAGATCGTCGGCATTCTCGGGCCCAACGGCGCAGGCAAGACCACATTATTCAATCTGCTCACCGGTTTTATTCCCGCCGACTCGGGCGAGGTGCTGCTGCGCGGCCAACCTATACGCCAGTTGAAAGCCAACACCATCGTAGGCTTGGGCATGGCGCGCACGTTTCAACTTTGTCGCCCATTTGTCGGTTTGACCGTGCTGGAAAACGTGTTGGTCGGCAGCTTGGGGCCGCGCGTCAAAACACATGACATAGGCGCACGTGCCATGCATTTGTTAGCGCAAGTCGGTCTGGCGGACAAAGCGCAGCAGGCTTCTGAGTTGCTGTCGTATGGCGATTTGCGGCGTTTGGAAATTGCGCGCGCACTTGCTACCGAGCCCGAGCTGCTGCTGCTGGACGAACCGTTTGCAGGTTTGGGTTCATCCGAAATTGAAGCCTTGTCGGTGCTGATACGCCAACTTCACAGCGAACAACATCTCACCATTTTGTTGATTGAACACAAGCTGCGCGAGTTCATGCAATTGGTGTCGCGCGTGGTGGCCATCGATTTCGGCGAAATCATCGCCGAGGGCTCGCCCGCCGACATCGTGAAAGACCCGCGCGTCATCGAAGCCTATATTGGCAAACAAAACCCGTTGAACTTGGACAACCATGCTTGAACTGGACCAACTCAGTGCCTCTTACGGCAAAGCCATGGCTTTGGAGAGCATCAGCCTGCGCGTGATGCCCGGCGAACTCGTGGCCGTGCTCGGGCCCAACGGCGCGGGCAAATCCACGCTGCTCAAAGCCATCTCGCGCGCCATAGATTCCCAAGGCGGGCTGACATTTGAAGGCCAATCGCTGCACAACGTAGCTACTGAAAAAGTGGTCGGCTTGAGGATTTGTCACTGCCCCGAAGGACGCCGCTTGTTCCCCGAACTCAGCGTATTGAAAAACCTGCAACTCGGCGCCTACCTGCGCCACGACAAAGCCGCCGTCGCCGCCGACCTGAACAAGGTCTACCAGTTGTTTCCCATTCTGCAAGAGCGTGGCAGCCAAATGGTCAGCACTTTGTCAGGTGGTCAACAGCAAATGGTCGCCATCGGCCGCGCGCTCATGGGTGCGCCCAAGTTGCTGCTGCTGGACGAACCCTCGGTCGGCATTGCGCACCGCTTAAAGATGGAAATTTTCAACGCCATCCGCCGTATCCGCGACAGCGGCGTCGCTATTCTGATGGCCGAGCAAGACGCCCAATCAGCACTGCAAATCGCTGACCGCGCCTACATCCTAGAGCACGGCCATGTGGCGCAGGAAGGGCTGGCGGCGGATCTGGCCAAGGATGACCATGTGAGGCAGATTTATTTGGGCTTGGCTTGAGAATTGGATCGGCTGTATTTGATATCACTGCTATTTTTTATGCGCTACAGCTTCAGCGATAACATGCCGCATGACTATCAGCGCACTTGAAACATATATTGACCACTTGGTGGTCGCAGCCCGCAACTTGGATGAGGGCGTCGCCTGGTGCGAAGCCACCTTAGGCATCACCCCGAATGCAGGCGGTGAACATGAAAACTATGGCACGCACAATCGATTGTTCAAAATTGCCACGCCTCGTTATCCCATGGCTTATTTTGAAATCATCGCCATCAATCCTGCTGCCTCTGCGCAAAAACGCAATGCGAACAAACGCTGGTTTGATCTGGACGACGCAGCCTTACAAGCATCGATTGCGAAAGAGCCCGCATTGATTCACTTTGTGGTGAACACCACCGATGTTCAACTCGCGAGAAACACATGGAAAGCACAAGGCTTGGACACCGGCCCCGTGGTGCACGCGCACCGCCGCACCGGCAAAGGCAAGCTGAACTGGCAAATCACTGTGCGCGACGACGGCCAACGGCTGTTCGACGGCACGCTGCCGACATTGATTCAATGGGGCAAGCCGGAGGCGGCCGAACCCATGCGCCTGCACCCGCGCCACAGCCTGCCCCGCTCCGGTGTGAGCTTGCAAAACATCACGGTTTCGCATCCTTCTTCAGAGAAATTGACCAAGGCTTTCGAAGCGGTGCATTTGAAAGATATTGAAGTAAGCAACGGCGAAGCAACTATTTCCGCCTATTTGCAAACACCTAAAGGACTGGTGGTGTTGCAGAGTAGCGGTGTGTGAGAGTGGGCCAGCCAATTCAATAGGCTGCGCACCACTGGTTTGCCTATGGGTGCCAATGATTGATAGATCGCCTGTCATGCTCTGTCGGAAGACTGCATATGAATAACAGACAACTTGAAAGAATTTCGAAGAGTCTAAGGGCTCAGTCTGGAGAATGGGGTTGGTCAAAGTTGTAAGCGAAATCCACCCCCATCAACCCCTCCAACTCCCCCTTCGTCAACCCGTCCACCAAGTCGATCAACACCAATCCATTCGGTGTGCATTCCAGCGTCGCCATGTCGGTGTAAATGCGTTTGACACACGCAATGCCGGTCAACGGGTAAGTGCATTGCGGCACCACTTTGCTTGCGCCTTGCTTGGTCAACAAGTCCATCATCACCCAGGTTTGTTTCGCGCCTATGGCCAAGTCCATGGCGCCGCCGACGGCGGGAATCGCGCCGGGCTCGCCGGTGCTCCAGTTGGCCAGGTCACCGGTGACCGACACCTGAAAACCACCAAGCACGCAAATGTCCAAGTGACCTGCACGCATCATGGCAAAGCTGTCGGCGTGGTGAAAGTACGAGCCACCGTGCAGCAATGTGACGGCTTGTTTGCCGGCGTTGATCAAGTCGTAGTCTTCTTCGCCCTTGGCAGGTGCAGGGCCCATGCCGAGGATGCCGTTTTCGCTGTGCAAAACAATTTCAATACCCGGCGGCAAATGGTTGGCCACCAGCGTCGGCATGCCTATGCCCAAGTTCACATACGCACCGTCAAACATGTCTTGTGCCACTCGTTTGGCCAACTCGTCTTTGCTGCGCTTATGTATCGCCATGGGCTTGCTCCTGTTTGGCTTGGGCAACGGCTTTAAAGCCGCCTCCCTGGGTTGCGCGTCTTTCAATCTGCACAATCGCGCTGACAAAAATGCCGGGGGTGACGATGTGTTCCGGGTCGAGTTGGCCCAGGCTCACCACTTCATGCACCGAGGCCACGCTGTGCTTGGCTGCCATGGCCATGATGGGGCCAAAATTGCGTGCAGCTTTTCTGAACATCAAATTGCCCCAACGGTCACCGCGCTCTGCTTTCACCAAGGCCAGGTCGGCATGCAAGGGGTACTCCAGCACATAGTGTTTGCCGTTGATAAAGCGGGTTTCTTTGGGTGTGCCGTCGGCGTTCTTGGCCAACGCTGTTCCATAAGCTGTGGGCGTGAAAAACGCACCTATGCCCGCGCCCGCAGCGCGTATGCGTTCGGCCAAATTACCTTGCGGTACAAGTTCCAACTCAAGTTCACCACTGCGGTACAGCGCATCAAACACATGGCTGTCGGTCTGGCGTGGAAAACTGCAGATGATTTTTTTGACACGTCTTGCTTTCAACAATGCGGCCAAACCGGTGTCGCCGTTACCGGCGTTGTTGTTGATCAAGGTCAGGTTTTTCGCGCCTTGCGCAATCAATCCGTCGATCAACTCGTCGGGTATGCCTGCGGTACCAAAGCCGCCGATCATCACGGTGGCGCCGTCAGCTACCTGACCGATGGCTTGCGCTACGCTGTCTGCAATTTTGTTGATCATCTGCGCTCCTTCAACCGGGTATTTCAAAATCCACGGATGCACGCTCGGTGCGAATTTCGCGCATCAGGTGCTGGATGTCCTCATGCGCCGGGTGAATGTTGTAGGCCTTTAAATCAGCCCATGAAGCAAACCGCATGCTGATAGCGAAATCAAAAGCGCCATCGACTTGCACCATATTCGCATCCGCAAATACCTCCAACAAACCGGGCAGGTGTTGCTGCATGCCCAGAAAAGCTGTTTTTAATGTGGATGCATGTGCCGCTTTGTCGGCGACTGTGTCGCCTTTGAGTTTCCACATCACCAAATGCAGCACTTGGCTCATGGCGCAGCTTTCGGGGCGAGCACAAAGTCAAAGTTCAAGGTGTAAAACGGTGTTGCCATGGCTTGACCATCCGGTGACTTGCCCGCTTCGTGACGAATGTATTTGCCCAGCAACGATGAACGCACACCGAACACGACATCGCTTTGCAAATAGTCATCATCATCACGGAACACATGAGTGATCAGCGTTTGGTAACCGGGTGCATCGATTTTGAAATGCACATGTGCAGGGCGCCACGGGTGTCTTCCGGTGGCCAGCAGCATTTGTCCGACCGGTCCATCGGTAGGCACGGGGTATGACACCGGCAACACGGTTTGAAACGCTATCAGACCTTGTTTATCGCTGTGCACAATGCCTCTTACCTGATGGTTGTGCAGTTCGGGGCGTTGCACATCGTACAAACCATCCGCATCAGCCTGCCAGACATTCACGCGAGCGCCAGCCACAGCTTCACCCTTGGTATTGAGAATACGCGCGCTCACAAACAAGGGTTCACCGCTGGCACCGTTGGCAATGTCCTGACCGGCCTGGTACTCGGGCGCTTGGTCAATGTGAAACGGTCCGAACACCGTGGCCTCAGTGGCACCCGGTGGTTTGGCGTTTTGCATGGCCACGGTCAACATGGACAGTCCCAAAGTGTCAGATAACAAAATGAACTCTTGTCGTTTGTCATCGCACTTGTGGCCGGTGGTGGTCAAAAACTGTATGCCGGTCATCCATTCTTCTTCGCTCAATTGCACTTCGCGAGCAAAGTCATGCAGATGCCGTATGAGTGAAGTCATGACTGTCTTGAGTCGCGGGTTGTCGCAGTTGTCCAATCGGTCTAGCACCGCTTGGGTAATGGAATGCTCATTGATATTGACCATGTGTTTCCTTGAGTAAATAAAACTATCTTTCGCACCACAACTCTTTATCAGTCCAAGCGCCTTTGGGTTGGAAAAAGTGCCCAGCCCCAACGCTGCTGCGCATAGCCCCACAAGCCTTGTTTGAAGTAAATGGTGACGAGGATGGCCAGCAACCCCAAGCCCATTAAATACCAACTGCCGTAATCGCTGAAGAATTTGTTAAACACCCAAAAAATCAAAGCGCCGACGATGGGGCCTTCTATGCGGCCAATACCGCCAATCACCACCATGAAAATGGCGAACGCGGTCCAGTTCACACTGAAAGCCGCATCTGGTGTGATGCGTAAATTGCTCAGGTAGTACATGGCACCGGCCAAGCCTGCGCCCAAGCCTGCCACCACATACACTGCCAACTTGGTGCGCTGCACCGCTATACCTTGTGATTCGGCCGCCACCTCGTTGTCGCGGATCGCCATCAATGCCAGGCCCCTCTTGCTACGCAAAAACACATACACCAGCACCACGGATGCCACCATGCCGGCCAACGCCATCCAGAAAGTTGTTTGTTCGCGAACGGCTTTGCTGATACCGGTGAATGCGGTGAGGCTGGTGCCCGAGCCACCGCCGACCATGGACATATTCGCAAAGCTCAAACGAAACACCTCGGCAATCACCCAGGTGCCGATGGCGAAATAACCGCCTTGCAAACGAAACGCGATGAATGACACAGGCACTGCGATCAGTCCGGCACACAAGGCCGCCACAGGCACTGCCACGAAGGGGTTGATGCCAGCGAAATTACTCAACATCAACATGGTGTATCCGCCAAAACCAAAATAAGCCTGCTGGCCGATGCTGACCATACCGCCATAACCGGCCAGTAAATTCCACATCAAAGCAAACACCAGGTAACAGGCAATTTCCACAAACTCGCGCATCCACGCCGAGCGGTTGTCCTCAGGTGCCCAGTAAGGAATAGTTGCAGCGGTCAATACCAGCAAGACAGCTACCCACATGGCTGTACGGCTTGAGCGGTTACTGCGGGTGACTGTAAAAGTAGACATGCGATCAGCCTACAGTTTTGGGAAACAGCCCTTGCGGACGTACCAAGAGCAACAACAAAAATACGATGTGCCCAAACCAGATGCCCCAACCGGGGTCAAACAAAAAACCAATTTGCTGCGTCACGCCCAGCAGCAAAGCGCCGATCAAGGTGCCCTTGAACGAGCCCATGCCGCCAATGATGACCGACTCGAAAGCAAACAACAACAGCATCGGGCCGTCAGACGGAGACACCGTGGTGCGCATAGCCTGCAACACCCCGGCAACGGTGATCAACATGAAGGCGATGCCAGTGGCATAGGCATACACCCGTTTGGCATTCAAGCCCATCAATTGGGCAATTTCCAAATCGTCTGAGACTGCACGAAAACTGCGCCCCAAGGCCGAGTGATCAAACATCCACTGCAAGCCATAAGTGGCTGCCAATGCCAGAGCAAGTATCAGCAATGGCAACACGCCGACAGCCCAGCCACCGGGCAACTGAACACTGGCGATATTCAATCCACCCGTTTCTATAGATCGCGGGTCAGCTGAAAACAATTCCAGCAACAGGTTTTGAATCACGATGGACAACCCAAATGTCACCACCAGCGACGGCAACGGGTCTTTGCCCAGCACCCGGTTCAGCACTTGCCGCTGCAACATAAAACCGGCACCAAAAGCGATCAATAACAACAAAGGCGACAACAACAATGGCATCCAGGTTGCGTCAGGTGTCAGCCACTTCAATGCGGCGATACCAGCCACAGCGCTGAATGAGCCGAGCAAAATGAAGTCGCCTTGCGCTGTGTTGGTCAATCGCATCACGCCATACATCAGCGACAAACCGAGAGCGAACAAACAGTACAAGCCGCCAAGCAGCACGCCTTGCATCAGGGTTTGCAGCAACATGTCCATCATGGCAGAGCAGCCCCGTGCTTATTTGGCAAACCGAAATAAGCCTGCGATATTTGTTCTGCGGTCAATGTGGAAGAAACGCCTTGCAGAGAAACTGATCCTTCCTGAAAACAGTACAAACGGCTGGAGACTTCGCGCGCTTTGCTGACATCTTGCTCGACCATGACCACGGTCATGCCTTCTGCGCAAATACGCGGCATGGCGCTGTAAATTTCTTTGATGACGATGGGTGCTAAACCCAAACTGAGCTCATCGCAAAGCAACAAAGCCGGATTGCTCATCAAGGCCCGGCCAATCGCCACCATTTGCTGTTGACCGCCGGACAGCGAGGTGGAGGCTTGCAAACGTTTTTGTTTCAAGATGGGAAACAGTTCATACACCCGCAACAGATTCCATACTCCTTTGCGTTCAGCACACTCACCCATCAACAGGTTTTCTTCCACATTCAAACTGGAAAATAAGCGCCTGCCCTCAGGCACCAGCGCAATACCGCGTTTGGCAATCTCCGAGGCCGACATTCCACCTATGGGCTGCCCTTGCCACAGGATTTGCGCGGGTTGCACCGCCAGCAGACCGGTCACGGCTTTCATGAAGGTGCTTTTGCCAGCGCCATTCGCACCAATGATGGCGACCATTTCGCCTTGGTCCACTTGAAAATCAATACCAAACAAGGCTTGGGCATCACCATAAAAAGCGGTCAAACCCCGGGTTTGCAACAAGGCATTCATGCGGGGGCGACTTCCAATCCCATATAGACACGCTGTACTTCAGGGTCATTCATCACGGCATCGGGGCTGCCTTGCGCTAGGGTGGTGCCGAAATTGATGACCAGCAAGCGGTCTGCAATAGACAACAAGGCATGGACCACGTGCTCAATCCAAACCATGGTGACACCGCTGGCCTTGATGCGATGCAATTCATCCAGCAATTGCTGCGCTTCATGCGCTGTCAGTCCGCCAGCGATTTCATCGAGCAATAACAACTTGGGACGCGTTGCCAAGGCACGGGCCAACTCCAAACGCTTTCGATTGAGCAATGTGAGTGAACCGGCTGGCTTATTGGCATCCGCTAACAAGCCTGTTTGTTCAAGCACTTGGTAGGCGGTATCCCAGGCATCCCGTTCGGCCTGGCCGCCACCAAAGCAAGCCGCAGTGACCAGATTTTCAAACACCGTCATATGGCCGAATGGCTGCGGCACTTGGTACGAACGACCGATACCACTGCGGCAACGTTGGTGCGCTTTTTCACGTGTGATATCCCGCCCGTCATAGATGACCCGCCCGTTGTCACAGGCTGCATCGCCCGAGATGAGATTGAACAGCGTGGTCTTGCCCGCCCCATTGGGCCCGAGGATACCCAGCGTCTGCCCCACGTCAACCGACAAGGAGACAGACTGGATCACCTGCAAAGCACCATAGGCCTTGGAGACAGATTGCAACTCAAGCAAGGCCATGTGTCACACCCTTACATTGGCTTAAGAGTGCCTCCGGTAGGAATATTTTTTGCAGTCTCATTATTGACGATGACGAGGTCAACTTTGTGTTTGCTGCCCTTGACCCATTGACCCAACACCAGCGGTGTTTTGCTGACGTTTTTGAATGGACCGGGACCGCCCCATTTCACATGGCCAACAATGGTGTGCAGATCGGTAGCGGCGATGGCATCGCGCAGATCGGCAGACTTGACCGACTTGCTGCGCTTGAGTGCATCAGCAGCGACTTCAAACAACGCATGAGCGAAACCAAGAGGCTGCGTCCACTGCTTGCTGCTGCTCTTTTCATATGTGGCAGCCAAATCTTTGGCGCTTTGTTTGGTCAATGAAGAGCTGAACGGATGCGACGGGCTCCACCAGACTTCAGTGGTCAAGCCTATGCCCAAATCGCCAAGTGCCTCAATGCCGACAGGGAACAACAAAGCTTTGCCCAGGGTGATCACCTTGGGGTTGAAGCCTTGCTGCTTGGACTGGGTCAAAAAGGTTTTGGCATCAGGTGGAATCATCACGCCGGTGACGATCTCGACACCATCCTTTTTGAAGGCTGCAATCTGCGCACTGAAATCCTGGGTGCCGTTTTGGTAACGACCTGGATCATTGAGCGTAAAACCCATGTCAGCCAGCGGCTTGGGAAAGCCAACCGCCTTGTCGCCCCAGGCATTGCCATCACCGTCGTTAGGGAACAGGCCACCGACTTTTTTGTTAGTCTTGACGCTTTTCCAGCCGTTGGTGAAGTTGCCGATCACGTCTTCCAGTCCCCAAAAGAAATGGTGTGTCCACGCAAAGCCTTTGGCTGGATCGCCCTTGCGACCGAAGAACCAGGGCTGCCACGGGCAGACAGAAGAAATGCAAGGTGTTTCATTCAATTCACACACATCGCTCACCGGGTTGGTGGTTTCAGGCGTGCTGCTGACCACCATCAATGTGATTTTGTCTTTCAAAATCAAATCGCTGGCGACTTCAGCGGCGCGGTTCGGGTTGGACTGGCTGTCTTTGATCAGAATCTCGACGCTGTATTTCTTGCCTGACACGGTGATGCCGTCTTTGAAGGTTTGCTTCATCTGCTCGACGGTCCACTTGTCGGCTACACCGAACAATGCCAACGGCCCGGTCAAGGGTGTGACGAAACCGATTTTGATGGTGTCAGCCGCCCACAAACTGGTGCTGCTCACGGCAGCTGCGGCTGCGGCTGTGCTTTGTATAAATGCTCTGCGATTCAAGGTCATGCTTGTCTCCTGTTATGAATGCTGGTTGGCTGAAAACTGAACTGAAAACTGTCTGTCACATATCCGAACACTGCCGAATTTCAACGCTGTTGCGACTGTAGACCTGCGAGATATTCAAGGGTAGTCATTAATTGAAAAGTAGATTGTTCGGCTTCTTCGAACAATCCACGGGGTTTACCCGTAACCCGGTGTCACTCCTTCAAATGCCCTTTGCAACAAAGCCCTGATCTCATCGCGTTGCGCCAGGCCGAAAGGACGCGGGTTCCAATAAGGCTGTTTCACAGCCAAGTCAGCCGCTAAATCCAAGTCTGCGGCTTTCATACCTATATCTTTTAAGGCCACGGGCGCGCCGTTGTCTTTGGCCAGTTGATACACACCCAGCGGTCCGTTGTCTACACCCAGTGTATGGGCCAAGTCGTTCATGGCATCCGGCGCTGCCATCGCGTTAAAGGCCAAGGCATGCGGCAACACCACGGTATGCACCTCGGCATGCGGTAAATTGAAACTGCCCCCTAGGGTGTGACACAGCTTGTGGTGCAAAGCCATGCCCACGCTGCCGAGCACGCTGCCGCACAACCAAGCCCCGTACAAGGCCCGTGCCCGGCCCTCTGTATGGTCCGATTGCATACGTATCAGCGGCAAGGCTTTGGCCAAAGACGCAATGCCTTCCATGGCCATCAAGCGAGTCATCGGGTTGCGGTCTTGTGCGTACAAACCTTCAGCCGCATGCGCCAGCGCATTCATGCCGCTGGTGATGCTCAATCCCAGCGGCAGGCTCAGGCTGAGTTCAGGGTCGTAAATCACGGTGCGCGGCAGTACCTTGGGGTGCTTACCGGTTTTTTTGATGCCGCCGTCTGTGATGCCGTAAATGCTGGTCATCTCCGAGCCTGCGTAAGAGGTAGGAATCGCCAATATGGGTAAGCCTGTTTCCAATGCGATGGCTTTGGCCAAGCCCGTGGTGGAGCCGCCGCCAAAAGCTACCAGTCCATCCGCATTCAAGCGTTTGGCTTCCTCACAAGCAGCGCTCGCGGTTTCAACCGGCACATGCATCACCGCCTTGTGATAGGTGCCGACACACTTGCTGCCCAATAAATCAGCCACCCGCTGGGTCTGCGTCAACTGCTCCGGTGTACACAACACCAAGGCGCGCTGCATATTCAGTCGCTCGGCTTCTTGCGGTAATTGCGCCAGCGTGCCTGCACCGAACAGCACGCGTGCGGCCTGAGCGTTGTAAATAAAGGCTTGCATCAGCGCGGGTAATGCGGTTTGATTTGTGCGTCGATATTGACCCAGACACTTTTCACCTGGGTGTATTCGCGCATCGCATCAAATCCCATTTCACGCCCGTAGCCGCTTTGTCCTGTGCCGCCGAAAGGTGAACCCGGGTTGACGCGTTTGTAACTGTTGATCCAGACCATGCCCGAGCGGATTTCACGAGCAAACAAATGCGCGCGTTGCAAATTGCTTGTCCACAAACCGCTGCCCAAACCGTATTCAGTGCCGTTGGCAATCTCCAGCGCTTCGGCATCGGTTTTGAATGTCAACACCGTCACAAACGGCCCGAACACTTCCTCTTGCGCCACCCGGTCCTTGTGACTTTTGACACGCACAATGGTTGGCCGCACGTAACAGCCATTGGCTAAGTCGCCGCCGGGTGATACGCCACCGGCAAGCACTTCGCCGCCTTCGGCTTTGGCCACTTCCACATAACTCAACACCCGGTCCCGGTGCATGGCACTGGTTAAAGGACCCATTTCCGTGTCCGGGTCCAACGGATTACCCAAGCGGATCGAGTTAGCGAGCAGGATGAATTTTTCCAAAAAAGCATCCGCTATGTTTTCGTGCAAAACCAAGCGCGAACCTGCAATGCAAGCCTGGCCTTGGTTGTGAAAAATAGCCCATGCAGCACCGTTGACAGCGGCGATCAGGTTGGCATCTTCAAACACGATGTTGGCACCTTTGCCACCCAACTCAAGTTGCACTTTTTTTAAATTACCCGCGCTGGCTTGCACAATGCGTTTGCCAGTGGCCGTGCTGCCGGTAAAAGCAATCTTGGCGATGTCCGAATGCTCTGCGATGTATTGGCCCGCCACATGACCCAGACCCGGCAGTATGTTGACCACCCCGGCGGGCATGCCTGCCTCGCGCATCAGTTCGGCAATTTTCAATGTGGTCAACGGCGTGATCTCCGCAGGTTTGAGCACGATGGTGTTGCCAGCAGCGAGCGCAGGTGCCATCTTCCAACTGGTAAACATCAAGGGGAAATTCCAGGGAACCACTTGGCCCACCACGCCCAAAGGCTCGCGCAAGGTGTAGTTCAAAAATCCGGCATCGACCGGAATGGTTTCACCTTGAAACTTATCGGCCATGCCGCCAAAATAACGAAAACAACCCGCTGTGCGTGGCACATCCAGCATGCGGCAATCACGAAGGGGGTGGCCGGTGTCTAGCGATTCCAAACGAGCCAGTTCCTCGCCATTGGCTTCGATCAAATCAGCCAGCTTCAACAAAATGCGTCCGCGATCCGCCGCCTGCATGCGGCTCCAGGCGGGAAACGCTTTGTGCGCCGCCTTGACCGCCAGATCGACATCGGCATGCCCCGCCATGGCCACTTGCGCAATCACCGAGTTGTCATGCGGATTGAGTGTGGCCAATGTCTCACCAGAGATGGCATCAACAAATTCACCATCGATAAACAACTGGTGTCTGATGGGAGATTTCAAACCCACCGCCTTTTGGATGTCCGACAAATCCATAACCGTCCTTGAAATGCAGCGCATAGCCCATGCAGCGCCGTGAAAAAAAAGGCCTGCCTCAACGCAGGCTAATGGGTGTTTAAAACTGAACCGGTACTTCCGGTGCATCACCCTTTTGAATTTCATGCACCAGCGTGGGAGAACCGTTTTCCCACACCAGCAGCATGGAACGCTTAGGGCTGTAACCCTGGTGCCTGCAATAGGCTGGCATGGCGGCCATGTCCCCGGCTTTCATGATGACGCGCGCCAGCGGTTTGCCGGTATTTTTGTCAGCACAATCCCAATGGATTTCGTCGCACATCTGGAAAAACCATTCCACACGGTCATTGCCGTGAATGATCGGCAGTATGTGTTCTTCGGTCGTCGGACACATGAAGCTGTACTTGACCACCGAGGTGAAGCTCGGGTTCCAAGTGACTTGGCTGCGCGACAAAAACGCAAACAAGTTGAAAGCATGGACTTCGTTTTCAAAACCGGGCTCGGGGTGCAACTCAGGCATGTCTTGAGGCACATCGGCAAACGCCCGATTGATGGGCGCACCCCGTGCATCGGTGCGCAAATCCAAATCACCTTTCAAACCCACACAACGGGTGGCGAGTTCGCGCGCACGTGTGATCTTGGCGTTGTTGTTCCCGTTCTTGCGGCCATAAGGTGTACCGGTTTCTTGCGGCGCAGAAAATGGATCAAAGGTTTCGTTGGTCCAGTCGTCCAGCATTTGCTCGAAGGTGGCGCGGATCTGGTCGGTCGGAAAGTTTTCCAGCAAATC
>Ga0049084_10000312_pt1 | contig 18641 bp, 10 predicted proteins | sample GreLakmeON33MSRF_FD_66720 | JGI IMG/M metagenome (GOLD analysis project Ga0049084, IMG submission 66720) | Freshwater lentic microbial communities from great Laurentian Lakes, MI, USA - Great Lakes metaG ON33MSRF | ecosystem: Environmental > Aquatic > Freshwater > Lake | place: Great Lakes... | reverse complement strand
GTCGGAGCTGTCGCTTGCGATCGGGATCGTCGGCTCGCCTGCGCTTGGCAGCCAGATGCAGAACCTGTTTCATTCGCTTGGGCAGGAATACCAGCGGCCAAGTGACTGGAGCCGACAGCTGCCGTTCGAGCCGGGGTTCGTGGCGCGCTATGCGAGGGTGGTCCCGCTGCTGTCGTTCGGAGACGGCGAGCGGCGGCGCAGCCAGCTCTCGGCGAACGGGGGCGCCGCCGTCGGCACGATTCAGACGTCGCTTTCGGCGGGCGCCGAGGCAACGACGGACGTGGCACTCGGGTCCATTGGCCAGAGCGTCCTGACACCGCGAATCACGTTCACGCTCGGCGGCGGCATGGACGTCGTGCTGCGCGACGAGTTTCTCGATGGCACGCTGTTTCGGGCGAGCGATCGCGTGTCAAAGAACGCGCTCGTTGGCCATGCGCACGCCGCCATCACCTTCCGCTGGCGCCAGATCGGCGTGACGTACCGCGCCAACCGGGTCGGTCCGCAGTACGCGGGGCAGGCGAGGCCCACGACTTGGTCGTCCATCGCAACTGAGTGGCGGCTCAGTCGGTAACGCTACGCATCGGGGGTTGGTGGAAGGGAACCGCTGAGACGCGCTGAGTAACAGCACGGAGCAGGCGCGGTTCCAGTACGGTTCCAGTCTCACGGATGCCAGCCGGGCCGCGCCGCGCTAAGATTGGCACACTCAACCGGAGCTCTCTCATGCGGATTCGTTCACTGTTCGTTGCTGCCATCGTTATCGCCACGCCGATCGTCGCGCGTGCGCAGGAACCCTATGCGTGGCGCGACTCGCTCGTCTTTCACACCTTCTCGATTGCCGCAGTCGACCCGCGCACCAGCGAGGTCGGCGTTGCGGTGACGACCCGCGTGGCCTGCGTCGGCAATGCCGTGCCGTGGGTGCGGAAGGGCGTCGGCGCGGTGGCCACACAGGCCAGCTCTCGCACCGAGTATGGCAACGAACTCCTCGACGCGATTGCCAAGGGCGAAGCGCCTGACGCAGCGCTCAAGCGGCTGCTTGCCACCGACAGCGGATTCCAGCAGCGTCAGATCGGTGTGATCGCGCTGGACGGCCGCTCCGCGCAACACACCGGCACTGGAGCCAGCGCCTGGGCGGGACACCGCGCCGGGAAGAATTTTGTCGCGCAGGGCAACATCCTTGTGGGTCCCGAAGTCATCGACGCCGTCGCGAAGAGCTTCGAGGCGAGCGAGGGCCAGCCGCAGCACCTCGCCGACCGCCTCATCGCCGCGATTCAGGCCGGTTTCGACCTCGGCGGTGACAAGCGTCACGGGCTGCGGACCTCGGCCGCGGTCCTTGTGGCGGACGCGCGCCTGGGCGCGTCGCGCCGCACTGATGGCCAGACCGTCAACATCAACGTGTGCGAGCACGCCGACCCGGTGGGCGAGTTGCGCCGCATTCATGATGCGGTATCGCAGACTTTGGGATATCGCACGCTGGAACAGTTCGCCGGCGGCGATGTCTACCAGCTCAAGGTGATGCTGAATGCGCTCGGCTTCTACAAGAAGGGCGAGACTGTGCAGGCGAGTGGTCCGGGCGCAAATCTTTACACAGCTGAGACGGTTTTGGCGGTAGACGCGTTTCGCACGAGCGAGAAGATGGGTACACCGCAAGTCGGTGGTTCACCCGCCGGACTCGTGGACGCCGAAACCGTGGAACGGCTCTGGGCGGCGCTCGATCGCGCGGGCAAGGCGACCGAGGTGAAGAAGTTCCTGCTCGCCACGACGCAGATCCGCCGCTAGCACGCACGGCACGCCACCGCTGTTCCTGCGCCACCACACCGGCCCCGATGACGACCTATGCAACGACGTGACTTTCTTGCCGACGTAGCCGCGTACTCGGTGCTCTGTGCCGGCGTGCCGAACAGTTGGCGGGTGACCACGGCGCCGCGGCTTGCCGACGATCCGTTCACGCTCGGCGTGGCGTCTGGTGACCCCACGTCGAACGGCGCAGTGCTCTGGACGCGGCTCGCGCCGAAGATCTATGAGCCGGACGGCGGGATGGAAGGGCAGAAGGTCACGATGACCTGGGAAGTCGCTGAGGACGAGAAGTTTGCAATCATCGCGCAGAGCGGCCGCGTGACCGTGGTGCCCGAGCTTGGGTACTCGGCGCACGTCGACGTGTCAGGCCTCGCGCCCGACCGCTGGTACTTCTACCGATTCACGCTCGCCAACGGGCCGAGTCCGGTGGGCCGGCTACGCACCACGCCAGCCGCCGGCTCGCCGTCGCCGCTCAACTTTGCGTTTGTCAGCTGCCAGCACTTCGAGACTGGCTACTACACGGCGTTCGATCACCTCTCACGCGAAGGCACGCTCGATCTTGTCGCGCACCTCGGCGACTACATCTATGAGTATGGGCCGACCGACGGGCGCCCGCGGCGCTACGCCACCACCGAGTGCCGCACGCTCGACCAGTACCGCGCCCGGTATGGCCAAACCAAGAGCGATCGGCTCCTCCAAGCAGCGCATCACGCGGCGCCGTGGGTGGTGACCTGGGACGACCACGAGGTGGACAACAACTACGCCACGCTCGCCGGCGAGAATGAGATGGAGTCAGAAGAGCAGATGCACCTGAGGCGGGCCGCGGCGTATCAGGCGTGGTGGGAGCACCAGCCCGTACGCGTGCCGCGCGCGAAGAGCTGGGCCGACCTCAACATCACGCGCTCCATGCAGTGGGGCGCGCTCGCGAAGTTCCATGTGCTCGACACACGGCAGTACCGCAGTGACCAGGCCTGTGGTGACGCAACGAAGGAAGTGCCGTGCGGCGACCGGGAGAACACTGCGCGCACGATGATGGGCCCGGCACAGGAGCAGTGGCTGAATGAAGGGCTGGCCACGTCGACCGCCCGTTGGCAGGTGATGGCCAACCAGACGCGCGTTGCGCCTTTCGACACGAAGCCCGGGCCGGGCCAGGCCTTTCATATGGATAGCTGGGGTGGCTACCCGGCCGCCCTCGCACGCCTGATGAAGAACGTTGGCCAGCGGTCGGCGAATCGTACGGTGATCCTGACTGGCGACCTCCACGCGAGCTGGGTAAGCGAGCTCCGTACCGACTTCAACCGGGCTGACGCGAAACCGATTGGTGTCGAACTCGTGGGGCCGAGTATCAGTTCGGACGGCGACGGGCTTGACCAGTACCCACAGTGGGAACGGCAGCGCGCCGACAACCCGCACTGCGTCTGGCACAATGCGCGCCGCGGCTATGTGATGAACGCCGTCACACCGGCCGATTGGCGCGCGAGCTATCGCGTCGTGCCGTTCGTGTCGAAGCCCGACGCGCCGATCCAGACTGCCGCGGAGTTCATGATGCGTAACGGGCAGCCCGGGATCGAGAAGGTCTGAGGTAGCGCTAGACGGAGGCCATTCGTCGCTCAGCGGATGCCGCGTCGAAGCCGTATCTTCTTCGAGCTCAATCCCTCTCCCATACTCCGCATTATGACACGCACTGTTCAACGCCTGCTTGCCGGGGTCGTCGTGCTCGTCGCGGTTGCATCGACCGCGACTGGCCAGACCCTCGACTCCGCCTCGATCGCCGGCCTGCGCTGGCGCAACGTCGGGAACGCAAACTTCATGGGTCGCCTGTCGGATGTGGTCGGCATCCCTGGTCCATCCAAGACCCTGTTTGTCGCGGCCGCCGGCGGCGGAATCTGGAAGAGCCAGAACAACGGCCTCACCTGGCGCCCGGTGTTTGACGACAAACGTATCATCTCGATGGGTATGCTCGCGATCGCGCCGAGCGACACGATGCAGATCTGGGCCGGCACGGGCGAGCCGAACTCACGCAACTCGATCGAGCCGGGCGGCGGCATTTTCAAGTCCACCGACGGCGGGATTACCTGGCAGTTGATGGGCCTCGAGAAGACCCAGCATATCGGTGGGATCGTCGTCCATCCCACGAACCCCAACATCGTGTATGTCGCGGCGCTTGGCGCCACCTGGTCGAGCAACCCAGAACGTGGAGTCTACAAGACCACAGATGGCGGTACGACCTGGCAGTTGGTGAAGTTCATCAGCGACAAGGCGGGTTTCGTAGACGTGAAGCTCGATCCACGTAACCCGAACACCGTCTGGGCGGCGGCATGGGAGCGGGTGCGTACGCCGTACTCGCTCAAGTCTGGTGGACTGGGCTCGGGGCTGTGGAAGTCCACCGACGCCGGCGGCACCTGGACGGAAGTGAAGGGGAACGGATTCCCCGAGGGGCTGAAGGGGCGCATTCGCATCGCGATCGCGCCGTCGAACCCGGAGGTCATGTACACGATGGTCGAAGCGCAGCGCCCGGCGTTGAGCACGACCGTGGTGATTCCGGAGCGCAATCCGCCGCTCAACGGCCTCTATCGTTCCGCTGACGGCGGCCGTACCTGGACGCAGCAGAACAACATCAACGTGCGGCCGTTCTACTACTCGAACGTCGCCGTGGATCCGAAGAACCCGGACCGCGTCTACTTCTCGAGCACGCAGCTGCAGGTGTCGGACGACGGTGGCAAGACATCGCGCGGCGCGAAGCAGAACACCCACATCGACGACCACGCCATCTGGATCGACCCGAACGATCCTGAGCGCTTTGCCGTCGCGAATGACGGTGGCATCACGATCACGTTCGACAAGGGCGGCAACTGGCTGCAGGGCCAGAACCTGCCGATCGCGCAGTACTACGAAGTCAGCTACGACATGCAGGTGCCGTATTACATCTGTGGCGGCGCACAGGACAACGGCTCCTGGTGCGGCCCGAGCAAGCGAAAGAGCGGCGTGACGAACGCCTACTGGTACACGATCTCCGGTGGCGACGGCTTCTATACGGCGCAGGATCCGACCGACCCGGCCATCGTCTATGCCGAGTCGCAGGCTGGCAACGCCTCGCGGCTCAACGTGAAAACGGGCGAGCGTCGCTCCTTTGCGAAGCCGCAGTGGCAGCCGACCTACCGGATCTGGGAGGACTCGATCGCGGTCGTCCGCGGCGATCCACTCAAGGCGCCCACCAAGGAGCTGGCCACGACCCTGGCGGCGCTGCGCGCGCAGCAGGTGAAGGACTCGGTTGACCTCAATATGCGGTACAACTGGAACGCGCCCTTCTTTCTTTCTGCGCACAACAACAAGGTCATCTACTTCGCCGGTAATCGGGTGCTGAAGAGCAGCGACCAGGCGGAGAGCTTCCATCTGATTTCGCCGGATCTCAGCAAGAAGCTGACGGCCAAGCTGGATACGTCGCTCACTTGGACCGGCGGTATCACGCTCGACGCTACTGGAGCCGAGACCTATGGCACGATCGTGGCGCTGGCCGAGTCGTACGTGAAGCCGGGAATCCTCTTCGCCGGTTCCGACGACGGCAATGTCTGGAAGTCGCACAACGACGGCGGCACGTGGGAAAATCTCTCCGGGCGTTTCCCGGGTGCACCGGCCGAGCCGTACGTGACGCGCATCGAGCCCTCACACTTCGACACGCTCACGTTCTACGTCGCGCTCGAAGGGCACCGCTCTGGCGATTTTACGCCCTATCTGTACGCGACGAACGACGGTGGCAAGACGTTCAAGTCGATCGCGGCAGGTCTGCCGAACACGAGCCCAGCCGACTATTTGCACGTGGTCCGCGAGGATGTGAAGAACCGCGATCTCCTTTTCGCGGGGAGTTCGCTCAGCGTGTACGCCTCGCTCGATCGCGGGAAAACATGGAACAAGTTTGCGGCCAATCTGCCGTCGGTGCCGGTGTACGACCTCAAGGTCCATCCGCGTGATGGCGAACTGATCGCGGCGACGCACGGGCGCGGTTTCTGGATCGTGGACGTGACGCCGCTGCAGCAGATCACCTCGGCGACGATCGCGCAGGGCGCTCAGCTGTTCGCGCCAAAGACGGGTTTCCAGTGGGGCGAAGGTCCGACGCTGGCCGCGAGCGGCAACGGGAACGCGCAGTTGTTCTTCGCGACGCCGAGCCCGCAGTACGGCGCGGCGATCTCGTACCGAGTGACGTCAGGGTCGGGGTCGGCACGCATCCTGATCTCAGATGCCGCGGGCGACACGATTGCCACACTGACCGGTCCGGCGACTCCGGGACTTCACACGGTGACGTGGGGGTACAACGGCTCGCGTCGTGTGGCGGCCGCGCCGGTAGTGGTTTCGCCGGCTGACCGCCGTGACAGCGTGTTGCGCGCCTTGCGGATGCCGTACGTGCTCGACTCATTGCAAAAGGCCAAGTACGACAGCGCTTCATTGGCCCGTGTCCGTGAACTCCTGCCGCCTCCAGCAGCAGCTGTTGCGGGCGGGTTCGGTGGTCGGGGCGCTGGCGGTGCTGCAGCTGCAGGCGGCGGTGGTGGCGGTGGTGGTGGTGGCGGCGGCGGTGGACGTGGCGGGCAGAACTGCCACATGCCGCTCACGCAGTGGGAGCCGTTCTGTGCGCGTCCTGGCGAAGCGCCGGCTGCTGGTGCCGGCGGCGGCGGTGGTGGTCGCGGAGCAGGTGGCCCGATTGGCCCTGAAAGCGACCGTGTGAAGAAGGTGTTCGACCTGATCGGGCTCAAGCCGCCGGCAGGCGGCGGTCGTGGGGGCGGTGGCGGTGGCGGTGGTGGCCGTGGTGGAGCGGGCGGTGGCGCCAACTTCACCGTGACCACAGGCGACTACCTCGTGACCCTTGTGATCGGCAACCAGACGTACAAGCAGAAAATGCGCGTTGAGCGCATCAGTGGCGGCGACGAGCCGGGGAACCCGTTTGGTGAGGAGAACACGCCTCCCTTACGGACGCCGCGCCACTAGGGCATTCGGTTGGCGGTTCCGGAGTACGAGCGTTGCGTAGGGTTTCGGGCGGGGCGCGGACTGGTAGGTTCAGGTCCGCGCCCCGTACGACTTCTGGAATGCCTGTCCGCTTCGCATCTTTCGATGTTGTCGTGCGGACGGATTGGGCCGCGCACGACTCGCACAGCCACGTCAACTCTGGATCTCATGCATTTGCACGCGCGTTCCGCATTCGTCGCTGGCCTCATCGGCATTACCGGCCTCACCATGCCGGCCACCTCAGCATCGGCACAGGGTGGCGATCCACCGGTGACGCCGCCGGTACCGGCGGTGGCGGTGTCGTCGGGATCCACGCTCTTAGGTGTCTACACTGACCTGCAGGCGACGCGAGGCGAGGCCGTGTTCCAGAAATCGTGCCTCGAGTGCCACGTGCCGAGCGATTATCAGGGGGATGCGTTCAAGTCGAAGTTCGTGGGTGGGACCGCGTTCGACATGTTCGAGTCGATTCGAATCGCGATGCCGCAGTCCGATCCCGGCAGCCTTCCGCGTCAACAGTATGCCGATCTACTCGCCTACTTCTTCAAGATCAACGCACTGCCCGCGGGGACGAGTGAGATCGGCATCGAGCCCGACGCGCTCAAGTCGATCAAGGTCGAGGCGAAGGACACGCTAGCTGTTCGGGCCGGCCGGATGGGCAGGCCAGCCAAGACACCCCGAAATGGAATTCATCATGGATCGCCGCACATTCGTTAAGGTCGCGGGCGCCGGTGCCAGCGTTGGCACTGGGCTTGCCGCGACCGCCAAGCCCGCGCGCGCGGTCGAGCCGGTAGTCCACGGCACGCCCGACGCGCCAGGCCAGGCGCCAGCGCAGTCGCGCCGCCTCCCAGACGTTGTCGTCATCGGCGCTGGCTCGTTCGGCGGCTGGACGGCGCTGAATCTGCAGCAGCAGGGCCAGCGCGTCCGGCTGATCGACGCGTGGGGTCCCGGCAACTCGCGTTCCACGTCGGGCGACGAAACGCGGGGTGTGCGCTCGAGCTACGGTGACCGGCAGGGCGACCAGGCCGCGCAGTGGGGCGGATGGGCGAAGCGTTCGATGGGGAAGTGGCGCGACTGGGACGCGACGTGGGGCAAGGAGATGAAGATCCAGCTCTTCTTCACCACGGGTGACCTGATCGCCCGGGCCACGCCGACCGATGCGTTCATCCGCAACAACAAGGCGATGTGGGACAAGATCGGTGCCAAGTACGACGTGCTTACCAAGGATGAGGTGCGCTACCGATATCCGCAGTTCCAGCTCGAAGACATGGAGGCGTTCCTGTATGAGCCCGAGGCCGGGTTCGTGCGCGCGCGCCGCTCGTGCGAGGCCGTGGCGGGCGTCTTCCAGCAGTTCGGTGGCGAACTCCAGATCACGCGCGCCTGGCCCACGACGCAGATGGGCGGCAAGATGGCGGCGCTGCAGACATCAAGCGGCGACCTCGTGAGCGCCGGCCAGTACGTGTTTGCCTGCGGACCGTGGCTGCGGAAAGTGTTCCCGGTTCTCCTCGGCAATCGCATGCGCACGCCGATGGGGAGCGTCTACTACTTCGGGGCGCCGGCCGGTGAATATCGGATGCAGTATCCCAACGTTCCAACCTTTAACTTTCCCGGAGCGACTGGCTGGCCGTCGGCGCCGGCCGACAACCTCGGCTTTCGCGTGCGCGGCGGCGGCGGCGCACAGGGCACCGACCCCGACACCTCCGATCGTGTGTTCGACAAGGCGGCGATGCAGCGCACCGTGGATTTCACGAATCTGCGATTCCCGCTGCTCAAGGGTGCGCCGGTTCTTAAGGCACACTCGTGCCACTACGAAAGCGCGTCGGGCGGCAACTTCATCGTCGATAAGCACCCGGACATGAGCAACGTCTGGATCATTGGATCGGGGATGTCGGAGGGTTTCAAGTTCGGCCCGACGATCGGTGAGTACGCGGCCAACCGGATTCTCTGCCAGGACAAAGAGCCGCACCTCGCGGATTCGTTCCGCGTTCCGCTCGCGGAATACGCCGTCACCGATACGAGCGGTTTCGGCGGGCCAGGCGGCGGTGGGCGTGCTAACGCACCGGCTCGTGGAGAGGGCGGACGCGGTGCCGCGGCTCCGGTCGATCCCAATGCGCCGCGACCGCCGTATTCGTCGCGTGCCGTGTCGGGAACGTTTGGCTCCAAGTCGTGCTAGTGGTTGCTCTCGTCGCCTAACACGCTGTTCACCCCAGACAGATCACGCTGTTTTCAGGGAGTGCTGTGATGAATGCCATGCGTCTGGCCGCGTCAGCGGCCCTGCTGTTTACCGCCGGCGCCTGCGCCTCGGTGCCCGTCACGGTCAGCCTCAATGAATTCGGCTTGCCGGCCAAGCACGCGCCGGTGCCGACGGCGGCGGCTATCAACGACGCCGACCTGAAGACGCGACTCTACATCTTTGCCGATGACTCCATGCAGGGTCGGCAGTACGGCCGCGTCGGCAATATGAAGGGCACAGATTATATCGCAGGCGAACTCAAGCGACTCGGGGTCGAGCCAGCGGGCGAGAACGGCACCTACTTCCAGTCGATGCCAGTTGTGCAACGGAAGTTTGCCCGTACGTCAACGCTGTCGGTCAGCGGTCGTGCGCTCAAGTGGGTGGACGAGTGGATCGCCACGCCGGGTATCGCGGCGCCCAAGCCGTTCGACGGCGTGCAGGTGATTTTTGGCGGTGTGCAAGGTGACGCGGCCAACCAGCTCACCGCTGCGCAGGCCAACGGCAAGCTGGTCGTGATGCTGCCAGCAGCTGGTGGTCGTGGTGGTGCGGGCGGCGCAGGCGCTGGTGGCGCTGGTGGTCGTGGTGGTGCGGGTGGCCGCGGCGGTGCAGCGCCGGTGAATCCGCTCGCCGGCGCCGCGGCGATCGCGATCGCCGACCTCGACGCCGTGAACCTGGGTCAGCGCGCGTTTATCAACGACGAGCCGCAGGGTCGAATCAACGCGCCTCCGGGCGCGCTTGCTCCGCCGAACCCGAACGCGCCGGCTCAGGCCGCTGCCCCCGCTGCCCCTGCAGGCCCGCCGACCGCACAGCTGCGCATTACACGGGCTGCGGCCGCGATCCTGATTGGCGCACCACTCGAAGGCGCGCGCGCTGGCACGGAAGGCGGTACGGTCAGCGCGAAGCTCGATTTCGTCGAGACGCCTGTGCCGCAGTACGCGCGCAACGTCATCGGCATTATCCGCGGCAGCGACCCCACGCTCAAGCACTCCTTCGTCGCGCTCGGTGCGCATCCGGACCACGTCGGGCTCGACCGCAATCCCATCGACCACGACTCGCTGCAGATGTACAATGCGGCCCGTCAGGCCCTGATGAACAAGGGCGGCGAGCTCCACGCGGCCACTCCGCAGGAACTGAGCACCATCAAGCTGAACCTCGACAGCGTGCGCAAGATTCGGCCGGCTCGACTCGACTCGATCAGAAATGGCGCCGACGACGATGGCTCGGGCTCGATGGCCCTGCTCGAAATCGCCGAGGCGGTGCAGGCGATGCCGGTGAAGCCGAAACGGTCGCTGCTCTTCGTCTGGAACAACGGTGAAGAGGCTGGACTCACGGGCTCCGCCTGGTTCACCATGCATCCGACGGTGCCGCGCGACTCGATCGTGGCACAGATCAACCTCGACATGATCGGACGCGGACGTGCGAAGGATCTGCCTGGCGGCGGCGACGACTACCTCGCGGTAGTTGGCTCACAGCGGCTGTCGAACGATCTGGGGCAAGCGGTGGTCGCGAATAATCTCAAGCAGCCTTCACCGTTCCGTCTCGATTATCGGTTTGACTCCACCACGGCCTGGCCGGGGTACAACAACATCTATGGCCGGAGTGACCACGCGAATTATGCGCGGTTCAACATTCCGATCGCATTCTTCTTTACCGGCCTGCACGCCGATTACCACCAGATGACTGATGAGCCGCAGTACATCGACTATCCGCATTACGCCCGCATCACGAAATACATCAATGACCTCGTCATCGACGTCGCGAACCGCGACAAGCGGCCGATGCTCATCAAGCCGTAGCGATATCAAAATCGTGATGCAGCGGAGCATGGGATGGTCGGCACTGCAGTCGCCCGCGCGCTGGTTCGCGGTGGGCGCGGTCGCGTGTGCGTGCGCGCTGGCTGGCGCACCCGCTAGCGCCGGCGCGCAACGCGTTGACCTGCGGTCCAAGCCAGCGCCGGGTTTTGCGGCGATTGTCGGCGTGGTGGACGATTCCCTCCGCGGTGGCCCGCTCGTGGGCGCGACGGTTGCGGTGATCGGCACGAGTGTGCGCACGACAACCGATCAGGACGGGTTGTTTCGGATTGACAGCCTTCCGCCTGGTGAAGTCCAGCTCGCGGTGCTCCATCCGCTCCTCGACACGCTCTACATCGTGGTCACGACCCAAAAGTTCACGCTGGTGGACGGACGTCTCGAAGAGATGGGGATCTCGACGCCGCCCCTCGAGCGCATCCGGCTACGCAGCTGCCCGCGTGCCGGCGTCGTGCTGGGCGACGGGATACTGATTGGGCGGGTCGACGATCCGGACACCGACCGGCCGGTGCCGGGCGCGCTCGTCTCCCTGGTGTATTCGGATCCGCGGTCGGGTACACCGATCCAGCGTGTTCGGAGTGCGAGGTCGCGCGACGACGGGCTCTATGCGATCTGTGGGTTGCCGGAAACACTGACGGGAACGGTCCAAGCGGCGGTTGGCGCGGCGGCGAGCTCTGAGATACCGGTGACGATGAAGGCACAGTTTCTCGCCACCGCGAGTTTTCTCCTCAGCACGGCGCCGAAGGACAGCGTGGCGCGCGGCACGGCGGCCCTCACCGGCCGCGTGACGGACGTGACGGGCGCGCCGATCGCGAGTGCCCAGGTAGCGGTCGAGGGAGGGAACGCCATCGCCGTGACCGGTTCGGACGGCACGTTCGCGCTCACCGGATTGCCGTCGGGGACGACGAGCGCCGTGATTCGGAAGATTGGCTACGCACCAGCGCTGAGGACGGTGCACCTGAGAAAGGCAGCACCGCAGCGCGTGGCGGTCACGCTCAGTGAGGGCGTGCGGACGCTCGCCGCCGTCGTGGTGACGGGCGGGATGGAGCCCGCGCTCAAAAAGGTGGGCTTCACCGAACGCCGCAACATGGGAATGCGGTCGCAGTTCCTGCTGCCCGCCGACATTGAAAAGCGGAATCCTTCGGCCTTCACCGACCTCTTTCGCCAGATGTCCGGCTTCCGAGTAACCTCGGCGGGAATGGGCCAGAGCATCGAGGGGACGCGCTCGTCGGGCGGCGCGATGTCGGGCTGCGTGAACGTCTACGTGGACCGCGTTGCGTTCGAACAGATGTCGCCGGGCGACCTCGACTCGGCATTCCCAATCGGAATGATCGGGGCGGTGGAGACCTACGCGTCAGCGAGTGAGACGCCGGCGGAGTTCCAGATGCCCGGTCGGTCGTGCGCAACCATCGTGGCGTGGACGAAGATGAAACTCGCCAAGCCCTGATCGGCTCGCACCAGGATCTGGTTCCGGCCTAGCCAGCTGTTCAACAAACGCTCCCAGTAAGGGGTACGCTATAGTGGCCATCCGGCCCGGAAGGGCCGGTCCGCTCACTTCCCGCCGAACCCGTCGTTTTCACCGTCAACGGTCTTGCGATCTCCACTGTGTTCGGCGCGCTCTTCGAGTGGCTCTTCAAGTACCGCCCAGCGGTCTTCGAACAGGGAGACTTCGCGCTCGGCGCGCCGCTGTCGGTCGTCGTCATCGTGCTCGTCGCGGCGGCCATTTCGGTGCCGGCGGTCCTCTCCTATCTGAAGGTCAAGGGCAAGAGCACGGCCCGCGACCGGACCGTGTTGACAGCGTTGCGGGTCGGCGCGCTGCTGGTCCTGATCGCCTGCCTCTTCCGGCCGATGCTGCTGCTCTCAGAGGCGGTACCGCGGCGCAACTTCATCGGCGTGCTGCTCGACGATTCGCGCAGTATGCGCATCGCCGATCGCGGCATGGGTACAGGCGCCCGCACACGCGCCGACTTTGTGCGTGACACGCTTGGCGAACGCTCCGAGTTGCTGCGGCGCCTGCGTGAAAAATTTCAGGTGCGACTCTTCCGGTTCGGCGGGTCCTCCACCCGTGCCGACAGCGCCGGAGCGATGACCTTCGACCAGCGGGAGACGCGACTCGTCGACGCCGTCGAGGCGGCCCGTCAGGATCTCGAGGCGGTTCCGCTCTCCGGTCTGGTGGTCGTCACGGACGGCGCGGACAATGCGGCCACGGAAGTGAACGACGCGCTGCTTGGGTTGCGCGCGCGTTCGGTGCCGGTGTTCACGGTTGGGCTCGGCACAGAACGGTTTACGCGCGACATCGAAGTGCAGCGGGTCGAGGCGCCCCGACGCGTGCTCAAGGGCGGGACAGTCGTGGCCGATGTCCTGATCCGCCAGCGCGGGTTCGACAACCAAACAGTGCGGCTCATCGTCGAGGACGAAGGTCGGATCGTCGCGCAGGTCGATGTATTGATGCCGGCCGGCTCCGACGCGTCGCCGGTGCGGGTGACGGCGACGCTCGGCGACCCGGGCCCACGCGTACTCACCTTTCGCATTCCGGTGCAGGACCGCGAGCAGGTCACCGAGAATAACGCGCAGCGGGCGCTCGTGCAGGTGCGCGACGCGCGTGAGAAGGTGCTCTACGTCGAGGGCGAGCCGCGGTACGAAGTGCGTTTCATTCGCGAAGCCGTCGAAGCGGACTCCAACGTCCAGCTGGTCGTGCTGCAGCGCACCGCCGACGGGAAGTTTCTGCGCCTCAACGTTGACTCGGGCGACGAACTCGTCGCCGGATTCCCGAAGACCCGCGCGGAACTCTATGCCTATACGGCGATCGTGCTCGGCAGCATTGAGGCGAGTTTCTTCACGCACGACCAGCTCACGATGCTCGCCGATTTTGTCAGCGTGCGCGGCGGCGGGTTGCTGCAGCTTGGCGGCCGACGGGCCTTTTCGGAGGGTGGCTATGCCGGCACCCCGCTCGCCGACGCGATGCCGGTTGTGGTCGAGGGGCCGGCGGTCGCCGACAGCCTGACCTTCTTTGCGGATCTCACCGCCACGCTCACGCCGGCCGGCATGGGCCATGCGGTAACGCAGATCGGCACGGCGCGAGTCTCAGCGGCCGACAAGTGGAAAACATTGCCAACCGTGACATCGGTGAATCGGATCAAAAAGGTCAAACCGGGCGCGGTAGTGCTGGTCTCTGGCACAGTCCCGACGGGCGGGCGGGCGGGAATGCCGGGCGAGGCGACATTCAGGTACGAGCAGCCGATCGTGGTGTACCAGCGATTCGGTCGTGGGCTTTCGGTGGCGATGCCGGTGCAGGACGACTGGCAGTGGAGGATGGGCGCTGAGGTCGCAATTGACGACCAGTCGTTCAAGACCTTTTGGCGCCAGATGCTGCGCTGGATCACGAGTGACACGCCTGGGCGGGTTGAGGCTCACGCGACCCCGGATCAGGTGAATCCGGGATCCACAGTGCAGTTACGCGCGGTCGTGGTCGACAGTGCGTTCGAGCGACTGAATGACGCGAAGGTCGCGGCGACAGTGTTCGCCCCGTCTGGCGCGCGGCACGACCTCGCGCTCGACTGGGCGGTGGAGCGGGACGGCGAGTACCGCGGGACGTTCGCGCCGACGGAGGAAGGGATCCATCTCGTGCGGATGACAGCGGCGACGACCTCCGGCACGGTGACCGACACGACGGTGATCCGTGCGGCGCCGCTCGACGCCGAATACACCATGGCGGAAATGCGGCGTCCACTGCTCCAACGTATCGCGGACGAGACTGGCGGGCGCTTCTACACCGCTGAGACGGTCGGCACGCTGCCCGAAGACATCGCGATGACGAAGCGCGGCGTGACGGTGGTGAATCAGATGGATCTCTGGGACATGCCGATCATCTTTCTACTCTTGGTCGGGTTGGTGTCGGCGGAGTGGGGATACAGAAAGCTGAGAGGCCTCGCATGAGTGACCGTGGCGCGGGCCGTCGTCTCCTCTCATCGGTGTTCGCGGCTCTGGTTGCCGCGGCTTGTTTCACGGCATCGGCCAAGGCCCAGACCCACGTCCTGATCGCTAGCGGACTTGGCGGCGAGCCGCGATTCAGCCAACGGTTTCGGGCACTCGGCGCCGACCTGGCTTCGGCGCTGCAGCGCAAATACCGTATCGCGGCACCCAATATCGCCTGGTTCGGCGAGGATTCGACCTTTGCCGACTCACACTATCGCGGCCGCTCCACGCGCGATGCGCTCGAGAAGGAGATCGCGGCGATGCGCGCACGCGCCAAGGCGGGCGAGCAGATCGTCGTGATCTTCATCGGGCACGGTGCCGGGCAGGAGGGCGAGTCGCGGGTGAGCCTTCCCGGGCCCGACGTGACGGTCGGTGACGTGCAGCGGTGGATGGCAGGCTTCACGGAGCAGCGTGTTGCTGTCGTCAATCTGACGAGTGGCAGCGGCGACTTCCTGCCGATTCTTGCCGCGCCGGGGCGCGTCGTGATCACAGCGACGAAAACAGCGTTCGAACGAAACGAATCGCGGTTCGCGGAATTCTTCGTCAAGGCGTATACCGCCGACGTCGCGGACGTGGACAAGGACGGCCGCGTCTCACTGCTGGAAGCGTTCCGCTACGCGGCCCGCGAAACCAAGCGCGTCTACGACGACGCCACGAAACTGCAGACGGAACATGCCCAGCTCGACGACAATGGGACCAGGCAGAACACCGCTGAGCCGACGGGCCGCGACGGGCAGGGGTTGCTCGCGCGCCGATTTTTCTTCGAGGCGCCCGGCGTGCCAGGCGCGTCGATCGCGGCCGGCGGCGACCAGGGCATCGCGGCGCTCTATCACGAGCGATTCGCACTCGAGGGCAGGGTAGACTCGTTGCGCGCACTGAAGCCGAAGCTCACGCCAGCGGTATACGACGCCGAGCTCGAGATCGTGCTCGTGTCACTGGCCAGGAAGTCGCGCGAAATCCGCAAGGCGGAGGGGCGGCCGTGAGGCAGAGTCTGTGCTTCCCCACGGTCGTCCTGCTCGTGACCGGCGCCCTGTTACCGTCGCGGCTGCTCTCGCAGCAGCGCCAGGCGATCGAGTCATTCAGCGAGGCTCGTATCGCGATCGCTATGGGCAAATACGCCGAGGCGACGGCCTACCTCGAACGCCTGCCCAAGACCGATTCGACCTGGATGGACGCGCAGGTCGAGCTTGTGCGCGCGTTCGCGCTCATCAGCAAGTACGACGACGCCGAGCGGGTCGCGCGGCAGGCCGTCGCGGCGCCGAACGGAAAGGAGGCGCTCACGGCGCTTGGCGAACTGATGCGCACGCGCGGCCGGCTGGCCGCGGCCGATTCCGCGTTTGCGCGCGCGGTGGCAGAGCATGCCTCCGACAGTCTGATGGCGTCACTCAACCTCGCGTTGCTTGCCAAGGCGCGCGGGGACAAAGCGGTTGCCGCACGCGGCTTGGATCACTTTATCGACGTCTACAATTCCGCCGCCGGAAGCCTGACCAGTCGCGAGATGATGGCGGTGGCGATTGCCTGCCGGGAGCTCGGCGAGACGAACGCCGAGCTCTTCAAGGACGCGCTCAAGGCGTTCGACCGCGCCATCACGCTCGACCCGGCGAACATCGACGCACGTGTCGCCCTCGGCGAGCTCTTCCTCGAGAAGTACAACGGCGCCGAAGCACAGCGGACGCTGGACGAGGTGCTACAGATCAATGCGTCGCATCCGGGGGCGTTGGTGGCCGCCGCACGCCGCCTCGTGTTCGACGGCCAACCGGGAGCCGATTCGCTGCTGGCGACGGCGCTCGCCGTGAGCCCCGAGTTTGTTCCCGCGCGCCTGATGATGGCGCGCGGCTCGATGGATCTGGAGCGATACGCCGACGCGGCGCGCGATGCGGAACGCGCGCTGAAGGCGAATCCATCCGATGCCGGCGCGCTCGCGACGTTGGCTGCCGCGCGGTTCGTGGGCGGAGATGAGCGCGCCTACGCCGACGCGCGGGCCCGAGCGCTTGCGCTGAACGCGCACGACGCCGGCTTCTTCGTTACGCTTGCTGAAGCGGCGGGCCGGGTGCGCCGCTATGCGATCGCGGCGGATTTCGCCCGGCAGGCCATCGCGGCCGATTCAGCCAACTGGAAAGCGCATTCGGTCCTCGGCATGAACCTGCTTCGGCTCGGCAAGATCGCCGACGGACGGCAGAGTCTCGAAGTCGCGTTCAAGGGCGATCCGTTCGACGTCTGGGTGAAGAACACGCTCGACCTGCTCGACACGTTCAAGAACTATGACGAGTCGACGAGTGAGCACGCGGTCTTCATGATCGAAAAGCAGGAGTCGGCGCTGCTCACGATCTACCTGAAGGATCTCGCGGAAAAGGCATACGCGAAGTTCCAACAGCGGTACCAGTACGCCGCGCCGCCACCGGTCAGGATCGAGGTGTATCGCAGCCACGCCGATTTTTCGGTGCGCACGGTCGGACTGTCTGGGCTCGGCGCGCTTGGTGTGAGCTTTGGCACGACGCTGGCGTTTGACTCGCCGGCGGCAAAGGACGCCGGCCCATTCAACTGGGCGTCGACGGTGTGGCACGAGCTTGCGCACACCTTTACGCTTGGCTCGACCGATCACCGGATCCCGCGTTGGCTGTCCGAAGGGCTTTCCGTCTGGGAGGAACATCAGGCGCGCGCTGGATGGGGCGCAAGTGTGTCGCCCGGCTTCCTCGAGGCCTATCGGGCCGGAAAGCTCGTCCCGATTAGCCGGATGAACGACGGTTTTATGCGCCCAGCGTACCCCGAACAGATTGGTTACTCGTACTACCAGGGTTCGCTCGTGTGCGACCTCATCGTGAAGGATTGGGGCGAGAAGGCGATCACGGGGCTGCTCGTCGAGTACCGCGCGGGGCGCACCACCGACGAGGCGTTTCAGAAGGTGACCGGGATGGACATGAAGGCATTCGATCGCCGGTTTGATGCGTATATGAAGGAGCGGTTTGGGCCGGTGCTTGAGGCGCTCGCGCTGCCAGGGCCGGAATATCCGGCTGGAATGGGGGCGGCGCAGTTTCTGGCGCGTGCGGATTCATTTCCCGCGAGCTATCGAGCGCAGGTGATGGCCGCCACGCCGCTGGTGCGGGCGCGGATGCACGATGAGGCAGTCCGAGTACTCGAGCGCGCCCATGCGCTCTTCCCGGCGTTCGGGGGCGACGACTCACCGGCCAGCAACCTCGCGGTGCTGTACCGCGCGAAGGGCGACACGGCGAAAGAAATCGCGATGCTCAAGGTCCTCACGTTGTCGGATGAGTCGAACTACGCGGCGAACATGCACCTCGCCTCCCTGCTGATCATGCGCGGCGACACCGCCGGCGCGCTGGAAGCAAGCGAACGCGCGCTCTTCATCAATCCATTCGCGCCCGAACTCCACGTCGTGCTCGCGCGACTGTACGAGGCGCGCGGCGACCAGGCGATGCGCGTGCGCGAGCGCGAGGCGCTCGTGGCGCTCGACCCAGTGGACAAGTCGGAAGCGCTCTACGAGCTGGCCGTGGCGTATCGCGCCGCCGGCGACCTCGTGAAAGCCAAGCGCGCGGTATTACGCGCGCTGGAGGATGCCCCCAATTTCGAGCGGGCGCAGGACCTATTGCTCGCCATCGTCGACGGGAGGAAGCCGTGAGCAGTCGTACGATCATTCGGTGTCTCGCGCTGGCCGCGTGCGCCACGCTGTCCGTAGTGCAGGACGCCGGCGCGCAGCGTGGCGGACGACCGCAGCGTGGCCGCGGCTTCGACATGGGTGCGCTCGGCGATCCGAACGGGTTCTACGTGCCGCCGGACTTCATGGGCAATCCGCCGTACGACGGGCGATTCACCTTCGCGCG
>Ga0049084_10000311_pt1 | contig 18659 bp, 21 predicted proteins | sample GreLakmeON33MSRF_FD_66720 | JGI IMG/M metagenome (GOLD analysis project Ga0049084, IMG submission 66720) | Freshwater lentic microbial communities from great Laurentian Lakes, MI, USA - Great Lakes metaG ON33MSRF | ecosystem: Environmental > Aquatic > Freshwater > Lake | place: Great Lakes... | reverse complement strand
AAATATTCAAAATTATTTCAATACTGTTTTTATTTCACAAGAGTACAACACAATCAGATAGTAATCATCAAGGAAAAATATCAATGGTATAAAAATTTGATATTGGAATCAGAACATAGAGTTAATGGATAACTGATTGGTTTTGATTACTATCTTTTTTTACACCTGGGATACCTATGATTCAAAAATTTCATGAAAACAAAAAAATTCAATCATGCAATGATGATATAATAATTACTGATTTTGAGACAGGTGAAGTTATCTGTCAGAGGTGTGGGAAAATTTTACAAGAAAAAATCACTGATCAAAGAAAAGAAAGTGTTCCACAAAATGAACACATGCCAACATCACTAATGATGCACGACATGGAATTATTTACAATTATTGGAAAATTAAATCGAGATTCAGAAGGTAAACCACTAGGCTATGAAATGAGACAATCGATAAATAGAATGAGATTGTGGGATTCTAGAAGTCAAGTAAAAACATCCGCAGATAGAAATCTAAGAAGTGCACTCTATGAAATGCTCAAACTCAAAGAAAAACTAGGACTATCAGATGCAATAATTGATAGAGCAGCATATCTGTATAGAAAGGCTGGAAAAGCACAACTAATACGCGGCAGAACCATCAAATCAATAGTTGGTGCATGCATGTATGCTGCATGCAGAGAAATGGAAACCACAAGGACAATAAGAGATATTGCAAGTCATCTACAAGAAAAACGAAAGATAATCGCCAAGGCATATAGAATATTATTTCAAAACATTAGAATTACAATTCCGATAACGGACCCAATTAATTGTATAATAAAATTTGCAAATAATTTACAATTATCTGAAATCACTAAACGCGAAGCAATAAAAATTTTTGATATTCTTAAAGAAAAAGAATTGACTGTTGGGAAAAATCCTCATGTAGTGGCAGCCACTGTAATTTACATGGCATGTATCAAAACTAATCAAATGATAACAAAACAAGAAATTATCAAAGTTTCAGGAATTACCGCGATAACAATTCGTAACAGATTAACTGATTATGAAAAATACATTAATTATTAGAGCAAATAAACTAAAATAATTTCTCAGGATATCAATCTTTCAGTAAGGATTGCACAGATACTCCAACTAAAAAAAGGATTTGGGAGGGAGACTTAATGCATTAACTTATTGCATCAACACTAAATCAGTGCCATCTACAGGTAATCTCTGCTGTAATGGATATGTATTCCTTGGTTGGAGTAACTTCAAAGGTTTAGAATTACGATTTTTTTATTTTTTGAAATAGTTTAAACACTGTTTTTCCTATTTTGATTTGCGTTATAATGTTCAAACTAACTTTCAATATTTTAAATCCAACAAAAACAGGCATAAGTACAAGCATAATTATTTCAAGCCAATGCTTTTTTACAAACAATTTGGTGTCTCGTATCTTCAAATATGCTATTACTAACTCCAATGTCAAGAGACCTACTATTAACCAAAAAATAATATCAGAGACAATGATAACTTGATCTGTAATTGCAAACAATGGTTCAGAAATCCCTAACAAAGAATGTTCGATATTGACCAAACCAAAAATAAACACCACAATTAATGAAAAGGTAACAAAATTTAGTGCTTTTTTAAATAATGGAGAAAACAGGTTTTTCACGTTGATCTTTTTAGATAATACTATCAAGGCCTTTACTCTTCCTCCACTGTTTAATCCATTCGTTCTTACAATTTTTGTGACATTTTTTTTATCCTTTTCTGTCATTACTTTAGAAATACTTATTGCATTTTTACAAATACTGTAAATCAAAGATTATTCTGTGTATTCCTTTAAAAATGACTTGTTCAATCCTTTAATGCTATTTCGTATTGTCACCTCAGTTACTCCAGATGCTAGGGCAATTTGTTTCTGGGACTTTACTTCGCCATGTATTACACCAATAACATACAATACAGCTCCTGCTAACCCGTTCGGATCTTTCCCCTCAAGTCTCCCTAATATTTTTTCTTTTTCTAGAAATTCTATTGCCCTTCTTTTTGTTTTTTCACTCAAACCTACAATGTTTGCAATTTTAGATACAGAATTTATCGGGTTTGGAGGAGGTACTGTAATCTCAAATTCTCTCAATAAAGTTCTGTAACTTTGTGTTAAATCTTTTTTTCGTATATTGATTGTTTTGGCAATATCATTAAGATTTCTTGGAATTTCTGCATCCCTACATGCAAAATAAACACATGCTCCTACCATTGCCTTAATTGATCTTCCCCTAATGATGCCTTTCTCTACAGCCTTTCTGTATCTATATGCCGCAGTTTCAATAATAGAGTCAGAAAGTGCTAGTTTTATCTTTAGATTATTCATATCAGCAAATGCTTGTACAAAATTTTTGTCAGATGATGATTTAATTTGAGTTCGACTATTTTCCAACCGTAATCGATTAAAAGAATTTTTCATCATGTAAGATATTGGTTTACCTGTTGCATCCTGATTTGTTCTTCCAATCATAGTGGAGAGACCCATATCATGAATTAGTATGGATGTACGATCCCCTACCCTGGTTCTATTTCTTACATCTTCTGAAAAAGAACGCCATTCAGCACCGGCATCTACCATGTTTTCAGAAATTACAAATCCACATAGAGTACAACACAGTTCTCCAATTTTTTGATCCATGATCACCTGATTTTTTCCACAAGACGGACAATTATTATGATGGCGTATTAGATATTTATTTTCATTTAACATTCTAATCTACAATTATGAAATTGGTTGATAAATCAGTAGTATTACATTGTATTCGTTTGTTTCCAAATACCCGTATGCATGTACCAATTATGTGAAAGCTGTAGTATGCGAAGAATATGCCACAGATGACAATTATACTAAAATGCTCAAAGATAATTTCTTTGGCAGAATAATCATAAAACCAGAAAATTAGATTTAATTTTGTACTTTGGTTTTATTCTCAAAGACTTCTAATTCCCAATGTTCATTTACCCACACTCCAATCACTTTGACTGACATATTCCAAGATTGAATGATTGATAGGGCGTTTTTGATCTGTGTGATATGTTCTTTTTTTGAAACTGGATTTCCTGCACAATCATGATGTCCAGAAATCATAATTAATTTTGATCCATGAACATTTACAGAAATTGAAACTTTGGATTTAATTTCTTGTATCTTTGCGGTATTTGAAAATAATTTGTCAACCCCTGGTTCGGTTATGGTGTCTACATAACTAACATTGTATTTTTCTTTCAACCAATGTATTATTGGAAGTTGGATTCTTCCATCCATACAGCTAATAGACGTACAAAATTTAGTACGTACCATTTACATCAGTCCCATAATTAAAAAATTTGGGAAAAAACAGAGATGACAAAACATTGAATGTGCATACGTGGAACTAATTTGTTGTTTTGCTTCTCTCATAAAATATAAATTTGATTTATTCCACTTATACTAGTAGCATTACAATGTATACATTTACTCACCAGGGAAAATCAATGTAATGTTTCCTCTTTTTGATTGAACTTTAATGGGTTTGCCAATAATGTCATAAAATAATTCTGTGATCAGTGTCTCTACATATAATGACCATTTTTCCCCAAGATCATGCTGAATAGTAAAAATGTACGAGTTTTGACTTTGTTCAACATTATGTTGCATCCATGCTACATTTATCCATGCACGTACAATTTCTATAAAATCATCAACACTGTATTCTCTTTTCATAAAACGTAATATGTTTGAGAAAGTTTCTTTTTCAATTACCTTTGCTAATATGATAATCTCTTTGTCATCAAGTCTGTGTATTGCAGCATTTACAAATGGTTTAGTCATTGGTAACAATCCCACTTTTCGTTCATATCTGCCCCACAATATATGAGTAGATAGTATTTTTGTCACAAGAGAGTTAAAATTTACTTTTTCATAACTTGCCTCTTTTTTGAGTTCTGCAATTAATTCTGTTGGAAGCCTTAATGTGGAAACTTGACTTTTTTTATCAGAATTAATCTCAGGCATACTTTCAAGTAAATAACTTGCATTAAATAGATTTTTAGTAATTATGAATGGACCAATGTAAATAATATGAGTTATTTTACTCTGATCTAAAAACACTTTAAATCTTGATCTTTTTGTATGCAGCTTTTCCGAGTCTATTCATTATTCCAAGACCCAATCCCTTACGACTGATACCTTGTACAAGTACTATATCGATTTTTTTTGTATCAAATTCTCTGAATGTTTTAAATAAGTCAGCAGCTATAACATCCAAATTATTACCTAGAAATACAGTCATATTTGATTTGTATCTTGTATTTACAGCAGTCATTATACCAACTTTTTTTCCCTGTTTTTTGAATTGAGACAAAAGATGCAAAATTTTGTTTTTTACTTTATCTTCTGTACCCTCAATTAGAATTATTTTTGCATTTGGAGAATAATGTCTGTATTTCATACCTGGTGAGCGGTGGACAGATTTTGTTTTTCTTTCTTGTATGGTTGGATGGATTGCAATTTTACCAATGATGCATTGTAGTTCCTCTAATGTCACACCTCCAGGTCTTAATAGCATGGGGGTTTTTCTAGACAGATCAATTACCGTGGATTCTATTCCGATTTTTGTTTTACCTCCATCTATTATCATACTGATTCTACCATCCAGATCATTAGATACGTGCTCTGATGTGGTAGGGCTTGGTCTTCCAGAAATGTTTGCAGATGGTGCTGCTATCGGTACACCAGTTTCTCGTATCAATGCTTGTGCAATCTTGTTTTTTGGCATTCTTACTGCAACTGTATTAATTCCACCAGTAGTAATTTTTGGAACTCTTTTTGATTTTTTAAGCACTAATGTGAGTGGTCCTGGCCAAAACTTGTTAATTAATTCATGTGCTGTATTTGGTATGTAATCCACTAGCATCTTAAGGTCTGCAATATCCGAAATGTGAATAATAAGTGGATTATCTGACGGTCTGCCTTTAGCAATAAAGATTTTTTTGACTGACTTTGAATCTAGTGCATTTGCTCCAAGACCATATACTGTTTCTGTTGGAAATGCAACAAGATTTCCAGATTTTATAATTTTGGCAGCCTGTCTTATCTTTGAAATTTGTGGATTTTTTGGATTAATTTTGAGAATTCTTGTTTGCATTTTTGCTTGATTTTTAAAGATTACTCTTGCAGTCATATTAAGAGTAGGTATATTGTCTAAAGCCAATTTTATTATTCCCTATAATATGACATGACTTTAGGTCATAATGCTGCAGCAAAAAATATGCCCATGTAAATGTGGTTGTACTAAATTAATATCCAATGTATACTATGATCTTTGTATTTTTTGTACACTTGGAACACATAAAAAATCTCAATAACATGAGATTATGACATAAAAAGGAAAAAACTGTAGAGTACAATTGGACTCTTTATTTTCTCAGTGACTCTGAGAGGACAGGAAATTGTACGTTCGTCATTTTTTAGGTATAATGTGAATCAAGTGAGGATAGTGAACATGCTTTCTATTTAGAGAAAATATAATTTCAATATAATAAGGGCTTAGTCAAACTTTTCATCGAACTCTAAATCCTCAAGTTAAGAGTATGCATAAAACATGATGATTCAGTTTATTGAATTTCAGCTGCAAATTCAAATTCCTTACAAACAAAATGGGTGGGCATCTAGCTGATCTGACAAAACGCATCCCCAGTATTGAAGTGTAATTTACGGTGTTATCAAAATTTCATATGTAGTCAATATTCAATCAACACATTTTGGCGTGCAATACAAAAATTTCATGTCTAAATTGTACATACAGATACACAACCAAAACTTTGGTCAAACTTTCTTACAACTTAGAAACTAAATATTATTGAATCTAACCAACAAACAAACTCTCAGATATTGAATCAAAAAATAATTTTATTGCAGCTAAAAGTATTACAGTTGAAACTAGAATTTGTAGTGATTTTTCTTTAATATCTAAAGAAATACGTGCGCCAATTAGCCCTCCAGCAAATGCACCTATAGATAAAAGTCCAGCTTGAATAAAATCAGCATGACCCAACATACTATGAACTATAATTCCAGATAGCGATGCAAATAATAAAATAAATTGAGATGTGGGAATAGCATTTTTCATACTCATTCCAATTCCTATTACCATTAGTGGTACAAAGATAACACCCCCACCTATTCCAAAAAAAGATGAAATTATTCCAGCAAAAAAGCTTGCAGATATAACAAAAAATATTATTTTTTTTGTAAGATTTTTCTCAGATGGCTCTATTTTTTTTCTCAAAAATATGTATGCCGCAGAAAAAATCAATACCAATCCAAATAATATTTTAAATATTCCAGGAGTTACATCACTTGAAATATACGCCCCCAAAACAGTTCCAGGAATGCACAATAATCCTAGCTTTAATCCTAGTGAATAATCAATTCTTTTTTGACGTGAATAAGAAATTGTTGATCCCACTGCATTACTAAAAGCTGCAAAAAGACTGTTACTTGCAGATAATGTTGGCGGAAACCCAAAAAATGTCAATACAGGTACAACGATAATACCTCCACCAAGACCAATCATGGAACCAAGAATTCCAGCCGCAAATCCAAGAGGAATTAACCACAATTGATCAATCATACTAAACAAAAATCAGAGTTATCCAATACATAAATTGAATTTAGTTTGTTATTATTAACTTCCAAAGATATCCTTCGGCATTAGTTGTAATTTCTAAAAATAATTTTTTTTCAGGAAATCCACTAATCTTGGAGTTGCTAGTCATTCTATCACCATCCAAATGATGGGATTTTGCAGCGTCAATCCAAGCAGAAACAGATTCAAGTTTACCAGGTTTGTGATCTTGCCAACAATCACAAACAAGAGACTCTACCATGATTTGATATGTAATTTTGATAGAATCCAATTGGGATAATTGTGGATCTGTTTGAATTATGCCAAATACCGCATTTGGTGAGGCAGTTGTGCCAATCATGTGTATATTTCCAAGAAAGTTATTATCAGAATCCTTCAATTCTGTGGAGGTACAATATTGAATCGTATTTTGTGTTGTATTGTATTTATAAAAATTACAGTATTTTGTAATCGAATCCCCAGTTAATTTTAATGGGCTGGACATTGAAATTCCTTTTGAAGCAAGAGAGGATTTTAAAATAGAATTAGAATCAATATATGAAAAATCTATTATTTGAAAGTGCTTTTTACTTGAATTAGAAATACCGTCGCCGATTCCATCTTTAATCTTTAATGCTTTTTGAGTTTCATCCTCTAACGGGAGTGTTGTTTTTGCATCACCATACATTGCATTGATGCCCACTATTCCAATCAAAATGATGATGATAATTCCAGTGCCAAGCAGAATTTTTCTATCCATTTTTTTTTTGAACTAATTTACCTTAGATAAATTTTATGGCACTTATATCGAAATTATAGAAAGTTTAGAATCAAGTGTAATGTGAAATTTATCTATAAATCCAGAAGTAACTTCAAGAATATATAATGAATCACCAGCAGGAACAAAGCTTTGACATGCCATTAGTTCTAAAGCAGTTTTACAAGGCTGAACATCTTTTTCCATATGAATAATTTTACCATCATTATCAAACCAAATCATATCTAATGGAAATTGCATATTTAGCATCCATATGGAATAAATTCCAGAGGTATCAAAAACAAAGAGCATTCCTTGATTGTAGGGCAATTCATTTTGAAACATTAAACCACGTATACGTCGGGGTTCAGTATCTGCAACTTGAACCTCTAATGGAATATCATCTATTTTGATTGTACCTCGTGGAAATTCTACAGATTCCAATTTACTATCACTTGGAATTGCATATAGTCCAGCAATCCCAATAATTACGGCGGCAAACATTACAGGAAGTAAAACTTGGGTTCTTGTTGCCATAAGTCTTCTAATTCATTCCTTTTAAAATACCTGTATCAATTGATAAAAAATTATAATTCATGATAATTATTCGCTGTTAAATTTTAAATTGCATGTAGGACAAAACCAAGAAATTGCTTCACCTTGTTCTCTAAATATCATTCCAAAGCATTTAGGGCACTGGCCAATCTCATCACTCATGGATTTTTGTGATTTATACAAACATAAGAATTTAAAAATAGTTCAATTACAAGAAAACAAATTTAAATAAAAAATTAATCAGTGCAGAGTTTTTCTACACTTTTATCAATTTATCGTAGACCGTGGAAAATAATTTAAAAAATATTTTGACATAAATTCTCTAAATTTATTAAATTTAAATAATTTAATTTCAAATATAAACAAATTTTAATAATTTATTTAAAGAATTAAATGAATGTAAATAATATAAATATCAATAATATTTTATATATTTTATCATATTACTTGTAATAATTATAATAAATTAAGATTAAAAATGAAAATATATGTATAAAAATTTAAATATATCTATTTATTATATAGAGACGTGTCGATAACAATTTCGGCTGATTAAACTGCGTGACCCTGCAGAACAAAAAAGGCAATCAGGCGTTTGACGTCCTGACCACGAGAGGAAATCTCTCAGTGTTCCGCAATTGAGGGTTACGCCTTTTCTTTATTAATATTGATCAATTCATCTAGTCCAGAAAATATGTTAGGTTGTTAATTGTATATCACTTTTGAGCATAATACGAAAATGTATAAAAAAATATTAATCACATTACAGTATTTTTGAAATCATTTATCGTGGAGATTGTACGCTTTGTCTCATGACCAATATCATGGATGGTTGCACCGTTGTATTTCTTATCAAGGAACCTGCCAGCTAAAATCATTGGAGCACCTATAGCATTACTAATACCGGTAGGTTCTGGAATCCAAAATATAATAAATCCAATTTTTTGGAGTTTTCTGCCTGGAGCAGATGCTCTTTGTACACATCCCAAAGACTGAGCAGTTGATTTACCTTCAAATTTTGACATGTCTGTATACAGAGAAGCCCGTCTCTTGGCAGAATCAGAAAACTTGCGTATCTTGTCTAGGCGTATTTTTAGATTATCAACCATGATATCTGGGGTTTAGAAAAAATTAGTTAACATTCAATGATCAATAATTATTACTTGCAAGTCAATAAAGAATAACTAGGCTCAACCAACATCAATTATACTAGGTTTAGTTTAGATACATGAATACATTGAAAGTAAAAAATTCCAAGCGTTTAGAATCAATAAAGGCTGCCCATCAATCAGAAAGAACAAGTTTCAGTACAAGAATGGAGGATTATCTTGAAGTAATCCTAGAACTAGTAGAATTGAAAGGGTATGCTACAACTCTAGATATTTCACGATACATGAATGTAAGTGCGCCAAGTGTTACAAAAATGCTGCAAAGATTGGAGGAAAATAAATTATTAGAATACGAGAAATATCATGGAATTAATCTGACAAATAAAGGACAAAGAATAGCACATGAAATAATACAAAATCATGGAATTTTGTTGGAATTTTTTGAGATTTTGGGGGTAAATCATGAAACTGCAAATAAAGATGCAGAGGGTACTGAACACCATTTAAATCAAAAAACAATTAAACAGTTGAGAAAATTTATTACGTTTCTTAAATCAAATCCAAAAATCTTAAATGATTTTAAAAATCCTTGAGAAACACATGAATGTCATGCTGAGATTCTACAATTTTCATCAAATTTTTTGCAGTATCCGAACGCTTTGGAATTAGTATCTCACCTTTTCTACCAATACGAACTGATGCAACATGTTGATCTTTAACAAAAATATCTGCATGCATGGAGGAAAATTCTCTATTCACAGTTAAAGATAGAGATGATTTTGATTCTGAAAAAGTAAATGGTAAATCAGTAGAACCATTAATTAAATCAGCATTAGAATATCCTTCTTTTTCCACCACATCAATGTGAATTTTAAGCAACTTTTCAATCTCATTAATGTTAGATCCACCCTTACCAATAATGGATGCCATGTATTGTTTATCAACTGTGACTTTGGCTTTATTATCAGATAATATTTCTACTTGGACCCGAGGATCAAATTTCCTAAAAACATCTCTAATTTTATCTTCAGCCAATTTTGTAATGCCAACTTTTTGTACTTTTTTGGATACGGGAACAATAACATTTTCTTCACCAAAAGTATAGATTTCATGCTCTAGTACATTATCTGCAAAATTTCTTATCTCAATTACAGGTCGTGCCAAATCAGATTCAGTCATTCCTGTTGGAACTTTGACTACAAGTTCTAAATCATAAATTTTACCAATCTGACCATCTTTAACAAAAACTACAGTATCAATTACATTTGGAATTATGCCCAATTCAATTTTTCCAATAAATCTCTGAATTGCATCAAGAGGAGAATTTGCATGAACCACTCCAACCATGCCTACACCTGTAAGTCTCAAATCTGCAAAAGTTCTAAAATCTTCTCGCCTTCTAACTTCATCAAAAATCGTATAATCAGGACGTACCAATAATAAAATATCAGCACTATTATCAAAACTTCCTTCAAGTTTTGTGTACTGGGTGATTCCTGGGTCTACTTGTAAATCACGTGGGGATTCAAATGTTTTTACAATCTTTCCAGTGCTGTGATAAAAATTAGCCAAACTTGATGCCAGAGTACTTTTTCCAGAACCTGGTGGACCAGATATAATTATGCCCTCTGCCCTATCAGAAAATCTCTTCATTAAATCATCAGAGATAGAGTAATCATCCAAAGTTAATTTCACAATTGGATGAACTATAGTAATTTCAAATGCTTCAGAAAATGGAGTTTGTGTAATGGCTATTCGGTAATCATTGTACTGAATTACAGTTGCACCATTTTTTGAAATCTCTATACTAGAATCAGAACTAGTTTCTAAAATTTGAGACGATATTAATTGTAGGTATTCTTTTGAAAGAATCTCATCAGATAGTTTAGTTAATACAAAAGATCCGGGTTTGCCTTTTTTTGCCATTGGGGGCATATTTTCTTTAAGATGTACACTCATAGTTTCAGGGTCAAAAAATTTTAAAAATTCTAAAACAACACTTTTTGCAACAGGTTTTACAAAGACGGATTCTAATCCCTCGGCTTGCGCTACTAGATGTTGAAGATTATCTGATGTGTATAAAATTGCACCGTGTTGTTTTGCCACGTCTTTAATTATTGCATCAATTCTACCAGACCCTGCCATGCGAATATCTTCTGATGTAACATGAGTACCAACAATAGAGACATTTAATGCAAATTTAGCAGAAATGTCTTTGAGTTTTTTTATTGCCTCCAATCCAATAAAACCATGCTCTTTTTTATTAGATGCCTGAGATTGCAATTCATCAAAGACTGCCTGTGGAATTAAAATTTCAGAGTTGGCAATATTTCCGGATTCAATTTGAGTGATTAATTGACCATTAATTATGATGCTAGTATCTACTACAATTTTTGACAAATCTATCTATTGTAAATTAAACTAGACTCTAAATTACTTTGCCAAAAAAAGCAAAATTTGCTTAAAGAAAACAAACTTGAAGAACTAAAATCACTCACTCTGGGTAAAAAATGGAATTTAATACAATAGTTAATCATGGATCATCAAGATAAAAATACAGAATTTTATACAAATTGCACTACATACTTTGAATTTTTACGTAAAAAAGGAGATATTGACTATGCCTTTGAGGACGAGTATTATTTTACCATGCCTGCAATATCAAATCATTAAAAACAAATTCAGGGATTATTAATTAGAATACCAGCCAAAATATAGTGGATTTAAAAAAAATTAAAGAAACAGTAATCAAGTGCACAAAATGTGAACTGGCAACTACAAGAACAAATTCAGTACCAGGAAAGGGAAATTTTCAATCAGATGTAATTTTTGTAGGAGAAGCACCTGGAAAAAATGAAGATAAGCATGGAGAGCCATTTATAGGAATTGCAGGAAAACGACTCACAGAGTCACTAGAGAATGCAAAAATATCACGAGAATCAATATACATAACAAATGTGGTAAAATGCAGACCTCCAAAAAATAGAGTTCCAAGTACAACAGAAAGAAGCGCGTGTAGTGAATATCTTCAACAAGAAATTGCCATAATAAAACCAAAAATAATTTGCATATTAGGAAATACTGCATTTAATTCAATTTTAGGAGGAAATGAAATTACAAAATATAGAGGAAAAATTGTAAAAAAAGACAATCAACTATATTTTCTAACTATACATCCAGCTGCTACAATATACAATCAAAAATTAATTGTCACACTAAAAAATGACATTTTAAAATTATTTGATTTAATCAGAGACTTAAAAAATGGCAAAGTAATTCCAGTTGATATTGACTATACTACCTAGAGAATTTTATTTACAGGATACAGTTACTGTTGCAAAAAAATTACTAGGAAAAAAACTAGTACGTAAAATAAACAACCAAGAAATTTCAGGAATAATCATAGAAACTGAAGCGTATAGACACACTGATGATCCTGCAAGTCACGCATTTAGAAAAATCACAAAACGCAACAAAGTAATGTTTGGAGAAGTTGGAATTGCCTATGTGTATTTTACATATGGAATGCATTATTGCTTTAATGTAGTTGCAAAAAATTCAAAGTTTGATGCAGGTGCAGTATTGATTCGTGGCATAATACCACAAAAAGGAATAAAGATCATGGAAAAAAATAGAAACACTACAGACAAGAAAAAACTATCAAATGGACCTGCCAAACTAACTCAAGCATTAAACATTACAAAAGAGCATTACGGGGTAGATTTGACTCTAAATTCCAAATTATTTATCACCGATGGAATAACTCCAAATAAAATAACATCATCTCCAAGAATTGGAATAAAAAATGGAATCGATAAACTATGGAATTTTAAAATAGAAATTAAATAATTTATTTATTATTTTCATCCAGTGTCCATGGTACAAATCGTCCCAAAATTCTCCTCCAATCTAATTTTAAGACAAGCACGATAGATAGAGTCATAATTGCACTAAAAATGATAATTCCAATGTATACAGTGTTTACATCAGTTACATCTTCAAGAAATGGATCAAGTAAAGACACACCAACACTATGAGAAATTAAAATAATGCAATAACTAAGAACTATTTTACCACTCAAAGTTGCAAGAAAGAATCGTTTTGGATTGTATTTTGCCAAACCCAATGGAATGTAAATTAAATCATCAGGAATTGGAGTCGCAGCTGCAACAAAGGCAGCAGCAGCACCGTATCGTTTTACCAATCGCTCAAATGGGCGCATCCTAGTTCTAGTTTTTTCATTTATTATTCGTCGTCCATGATAACTCAGATAAAAAATAATTTGCTTTGCCACAGTTGCAGTTAATGCAGAAATTAATGCCAGAGCATGCAAATTGTACTGTTCCCCCACGGACATTGATGCAAGCAAAATAAATCCAGGTAATGGAATAAAGGGAATTAGAGAGCCAAAAAAATTAACTAGTGCTAATCCAAGATAGCCCACTTCAGTAGAAAATGGAATTAAAGAAGCAAAATCCACAAATCAACGAATCATTATGCATTATTTAATGAAATGCATGAGTAAGCCCAGCATTCATTAAAAATATCCACAGCTAGTTATAAAAAATACTCGCAATCAAAATAATTTTACAGAATTACTCATACAACCAACACCTAACATATCCTGTTTTTGTTTTTAATTTTGGGGGAACTATTTTACATTTATCTATTGCAAGCGGACACCGTTCAATAAAACGACATTGTGTTGGATATTCTAAAAGACTTGGTGGAATTCCTTTAATGTATTTGGGAGGATTACCATTTAATGTTGGAATTGATTCCAAGAGCCCTTGAGTGTAAGGATGTTTAGGATTTTTAAAAATTTCATATGAAGAACCAAATTCTACCATGTGCCCACCATACATAATTCCAATTTTATCAGCAATTTCAGATAATACCGCAAGATCATGACTAATTAACATAAAGGACATTCCATCTTTTTTTAGCTTTTTTAATAAATTAATTATTTGTGATTGAATCAAAACATCAAGAGCAGTTGTTGGCTCATCTGCAATAACAAATCGTGGTTGAAGTAATAGTGCCATAGCAATTATTACTCTTTGTTTCATTCCACCGCTAAGCTCGTGAGGGTACTTTTTTAAAACAAGATCATCTAAACTTACAGAGTGAATTGCATCAAGAATTATGGCATCTAAATTACTTTTAAAATTATGTTGCTTTAGAATTTCTACAAATTGTTCATAGATAGTAAATACAGGATCAAGTGAATTCATAGCCCCCTGAAAAATCATAGATATTTTTTTCCATCTAAATTTTTCAGTAAATTCGGATTCAGAAATTTCAAGTAAGGAGTCATTATCTAAAAGAATTTGTCCTTTCATCTTACCACCTAAAAGCATGCGAATGATTGAAATGCCCAATGTGCTTTTACCGCATCCACTTTCTCCAGCAATTCCAATTGATTCACCATCTGCCAAATCAAAATCAACGTCCTCTACAGCATAGATAGAACCGTTTTGGGCATCATACTGAGCACATAGTCCTTTGACAATCAATGTCATGTTAGTTGTAAAATTAACTATAATTTTTGTTTTTAATTAATGGATACAAATAGTCATCAAAATTATCAAAAATACCCGAAACCTTGACATAAAGATAAATTTTAATGAAAAAAGAGAGTGAAAATGAATTGGGATTTGTAAAAACTCATGATATTGCCGAATTAAACACGGATACTATTGGAAAAGAAGTAGTATTAGGGGGATGGATTGAAGATCTAAGAAAATTAGGAAAAATGACATTTATTACATTACGCGATGTTTCCGGAATTTCTCAGATAATTGTAAAGGGCGAATTAAATGACAATCTAGAGGAGATAAGCCGTCAAAGCGTAATTACAGTAAAAGGAATTGTGCAAGAAACAAAGGCACGAGATTTTGCATTTGAAATTAAAGCCGAGGAAATACAAGTACTTGCAAGGGCAATACACCCATTACCAGTTGATCCAATTGGCAGATTGGAGAGCAATATTGACACACGATTAAATCATCGTGCATTAGATATGAGAAATCAAAAAACTGCATCAATTTTCAAATTAAGACATTTTGTATTAGAAGTATTACGAAAAACATTAGCCGAGAAAAAATTTATTGAAATTACAACACCGAAAATAATTGGTAGTGCAAGCGAAGGAGGGGCAAATTTATTTTCACTTGATTATTTTGGTAAAACAGCATATCTTGCTCAAAGTCCACAGTTATACAAAGAACAAATGACAATAGGACTTGAAAGAGTTTATGAAATTTCTAGTTTCTACAGAGCAGAAAATTCACACACAGGTCGTCATCTTAGTGAATTTACAAGCATAGACATTGAAGCTGCATTCATGGATTATAATGATGTGATGAATATTTTAGAATCACTAGTAATTGAAGTTTGCAAAGTAATATCTGAAAAATGTAAAAAAGAACAAGAAATTATAGGACATGTAATTGAAATTCCAAATTATCCTTTTGAAAGAGTAACATACATGCAAGTGATTGAGGAATTAAACAAGGCGGGTGAAAAAGTAGAATTTGGAGATGACTTGCTGGATTCGCATTTAAGAATAATTGGAAAAAATCATCCTGGATTTTATTTTCTTACGGATTGGCCAATGAAACTAAAACCATTTTACATTAGAGAAAAAGACGAAGATCCAAAATTATCACGTTCATTTGATCTTCAATTTGGTTATCTAGAGCTTTCATCAGGTGGAACTAGATTACACGATAGAGAATTATTAAAAGCCAGACTAGGAGAGAAAGGTTTGGATCCTACTCAATTTGCTGATCACCTTCAAACATTTGATTGGGGAATGCCTCCACATTCAGGTTGGGGAATGGGATTAGACAGACTAATGACTACTATAATTGGAATAGATAACGTAAGAGAAGTTGTACTTTATCCAAGAGATCCAGATAGATTAAGCCCATAAATTAATTTAAATATTTATTGCAAAAGAGAATACCAATAACATGATAGAACAAATGGATGCAAAAAGAGTAGTTGAGGTAATAGGAAATAATCTAATTGGAGTTTCACATGACTCCAACAACTTTCAAAAATTGCCAGATTCGTTTTGGGGATATTTTGCAAGAGGTCATGATACAAAAGGTACATTTGGTGTGATACTAACTTATTCGGAAAACGGAAAAGATGTAGATGATCTTATCAAAATGTATGAAGAGTGGGCAAAGAAAAATAAAGAATCTAAATAATCTATTTAGTGTCTTTTAATAGTCGTCTATACTCGCTGCATTCACTACAAATTGGTTTTCCCTTGTAACTTGGATTACCATCTGTAATTTTTAATGTGCCAGGACTTAATTTACAAATAACACAAACCACCATACCAAACAGCAAATTATCTAATTTATAAAAATTGGCAATTTTCTAAAATATGCAAATTCAGGGAAAAATCATTCCCAATATAATTATTTTAAAATCAATGTAAATTAAAAAAAAGTGCGATTATGGGTCTAAAACGAGTAATTGTCCTCTCATTGTTAGTTGATAGAATGTGCATAGATAATCAAATACTCCTGCTTCTGAAGCAGTAAATTCAATGATTGTATTTTCTTCAGAATTAATATCTGCATGAACCATGTATGCGGGGTCATCGATGGTAAATGTGTGTGATGCTCTTGTTTCCCTTCTGGCTCTAGATTGTAAAAATGTATTTTTACATTATGGTCTTTATTGACTACGATACTATCTAGTGAAAACAAGTCAGGAGGTATCAAATATTTTTCCTCATCAATTGTTTCATCAACTTGTGCAAAGAGTCAAATCTCTTTAGTTTGTGGAGTGTATTTATTTTCTACCTCAACTGGTGCCATATCAGGGCCAGATGGAATTGCTGCAATTATAATTGCAATCACTGCAATGGCAATAGATGCTAGACTAATTCCTATATTTTTAGAATCAGCCATTCAATAACATAAAATTATTAGATAAAAGATATTTTAGATAATTCCAAACGCATGTTCTAATACAATAGATTAACGATATCTGCAGTAAATTCACTAGTGGATTTACTTCCACCAATGTCTTTGGTTTTGGAACCAGTTTTTACCAAATTAAATATAGTAGATTCTAATTTTTCTCCAACTGTAAAACATTTTGAATCATTATGTTTTGCACCTAACCAGTCAAACATCATTTTAAGTGATAACAAAAATGATGACGGATTTGCAATATTTTTTCCTGCAATATCAAAGGCAGCACCATGAACTGGTTCAAACAAGGCAAAATTATCACCAATATTTGCAGCTGGAGCCATGCCCAATCCACCTACAACTTGAGATGACTCATCAGATAAAATATCTCCAAACAAATTTGTAGTTACAATTACATCAAACTTTTCTGGTTGACGAATAAGATTCATTGCACATGCATCAACGTACATTTGTTCAAATATAATATCAGGGTAATTTTTTGCAACTTCACTGCAAGATTTTGCAAATAATCCATCAGTAAGTCGCATTACATTTGATTTATGAACACATGTAACTTTTTTCATGGAATTACGTTGTGTTGCAGTTTCAAATGCATATTTTGCAATTCTCTTTGAGGCAAACTCTGAAATTACTCTTAATGCAACTGCAGAATCCCCCAAGCTAAATTCCTTACCAATGTAAAGATCCTCAGTATTTTCTCTGACTATAACCATATCAATATCATCCCTTAATGCAGGCATTTGCGGATATGATTTTGCAGGTCTAATATTTGCATAAAGATCAAACATTCGCCTCAATACAACAATTACATCCGCCGCACTCTCACCCACAGGTGCCTTTAAACAAACATCTGATTTTTTGATGGCATCTATTGTTTCATCAGGTAAAGCTTTTCCTGTTTCCTTTAATGCAGTATCTCCTGCAGATAATTTTGTAATTTCAAATTTTAAATCAAGTTTATCATGAATTGTATTTAATACAGATATTGCAGAATTAGATAATTCAGGTCCAATTCCATCTCCAGTGATTAAGGAAATTTTATACATGATAAAATTTTACAAAGAAGAGAATTTTAGGATTTAGTCTAATTGCTTCTGATTTAGCATTTTTTTGAGCATAATTCTGTTTATTCCATCAATTACGGCTTGAACGCTAGTAGTAACAATATCCTCTCCAATAGATTTTGCAGATACACTGTTTCCTTGTGCATCCTCAACACGAATTGTCACTTCACATAATGCAGTAGAACCGCCTGATATAGAAGCTAAACCGTAATCTTTTATTTTAAGTTCAGATATTTGGCCAGTGATTTTTTGTATTGCGTTTAATGCTGCATCTACTGGGCCAACACCGTAATCAGTTCCAATGAAATCCTTGCCATCAATATTTAATTTTACAAATGCATAAGGCATAGTTCCAATTCCGGTAGATACTGAAAAACCAGTTAACTGTACAATACGTTTTATTCCCTTTTCACCTAAAACATTACTTGCAATAGAAAGTAATTCAACATCAGTAACTTGTTTTCCTTGATCACCAATAATTTTGATCTTGTCAAGAATTTGTTTTGCCTGATCTTCGGTTGGATGTATATCATATTCGGCAAGCATTGCATTCATGCCATGAATGCCGGCATGTTT
>Ga0049084_10000307_pt1 | contig 18742 bp, 21 predicted proteins | sample GreLakmeON33MSRF_FD_66720 | JGI IMG/M metagenome (GOLD analysis project Ga0049084, IMG submission 66720) | Freshwater lentic microbial communities from great Laurentian Lakes, MI, USA - Great Lakes metaG ON33MSRF | ecosystem: Environmental > Aquatic > Freshwater > Lake | place: Great Lakes... | reverse complement strand
GGCGGCTTTCATGGTCGCAGCCGGGAAAAATTAAACGGAGAAGCCCGCCGCCGCCGCGTCGGTCGCGAACATTTTCACGGTGTCGAGCGAGAGTGCGGCCAGATCGGTGCCGGCCATCTTGATCGCCTTGTGCAAAATGTCGTGCGGCACGGTGACGATCTGGCAGCCGCAGGCGTCGGCCTGGAAAATGTTCAGCACCTCGCGGACGCTGGCCCAGAGCAGGGCGGCCTTGGGCTGATGCGCGAGCAGGGCGCGGCTGGCGCGCATGAGCGGATCGGGATCGACGCCCGTGTCCGCGATGCGCCCGGCGAAAACGGAGACGACCGAGGCGACCGCCGGGTTCAGGGCCGCCGCCACCCCGCGGACCTGGTCGAGAGTAAGGATGGCGGTGATGTTCAACTGCACGCCCTGCTGCGCGAGTTCACGGATGAGCGGGAGGGACGGTTCGCTGCGGGTGTTGGTAATCGGGATTTTGACGAAAACATTTTTCTGCCAGGAGGCGATCTTGAGCGCCTGGCGCTTCATCTCCGGGAAATCGTCGGAGAAAACCTCGAAGGAGATGGGCTTGTCCTTCACGCTTTGCAGCACGTCCCTGGCGTAGGCCTCGTAATCGGTGATGCCGGCCTTGCGCATGAGCGTGGGGTTGGTGGTCAGGCCCTGGATGAGCGGGTTGGCGTAGAGGTCCAACATGCTTTTCTTGTCCGCGCCGTCGGCGAAGATTTGGACGGACAGTTTTGACAGAGGGTTTTGCATATTATCGATCTAATTATTGCCCGGCGGTGTGCATATTAAATCGGTCTTTGCCCGCCAAGGTCAACCCCAAACCTCGCGCCGTTCACTTCCGGCCCGCCAGCATCAACACTCCTTTGGCCGCGTGCCAGGCGAGCATTTTCAACAGGAACATTTTTCCCGCCGCCTGGACGAGCGGTCTCAGGTCGGGATCGAGCAGGAAAAGCGAGGCCATGTTCGCAGCCGGAATGTCGTGCGCGCGGCGGCGGAAGTCGTGGTGGCCGATTTTTTCAGATGGTTGTCACTGTCGTAGGAGAAGTGGGAGACGGGAATATCCAGGTGGCGCGCCTCGGCGGCGGCGAAGAGGCGGAGGTTGATCTCGTATTCGGGCCAGGTCTGGAAACTGGTGGAGAGGTTGTTGATGCCCTGGCGCAGATGAGGCAGCAGGCTGGCGCGGAAAACCGTGGAGTTGGCGTCGCCAAACATTCTGCTGCCAATCCTCATGCGGGCGAGGCACGCGCCTTTCTCCCGCAGGTTGCGCGCGGCGGCGAATTCCGCGCGCGTGCGGTTGATGCTGCTCCAGTAATCGTGCAGCACGCCGGTGCGGATGATCTCGCCCCGGTCGGCAATCGGCAGCGAGTTGCCGCAGGCCAGCAAGGCGGTGAGCGCGCCGTCGGGAATCGGGTCGTCCGCCAGTTGCAGCTTGAGAAATTTCCCCGTGCCAAGGGACAGCGCGAGCAGCCAGTTTTCCGGCGCAAAGATCGTTTTGGGCAGGGGAAATATTTTGAGATTCAGCCGGTCCCGCCACAATTCCAGAACTTTCAGCGAGTCGTCCGTGCTGCCCTTGTTGACCGCCACGACTTCGAGGTGGGCGATGTTCTGGCGGCGGATGGACTCGAGCGTGCGTCCGAGCAGCGCGGCTTTGTTATAGACTGGGATGCAGACGGGCAGGCCGCCTTTGGTTTCGGACATTTTAATTGGCGTAGCGGATTTTGGAAAACCGCCCCGAACCGACAAGGCGAAAATTCGCCGTCACTCGGAAAGCGCCGTGCCCTGTTTCGCCCGCTGCTCCTGGAAAAAACTTCGCAGCAGCGCGCGGCACTCGTCGGCGCGCACGCCGCCGGTGATTTCGCAGCGGTGGTTGAGCGTGGGCCATTGCAGCAGGTTCAGCGCGCCGCCCGCCGCGCCGCCCTTTTCGTCCGGCGCGCCGAAGACCACCCGCGCCAGCCGCACATGCACCAGCGCCCCGGCGCACATCGGGCAAGGCTCCTTCGTCACGTAGAGCGTGCAGTCGGTCAGTCGCCAGTCGCCCGCGACCGCCTCGGCCTGCGTCACGGCCAGCATCTCGGCGTGGGCGGTGGCGTCCTTGAGCAGCTCCACCTGGTTGCACGCCCGCGCGATGACCCGCCCCGCGCGCACCACCACCGCGCCGACCGGCACCTCGCCGGCCTCATAGGCCTTCACCGCTTGGCGCAACGCCTCGCCCATGAAGTGATGATCGCTCTGCAAATCGATGACCGGTTCGTCCATGCGCGCAGGGTAACGAAGGGGGAAACTCTCAACAACCAACATTCAACGCGCCACGTCCAAGGCAACGCCCCGCTCGGCGCGCACATTGAAGGTTCGATGTTGAGCTTTGAATGTTTCCCAATGCTCAAACCGCCGGCGGCTCTTCACCGCGCCCGGCGAACCACTGGCGAAGAAAGACCAGATCACCTGCGTCTTTCGCGCGGTGCGTCACGGACTTCATCCGCCAGAGCAGGCGCGGCGACGCGAACGGAATCGGCACGCCGTCCAGTTCGCGCACGACCACGTCCTTGGCGGCCTCCGCGTAATCGATCCCGCCCGCCGAACGCATCAGGTCCACGAGGATTTCGTCGCCCACGCGAATGACGTTGTATAGTTGCAGCTCGCCCGGCTGCAGTTCGCGCACGGCGTTGTCGGGCAGGGTGGAAAGGGCGGAGAAAACTTTGGCCTCGTTCTCGAGGTCGGCGGCCACGATCAAATCCACGGCCATCGTCCGGCGGTTGTAGTTGGCCGCGCGAATGGCGAATCCGCCGACGACAACGTATTTGGCGCCGCGCTGGTTCAATTCGCGGCACAAATCCCGCAAATCTTCCACCGTCGGCTCGCGCGATTCTAGCTCTTGGGACGGGCCATCATCTGCCATAGCCATTGATCCGCTTCCTCGTGGGTTTTGAAACGATACACGCCGGGCCGGACACGCAAACCACCGAACGCCTTCTGCCAGGCGATGGCATCGGCCTTCGTGCCGTTGACCAGCGACAACGCATCCGGCGTTTTGGTGCGTTTGCCCACGAAGCGGTCAATCTTTTCTTCGACGTTGATGAACGGTTGTTTCACAACGTGGCCGGCATAGGTGTCCCCGTCCAGCATGGCAAGCGGACGGTCACGCGAGAATGTCACGCACCACATTTCCTGACACGTCCGTCAGCCGGTAATCGCGGCCGGAGTAGCGGTAGGTGAGCTTTTCGTGATCAAGCCCCATCAGGTGCAGGATCGTCGCGTGGAAGTCGTGGACGTGGACACGGTCTTGCACCGCCGTGCAGCCAAACTCGTCGGTGGCCCCGTGGCTGAAACCGCGCTTCACCCCGCCGCCGGCCAGCCAGTTGGTGTAGCCGTAATGATTATGATCGCGGCCCTTCGCGCCTTCGGAGGTCGGGGCGCGGCCAAATTCCCCGCCCCAGACGAGGAGCGTCTCGTCGAACAGCCCGCGCGCCTTCAAATCGTAAATCAGCGCGGCGATGCCCTGGTCGCAGGCTTTCGCGAGCCTCGCGTGTCCGTCCACGATGTTCTCATGGCCGGTGTCCCAGGCGATGTCGTAGCCGTCGATCGAGAGGGAAAGCTGCACGACGCGCACGCCCTGCTCAATCAGCCGGCGCGCGATGAGACAGCCCTTGGCAAATTCACTGTCGCCGTAGAGGTCGCGGGTGGCCTTGGATTCTTGGCTGACATCGAAGACCTCGGGCACGGAGAACTGCATCCGAAAAGCCATCTCCATCGCGGCGATGCCGGCCTCGAGATCCTGGTCGCGTTCCAGGCGCGCGAGGTGGGTTTGATTGAGCTGCCCGAGGAGATCGACCTGCCGGCGCTGCTCGGCGGTCGAGAGACGGGAGTTTTTCAAATCGCGCATCACGGCGTCGGGCTTCATCTCGGCGATGTTCACGTAGCTGCCGGCGTAGGCGCCGGGGAGGAAGGCGTTGCCCCAGTTCGCCAGCGTGCCACGCGGCTGGGCGCGCGGAGACATGGCGACGAAGCCCGGCAGATTTTGATTCTCCGTGCCGAGGCCATAGACGAGCCACGAGCCCATGCTCGGCCGGTTCGGCTGCAACGCGCCGACGTTCATCATCATCATCGCCCCGGCGTGCTCGGGGATGTCCGTGTGCATCGAGTGGATGAAGCTGATGTCATCGGCGCAATGTCCGACCTTCGGGAAAATGTCGCTGACCCACTTGCCGGTCTGCCCGTATGGCCGGAAGCCGAACGGCGAGGGCATGAGGCCGTTCTTCGTGTTGCGAAGCGTCTTGCGGTCCACGATCTCGGGACGCTGGCCGGCGTGTTTGGCGAGCTGCGGCTTGTAGTCGAACGTGTCCACCTGCGAAGGCCCGCCGGGCATGAAGAGCTGGATGACATGCTTCGCCCGCGGCGCGAAATGTGGAGCCTTGGGCAGCAGCGGCGCGGCGGCCGGCGGCCCGCCGAACGCGCGGGTCTGGCCCAGCAAACCGGCCAGGCCGATCGTGCCCATGCCCGCGCCGAGGCGGCTGAGAAAATCACGGCGCGAAGACAGGCGGGCGGCGCGACGGAAGGCGGCTTCGTGTTCCAAAAATTGCATGACGGTCATTGAATTTGCCGGAACTCGTGGGCGGAAAGCAAGGCCTGCGCGTAGGATTCCCAGCGCGACCCGGCCCCACCGCCAGCCGGGTCGGCGAGGAAGGCCAGGCCGAGCGCGGTCTCTCCGGCGGCGGGCGCGCGCGCGTAGAGCAACTGGTAGGCGCGCGCGATACGGACGCGGTCCTCGGCGGACTCGCGCCCGAGCCGGGCGGCAAGCGCCTTGGCGCGGGCGGCCATGAAGGCGCTGTTCATCATGAACAAATGCTGCTGCGGCACCGTGCTGGTCGAGCGCACTTCGCTCGTCGTGCGCGGCGCCGGGAAGTCGAAGAGGCGCAGGAACTCGTCGGAAAGGAATCGGTCGCCGTTGCGGCTGATCTTGCTGTAGAGCGTGCGCCGGCTGGTTTCGAGAATCTTTTCCGTGGGCGGACCGCCGAGGGTGCGGTCGAGTTCGCCGGTCACCGCGAGCAGGCTGTCGCGCCAGGATTCGACCTCGAGCTGGCGCGGGTTCATCCGCCAGAGCAGGCGGTTTTCTCCGTCGGCGGCGAAGGCGGCCGGGTCGTAATGGCTGCTCATCTGCCAGGTGGACGAGAGCAGGATCAGGCGGTGGAGCTTCTTCAAGGACCAGCCGTTTTCCACAAAGGTCGCGGCCAGCCAGTCGAGCAGCTCCGGGTGCGTGGGCTTCTCGCCGATCACGCCAAAGTTGCCCGGCGTGCGCGCCAGCGCCTGCCCGAAATGATGCTGCCACACGCGGTTCACGATGACGCGCGCGGTCAGCGCATTGGCGGGATCGGCCACGGCGTCCGCCAACTGGCGGCGGCCGCTGCCTTCCTTGAAGAGTGGCGCATTTTCTCCCGCGAGAATTTGCAGGAAACGGCGCGGCGCGGGTTCGCCGGGCTTGCGCAGATCGCCGCGAATGGCCACGGGCAGGTCGCTGCTGCCGGTGTCGCCGAGCAGGTGCGCCTTGGGCAGGGGCGGCGGGGCGGCTTTTTTGAGGCGCTCCAGTTCCGCCTTCAACTCCGCCACCAGCGGCTTCGCGGCTTCTTTCGTCCCGGCGGCCTTGATCTTTTTTTCCTGCTCCTGGATGGCCTTCTGCGCGGCATCGAACGCCGCCACCACCTCTCGCGAAGCCAGGGAGGCCAGCCCGGCCTTCGAGTTGTTAAAAATCCCCGCGAGCGCGTAGTAGTCCCGCGCGGTGATCGGATCGAACTTGTGATCGTGACAGCGCGCGCACGCCACGGTCAGCCCGAGGAACGCGCGCGAAAAAGTGTCCACGCGATCCGCCAGCGTCTCCGCTTGAGCCTGCGCCGTCGCGGCGGGATCGCCGCCGTCCGAGATGTATGTCGGGCCGACCGCAAAGAAGCCGGTGCCGACACCCAATTCCCGGTCGTCCCCAATCAAATCGCCCGCGATCTGCGCCCGCACGAACTGGTCGTAGGGCAGGTCGCGGTTCAGCGCGGCGACGACCCAGTCCCGGTAACGCCACGCTTCCGGCAACGCCTCGGCGTCGAGAAACCCGCCCAGTCCGTCGCTGTAGCGCGCGACATCCAGCCAGTGCCGCCCCCAGCGTTCGCCGTATTGGGGCGAGGCGAGCAGCGCGTCCACCACCTTCGCAAAAGCACCGGACGACTTGTCGCCGAGAAACGCCGCGACTGCTTCGGGTGTGGGCGGCAGGCCGGTGAGATCGAGGTAGGCGCGGCGAAGCAGAATGAATTTTTCGGCGGGCGGCGCGGGCTTCAACTGGGCGGCCTGCAGCCGGGCCAGGACAAACTGGTCAACCGGATTCCGCGCCCACGCCGCGCTCTTCACTTTCGGCGGTTCCGGCTTCACCACTTTGCGGAACGCCCAATGCCCGGCGCGAAATTTCTCCCAGTCATATCTTTTTTTTCCGTCCACCGCCGCCGGCGCCGCGGCCTGCTCCGGCCACGGACTGCCTAGGCGCACCCAGGCCTCGAGGTCGGCGATCTGCGCGTCCGCCAGCTTTTTTTTCGGCGGCATCGCGGTCTTCTCATCTTTGTAGCGCACCGCTTGGATCAGCCGGCTTTCGTTGGGCTGGCCGGGCACGAGGGACGGCCCGCTCTCGCCGCCCTTCAGCATGCCGGCGCGCGTGTCCAGGTGAAGCCCGCCTTTCAGTTTCTCGCTCGTCGCGCTGTGGCATTTGAAACAGTTCTCGGCGAGCAGCGGACGGATGCGCGTCTCGAAAAACTCCAAGTCCGCGGCGGGTGCCGCGGCACGCAGCAGGGCCGGTGCGCCGAGGATCGCCAGCCAAACCAGGGCGGCCGGGAACGGGTTCGTGGCCTGGCGCAGCGGCATCATCACGCGCGAGGGACGGACATGACCCGGCCGGCGTGGAACCGGTCGTAATTTGTTTTTGGCGCGGCGCGGTTTTGGGAGGCTGGTTTCATTGCTGGTTTCATTGCTGGTGACTTTGCGCCGGCATGAGCGGATGCCAAGCGGAATTTTTCCGGATTCGGAAGTCGGGCGCATCTCAGTTTATTGCCACCCGGCGACCCGGTTGGGACTGCGTGGCCGTTCTTCCTCCCGCTGAACCCAACCGGCGGAGGTAGCGCAGGCGTCCGCGCCTGCGAGTTCACGGGGCGTCCCGCTCCGTGTACCTCGGAGCGGCGGACCAACCGGCACTTCGTCCGTCCCCAAAAAAAAACTGGTCACTGGAGCGACCAGACGCCCTGCCAATCCGCCCTGCCTTCGCGCCAATAGTAGGCCTCCTCGCTGACCGAGCCGGCCACGACCGTGGCGCGCACCTGGGCGCGCGTGAACGGCCCAGACTGCTGGTCCTTTTCGGAAATGTAAATCGTCGGCGCCGCCTCTGGGATCGGCACCGGCACCGGCACCAGCAGCGAGCCGGGCCGGGCGGGGACTGCTTCCGCCACCGCCGCGTCCTCCTCCGCGTTGGCGGGTCGCATCAGGCCGCGCGACCAGAGCCATTTCACCAGCAGAATGACCAGCGCCGTGCGATGGAATCCGCCGGATGACCGACTGCGGCTGGAAAGGCGTCGGGAGTCTTTGGTTTTTCTTCTTCGTTGGCGAACGGTTGTTTCACGACGTTGCGACCTTATGTCTCCACGCCCCGCAAAGCAAGCGACCAGCGGAGGGAGCGGGCGATGAGTCAAGTCAGCGGGGAAAATTTTTGGAAGAAGATTTGCAGCGAACAAAATCTAAACGTTCAAATTCAAAGCAGGACGTGTTGAATAAGTGTTTTTCAGATGGGAGACATCTAGTCCGTGCAGAGAGTCTTTTGCGAGGCATTCGTATTGGCGCAGCCACGGAGATGTCATTGGAATGCCATGCCTGCCTTCAAGAATTGCCAGAGGTGCGAAGTAAGCGGAATAAACGTCAGCAAGCAGCGAAATCGCGAGAACCGCAGGGGTTGCTGACAATTCAGCCTGGGCTTTCGCCGCCAGTTCATTGCACCTCCTTCCAAGATTGTATCGAGAATTTAGTCTGCCTGTGTTCGCCTGGTATCTATTGCGGATTTTGACGCTAATGACAAATTTTTGATTGTTGCGCTCCGCGTAAACATCGCCAAAAGGAAAGTTTGGATTCAGCTGGTTAAGATTTTTGATTTTGGCGAATCCTGCTGCCCGAAGAATTTTCTCGGCCAGCGATTCTCCCAAGACACCAAGTTGATGCGCGCGTTGAGCCGTTCTTTCATTGAGGATTGAGCGGATGGGCTGCTGGGAAGGCTGTGTTTCTTCCACCGTCCAGTCGTTACCACCGCCGGGGTGGCAATGACAGTGCGCGGCGAAAAATCCGCCGCGATGCTGCCAGAACAGCGGCCAGATCGTCTCCCGGTCGGTCTGCGGGATGTGCAGCGCGGGCAGTTCAGCGCGCGGAAAAAAACGGAAGGTTCCTTCGGCGTGCGGCGGCGGCGTGGCGGTCAGCTTCGTTTTCACCTCGAACAAAAACATCAGCCAGTGCGCCTGGCCCGCGTAGCCGAATTCGCTGACCAGCCCGGTCAGATGCAGCTCGCGCGGCGTGATGACCAGTCCCATTTCCTCATGCGCCTCGCGGCACGCGCAGGTGTAGGGGGACTCGCCGAGATCAGTCTTCAACTTGCCGCCGCCCGGACTCCAGAAGCCTCGATTCGGGTCCTGCGCGCGTTCGAGCAGCAGCACCTCGTCGCGTTCGTTGAAGCAATAGAGCAGGGTCGCAATTTTGTAGGGCAGCGGCATGGTGAAAGCGCAGCATTCAAACCCCGACGTGCTGCTTGATCGCTTCGCAAATCTTCACGCTCCATTGCTCCAGCACCTGCGCGTCGCGGCCTTCAATGAGCAGGCGCGCCTTCGGCTCGGTGCCGGAGTAGCGCAGCAGCACGCGGCCGCCGGCCGGCTGCACCGCGGCCTCGGCCTGCGCGACCAGCGCGAGCACGCCCTCGAGCTGCTCGAACGGCTTTTTCTCGCGCACCTTCACGTTGGTCACGAGCTGCGGATAACGCGTCCAGCATTGCCGGAGCTGCGAGAGCGGCGCGTTTTTCGCCTGCATGATGCGGAGGATTTGCAGCGCGGCCACCAGGCCGTCCCCGGTGCTGCTGTAATCGCGAAAGATCAGATGCCCGCTCTGCTCGCCGCCGAAGTTGAAGCCGTGCCGGAGCATTTCATCGATCACGTTTTTGTCGCCGACCGCGGTGCGGAGGACGCGCCCGCCGGCGGCCTGGATGGCAGGTTCGATCCCGGCGTTGCTCATCACGGTGCTGACCAAAGTTTTTTCCGCGAGCGTGCCTTCGCGCAGCATTTCCAGCGCGGCGATGACCATGATGTCGTCACCGTCGGTGAGCGTGCCGGTTTCGTCGCAGAGCAGCACCCGGTCGGCGTCGCCGTCGTGCGCGAGGCCGAGGTGCGCGCCGTGTTCGCGGACTTTCTGGCAGACTAGGCCGGTGTGCATCGAGCCGCAGTCACGGTTGATGTTGGTGCCGTCGGGCTGGTTGCCATAGACGATCACGTCCGCGCCCAGTTCGCGCAACACGCAGGGCGTGGATTTGTAGGCCGCGCCGTGGCCGCAGTCGACCACGATGCGCATCCCTTCGAGAGTCAGTCCACGCGGGAACGAAGATTTCGCGTATTCGATGTAACGGCCCAGCGCGTCATCAATGCGCACGGCCTTGCCAATGGCGCTGGCGGTTGGCCGGATGTTTTCAATCTCGCCGCTGAAGACGAGACCCTCGATTTCACCTTCGATCTGGTCGTCGAGCTTGTAGCCGTCGGCGCGGAAAAATTTGATGCCGTTGTCATCATACGGATTGTGCGAGGCGGTGATGACGATGCCGGCATCGGCGCGCAGGCTGCGGGTCACGTAGGCCACGCCGGGCGTGGGCAGCGGGCCGATGAAGAGGACATCGACGCCCATCGAGAGCACGCCGGCGGAGATGGCGTTTTCCAGCATGTAGCCGGAGAGGCGCGTGTCCTTACCGATGACGATCTTGTGCCGGCCGCGCCCGCGCGACTGCGATTCGAGGTTCTGAAAAACATGGGCGGCGGCGCGGCCGAGCTTGAGCGCGGTCTCGGCGGTCACCGGCTCGATGTTGGCCGTGCCGCGCACGCCGTCGGTGCCGAAGATTTTTTTGGTCATGGCCGAATGGTGGTCGGGGCGTTGGTCGCGGCCACGAGCGGGGGAGGGAGGGCCCGGCGTTCGTTCTTGATGACGAAATCAATCGTCAGCCAGATGACGACGGCGAGTACCAGGGAAATAATTTTGCGCCGCAAATTATGGAGGAGGAATTCGCGCATGACTATTTGGGTTCGATCCTGGACGTCAGCGCGGGGTCGGGCCGGCTCCGGTCAGTGGTCCTGGCCCGCGGCCATTCGGCGACGTTCCGGGGCTGGCCGGGGGAAAGCAGCACAGCACTGAGAAAGGCGCGCAATTCTTCGCGCGTCAGCCCGCGCACGAACTGCCCCTTGTGCGAGGTGGAAATGGAGCCGGTTTCCTCGGACACCGCGACAATCACCGCGTCCGTCTCCTCGCTCAGGCCGATGGCCGCGCGGTGCCGGGTGCCGAGCGACTTGTTCAAATCCTGCCGGCGGGTCAGGGGGAAAATGCAGGCCGCCGCGGCAATGCGGTCGCCCCGGATGATGACGCCACCGTCATGGATCGCGTTGTTCGGGAAGAAAATTGTCTCCAGCATTTCCGGCGTGGCGACGCAGTCCACCGGGATGCCCGACTCGACTGCCTCCTGCAACTGCACGGTCTGCTCGATGGCGATGAGCGCGCCGATGCGGACCTCGGCCAGGCGTTCAGCGGTCTGAATGATGACCTCGATGCTCTCGCGCTGCTCCCGGCTGGTGCCGAAAAGCTGCACATCGCCCAGCTTGGCCAGCATCCGGCGCAGTTCCGGCTGGAAAATCACCACCACCGCCACGGCCACGATGGGCGAGAAAATCCCCAGCAGCCAGCGCAGGACCTGCAGATCCAGCAGGTAGGTGCCGATGGCCAGCGTCAGCAGCAGCGCGAGAAACCCCGTGAAGATAGCCGCGCCGCGCGTGCCCCGCACGAACGTGGCCACGTAGTAAAGCCCCACCGCGAGGATGAGAATTTCCACCACCGGCCGCCAGAGTTTGTTCAGGACTTCGAGCATGATGTTTTCAAAATCGCCCCGGTCACGCGCACCGCCTGGACGGTGGCCGCCACGTCGTGCGCGCGGATGATCTGCGCGCCCTGCGCCACGGCCCAGCACGCGCCGGCCAGCGAACCCGGCAGCCGCCCGCCGGCCTCGCCGCCGCCGATCCCGCCGAGAAATGACTTGCGCGAGACGCCGATCAGCAGCGGGTGCCCCCACTTTGTAAATTGATTCAGGCCCGCCAACAATTGCAAATTGTGCTCCAGCGATTTACCAAAACCGATGCCGGGGTCCAAAACAATCTGCTCCATGTCCACCCCGGCGGCCCGCAGGCGCGCGAGCCGCTCCGTGAAAAACGCCCCAACTTCCCCGACCACGTTTTGATACATCGGATTTTTCTGCATCGTCGCCGGCGTGCCCTGCATGTGCATCAGCACGTAGCCCGCGCCCGCTGCGGCCACCACGCGCCCCATCGCGTCGTCCTCGCGGTTCGCGCCCACGTCGTTGACCAGGCTCGCGCCGGCCTGCAGTGCGGCCCGCGCCACCGCCGGCTTGAGCGTGTCGATGGACAGCGGCACGGCGACGCGCAGCGCGAGCGCCTCGATGACCGGCAGCACGCGGCGCAGTTCCTCCGCCTCGCTGACCGGCGTGGCGTGGGGCCGCGTGGATTCGCCGCCGATGTCGAGCAGGTCCGCGCCTTCTGCGACCAGGCGCAGGGCGTGTTCGACGGCGGAGTTGGCGTCGAAATATTTTCCGCCGTCGGAAAAGGAATCGGGCGTGACGTTGACCACGCCCATGACCAGCGCGGGGCGCGGGAAGGTGAATTCAAACTGGCGGGCGCGGAAAATCATTTTCGTGCGGCGATGAGTTCGCGCGCCCCCCCGACCAGACGGCGCGCGATGGCGGCGACCAGTTCGTCCGGCACGCCCATCTGCGGGTTCGAGGACTGGCTGAGCAGGTGGCACTGGTCGTTCACATAGTCGATGACGACGAACTCGCCGGATTCGAGTTGGGTGATCTCGCACGAAAAGAATTTCATCCCGGTCAGCGCCGCGATCTGCCGGGTGATCTCCTCCAGCGGCACGAGGGAAAATTGTTCCCGCTCCTTCGCCGTCAGCAGCCGGTAACGGTCCGTGAAGCAGTTCCACCAGCAGCACCAGACCGAACCGAACACGAAGTAGGCGCGGAAGTAGGCCGGCTCGCCGTGCAGCAGGCGCGGCGTGACGCGGCGTTGCAGCAGGTAATGCGTGTCCGACCAAGACGCCACCGAGCGGGCGAGATCGGTTTCGCCCGTGGCGTCGAGCACCACGCCGCGCCGTCCGTAGCCCATCGCCGGCTTGATGACGAACGGCGATCCGAGGGCGGCGCGCTGCGGTTCGGAAAGTTGAAAGGTGGAAATATCCGCGCGCGGCACCACAACGGTTTCCGGCACCGTTACGCCGGCGGCCACGAGTTGTGAATGCAGCCTCGCCTTGTCGAAGGCGGGCAGAGCCACCTCCGGCGGATCGATCACCTGCGTGTCGCGCGCGGCGACCAGACAGACGAGCCGGTGATAAATGTCCTCCGGCTGGTGATGCTCGCTGTGCATGTTCAGCAGCGCGCGCGCCCAGATTTCGCCGCGTTGAAACCGTTCGAGAAACGCCTCGACCCAGAGCGGCTCGATCAGGAAAAAATTCAGCCCGGCCTCGGCGCAATGCTGCTGCACGCGGTGGATGAAGAAATCATCCGCGTCCAGCTTGTGCGTCATCACCAGGTCATAAATGCGGGCCACGAAAAGGAGTATCCGGCGGGAGCGGCGCGGGTGTCAACTTCGCCGGGCGTCGCCGGGCGCGACGCGATTTTTTTCGTCAGGCCAGGCGGTGGGTTGGCGGCTGAAAGGGTTTTAATTCCAAAGTCGAAATCCGCGCAGGCTAGTGGCGCAGCCGTCCCCGGCTGGGTTCACGGGTGTCTCGTCCGTAAACGGTTTAGGGGCGGGACGCCAGCCCAACTATGGTGCCGCCCTTTCAATTTCGAAGTTCCGGTTAAAAACCGCCCGTGCCCGGTTTTTTGCCGGGCTGGATCAGCTCGATCTCGTAGCCTTCCGGCGCGTCGATGAAGGCGAAGCCGCCGCCGTTCTCGCGCAGAGTCGGGCCGTCCGAATACTTCAGGCCATGCGCGGCGAGATGTTTCCCGAACGCTTCGAGGCTCTCGACTTCGAACGCCAGGTGGGTGAGATCAGGCTGCACCTGCACCGGGCCGCTCGACGGGAAGGAGCAAAGCTCGATCAGCTCCTCGCTGCCCGGCGCTTTGAGGAAGACCAGTTCCGAGCCGCGCGGCGATTTGTGCCGGCGGACTTCTTCAAGGCCGAGCACCTCGCGATAGAATTTCACCGAGCGCTCGAGATCGTTCAGGCGATAACGGGTGTGCAGCAGTTTGCCGACTTTCATGGGCGCAGCCTAGGTCAGTACGCGGCGGCCCGCGAGGTTTTTTAACCCGAGATCACCGGGGACGACGAGTCATTGTGCGGATCTTCAAAGCTGGACCGCCTTGTTCCGGCTCCTGGCGTAGCGCCAGCATTTCGGCAGGTAGTGGAACGCCAGGGTGAGCAATCCAATCCCGAAGAAGACGAGCGCGTACGTCCGCGTGTGATCATCGAAGAAGAACTCGCCGATCATCCACACGCTGTTCGCGCAGAGCCAGAAAACGACGGCGAGGTTGTGGATGAATTCATCCCGCTGCGCGCGGGCCTGGGCGGTGAGGTAAATGGCCACCGAGATGGTCGGGAGGATCATGAGCACTCCCGCCAGCCGGTAATCCTGCACCCAGCAGGTGTCCTTCACGATCCACAACAAGATGTGCAGATTTTCTGTTCCTCGAATACGGCCTGGGTGAGTGGTGGTGGTGTCGGTTATCATGTGCGGAGTTTGAACCAGCGGCAGAAAGGTATCCAGCCCGTTCCCCGCCGGTCCCGGTGGAATAGGGCCGAGACGCCGCTCCGACCCCATTTTGCCTTTCCGCACGCGCCTAGCTCAACCGCATGGGCATGACGACGTAGAGAAACGGCCCGTTGATTTTCAGCACGCCGGGGCTGAGTTCGTCGATCAGTTCCAGGAAAACCTCGTCGTTGGTCAGCGCGTTAAGCGGCTCGATGACGTAGCCGGGATTGAAGGCGATGGCCATATCCTTGCCCTTGTAGTTGACCGCGATGCTTTCGCGCGCCTCGCCCACTTCTGGCGAGTTGGCGGTGATGGTGAGGTTGTTTTTGGTCAGGGCCAACTTGACCGAGTTCTGCTTCTCGCTGGTCATGATGTCCGCGCGCCGCAGGGCGTGCAAAAATTCCTCGCGGGCCAGCGGGATGCGCTCCTTGGTTTCGGCGGGGATGACCTGGCGGTAGTTCGGGTAGTTGCCCTCGATGAGCTTGGTCACGACGAGAATGGAGAAACCCTTGTCATCCTTGAGGGTGAAGGCGGCCTGGTTGTCGGTGAACTTGATCTCGAGGTCGCCCTTGTCGGAGAGCAAGCGGTTCAGTTCATTGACGGTCTTGGCGGGGATGATGAATTCGCCCTGGCTCTTTTCCGAGAGGTCCACTTCCTCGTCGGCCAGCGCGAGCCGGCGTCCGTCGGTCGCCACCATGGTCAGCTTGTGTTCCTTGAGGCTGATGAAAATGCCGTTCAGCACGTAGCGGGATTCGTCGGTCGAGATGGCGAAGGAGGTTTTGCGCAGCATTCCCTTGATCTTTTCCTGCGGCAGGGAGACGTTTTTCTCATCCTTGAACTTGGGCAGCGGCGGAAAATCCTCGGCGGCAAGGCCGCGAATCTTAAAGAAAGATGGGCCAGAACGAAGGCTGCAGACGTTCTTGTCGTCTACTTCAAGCTCGATCTCGGCGTTGGCGAGTTCGCGGGTGATGCCAAAGAGCTTTTTCACCGGGATGGTGGTGGCGCCAGCCTTCGTCACGCTGGCTTCGACGGAGCAGGAGATGGTTACGTCCAGATCGGTAGCGGTGAAAGTGACCCGGGTGCCCTCTGCCTGAATCAACACATTGGACAAGATCGGCAGGGTAGTGCGGGTGCTGACGATGTTCTGAACGGCCTGCAATCCATTGAGAAGCTGTTCTTTGGTGATGGTGAGATTCATGGCGCGCTTATGATATGGTTCTTCGATCTGAAAACATTGGCTACTATTAAGGCCTGTGAATAAAGCAAACAACCGGCCGTGTCAAGGATGGGGCAAGGACTTGCGTGGACTGCGGCGTTGGAAAAACTGGCCGCCAGCCAAGAAGAAAAAAGGAGAAGTCCAGGTTGTTCACAAATTCAACAGGCTGTTCACAATAAATCCAGTGGCTATTGGAAACGTTGTGCGCGGCGGATGATTTCGGGAAGGATATTTTCCACCTGCGCCACCTCGTCCAGGGTGTTTTCACGGCCCACAGAAAGGCGCACGAGCGAATTGGCTTCGCTCGGATTCACCCCCATTGCCAGGATCACATGGGACGGTTCCAATGATCCCGCCGAGCAGGCCGAACCGCTCGAAGCACACACGCCTTCCAGGTCCAGCCCGGCCAGCAGCGCAATGCTGTCCGCGCCGCGGACGGTGAAGGCGGCCGTGTTTGCCAGCCGCCGTAGACGCGGGCCGCGCAGGGTCACGCCGTCGCCGGCCAGCGAATCGATCAAGGCGAGCAACCGCCTGGTCGCAACGAAGACGGCTGCATCCTGAAACACGGGTTGTCTGATGAACCGCTCCAAGGCCTCCGTGAAGCCGATGATCCCCGCGAGATTTTCGGTGCCGGCGCGGCGTTCGTGCTCGTGACCGCCGCCGAAGAGGATGGGATCAGGCAGCAGCGGCGAGCGGATGAAGAGCGCCCCGGCGCCTTTCGGCCCGTGAAACTTGTGGGAACAGACGGAAACGAGGTCCGCGTGGAACTGATGGATGCCGGTGAATGGCTCCTTGCCGAACCATTGCACGGCGTCCGTGTGAAACAGCACGCCGCGCTCGCGGCAGAGCGCGCCCAGCTCCGCCACTGGCTGGATGGAGCCGATCTCGTTGTTCGCCGCCATCACGGAGACCAAGATCGTGTCCGGCCGGAGGGCGGCGCGGAGCGAATCCACGCTGACAAAGCCCTCGCTGTCCACCGGCAGATGCGTGATCTCGAATCCTTCGCGCCGGGCCAGGTAATCACAGGCGTGCAGCACCGCGTGATGTTCGATCGACGAGGTGATGAGATGGCGGCCCTTGCTTTTCAGCAGCCGGGCTGCGCCGAAGAGCGCGAGGTTGGAGCTTTCCGTGCCGCCGCTGGTGAAAATCACCTCGCTGGGCTTGCTGCCCCAGACCTGGGCCACGCGATCGCGGGCGTCATCGAGAATAGACCGCGCGCGCCGGCCGACGTGATGAACGCTCGAGGGGTTGCCGTAAATTTCGCCGAGAAACGGGAGCATCGCCGCGCGCACCAGCGGATCGAGCGGCGTGGTGGCGTTGTAGTCGAAGTAGATCGTGCGCACCGGCGCACCTTAACCAGAAACCGCTCCTAGGCGAAGCGATCTTCCTGCCACGGGTCGGCGGTGTTCGAGTAGCCGCGCACCTCCCAGAAGCCGAGGATGTCGCGGTCCATGAAGGAGATTTCGCGGATAAACTTCGCCCCCTTCCAGGCGTAGCGTTTCGGAAGAATGACGCGCGCCGGGCCGCCGTGTTCCTTGGTCAGCGGCCGGCCGTTCCACGAATGAGCGATCAGCACGTCGTCGTCCATGCAGGCGTCGAGCGGGTTGTTGGTGGAGTAGCCGTCGTAGCTTTTGAAGAAGACGTGCGAGGCCTTGGCCTTGGGCTTCACCAGGTCGGCAATGGTGAAAAACGCCACGCCCTCCCAGGCCATGTCGAACTGGCTCCAGGTGGTGACGCAATGAAAGTCGCTCACGTCCTTGAACTGCGGCAGGGCGAGAAAATCCTGCCAGCCGAGCGTGACCGGGTTGTCCACCAGGCCGTGGATTTTCAGCTCCCATTTGTCGAGCGGGATTTCCGGGCGGATGCCGAGATCGAGCATGGGGAAATTGTGCACCTGCCGCTGGCCGGGGGGCAGGCGGTTTTCCGAGCGGACGGCGGGCTTTTCCTTCCCGGCCATCTTGCGGGCCCAGCGTTCTTTGGCGGCGATGTATTGTTCCTTCATATCAACCGCGCCAGATTACATCGCGAAAATGACGGGGCAAGAATCGATTCTTCGTTCACGCCGCGTGCGTGCAGGTCAAATCCCGGTCCGGATCCACGCCCCAGCGTTTGCCCACGGCTTCGAGGTCCGGCGTGAGCCCCCATTTGTCCGCTTCCGGCTCGCCGGTGTGCGCGCGGCTCGCACCCTTCAACGTCATGCAACCCTTGTTGTCGCCGACGTGCGCGATGAACTCACATTCCTCCGCGCTCAGCTTCAACTCGGGCAGCTCCGCGAGTTCATCGACCTTCGTCTCGATGGATTTTGTCCCCGCGCCGGTTTCTTGAATGAGCGTGGGGATGACACTTTGCACGGCGGGCTGCGAGAGGTTCCAGATCGAGGCCAGTTGCAGCATGGTCAGGCCGTGTTGCCGGGCGAGGTCGCGCAATTTCTCCAGCTTCGTATGGCCTGCCTCGACCCAGCCGGCGGGCCGAAACGTGCGATGATCCTGCGGGCCGAACTGGTGGCCCGGCTTCACGTCGTCATGAAACAGCCCGCCATAATCCACCACGCGCGTGATGATCTTCACGTCCTGCTGCACCGCTGCCGGCAAACACAGATGGCCCGGCCATGGTTCGAGCGGGTTCAAAATAATCATCGCCCAATCGAGCAGCGGGCCGAAGCGTTCGAGACAGAGCACAAGGTCGAGCGTGAAGCCGTTGGCCGGCCCCGGCGCGACGCCGAGACGTTCGGTGAGCTTCGCTTCGCGCAACTTGTCCAGGCCGTTCCAGACCGCGTCGCTGGTGTAGCCGGTGGCATCAGGATTGTGCAGCAGCAGCAGGTCGAAATGATCGGCGTGCAAACGGGCCAGGGACTTCTCGGTGGCCATGCGGAGGTAGTCGGCGAACTGGTTCGGCGGGCGCAGCACGGGATTCGTGAAGCGCGGAAAACCTTTCGAGCCGTCACGTTTGCCGGAATAAAAATCGTGGCCGACCGCGCCCACCAGACAGTAGGAATCCCGCGGCAGCCCGGCCAGCGCGCGACCGAGCAGTTCGTCCGCCGCGCCGCTGCCGTACACGTCCGCCGTCATGAAAGTGCGAATTCCGCGCTGGTAGGCGTGCTGGATCACTTTGATGTAGCGCTCTTCCGGGAGCGCCTCGCCAAAGTGCATGAAGCGTCCGCCGTTCCAGGTTCCGTAAGCTGTGCGTGTCAGGTCCATAAATTTTGTCGCGCAATAAAATGCCAGACGCGGCCCGCTGGCAATGACGCTTTTGCCAAATGATCGGTGGAAGAGGGCCATTCATCTGATTCCATCCGGACCATCCGACCTGCTAAAGCGTGAACTCCAGCGCCGTAGCAGGGCCGTTCCGTTGGAGTTCAACCTTTAGGTTGTCCGGTTCGGGGAACGGGTAATCAGTTATCCCGCCCCATGCACCATCGCAAAAAAGACGTTTGCCGCCCGTGCGCTTTCGCCTAGTTTCGGG
>Ga0049084_10000296_pt1 | contig 18988 bp, 16 predicted proteins | sample GreLakmeON33MSRF_FD_66720 | JGI IMG/M metagenome (GOLD analysis project Ga0049084, IMG submission 66720) | Freshwater lentic microbial communities from great Laurentian Lakes, MI, USA - Great Lakes metaG ON33MSRF | ecosystem: Environmental > Aquatic > Freshwater > Lake | place: Great Lakes... | reverse complement strand
TTGCCCTTGGCGTCGGTCACCGTGATTTTGTTTTTCGAGCAGGGATGGCCGTCGATGATTTCCTTGCCGGCGGCGGTCTTTTCGATTTTCAAATCCTTGGTCGAGGCTTCCTCCGGGGGCATCGGCATCTCGGCGTAGGCTTGCAGGCCGGGGTAGAGGATCAGGGTGACCAGCTTGTCCGGGCGCACCACGGTCACCATTTTGTCCATGCCGGTCTGCTTGAGCATGAGGACCGCTTCCGGCGGCATGTCTCCGCCCTTCATCTGGGACAAATCCATTTCGGCGCGCATTTTTCCGTCCAGCAAAAACATCTGCATCGGCAGTCGGACCTTTTCCTTGCCGGCGCTGTCGGTGACGCGCACGTCGGCCTTCGCGGAAAACGCCTTGGTGTCACCGAAGAAACTGAGCAGGGCGGCGTTGATCCTGGAACCGCCCGGCCCGGCCGGCTGGGCAAAAACCGTGGCGCTAAAAACGGACAGCAGCAGGGTCAGCAATGTTTTTTTCATGATCGGAAAGCCTTTCAATTGGCCGCGAATATACCGGACGGCGGCCGGTTCACTAGCACTAAATCACGCCGGCTTTGACAATGGCCGTCATTCCTTTATTCCTTGGGGTGATGACCACCGCAAATTTCCTCCGGCGCGCCCTGCTGGTTTGGGCGGCGCTGTGCGTGGTGCCCGGTTGGTCGGGCGCGGCGGAGGCGCTGCCGAAATTGGACTTGCGTCCGCTCTGGCCCAGTCTCGTGGTGGAACGCCCGGTCTGGCTGGGCGAGGCGCCGGACGGCTCGGGGCGGATGCTTCTCGCCGAGCAGCCGGGGACGATCCTGATTTTGCCGAAGAACCGGCAGGGCTTGGAAACCAATGCCCGCAGCGTCTTCCTCGACCTCACCTTCCGCCAGCCTTACCGGGACAACGAGGAGGGGCTGCTGGGGGTCGCGTTTCATCCGCGCTACCGGACGAACGGAAAATTCTACGTCTATTACACGCAACACGACCCGCGCCGCAACGTGCTCAGCGAATTTGTCGTTTCCAAGAAAGACCCGGCCCGCGCCGACTTCTACAGCGAGCGCATCCTGCTGGAAGTGGCCCGGCCGTACGGGAACCACTGCGGCGGCTGCACGATCTTCGGCCCGGACGGTTATCTGTACGTCAGCCTCGGGGACGGTGGCGGCGCGGATGATCCGCATGACAATGGACAAAATTTGCAGTCGCTGCTCGGCAAGATCATCCGGCTCGATGTCGATGCCCAGACGGGCAGGCAGCCCTACCGGATTCCGCCCGACAACCCGTTCCTCGGCCGGGGCGTGGCGGCGCGCGGCGAAATCTGGGCCTACGGCCTGCGCAATCCCTGGCGGATGAGCTTCGACCGGCGCACCGGCCAACTCTGGGCCGCCGACTTGGGCCAGAACAAATGGGAGGAAGTGAACATCATCACGAAAAGCGGCAACTACGGCTGGAACCGGCGCGAGGGCTTCCATCCGTTCAAGGAGTCCGCGCCCGCCGGCGCGAACTTCATCGATCCGGTCATCGAGTATCCACACAACCCGGCCTTCGACAAGAACACCACGCACAGCCCGGGCCTGAGCATCACCGGCGGCTACGTCTATCGCGGAAAAAAACTTCCGGCCCTGCGCGGTGCGTACCTCTATGCCGATTTCGCGCTGGGGACGATCTGGGGGTTGCGCCAGGAAAAGGGACGGATCACCCAGAGCGGGGCGCTCTACGTCCCGCCGCCGGGAACGGCGCCGCGCAACGTCGCCAGTTTCGCCGAGGATGCGCGCGGGGAAATTTACGTGCTGACGTTCGAAGGCCGGACCAACGGAGTCGTTTGCGAACTGGTGCCGGCGGCGCGGTGAGACGCCTGGGGCGGTGCGTCACGGCTTCTTTAACGAGGAAAGAAACTCTATCAAATCAGCGAACTCCTGCGTGGTCACGGTCTGCTGCAGGCCGGAGGGCATGATCGAGAGTTTTTGCTGCTCGCGTTTCGCAATGTCGCTCTTCTTGTAGCGCGTAATGATGCCGCCCTGCGCCTTGACCGCGAGTTCGTCCACCGTCTCGCTGGCGATGAGGCCGAACGCCTCGTCGCCGGATTTCAAGTCGATCTGCCACGCCTCGTAGCCGAAGGAGATGCCGGCGCTCGGATTGAGAATTGACTCGATGAGCGCGTCCTTGCCGAGCTTGGTGCCGATCTCGGTGAGGGCCGGGCCGAAATCGACGCCCTGGCCGCGCACCTGATGGCACTTGCTGCAGGCGGTGGTTTCACGCGTGAAGATTTTCGCCCCGTTCGCGGCGTCGCCTTTCATCTTGAGCAATTCGGTCACGGGCGGGAGAGCCTCGGTCCCCTGGGCGGCGGGCGCGGGCAGGAGCTTGGCGGCCTCGGTCTTGATCGCGGGCCAGCGCGCGGCGTTCAACTCGGAACTGGCGGTGTATTTCAAATTGTCCGGCAGCTTGTCGGCGCGGGCCAGGGCGAGCAGCGCGGTCGCGCCCTCCTGCGTTTGGGCGAGCGCGCGCACGGCCTGCTTGCGGACGGCGGCGTCACGGGCGGCCTCGGTGACGAGCGGTTCGAGCAGCGGCACGGCCTGCTTGTCGCCGGCGTGGCCGAGCGCCTCGGCGGTTTTCGCGGCGGCCGGCGCGTTGGTGCCGGCGAGCGCGCTTTTCAGTAGCGGGAAATCTTTCGCGGCCAGAATCAGGCGCATGGCGGCGACGCCTGCCTCGCCGGCTGGTTCCTTTTGCGCGACTTCCAGGAGGCCGGGGTTCTGATCGGTGAGTTTGAACTGCTGGACGAGCTTGACGAAGTTCGCGGTGCCGCGGGTCTTTTCGAGCACGCGGAGGACGGCGGCCTTGATGGCGGGCTTCTCCTGGAGGTTCACATCCTGCAGACGGCTCAAGGCCTCGACGGCGGTGGCGAGGCGTTCGGCTTCGGGGTCGGCGGGCTGGTCCGCGCCGGCCGCGAAGAGCGTGCCGGCGCCGAGCAGCGCGGCCCAGGTGATTTTCCAGTGAGTCCGTTTTGATTGCATGAGAAATGATTTCCAAATCCGGCGTGCAACACAAGAGACGAAGCGGCGGAAAGGCGCTTCGATTTATCTGGCCCGCCCGGTGGCGGCGGGTGCATCTGGATTTTCCGCCGCTGGAAATTTGTGCTTCTGCTTGCGCGGGGCGTGGTGTTCAATTCCGTCGAAATTATGGCAGGACACAGCAGGTGGGCGAAGGTCAAAACTTTCAAGGGCGCGATTGACGCCAAGCGCGGGCGCATTTTCGCCAAGCTCGGCCGGGAGATCAGCATCGCCGTCAAAATCGCCGGCAGCGATCCGGACATGAATCCGCGGCTGCGCATGGCGCTGCTCCGGGGCCGCGCCGCCAACATGCCGACGGACAATGTCGAGCGAGCGATACACAAAGGCGCCGGCACGGGGGAAGGCGCCAGCTATGAAGACCTGGCCTACGAGGCGTACGGGCCGCACGGCGTGGCGCTGCTCGTGGAGTTGAGCACCGACAACCGCAACCGCACCGCCGCTGAAATCCGCAGTCTGCTCACCAAGAACGGCGGCAGCATCGCCACGCCCGGCGCGGTCACGCGGCTCTTCCAGCGCAAGGGGCAGATGATCGTCCCGCGCGACGCGGCCGGTGAGGATCAGTTGATGGAGCTGGCGCTGGAGGCGGGCGCGGAAGATTTCAAGGCCGAGCCGGAGGGGTTCGAGATTCTCACCGACCCGGGGCATTTCGAGGCGGTCCACCGGCAGATCGAGGCCAAAGGGATCCGGTGCGCCGTGGCCGAGGTGACCTGGCTGCCGACGGTGCTGGTGCCGGTGGCGGAGTCGAAGGCGGTGCTGAGGTTGATCGACCTGCTGGAGGAGCACGATGACGTGAAGGACGTTTACAGCAACGCAGAATTTCCCGAAGCCGCATAACCCCGGTTCGTTCTTAAGCCGTCATGTCCCAGCCCAAGGAACAACTCACCGTGCGCCTGCTGCAATGGCTGGCCCGCGTCGTCTGTCGGCACCCGGGCTGGTTCCTTTATCCGCAGATCATCCTCGCGGGCTTATGTGTTTACTACACGATCAAGAATCTGGAGTTCGACACCAACCGCGACAATCTCGTGGGCGGCGACAAGAAGTATCACCAGAATTTCCTGAAATACAAAAAGGAATTCCCGCTCCAGGACGACCTGGTGGTGGTGGTGGAAAGCGAGGACAAGGAGAAGAACCGGCAGTTCGTCGAGCGGTTGGGCGCGCGGCTGGAGCTGGAGACGAACCTTTTTACCGACGTGGTTTTCAAGGGCGATTTGAAAATGCTCGGGGCCAAGGCGCTGCTCTTCGTGCCGGAAGGCGATCTGACCGAGATGCGCCAGACGCTGCGGGATTACCGTCCGTTCCTCGAACAATTCACGCAGGCCACCAACCTGCCGGCGCTGTTCAACCTGGTGAACCGCCAGTTTCTCAACGCCCAGGCCGAGCAGAACGCGCAGAACGATTCCCTGGTCAAGGCACTGCCCGCGCTGGAGCGCATCCTCGCCCAGGCTGGTGACAGTTTGCAGCGGCGCGGCGTCCCGCCTTCCCCCGGCATCACCGCCCTCTTCGGCGGCGGCGCGGAAGCGGAAAATAAGATGTACATCACCTACGCGAACGACCACATCTATCTGGTGACGGCCCGCGCGAAGGACGAGGCCTCGAACGAGGGGGCACTCCGGACCTTGCGCTCGCTCGTGGCGCAAACCCAGTCTGAAGTCCCCGGCCTCAATGTCGGCGTGACCGGCGGGCCGATCCTGGAAATCGACGAGATGGAGCAGTCCCAGACCGACTCGATGCTGGCCACGATCATTTCCCTGGCGCTGGTGGCGTTGATTTTTGTGTATGGCTACCACGAAACGGGACGCCCCCTCAAGGCCACCGTCAGCCTCCTGTTGGGACTGGCCTACACCATGGCCTTCACCACCTGGACGGTGGGCCACTTGAACATTTTGACCATCACCTTCGCCCCGATCCTCATCGGGCTGGCCATCGACTTTGGCGTTCATTTGATCACCCGCTACGAGGAGGAATTGCGCCACGGCCGCAGCCCGCTGGAGTCTCTGCAAAAAGCGATGGTTTACACCGGGCAGGGAATTTTCACCGGCGCGCTGACCACGGCGGGCGCGTTTCTGGCGATGGGCGCGACTAATTTCAAGGGCATTCAGGAAATGGGCGTGATCTGCGGCAGCGGGCTGATCATCTGCCTGGTGCCGATGATGACCTTTCTCCCCGTGATGCTCTTGCGCGGCAGGCAAAACATCATCGACCACAAGCTGGGCGCCGCCCTCGATCGCCGTGAGTGGATCGAGAACCTCTGGCTGACCCGGCCGCGAACCACCATCGTTACGACCATCGGGCTGTGCCTCGCGTGCCTGATTCCGGCGAGCCACGTTTATTTCGATTACAACCTGCTCAACATGCAGAGCGATGGCCTGCCCTCGGTGATCACGGAAAAGAAACTAATAAGCTCCGCCAAGAAGTCCGTCCTCTACGGCGCGATCATGGCCGATTCCCTGGCCGAAGCCGTCGCCGTGTCCGCCCGGCTGACGAACCTTTCCTCCGTCGCCTCGGTGGATCTGGCCGGCATCGAGCAGATGGCCCAGTACCTGACCGAGGACCAGACCCGCAAGCTCCAGATCGTCGGCGAGATCAAACGCGACATTTCACAAATCCACTTCGCGCCTGCTGACCGCGGCCCCATCGATCTCCGCGACTTCACCCAGACCCTGTGGTCACTCAACGGCTATCTCAGCCTGGCGATGGCCCAGGTCAAAACCGCCGACCCCGCCATCTACCAGCAGCTCCGCTCCCTCAGCCAGACGATCACCGACCTGCGCCGGCAAATGCTCATGGCCGACCCTGCCGTCGTGACCCGGCAACTGGCCGTCTTCCAGCAGGCCCTGTTCGACGACGTGCGCGTGACCTTCGAGACCATTCAAACCCAGGACAACCGGGCCCGCCTCACCACCGATGATCTGCCCCCGGCCCTGCGCAAACGCTTCCTCGGTGTCACCGGAAAATATCTCGTGCAGGTTTATCCGAAGAAAGACTGCTGGCAGCGCGACCATCAAAAGGAGTTCGTCGAGCAGTTGCGCTCGGTGGAGGACAAGGTGACGGGGACGCCGGTGCAGTTGCTCGAATACACCACCCTGCTCAAGAGCAGCTATCAGGAGGCGGCCGGCTACTCGCTGATCGCGATCGTCATTCTGGTCCTCATCCATTTCCGGAGCGTGGCGTGCGTGATTCTTTCGCTGCTGCCCGTCGGGATCGGGGCCTTGTGGATGGTCGGCTTCATGGGTCTGTTCAACATTCCTTTCAATCCCGCCAACATCATGACCCTGCCGCTCATCATCGGCGTGGGCGTCACCAACGGCATTCACATCCTCAACCGTTTCGCCGAGGAACGGCACCCCGGCATCCTCGCCAAAAGCACGGGCAAGGCCGTGCTGATTTCCGGTCTGACGACCATCGCGGGTTTCGGCAGTCTGGTCCTCGCCAAGCATCGCGGCATCGAGAGCCTAGGCTATGTGATGGCCGTGGGCACGACCACTTGCATGATCGCGGGCCTGACGTTTTTGCCGGCGTTGTTGAACGTCATGATCCGGCGGGGTTGGAGCATAAAAAAACCCAGCGGTGATAACGCAACCACCACTGGGTCGGGAGGAACCGAGGTGAAAACCTCAAGTGTGAACAAAGTTTAGTTGGCACCTAATAATTGTCAATGGATTAAAATTCCCCTGCTGATTCCTCAGTCGAAACCGTTAAAGAAATCCCGCTGTTCCGGCAGATTCACCTACTTCGGTCGCTTTTGCGATTTCACCTCTCATTAATACCCGCCGCAACGGGGTGATATTGCCGCGCTGAACCTATCAACCGTTTCCACGGTTTTCCGTGTCATCCTCATCGCCGGCCCCCTGCTGACCTTGTCCATCGGTGTGCGTGCGTGGTTTCCTTCCACCTCAGTGCATCGTCACGTCACACGTTCCCAGCCCGCCGCGAAAATAATTGAACTGCACGTTCGGATGATCTGCCAGCAGCGACATTGGCACCGCCGTATCGACCATCCCCTTCGCAATCATGTAGGCCGTCAACCGCTGGCCAAACGGATTGTCGTGCCGGCCCGCGTGCCAGATGGAAACTTTTTCCGCCCGCCACGTTTCTAGCGGCCCGACCGTGATGGCCTGCGTCGGCACCAGCGCGATGTTTCCGCCGCCGCTGGTCCGCGCGTTCTGCGCGATGGTCAAGGGATGCAGCTCAACGATCCGCGTGGCCAGCTTGCGAAACTCCTCCTTCGACGGCGGCGCGTCCTTGAACCGGCCCCGGCGCGGCAGCGGGTCGTTGAAAGCCCAATGCTTCACGTCGCCCTGGCCGCCCTGCATCACCGCGCAGCGCACCCCCGCGTCCCATGACTTCCGGTACGGCGCGGTGTCGGCCTTGGGAAAATGCAGATGCGCGTCCGGCATCCGTAGCTTTTTCGCGATGCGATCGAAACACAATTCACGGTCGGCCTTCTCGAAACTCAGCGGATGATCCACCGGCGCTTCCCGGTCCAGTTCCGGCAAAAACCATTCGTCCATGCCCCAGAAATGCGCGCTGTGCAGACCGAGGCCGAGAGAGTTGACCAGGCGCGCGACGAGCGGGAGTTGCTCGGTCGGGCCGATGGGGCCGCAGATGCCGACGGGATTGTCCTCGGTGCTCTGCCGCCACGCGTCGATGTATTCCAGCGCCTCAGCCAGATAAAACTCCTCCAGCGAGTCATACATCACGACCCTGAAGCCGGGGCGCGACAGCTTTTCGAGATCACGCGGCGTGAGGCGCGCGACGGCGACGACGAGCTCGGAGTCAATGGTGGTGTAGTCCCACCAGTCGGGCGAGAGGGCGGAGAGTTTGCGTGGCATGGGAACGTGGTGCGTGCTGCGTGAAAAATTATTTGGAGCGGTGGTTGGGCTTGCTGCGGCGCTTTAGTGGGGCTGGCGTCTCGCCCGTAAAATTTTTCGTCCGAGGCCGCGACGCCATCCGCACCAACGGGCCAAGAACTTCCCGCAACGGATCACGATCCTGCGCGCTGAAGCCCAGATGCAGATGTCGCCACCAGCCCTCGGCGTGCTGAAAGCGTCCGGACATCTGGCCGACGACCCGCGAACTCTCGTCTAGCGCCTGCGTGATCGAGGCCACGCCCTGGCTGGATTCCAGCCACTCGAACTGACTGCGGTGCTCGGCCAGCGCGGCCTGCTTCACCGCGTGGACGCTCGTGGTGTTGACGTAAAACTCCGGCGGCATCGGGCGGCGCAGCGGATCGACCAGGCCGTGCGGCACGCAATGGTAGATCGTCACGTCGCCGCGGTACGGCCGGCGCGCGGGCGTGACGCGGAAGTTCGGCATCTCGCGCGTGAACGCCGCCGTGACCACCAGCCGGCAGGTGTTGGTGTGGTCCTCCATGTAATCCGCCGGGGGATGTGTGAGGATGATCGCCGGCTGCACCTCGCGAATGATCGCAGCGAGGCGGCGCACGGACTTCAGGTCATAGGCAATCTCCATGTCGTTGCAAAAACTCGGATGGAAATGCGCGCCCAGAATTTTCGCGGCGCGACGTCCCTCGGCGGCGCGCATCTGGCGGAGCGTGGCGGCGGGATGGCGCGTGCTGCCGCAGCAGCCGTTAGCGATGTTCAGATAATGGATTTCCCACCCGGCCTGCTGGAGCAGCCGCAACGTTCCCGCCTTGCGGAACTCGATGTCGTCCGGGTGTGCGCCGATGGCGAAGGCAACGGGTTTCATGTGATGCTCGAAAAGATTCGCGCCCAAGCTGCCGTCCGCGCCGGGGAAATCAAGCCCGCAGTGGCAGGCGGCGGCTCTTTCAGAAGTTGGAGTTCACGCTTTAGCGTGTCCGGTGGCGGCCAGTCGGGAAACCGGGGACAACCTAAAGGTTGAACTCCAACGGAAGCGTCTCCGTGTCCGTTTCTGTGAAATGCAAATCACATTCAGCGTGGCAGGCGGCGATTGACTTCGCGCCGGGGAATCTGGATTTTGGCCATCAGCCATGCCGCTCCTGACCATCACTCAATGCGAGGGGAAAACCTGACCAGTCCTCTCACTCGTCGCCTCTGGTCAACTTTGCCTTCCAGCCATGAAACCACCCGCGCTCTCCGTCCTGCCCATCGTGGACCGGGAGCTGCGCGTGGCGGCGCGACGACCCGCCACGCAATGGCTCCGGGCCGCCGCCGCGCTGGCCCTGACGCTCGTCTGGCTCGGACTGATGCTCGCGCACCAGCCCGGCGGCCAGCAGGCGCAGCTCGGCCACAATCTCATCCGGGCGCTTTCCCTCCTCGCCTTTGGCTGCGCGCTGGTGGCGGGCGTCTTTCTTACGGCGGACTGTCTCAGCGCCGAGCGGCGGGAGGGAACGCTCGGCCTGCTTTTCCTTACTGATCTAACGGCGCTGGATGTCGCGCTCGGCAAACTCGCCGCCACGTCGTTGCATGCCTGTTATGCGCTGCTCGCGGCCTTCCCGGTGCTGGGACTGCCGCTGCTCGTCGGTGGCGTGAGCGGCGCGGAATTCGCCCGGCTGCTGCTGGTGCTGGCGCTCACGCTTTTCTTTTCGCTGGCCGTCGGGCTGTGCGTCTCCGCCGTGAACCGCGAGACCCGCGCCGCGATGGGCGGCACCTTCATGCTGCTCGCCGCCCTCACCGGCATCCTCCCCGCCGTGCGCTGGATGCTGCCGAAGGGCGCGGACTTCCTTGATCCGTTTCTCTTCTGGCCCAGCCCCGGCTACACCTACTGGCTGGCCTTCGACCCGCACTATTCCGCGAAAAACTTCTGGGGTTCCATGGCCGTCATCGGGGGAATGGCCCTGCTCTTCGTGGTGCTCGCCTGCGTGCTGCTGGGCCGCAACTGGCGCGAGAGCAAATCCGCCGTGCCTTCGCCGCGGGCCGCCGCCGGATGCCGGTCGCGGGACGGCGTGAACGGGAAGAATCCTTATGCCTGGCTCGCCGGCCGCCTGGCCACGTCCGGACGGTGGGTAAAAATTTTTCCGGCGCTGCTCGTCCTGATCTGGCTGCTGGCGACACTGCTGGCGTTCAATCTCCCCCGTGGTGAAGCCTGTTTCATCATCGCCTTCGTCGCCGCCTACGTGCTGCATCTGTATTGGAAATGCGCGCTGGCCATCGAGGCCACGCGCCGTTTCAGCGAGGACCGCGCCAGCGGCGCGCTGGAACTGCTGCTCTCCACGCCGCTGTCACCGGCGATTATTCTTGCCGGGCAACGACGCGCGCTGTCCCGCGGTTTTGCCCTGAGCTTCACCGTGGTCTGCGCGGTGAACATCGGGTTGCTGCTGCTGGCGAACAAGGTCATGGACCATGGGGTTAATCACTTTTTCACGGTCGTGTTTATTGGCGGCCTGATTTTGTTTCCCGTTGATGATTACGCGCTGGCCTGGGCGGGGATGCTGGCCGGTCTGCGCGGGACGCGGCATCACCGGGCGACGCTGGTCACGCTCGCCCGCGTCATGCTGCCGGGCTGGGTGGGGATTTTCGTTTTTGTCGTCCTGGGATTTTCCGGTTTGTTGATTGGGCCAGATCATTTGATGCCCATGGCCGTGATCTGGATTGGGTTCAACTGGGTTTGGAATGTCGTGCTGGTGAGCAGGACGAAGCGGCAACTGGCCGCCGGCTTCCGCGCCCTGGCCGCCGGGGAGAAGTCTCGTGCGCCGCCGGCTTGAAGTCTTGAACCGCGCCGCTCCTCACGCCCCGGCCCCGGCCTGGCGCGCGAAGGCGAATTCCTCGACCACGCGCCCGCCGATCAGATGCTCCTGGATGATCCGCTCCAGAACGGCGGGGGAACACGAGTGGTACCAGACGCCGCCGGGATAAACGACCGCGATGGGGCCGTGGGTGCAGACGCGCAGGCAGTTCGCCTTGGTGCGCTGGACCAGCGGCTGCGGGCCGGACAGCTTCAGCTCCTTCAGCCGCTGCTTGAGGAAATCCCAGGATCGCAGGCCCTGCTCCCGCGCGCAGCATTTCGGCTCGGTCTGGTCGGCGCAGAGGAAGATGTGCCGGGCATAATGCGCCAGGCCGAGCGACGCGGCGGCGGCGGACAAGGTTTTATTCATGGTGGTGCGCCACGCTGCCGCAAACGGCGCGCGTGCTCAACCCCCAAGTCGCCGGGAAAAGGCGCGGGGGCGGTCACTTCCCCGGCGGCGTCCCGCGTCCGAAAGCCGCGCGCACCGCCCACGCGACCCCGATGGTGACCACCGTCCCGATCAGCGTGAACCACGGCCAGAAGACTTCGCCGCCGAAAGTCTTCATCCACCATACCTTCGTCGCGGGAATTTTCGCGGGCCAGTAGATGAAGTTCATCACCAGCAGCGACACGGTCATCCCCGCCATCACGGCGCGCGCCCCGACCTGCCGTTGGAACAGCGCGAGCAGCAGCCCGCCCAGCAGCGCGCCGCTCGTCAGCCCGCGCAACGAGAACGCCGCGTTCAGGACGAATTCCACTTCGCGCGCCAGCCACGCGATGAACACCAGCACCGCCGCCCAGAAGACCGTCGAGTATTTGCTGAACCGCAGGAACCAGCCTTCGTCCCGGCCTTTCACCATCTGCCGCACGAAGTCCATCGTGGACACGGACGCGAGCGACGTCATGGCCGAGCTGATCGACGACATCGCCGCCGAAAGAATCGCCACGATGAGGAAGCCTTTCAGCACATGCGGCACCTCGGTCATCATGAAAATCGGGAAGATGAAGTCGATCGACTTGATGCCGGGCTGCGCCTCGGGCAGCGGAATTTGGAAGGGATGACCCTGGTAAAAGACCCACAGCATCACGCCCACGAGCAGGAAGATCAGGAACAGCGGGAAGATCAACACCGCGCTCAACGCGAGCGCCTTCCGCCCGTCCGTCACGTTCCGGCAGGCGAGCACCCGCTGCACGATGAGCTGCTCCGCGCCGTGCGTGGACATCACCATCACCGTGCCGCCGATCACGCCCATCCAGATGTTGAACGGCGCGGTGAAGGTGAATTGCGTGTTCAACCACTGGAGCTTTCCGGCCTCGCCGGCCTTGGCCAGCGCCGCGCTCCAGCCGCCGTCCATCAGCGTCGGGATGTAGAACAGCGCGAACAGCCCGCCGGCCAGGAATAGTCCGAACTGCACCGCGTCCGTCCAGATCACCGCCTTCACGCCGCCGATGTAGGTGTAAAGCAGCGAGAGGCCGACAAACAGCAGGATGGCCCCGAGAATGGGATGGACCGCGCCGCCGAGGCTGCACACCTGTTCGCCGAGCATCAGGCGGATGGGGATGCACGCGACATACACGCGCACCCCGGCGGCCAGGGTTTCGAGGAACAGGAAGAACGCCGCCGCGAGCTGGCGCGGTCCGGCGCCGAGATGCGTTTCGAGCAGTTGATACGGCGAGTAAATTTCCCCCTTCAGGTAATGCGGCACCATCACCACCGCGAGAATGACGCGCGCGATCACGTAGCCGAAGATCATCTGGATGAAAAGAATGTTCCCGCCGTAGGCGATGGCCGGCACGCCGATGATGGTCAGCGCGCTCGTCTCCGCCGCGACGATCGAGAAGCCGATGCCCCACCACGGAATGTTTTTGCTGCCGAGAAAATAATCGCGCGTGTTCTTCTGGTCCTTCCCGAACCAGACGCCCAGCGCGATGATCCCCGCGAGATAGGCGACAATGACCGTCCAGTCACCGGCGTTGAAGAACGGATTCGTGGGCATGGAGGCTTTTCCTTACTGCGGAGCGGGCGAGGCGGCGAGAGAAAAATCGGCGCAATGTGAAATTAGGCGCATCTGGACACGGTTCTTGTTTGGAGTTCTGCCTTCAGGCGGTTCGGGCGCCGAACCGCGTAAACGGGGAACTCCAAACCCTTGAGCTGGCTGCGGAAGAACAGTGTCAGGTTGCACCTCACAGAATATTTTTTGACAGCCTCAAACGATGCCGAGCGTGGGGCCGCCAGCCGGAACCAGCAACCGCTCCATTGCGGCGGGCAGACCGGCGCAAACTTCCGCGTGCAATTCTTCCACGCCCGCCTCGGTCAGCCGCAACGGCCCCGCCGCGTTTTCGATGAACCCGCCCAGCGTGTGCTGCGCGTAGCTCAACAGCCCCTGGCGCAACGGCAGTGAATAGACCGCCAGCGAAATTCCATAGACCAAGGTGTGCCAGCCGCGCGCGTCGCCGTCGGCGATGGCTTTCAGATAACGCTGAATGAAACGCTCGTCGCGCAAGGGACGGAGCTTGCTCAATTGCCGCTGGCCGACCCGGCAACTGGCCACGGCGAAATCCCGCAGCGCCGGCTCGCCCGCCAGCCGTCCGTCCAGCGCGACCAGTTCGCGCAGCTCAAACCGCGCGGCGTGGGCGTGGGCGTGCAGGATCGCCGGCCATTCGAGCGGGAGAAGAATTTCGTTTTGATAAACGCGGAGGAAGGACTGGAGCGAGGGCAGATCGCGGACGCGCGTGAACTGCAGCGCCGCCGGAGCCGCGTCGAACGTGGCCAGCCCGTCCGCCGGGCCGAGCTGTTCGAGCAGCGGATGCGGGTCGCCCAGCAGTTCCGCTGTTTCGATGGCTTCAATTTTCGGCCCGGTCGTCATCGGTTTGTTATCGGCGGCCGTGTTCCGGCAGTGAAACGGCCGCTGAATTTCCGTGAAGCTACAGCGGGCGAACGCGCGCGCAATGGAAATACAGCTCTGGGCGGGAAAAATATTTTTCAGCCGCCGAGCACGTTTTCGCTGGAGTTGGCGGGGTGGCAACTGCCGGCAGAAAGAGGCCCGCCCTCACCCCAGCCCTCTCCCCCGGGGAGCCCTCTCCGGAGAGGGCTGGGGTGAGGGCGGGCTATTTTTTTACCCATTCATCACGTTCTGCGGCGTTCCCGCCAGAAACGCCGCCACGTTCGCGACGGCAATCTGCATCAGCCGCGCGCGCGCCGCGTGCGTGGCCCAGGCGAGGTGCGGGGTGATCAGGCAGTTCTTCGCGGTCAGCAGCGGATTGTTGGAAGGCGGCGGCTCCACCGAGAGCACGTCGAGCGCGGCCCCGGCGATTTCCCCGGTGTTCAACGCTCCGGCCAGCGCGGCCTCGTCCACGAGCGGACCACGGCTGGTGTTGATCAAGAACGCTGTCGGCTTCATCCACGCGAGGCGCTCGGCGTTCACGAGCTGTTTTGTCTCCGGCGTGAGCGGGCAATGCAAACTCACCACGTCGCTGCTGCGAAATAATTCCTCAAGACCCGTGCAGCGGACGCCCGGCGGAATTGTTTCCGGCGTGCGGCGGCTGTGAACCATCACTTTCATTCCGAACGCCGTCGCGAGTTCACTTACCGCGCGACCGATGCGGCCGTAGCCGACGAGGCCCATCGTCCGCCCGTCCAGTTCGAGCAGCGGAAAATCCCAGTAGCAAAAATCCGCGCTGCGCGACCAGCGGCCTGCGCGCACGGTCTGAGCGTGATGACCGGCGTGATGCGCGAGTTCGAGCAGCAGGGCGAAGGTGAGCTGCGCGACCGACCGCGTGCTGTAGTCCGGCACGTTCGTCACCGGGACGCCGCGCTCACGGGCGGCGGCGGCGTCCACCACGTTGCAGCCGGTGGCGAGCACGCCGAGGTATTTCAACTGCGGCAGCGCGGCCAGCGTCGCGCGGTTCAGGACGGTTTTGTTGGTGAGGATGATTTCCGCCTCCTGCGCGCGGGCGATGATTTCATCCGGCGCGGTGCGGTCGTGGATTTCGCAATCGCCAAGGGCGCGCAGTCCGGCCCAGTCGAGATCGCCGGGGTTCAAAGTGAAGCCGTCGAGAACAACAATTTTCATGGGTTGTGGACTCAATACTTCGCCACCGCCTGGCCCGCTCCCAAGCCGAGCGCGCTGGTCACTTCCTTCGTCTTCGCCATCAGGAAGCCCGCGTCGCTGGCCACGGCGATGAATTGAAAACCTTCCTTGGCACGGCGTTGCGCCTGCGCCGCGTCCGCGACGTGGATGCCCGAGGCCACGCCGTGCTTCTTCGCCGTCACGCGGATGTGCTCCACGGCGTCGGTGAACTGTGGATGGTTGCTGTCGAAGCTCGGCGGCAGGTTCATCGAGGCGTGCAGGTCGTTCGGCCCGATGAACACGGCGTCGATGCCCGGCACGGAGAAAATTTCATCCGCGCGCTCCACCGCGTCCACGTGCTCGGCCATGATGATGACGAGGATTTCGTCGTTGGCCTTCGCGTAATAAGTCGCGGGGTCGGTGTCGAAGCTCGCGCCGTGCAGCGCTCCGCCGATGGAGCGTTTGCCGATGGGCCGGTAGCGCGCCGCCTCGACCACAGCCTCGGCCTCGGCGCGGGAGTTGACCATCGGCACCACGACGCCCCACGCGCCGATGTCGAGCACGCGCTTGATGTTCTCGACGCTGTTGATCGGGATGCGCACCAGCGGCACGACGTCGGCATTGGCGATGACGGCGAAGTTCGCGCCGGCCATTTCGATGGTGGTGGGCGCGTGTTCCATTTCGACCGTGAGCCAGTCGAAGCTCATCTTGGCCATGAGTTGGGCAGTGAAGACGTCGGGCAGGGTGAGCCAGGTTCCGAAGGAGGCTTCGCCGCGTTGCAGTTTGGCCCGGACGTGATTGGTTTTCATTTGGGTGATGGCATCGTGCGGCGAGATTTTCCCTTCACTGGGATAATGTCAATTGTTGGGCCAACAATTTTTGAACTTTGAACTTCGTCACGCGATCCCTAAGCTCCGCCGATGACACATACCGGAAAGGCCCAGAAAGCGGCCATCCGACTGATCTTATTCACGCTGGGGGCCGTCCTCGGGCTGATCGTGCTCGGCTGGATCGCGTACCTGATTGGCGGCGTGCTGGCGGTGCTGGCGGAAGCCCTCGGCGCTCTCTGGCTTTTCTTCGCGGCATTCACCCTTTATTTTTTCCGCGATCCGGACCCCATTGAACCGAGCGACCTGGCGGTCATCGTCTCGCCGGCGCACGGCACGGTGGACGCGATTGACGAGACGGTCGAGCTGGAGGTGATGGGCGGCCCGTGCCAGCGCATCTCGATTTTTCTCTCGCTGTTCGACGTGCATGTCCAGAACGCGCCGGTCTATGGCACGGTCCATCATCTGAAACATTCGCTCGGCCTCTTCCTGAGCGCGTTGAAGGCCGAGAGCGCGCTCCACAATGAAAACGTGCTGATCGGCTTCACGCCCGTGCTGCAGCCGGCGAACAAGGTGGCGGTGCGGCTCATCGCCGGGCTGCTCACCCGCCGGATTTCCTGCTGGGCGGCGGCGGGCGATCTGGTCCCGCGCAGCCAGCGGATCAGCCTGATTCATTTCGGTTCGCGCGTGGATTTGTTCCTGCCCCTCGGCGCGAAGATCAAGATCAGCACCGGTGATCACGTCATCGCCGGCCAGAGTGTGGTCGCAACTTTTTCTTAAAAACTCCATGGCCAACCCCGCCCCCCCATCGCCCGATCCAGGCCCCGAAGCCCGGTTGAAAATTTATTTCCTGCCGAACCTGATGACGGCGGGCAATTTGTTTTGCGGCTTTCTCGCGCTCACGAAGATCGTGCAATGGGACATCAAGTCGGAAAATTTCCATGACATCAAACTGGCGCTCTTCTTCATCCTGCTGGCCTGCATTTTCGACCTGCTGGACGGGCGGGTGGCGCGGATGGGCGGGGCGGAAAGCCCGTTCGGGCGCGAGTTTGATTCGTTGGCGGACATCGTCTCCTTCGGGGTGGCGCCGGCCTTCCTCGTGCATCGCGTCGTGCTCCGGGACGTGTTCAACCAGCACGAGCAGGTCGGCTGGTTCATCGCCTCGATTTATCTGATCTGCGGCGCGTTCCGGCTGGCCCGCTTCAACTGCCTCGCGGCCATGTCCGGCTCGGGCAGCGGCAAATATTTTCTCGGCTTTCCGATTCCGGCGGCGGCGGGGCTGGTCGCCTCGCTCACCCTCCTCATCATCCAGCTCAACGAAAAAGAAAAGACACTCGGCCACTGGAAATATCTGCTGGCGGTGGTGCTGGTGTTTCTTTCGGCCATGATGGTAAGCACCGTCAAATATCCTACCTTCAAGACCCTCGATTTTCGCGCCACGCGCACGTTCAACAAGATGCTGCTGATCGTGGTCCTGATCGGTCTGTTCGTGCTCTTCTGGGACAGGATTCTTCACTTCGTCCTGCCGGTGCTGTTCACCGTTTATCTGATTTACGGGTTCATCCGGCCGTTCATTTCCCGCAAGATGCGCCATGACATCGAGGACGAGGAGGGCGACGACGCCGGCGAGGACGAGCCATGATTGACCTGAGCCACAGCCCGGTCGCCTTTGTCACCGGCCTCATCAGCGGGTTCATGGTTTCCATCCCCGTCGGCCCGATCAACGTCGCAATCATCAACGAGGGCGCGCGGCGCGGCTTCAAGTGGGCCGCGCTCATCGGCCTCGGCTCGGTGGTGATGGAAACGATCTATTGCGCCTTCGCCTTCGCGGGCTTCTCCGCCTTCTTCGACACGCCCATGATCAAGGCCGCGATGGAACTCGTCAGCTTCATCTTCATGCTCTATCTGGGCTTCAAATATCTCCTGGCCAAATCCGTGCCCGAGCACGTGGCCAGCGTGGACCGGATCGAGCAGCGGCTCCATCCGCATTCGGCGTTCATGATCGGTTTCGTGCGCGTGCTCGGCAACCCCTCCGTCCTTTTACTATGGATGACGCTGGTCGCCACCTTTCTGGCGCACAACTGGGTGGACCGGACGCTGGACGACAAGGCTGCCTGCGTGCTCGGCGTGGCCGCGGGGGCGGCCGCCTGGTTTTTCGCCCTGAGCTATGCGGTGGCCTGGGGCGGACGCCGCTGGTCGCCGAAAGCCCTCCTCTACATGGAGCGCGTCTCCGGGGCCTTCCTGCTGATCGCCGCCCTTTGGATGGGCGGGAGCATCGTTAAGCACCTGCACAAGCGCGAGATTCATATCAACATGCCGCTTCATCTGAACGGGAAAAAGATTCTGACGAATTCCGTCCCGCCGGGTCCGCCGGTGCCGTGAAGTGGAGCGGACTTCCCCCGGTTCGCAGGAGCCGACGTGGAGAGGCTCTGACCTTGTGGGGCCGGTGGTGGCGGGGTGTTTGATCGAAGCCTCCTGACGTCGGCTGCCACGAGGTTGTTTGGTAACGCGTGGGCTTCACGCACAATGCGTGAGATTTCCGCGTCGGCACCGGGCAAAAAAGCCTGCTGCTGCGCTTTCATTCGGCTTTGGCGGGTCTTCGGGCCGGAAAAGGCGATGGCATTGTCGTTGCTAAAGAAAACGCGTTGACACGGTAAACGAAAAACATACAGTTCGCCGTCGCCCGTAAAACCTAACAAATAAAAATAGTAATTAATGAAAATACGTAAAAACAAGACCGGGGCCTTCACGCTTATCGAGCTGCTGGTCGTCATCGCCATCATCGCCATTCTCGCCGGCCTCCTCCTGCCCGCCCTCGCCAAGGCCAAGGCCAAGGCCCAACGCATCAACTGCGTGAATAATTTGAAGCAAATCGGTCTGGGCTGGCGCATCTGGTCCAATGACAACGAGGACAAGTTCCCGTGGAACGCTAACCCGGCGTCAACGGGACTCGAAGCGTGGAGAATTGCCAAGGAAGAGTTCAGCACCCCGAAAATTCTGGCCTGCACCAGTGACTCCGGAAAAACGAAGTCCAGCGACTTTAATGGTGCCGCATTCACTGCTGGCAACGTCAGCTACTTCTACGGCTCGGATGCTGATGAAATCAAGCCGCAGACCATTCTCTCCGGGGATCGGAACTGCCTGACTACTGGCACTCCTCAAGGCTCAATTGACGCTACCATCCACAAGAGCGCCGGAAACATCGGCCTGGCGGACGGCAGCTGCCAGCAGGTCACCGTCTCCGCCCTGCAGAGACAGATTACAGCTTCCATTGCGGGCGGTGGCGTTCCCAATTTCGTCCTTCCGTAATCGACAGTCATGAAATCAACCAAAGGCGCACCCGACCGGGGTGC
>Ga0049084_10000295_pt1 | contig 18993 bp, 13 predicted proteins | sample GreLakmeON33MSRF_FD_66720 | JGI IMG/M metagenome (GOLD analysis project Ga0049084, IMG submission 66720) | Freshwater lentic microbial communities from great Laurentian Lakes, MI, USA - Great Lakes metaG ON33MSRF | ecosystem: Environmental > Aquatic > Freshwater > Lake | place: Great Lakes... | reverse complement strand
CGCAGCTCTCGACAATGTCACTTCAGCAGTCATCGCCTTAGGCAGCGAGTTCTGGGCTCTTCAAAAGCGTATGAATGTTGTTGAAGTATTGCTTGAGGATAAAGGCTCGGTTTCAAAGGCCATGATTGAGAACTATCGCCCTTCAGCGGAACAAAGTGCGGCCTGGGAAGAACAGCGGGATCGATTTATCAAACGTGTTTATGGATTTCTTCAAAACACCCACTCACCTTCAAAAAAAGCCGGGTAGGCGAGCGCCATGATGGATAGACGAACGCTGTTCGGAACGACTGTCGCTTTAGCCGGAACACTTGCTTCCGATATGACCGTCGGAAAAGCTGAGGCTGCGACGAACAAAACACCGCACCTGAAGGACATTGAACCCCGCGGCACTTATTCTCAAGGTCGGCTTGAGCGCCTACCGAGCTTGGATATGGAAAGCCGTCTTGAATTTGCGCAAGGCTTCCGAAAGTGGTCATTGCGGGAATTCGGACGTGCGAGTTCAGACCGAGTCAATCATCTGGTCAAAGAAGCAGGCTTCGATCCTAAAGTATCTCCCCCAATTAAAGATTTGCTTGCTGCGGTTGGCAATGACCTGACAGTCTGGACAAATGTGCGCTGCAAGACAACGGCGCAACAAATTATGTGGAAGAACCTCGTTGACGGGTTTCACACAAACGAACGAGCTTACCTTGAAGAACTTGAGACGGCAGACACATCTGGACCTGGTAGCTTGGAATTAAACAGCGACATAACTTTGCCTCAGTATGCCAAACATGAGATCCATATTCAGCCAGGCGGCTATGTTGGCGATCCTTTGGGTGGTTGCGTCTATCATTATGGGGTGAACATATTCACGCTCGATCTAAAATCAGAAGATCAGTTTCATCGTGATTTAGCAGCCATCGTCCCCATCCCAGAAGACGGCAAGGCGCAACGATTTCTGGACATTGGCACCGGCGTTGCACAATTGCCGATGGCTCTGAAGGAGCGCTTTCCGGAAGCCGATATCTGGGGGATTGATGTTGGAACACCCATGTTGCGATATGGTCATATGCGAGCTATCGAACAAAATCTTGAGATACACCTCGCACAGCGCCTCGCCGAGGATACGAAATTTGAAGATAATAGTTTTGACGTAATAACAGCCTACATACTGTTCCACGAAGTCCCTACGGAAGACGCAAAGAAGATTCTTACTGAAGTTCGCCGAATACTTCGACCAGGCGGCGTGTTTTTTCCCGTCGATTTCAAGACGTATTCGCAGGCCACCACATCAGCAAGCGGCCGTTTTAATCAATGGTGGGATCATGTCTATAATAACGAATTATGGGCTGAAGAGTACCGCAACTCAAACTTCATACAAATGATGAAGGACGCAGGACTCATAGTTCGCGAGGATGCCCCGACATTAGAAGCCAGATTCTGGAACGGAATTATGGGCATAAAGACTGCGTAACCATCTTTGTAAGTGGTTGTCATTTTCCGCCGTCAGCGTTTAATAGACACTGTAGTCAGTCAGCATATGTTGGCCTGTTTTAGGTGTGGGTCCGTTCGGACACGCGAGACATCTTTCATAGTGCCGATTTGTAGCAAGGGAGATGTATCGAATGACCAGCCAAGAACGAGACATACAGCGAATACCAATAGCACTTGCAGAGCACTTGCAGACGAAAGCAACAATATGACTTTCCGCTAAGTCATTAAAAAGATGGTGGGCCCGGCAGGACTCGAACCTGCAACCAGACCGTTATGAGCGGTCGGCTCTAACCAATTGAGCTACAGGCCCCACCGTTGCGTCTCATAGGCCTTCTTTTTGCGCGGTCAACCTACGCGGCGCGCGGGTTTGGTCAAGTCCTGAGACGCATAAAATCGCGGCTGTTAAATGCCAGAATTGGTGGCCGTCAGCGCCGCCTTGAAACGGTGAACCGGCCTGGGGTCACGCAGCACCGAGAACGCCGTTGTAAAATGACCACCAGGCCAATGGAACACGTTGGCCTCAGGAATGGCCCATCGCTGAACCAAGCGCTGGCCGCCGCGATAGGGCGTCACGGTATCGTCAGTTCCCAGCACACAAATGATGCGCTCGGGTGGCATGGCGGCCTCGGCTGGTTCGACCAGCGAGCAGAAACGTTCCATGCGCTCACGCGTCCAGCCGGCTTGGGATAACGCAGAGGTAAAACCAGTCCCCGTGGCCAATGAGCCGTTGTACGTTACATCGACTAATGAATCGTTGGTTGTCAGAAGCAATGCTGCATCGGGTTGGGACTCTTTCGGCCAGTGATTGGCCGCACTGACGACCAATTGCGCGGTCAGCGCGCCTAAGCTCACGCCTGCCACAGCAACCGGTTTGCCATATGTTTTGCGCGCCCAGGCGATGAGGCGGCCCACTTCAACCACATGAGCTGCAAAATAATCAGCCAAGCCGCCGACACCGCGCGCCAAAACGGACTCACCGCCATAGAAGCCAGGCGTCATGCGCCGTCCATGTCCAGGGCCTTCGGGCGAGATCACCGCCAACGCCCCGCCTTCAGGTTCGAGAAAGACTTGCGCCTGATCATAAAGGTTCAGCCAATGCTCGCGCTCGATCATGATGCCATGACAGAAGACGACCACACCCTGCACTTGACCATCGCGCGGCTCCTCGATGCGCGCCCAGCCGTGCGTATCTCCGCTGTGCGCGGCTGCGGGAAAGCGCACCCAACTCAAGTGCCGACCATCAACGTTGCACGATACCGACGCATGCATGCCCTCAATCTCATCAGCGCCGGGAAACAACTGCGATGGATTTGCCAATCGTATGCCGTGATGCAACTCTACTTGTGCTTCCGACTCAATCTTAAATTTGACTTGCGCATATGGACTGAGGAGGTGCGAACCCAAAAACATTGCCCGCGTGCGCATCCAATGGTCAGCCGCACTAATGCGTTGATGTTCAAGAGCGGCGAGCTCGGCCGCAGGTGCCAGGACCAGCGCAGCTTGTTCCCAAGCCCGTTCGGCTTCCAGATAGGCCTGTCGACGCAGCACGGTTTCAGAAATCGCCCGGATCAAACCCAGGCCGACCGACCTCGGCTTGCTGAGTGATGTCAGAAACGCTTGGACATCGCCGTTTGAGTCATTGGCGGCAGCCCAAGCGCGTGACGTCGGCATCAGGACCCGCAAGATGGCCTGTAACGCGACAGGGTCGTACCAGGGCTTGAGAAGCAGCGCGCCCAGTGGCCCACCCAGCAAGCGATTGATCGCATTGTCTGGAGAGGACAGAGGCGCAGGCATAAAAACTAATCCAGAATTTAGTTATCGAGAAAGCTACGCAGTTTCCGCGAGCGGCTAGGGTGCTTGAGTTTACGCAACGCCTTGGCTTCGATTTGGCGAATACGTTCGCGTGTGACCGAGAACTGCTGGCCAACTTCTTCCAACGTGTGGTCGGTGTTCATACCAATCCCAAAGCGCATGCGCAGCACACGCTCTTCGCGCGCCGTCAGGCTGGCAAGAACCCTGGTCGTGGTTTCACGCAGATTACCGTGAATGGCGGCGTCCACCGGCTGAATGGCGCTCTTGTCTTCGATGAAATCGCCCAAGTGGCTATCTTCCTCGTCGCCAATCGGCGTCTCAAGGCTGATGGGCTCTTTGGCAATTTTGAGAACCTTGCGCACCTTCTCTAGCGGCATTTGCAACTTCTGGGCCAGTTCTTCGGGCGTCGGCTCGCGGCCGATTTCGTGAAGCATCTGGCGTGAAGTGCGCACCAACTTATTGATCGTCTCGATCATGTGCACCGGAATACGAATGGTGCGCGCTTGGTCGGCGATCGAGCGCGTAATCGCCTGTCTGATCCACCACGTCGCATAGGTCGAGAACTTATAGCCGCGACGGTATTCAAACTTATCAACCGCCTTCATCAGGCCAATGTTGCCTTCCTGAATCAAATCGAGGAACTGCAAGCCGCGGTTCGTATATTTTTTGGCAATCGAAATCACCAGGCGCAAGTTGGCCTCGATCATTTCTTTTTTCGCCCGGCCCGCTTCACGCTCGCCTTTTTGCACCGTACTGACGATGCGGCGGAAATCGCCGATGGGGACTGACGCATCTTCGGCAATGGCGCCAATTTGCGCGCGGATGTCCTCGATGGCTTGCTCGTGACGACCGGCGAAATCTTTCCAACCTTTGGCTGGTAATTTCGCAACGCTCTTCAACCAATTTGGGTCAAGCTCAATGCCATAGTATGCCTGCAAAAATTCTTCGCGCTTGAGTTTGCACTTTATCGCGATGCGCAAAATTTGACCTTCAAGGCCGACCAGTTTGCGGTTCAGGTCGTTCAAGCTTTCGACCAAGCCTTCAATGCGCGCATTATTCAAATGCACGCCCTTCATCAGCTCGATGAGTTCCAGCTTGATCTTCTGGTAGCGGCGCTCTAGCGCTTTATCAACTTCCTCGCCCTTCTGCAGGCTTTCCATGCGCGCATCTTGTTGCTTCTTCATACGCGCATAAGTGTGGGCGACCTTTTCCAAAGCCTCCAAGACCTGCGGCATCAGCGAGGTTTCCATTGCCGCCAATGAGACGGCCGCTTCGTCTTCTTCATCGGCCTGACCCGGCGCACCGGGCTCTCCTGGCTCGCCAGATTCATCTGGCACATCTGGGTTGGTGCCAGGGATTGCACTAGGCATAGCGATCGGCGCGGCGCGAATAACCGGCGCCGGAGCAGGTGCCGGCATCACAAATTTTTTCTTTTTGTCCGGGGCGTCATCGTCGTTCGCATCGACCGGTTCTGACACCACATCGACTTCCAGTTCTTGGTCGGACGCCTTGCTCATGGCTCCGGCGCCGTAGGTGGCATCAAGGTCGATGATGTCACGCAGCAGCATTTTGCCGTTCTGCAAGGCGTCGTGCCATTGCAACAGGTTGCGAATGGTAATGGGGCTTTCGCAGATGCCGCCAATCATCATGTCACGACCGGCTTCGATTCTTTTTGCGATCGCGATTTCACCTTCGCGCGACAGCAATTCAACCGAGCCCATTTCGCGCAAGTACATGCGCACAGGGTCGTCGGTGCGGCCAACATCGTCTTCGTCGATGTTGCCACCCGTGTAGCCTTCAGGTTTGGCCGTCTCGTCGGCTTCGGCTGTCTCGCTGGCTTCGGCTTCTTCTTGTTCCTCGGCTTCGACGACATTGATGCCCATTTCCGAGAGCATCGACATCACGTCTTCAATTTGCTCCGAGGACATTTCCTCGGGCGGCAGCGCTGCGTTCAGTTCGTCGTAAGTGATATAGCCACGCTCTTTGGCTTTCTGAATCAGCTTCTTGATGTTTTGATTGGTCGAATCCAACAAAGGCTTGTCGCCGGGCGTGGCAACTTCAAGCGGTTTACCATCTTTTCCGACGGCCACGGGGGCCGCTTTGCCGGCCAAGAGCTTTGCAACAGCAGCCGCTTTCAAATCAAGGGCTTTGCCTGCGGGTGTTTTGGCGGCGTGCGATTTTGATGCAACAGGCTTTCCTGCCATCGGCTTTCCGATCACAGGCTTTCCAACAGCGGCCTTCGTGAGCGCTAACTTTGCCACAGGCTTGGCACCCTTGGCGGGCACTTTTTGTTTGTCCCTATCCTTTGCCGTCGAGGCGCGCGATTGAGCGGCGCTAGAGGATTTGGCGGTGGGCTTATTGATTTTATTCATGCGTATGCTGATTCAATTGTTCGGCGATCGTGTTGATCTGCGCGATGATTTCTTCGGTGGGGTTCGTGGCCAAGGTTTCTTTCAACTGGTTTAGTTCAGCTTCAAGGCCGGACCTTTGGTACCAACCGAACGTGTTATCCCACCCCTCGGTTGCCTTGACCGGCTCGGCGGTCGGCCGCGCAAAAGCTGCATGGACATAAGTATCCTCACCCAGCAGAGACACCAGGTCGTTTCCATACCCTAGGCCTGCTAAATGGGCCTTAAGTGTCTGAGAATCAAGGTCCGGTTGATGCGCTAGATGCATTAAGGCCGACTGCCGCAGCGAGTCAAGGCGGGAATCGGCCAAAACCATGGCTCCCAGCCGATCTTCCACATGCCCGAGGATCGCTGGGTGATTAATTAACGTGGCCAAAAGGATAGTCTCCTGCAGCTTTTCGGCGGGCAACCCCCGCGAGTGCCGAACGCGCACAGGCATTAAAGAGTTCTGGGCCTGGTCACGGAAAGGGTTGCGCGCCCCTAAGCCCCCGGCCCGGCCTCCTGACCAACCGCCCGGACGGCCCTTTTGGGAACCCCCTTGGTACCGACCAGGCCTGAACTGCGGCTGGAACATCTCGCGCAGGCGATCACGAAAGACATTGCGATATTGGTCACGCACGGTTTGGTCGGCAACCACACCAATCCGCTCATAAACCGCCCGCTCAAACCCTGCCCGGCGTTCGGGCGTATCGGTTTGATGGTCGGCCAATAATTGTCGCCAAATGATCTCCGACAATGGGACTGCGCTGCCCAAAATTTGCGTCAAGGCATCCGCTCCAGAACGGCGAACCACATCATCGGGGTCTTGGCCCGATGGAAGCAGCGCGAATTGCAAAGACTTGCCTGGCACAAGTCGCGGCAATGCCAGCCCGGCCGAACGTGCAGCGGCGCGCTGACCAGCTTTGTCGCCGTCAAAACACATGATGGGCTCGGGCACCAACTTCCACAAAATCTCAAGCTGGGTTTCCGTCAGCGCCGTGCCCAAGGGTGCGACCGCGTTATTAAAACCAGCCTGGGCCAGCGCGATCACGTCCATATAGCCTTCGCACACGATGACCTGATTTTTATCGTTGATGATCGAACGCGCGAGCGACAGGCCATAGAGTAACCCGCCCTTATGAAACAATGGCGTTTCGGGGGAATTTAAATACTTGGGCTCTCCATCGCCCAACACACGCCCACCAAAAGCAACAGGTCGGCCTCGCAAATCGAGGATCGGAAACATCACGCGCTCGCGGAAGAAGTCGAAGGACTCGCGGCCCTCTTTGCCTTCTGAAATGAGGCGCACCTCCATCAGCACATCTTCGGTAAAACCTTTGCGCCGAAGTTCGGTCTTCAGCGCATTGCCCGAAGGCACATATCCCAGGCGATATTTTTGGATGATCTCGTCACCCAGGCCTCGCCCGTGCAAATAGTCCAATGCACGCTTACCATCGGGCTTTTGCAAGGCGGCTTGAAAAAACATGCACGCCGCTTCAACAGCCTCGCGCAATTTGACAGCGCGCTCGACCACCGCCACATCACGCGGGTCGCTGCGGGGCATTTCCAGCCCCGCCTCTTCGGCCAGCAGCTCGACGGCTTCGGGGAACGAGAGATTTTGAGTCTTGATCAAGAACGTAAAGATGTCGCCATGCTCGTTGGTGGAAAAGCAATGATAAAAGCCCTTCTCGTCATTGACCGTGAACGAGGGTGATTTTTCGTTGCTGAAGGGGCTAAGGCCGACGAACTCGCGCCCGCGTTTGATCAGCTTTACGCGACGGCCCACGACCTGTGAAACCGAAATGCGGTTGCGGATCTCGTCGAGGAATTCAGTGCTAAAGTTCATGCAGGCCTAGATTTCATTTCCGTCACCACCCGACGTGATCGGGTGGTCCATGCCTCAACATCCACCCCTGCGTTTAGGGCCCTGGATCGCCCGGTCCAGATGGGCGATCCAGGAATAAATAAAATTAAACCAAATTTTGCTTCAAGGTGGCGCTGGCGTGGGTGAAGTCCATCTGGCCCGCGTATTTCTCTTTCAACACGGCCATGACCCGGCCCATATCCTTCAAGCCCTTGGCATCAGCAGAGGCAATGGCGCCCTTCACGGCGGCGAGCACTTCAGCCTCGTCCATTTGCTTGGGCATGAAGCGCTGGATGACCACAATTTCTTCTTGTTCTTTTTGGGCAAGCTCGCAACGCCCACCCTGTTCATACAATGTGATGCTTTCACGGCGCTGTTTGATCATGCTGTTGAACATCTGCAACATTTCATCTTCCGGGATGCCGTCGTAATTACCCTTGCTGCGTGCAGCGATATCGCGGTCTTTGAGCGCAGCGAGGATGAGACGAATGGTTCCCAAACCAGCCGTGTCCTTCGCGCGCATCGCGGTTTTCATGGCCTCATTCAATTCGGTTCGCAACATGCCATGCGCCTTTCATCAATGTGTCATGGTGGTTTTGGAAAGCGGGTAACCTACTCCAAGGCTGCAAAGTTGGCAAAAGCGCAAAAGCCGCGGAAATGCTGGCGTTTCATCAAGTTATCCACATGCGGCTGTCACTTGACTCATATATCCGCTTTCCTTAAACACCGCGCTTGCCTCCACACTGCAACGCCTTCACAAACCGCCGCACGTCTGCGTTGGTACAGACGGATGCGAACCTCAAGAAAGCGGCCCGCCTGATGACCCCAACGCCCGCCTCGACCGCGAAAGGCCTGCCCTGATGGCAGCCACACCCCCATCCTCTGACCGGGCTCAGCCGCGAGGCGCGACAGCCGTTTTGGTATTAGATGATGGATCGGTGTTTTGGGGACGTGCAATCGGCGCTACCGGCAAAAATGTCGGTGAAGTGGTCTTCAATACCTCCATCACGGGGTATCAAGAAGTTCTCACGGACCCCTCGTATGCGGGCCAGATTATTACCTTCACCTTCCCCCACATCGGTAATGTCGGCGCCAACCCGCAAGACCTGGAAAGCACCACACCTGCGGCGCGCGGCTGTATTATCCGCGACGACATCACCGAGCCCTCCAGCTACCGTGCGACACAGCACCTGGATGCGTGGTTGAAGTCGTTCAATTTAATCGGCCTAGCGGGTCTTGATACCCGTCGGCTGACGCGACGCATCCGCGATAAAGGCGCGCCGAACGGCGTGGTCTGCCACGAGCCGTCGGGCAAGTTCGATATCGACGCGCTCATTGCCGAAGCCAAAGCGTGGCCCGGCCTCAATGGTATGGATTTGGCCAAAGACGTGACCTGCCGCCAGGCCTATACCTGGACCGAGACGCGCTGGACCAAGGACAAGGGCTTCGGCGACCTGATCAAAGACGGACGCAAAGCCGAGTATAAAGTGGTCGCCATCGATTACGGGGCCAAGCACAACATCTTGCGTTGTCTGGCTGACACCGGGTGCCATGTGACTGTTGTTCCGGCGAGCGCAACAGCTGAAGACATTTTGCGCCACAACCCCGATGGCATCTTTTTATCCAACGGTCCCGGCGACCCAGCGGCAACGGGCGTGTACGCCGTGCCGGAAATCAAAAAACTTATCGCCACAGGGAAGCCGATTTTTGGCATTTGCTTGGGCCATCAAATTCTGTCGCTGGCCTTTGGTGCTAAGACCTACAAACTGAAAATGGGCCATCGCGGCGCCAACCAGCCGGTGCAAGACTTAGAAACCGGCAAGGTCGAGATCACCTCGCAAAATCATGGGTTCGCGGTGGATCGTGCGTCACTTCCCGCGAACGTCAAGGAAACGCATAAGTCTTTGTTCGACGGCATCGTCGAAGGTATGCGCTCGACCGACAAGCCGGTTTTCTCGGTGCAGTACCACCCCGAGGCCTCACCCGGCCCCCAAGATAGCCATTATTTGTTCGAGCGCTTCACCGCTGCGATGGCCGCGCAGAAGAAGAAGTAGAGCGCCATGCCCAAACGCACAGACATTAAAAGCATTCTTATTATCGGCGCGGGGCCCATCATCATTGGTCAGGCGTGCGAGTTCGATTATTCCGGCGCGCAAGCCTGCAGGACGCTGCGCGAAGAAGGCTACCGTATCATCTTGGTGAACTCGAATCCGGCCACGATCATGACCGATCCGGGCTTGGCTGACGCGACCTACATCGAGCCCATCACACCAGCAACCGTCGCCAGAATTATTGAGAAAGAACGCCCCGACGCGCTACTGCCCACCATGGGCGGTCAGACCGCGCTGAACACCGCCATGAAGCTCGACGAAATGGGCGTATTGAAAAAATTCAATGTGGAGATGATTGCCGCCAAGCGCGATGTCATCGAAAAGGCTGAAGACCGGCAGATGTTCAAAGAGGCCATGAGCAAGATCGGCCTTGAGAGCCCGCGCAGCCAGATGATCCACACCATGGAAGAGGCCCGCGAGGCGCTGAAGCTGGTGGGGTTGCCATCCATCATTCGCCCCTCGTTTACACTGGGCGGTGAAGGTGGCGGCATTGCTTACAACACCGAAGAGTTCGAGGCCATCGTTGCGTCGGGCTTGGCCGCCTCGCCGGTTAAGTCCGTGCTGGTGGAAGAATCCGTGCTGGGCTGGAAAGAGTACGAGATGGAGGTCGTGCGCGACCGCAAAGATAATTGCATCATCATCTGCTCCATCGAGAACATCGACCCCATGGGTATTCATACCGGCGACTCAATTACGGTGGCCCCGGCGCTGACACTGACCGACAAAGAATATCAAATCATGCGCAACGCTTCGATTGCATGCTTGCGCGAGATCGGCGTGGATACCGGCGGTTCAAACGTCCAGTTCGCGATTAACCCCGCAGATGGGCGCATGACCATCATCGAGATGAACCCGCGTGTGTCGCGCTCGTCAGCTTTGGCGTCGAAAGCCACAGGCTTTCCGATTGCCAAAGTCGCAGCGAAATTGGCCGTGGGCTATACGCTCGATGAGATCACCAACGATATCACCAAAGCCACGCCCGCATCGTTCGAGCCGACGATTGATTACGTGGTCACCAAAATTCCGCGATTCACCTTCGAGAAATTCCCCGAGACCAAAGCATTGTTGACCACCTCGATGAAGTCCGTCGGCGAGGCGATGTCGGTCGGGCGCACCTTTTGCGAAAGCTTGCAAAAGGGCCTGCGGTCGATGGAGACCGGCCTAACGGGCCTCAATGAAGTGTCGATTGAAGATAATGGTATTCCCACCACCGATCACGACGTATTGCGCGCCGCCCTGTCGCAGCCGCGCCCTGATCGTTTATTGGTCGCAGGCCAAGCCTTGCGCGCCGGCCTCTCGGTAGAGGACATCTGTGGAATCTCCAAGTTCGACCCCTGGTTCATCCGCCAGCTTGAAAAAATCGTAGTGGCGGAAAAGACCGTGCGCGCGAAGGGTGTTCCGACAGATGCGCAAGAGATGTTGGCGCTGAAGAAACTCGGCTTCTCGGATAAGCGCTTGGCGGAACTCACCGGCGGCGATGCCATGAAAATCATGGCCGCGCGGCATAAAATGGGCGTGCGCCCGGTCTACAAACGCATCGACACCTGCGCGGGTGAATTCCCCTCGCCCACACCTTATATGTACTCGTGCTACGAGGGCGATGGGCTCAATGCGCCTGAGTGCGAGTCCGCCCCCTCGAACAAGAAGAAAATTATCATCCTCGGCGGCGGGCCCAATCGCATTGGTCAAGGCATTGAGTTCGATTACTGCTGCGTGCACGCGGCGCTCTCGCTGCGCGATGCCAAGTTCGAAACCATCATGGTCAACTGTAACCCCGAGACAGTTTCCACTGATTATGACACCTCGGACCGCCTGTATTTCGAACCGCTGACGACCGAAGACGTCATAGAATTAATTCGTACCGAACAAAGCAACGGCGAAGTGCTTGGCGTGATTGTGCAGTTGGGTGGGCAAACACCGCTGAAACTGGCTCATGCCCTGGAGCAGGCGGGCATTCCCATTCTGGGCACCTCGCCCGATGCCATCGATTTGGCCGAGGACCGCGAGCGCTTCCAAAAGATGCTGATGGAACTAAAACTGCGTCAGCCCGCCAACGGCACGGCGATGACGCTAGACGACGCACAGGTTGTTGCAAAAAAAATCGGCTATCCCGTCGTCATTCGCCCTTCGTATGTGCTGGGCGGCCGAGCCATGGCGATTGTCCATGACGAAGGAAGCCTGACCAATTTCTTCCGCGATGCCGTAAAAGTGACAGGCAACAACCCTGTGCTGTTGGATTCCTACCTCTCGGGCGCAACAGAGGTCGATGTGGACGCCATCTGCGACGACACCGATGTCTATATCGCCGGGATTATGGAACACATCGAGGAAGCGGGCGTGCATTCGGGCGACTCAGCCTGCTCGCTGCCGCCGTACTCGCTGTCGCGCGCATTGATTGACGAAATCAAACGCCAAACCATTGCCATGGCCCGCAAGCTAAATGTCGTTGGTTTGATGAACGTGCAGTACGCGATCAAAGACAACGACATCTATATTTTGGAAGTCAATCCACGCGCGAGTAGAACAGTGCCGTTCGTCGCCAAAGCCACCGGCGTGCAAGTTGCCAAAATTGCCGCGCGCGTCATGGCGGGCGAAAAGCTGGCCAGCTTCAAGCTGAGCACCGACTATGAGCAAGCCCCCTGCAAGGTCATGCACGTGGCCGTGAAAGAAGCTGTGTTCCCGTTCAACCGCTTTCCTGGCGTGGACATTGTGCTGGGCCCGGAAATGAAATCGACCGGCGAAGTGATGGGTTTGGATGTGGATTTCCCGCGCGCTTTTGCCAAAGCACAGCTTGCTGCAGGCACCGTTTTGCCGCAAAAGGGCACAGCCTTTATTTCGGTTCGTGAGCGCGACAAAGGCGGCGCTGTGGCCTTAGCCAAGAAGCTGCAAAGCATGGATTTTAAGGTGATCGCCACACGCGGCACCCAAAAACACTTGGCCGCCCATGGCATTGCGGTGGACCTGGTCAATAAAGTGGCCGAGGGCCGTCCCCATTGCGTGGACCTGATGATTTCGGGCCAAGTTCAGATGGTGGTCAACACCAGCGAAGGCGCGCAGTCGCTGAAAGACAGCTTTGACATCCGCCGCACGGCGCTGACCAAGAATATCTGCCATTTTACCACCATGGCCGCCGCCACCGCCGCCGCAGGGGCCATTGGCGCTTTGCGCGACGGGGCCCTTGATGTTGCCCCGCTCCAGTCATATTTTAACCTCTAACATGCTCCATATTACGTAAGCTCTATCCCCGCCTGATAAGGCGTGGGATATTATTTTCTTTTTTACACTTTTGTTTGGACGCGAAGGCGCAACCGGCCTCATGGAAAAAGTACCAATGACCTCAGAGGGTTTCCCCCCTCTGAAAGACGAGCTCCGTCAGTTGAAGTTCACCGACCGGCCTGCCGTGATTAAGCAGATCGCCGAAGCGCGCGAGCATGGCGATTTGTCTGAAAACGCCGAGTACCATGCGGCACGCGAGAAGCAGAGCTTCATCGAAGGGCGCATTCTCGAGCTGGAAGATATCATCAGCCGCGCCGATGTGATCGACGTCAGCAAGCTCTCGGGCAAGATTGTGCGCTTCGGCGCCACCGTGACCGTGGCCGACATCGAAAGCGATGAAGAAACCACCTATCAACTGGTCGGTCCCTACGAAGCCGACTTAAAGAAGCGTAAGATCTCGGTTCAATCGCCCTTTGGCCGCGCGCTCATTGGCAAGACGATTGGCGACAACGCCGAAGTGACTGCACCCGGCGGCGGCAAGGCGTATGAAGTGATTGCGGTCAAATTCAAATAGAACTGCGACGCGCTACCCGCTGCCGATTATGTTCGAACGGCTTCGCCATGACGCGGCGGCAAGGCGTATGAGGTTATTGCGGTAAAGTTTAAGTAAGGCCCATAATAAATTTGAACTAGGATGGCACTATCGAAGTTGGATGTTATGCCTCTCGAGTACGTAATCCAAGGAACCCGAATCGTTTCCCTCGAGACCTTCTTCGATGAAATTAGCTGCGTTTTAGTCCCAGATGTAAAGTGGGGCGAAACCTAGGCGCCTTTAGCGATATTCTTAGTGGTGGATTTGGCACGCCCGAAGGCGGCTTTGTGCTGAGGTGGAGTCATGCGGCAGAGTCTAAGAGTCACTTGAGCTATTCTGAAACAGTGCAGCAACTAAAGGTTCGCTTAGAGAAGGGCCACCATGAGAATCGCCAGTACGTCAGACAGCAACTGCATCTTGCAGAGATCAATCAAGGACCTACCGTATTTGACTGGTTAGTCGAAATTATTCGCGATCACAGGGCCGATGGAAGCCATAGCCAGGATGGCGTGACCTTGATTCTCGAATAAGGCCCTTTTCAGCTTACGTTAAATTCAATCACCACACACAACTCGTCATGCTCGTGCTTGACACGAGCATGCAGGGATTGCTTGCTCCGACCGTTGCCGCCACCCTGGGTCTTGGGTCTGTGCGTCAGTTCTTCTAAGCTTCCCTTAGCCGCTAAGAAAAACTAGGCGTCAAGCCCGAAAGCGATAAGAATTCACCACGGCAAGACTTTGCCATCCCACTGATGAAACTTGTCGATGTCAGAAACCGAGAGCGTGTCGATCAGATCAATCATGTTGCCGATCGCCGAGCGCGGGGCCAAAACCCTCAGCTCGATTTGCCGACGATAGCGCTCGGGCACTTGGGATATATCCGTCAGCGCCATGTAGTTGTGCACATCCACCGTGCCCGGCGCGATCACTAGCACCGCCACACCGCGCGCCTTCACCTGCTCGCCATAGGCCCGCATGATCATGTTCAACGCTGCCTTGCTAGCGCGGTACGCAGGCGCAGTCGCGCTTTTGACATTGGTGATGGAACCACCCACCGCGCTCATGGCGACGATTTTTTTCTGATCGCTGGCTGCCACATGCTCCAAAAAGGCTTCCGCCAAATGAAGCTGCGCGGTGACGTTGGTGGTCAGAATCTCATTGAGGCGCGCGGGGTCCAGCGGCCCGAACGCTTCCACGCCGACGCGGAAGCTGTTGATGGCCCCATTCAAATTCAACACATCAATGGGTGTGCCTTTGTGTTTGGCCGCCAGGGCATCGACTTGTTTGAAGTTCGTGATGTCTAATTTTTCGATGGTCAGCTTCGGGTATTTCTTCGCCAACGCCTGAAGCTCATCGGCTTTCGCAGGGTTGCGCGCAGTCGCAATCACCCGCCAGCCCCGCGCCGCAAAATCTTCGGCAAACGCGAGCCCGTGCCCTTGGCTGGCGCCAGTTACCAAAACCGTACCCGGTTTGCCAGCCGCGTGGGCTGGAACTTGACCCGCGAACAGCAGCACTGCCGCGCATACAAAAGAAAAGGCTGATAATAAATGACGCATCATCACTCTCCCGCATCAATACACACAGGCCTTCACTCTCAGACACACGGGAATGACGCCAGTGGTGGTAAAAATTAAATTGTGCCATCTCAACCTCTCCCTTTGGAGAGGTTGCGACAACGTCGCGGGTGAGGGTGCGTTGGGTCTTCTTTTCATGTCACCGCACAGGATTAACGTCTACAAACAACTCGCCCTCACCCAACCCTCTCCCATCGGGAGATGGCTTTTCCTACTTCTTCTCTTCAATTTGTATGGGCACGCCGGGCAAAGATTTAGCGCTGCGGATGGCCAGCGCTGATTTCACGTGCGAGACTTTGGGGGCGGCGGTCAGCCGCTCGGTGACGAACTTTTGGTAGGCGTCCCAATCTTTGGCGACGATGCGCAGCAAAAAATCGGTTTCGCCGGCCAGCATGTGGCACTCGCGCACCTCGGGCCATTCTTTCACCAGAGTCTCGAAGGCTACCAAATCAACTTCCGCCTGGCTGTTGAGACCCACGTGAGCGAACACCGAAACGGTGTAACCCAACTGCGCGTGATCAAGCTTGGCGTGGTAGCCTTTGATGTAGCCCGCTTCTTCCAAGGCCCGCACACGGCGCAGGCAAGGCGGGGCAGAAATGCCAGCCCGTTGCGCCAAATCCACGTTGGTCATGCGCCCATCGTCCTGGAGATCGCTGAGAATCTGTCGGTCGATGCGGTCGAGCCGCACGCGCTGGCCGCCCTCTTTGTCAGTCATTCCTGGTCCTTATTTTGCCTTAAACTGAGCGGCGCAATCAAATTGCGCAATATTATTTCAACCGTAGCCCAGTAAACAGGGCGAACACAATGATTGCTTCGCCCTGTGGGTAACTTTCAACGCCGTATCAAACTGACGTGTAGAACTAGAATGTCTCGGTTGGTTGTCTTGCGCTGGCTGCATGGCGTCCGTATGTTCCGGCCTCATCTCAACCACCTGTTGTTTTTGTCATGGCTGAACATCGTACCAAAGTTTTGATCTTGGGTTCCGGACCTGCGGGCCTGTCGGCGGCCATCTATGCGGCGCGCGCTAGCCTCGAGCCGATTCTGATCTCGGGCATGCAGCCCGGCGGGCAGATGACCATCACTACCGACGTCGAGAACTACCCCGGTTTTGCCAATGTCATCCAAGGCCCGTGGCTGATGGAACAGATGCAAAAGCAAGCCGAGCATGTGGGCACCAAGTTTATCAGCGATACGATTGTGAAAGTGGATCTGAGCAAGCGCCCCTTCGTGTGCGTGGGCGATGGCGGCGACACGTATATCGGCGAGACGTTGATCGTCACCACCGGCGCGTCAGCGCGCTGGTTGGGCTTGGAGTCCGAGAAAAAGTATCAAGGCTTTGGCGTGTCGGCCTGCGCGACGTGCGATGGTTTCTTCTTCCGTGGCAAAGAGGTGGCCGTCGTTGGCGGCGGCAATACAGCAGTGGAAGAGGCGCTGTACCTGACCAACCACGCGACGAAAGTGACGTTAGTGCATCGGCGCGATTCGTTCAAAGCCGAGAAAATTGCGCAAAAGCGTTTGTTTGCGAACCCCAAAATCAATGTGGTGTGGGATTCAGCGGTTGATGAAGTGCTCGGCGGCGGCACGCCGCCGGGCGTGACGGGTGTGCGTTTGAAGAATGTCAAAACCGGCGCGCTGCAAGACATCAAAGTTGATGGACTGTTCATTGCCATCGGCCATACGCCCAACACTGAATTATTTAAGGGCGCGCTGACCATGGACGACAACGGTTACTTGCTCACCAAGCCGGACTCCACCGCCACCAACATCCCCGGCGTGTTCGCCGCTGGCGATGTGCAAGACCATGTGTTCCGCCAAGCTGTAACAGCCGCAGGCACGGGCTGCATGGCCGCACTTGAGGCTGATCGTTTCATCGCCGAGCACGGGGTGCATTAGGATTTTGTATGACCATCCGTGCAGGCAAACTCGATTGGGATAAGCTGCGGGTGTTCCATGCCGTGGCGCAAGCCGGCAGCTTTACGCATGCCGCTGATCTGTTGAACCTCAGTCAATCGGCGGTCAGTCGTCAAATCAGCGCGTTGGAAGACTCACTCGGTGTCAGCTTGTTCCACCGCCATGCGCGCGGGCTGATCCTGACCGAGCAAGGCGACCTGTTGGTCAAAACCGTTCAAGACGTGTTCGCGAAGCTCAACAGCGTCGAGGATATGCTGACGGAAACCAAAGACAACCCGCAAGGCCGTCTGCGTGTGACCACCACTGTGGCTTTCGGATCGGTGTGGCTGACCAGCCGCTTGAAAGACTTCATTCACGCCTACCCGAAAATCGAAGTGTCGTTGCGCCTCGATGAACGCGACCTCGACCTGGCGATGCGCCAAGCTGATGTGGCCATCCGTTTTCACGAGCCTAAAGAGCCCGACCTGATTCAGCGGCACTTAGGCTCACTGAAAGTGATGCTGTTTGCCGCGCCCGAGTATTTAGCTGCGCGCGGCACGCCCAAAACCTTCGAGGACTTAGCCCAGCATGACGTGGTGATTTATGGCGACGGGGTTCAGCCCTTCGTCTCGGTCAACTGGATTGTCGATGAACTCGAGCGTCGCAACATGACCTCGAACGCGGTTCTGCGCGTCAACAACATCTATGGCATCTACCGCGCCGTCAAAAGCGGTATTGGTATCGCGATGCTGCCCGAGTACTTCGCAGCCCCCGACAGCCCCCTGGTGCGTGTGCTGCCCGATGTGTGGGGCCCGCCGGTGGAAGGGTACTTCGTTTACCCCGAAGAACTACGCAATTCAGCCCGTGTGGCGGCGTTCCGCGATTATCTGATTAAGGAAATCGCCAAAGCCCGTGCCGAGGCAACCGCCTAAAACTTGAGCGATTCAGACGAGTTAGAGTTATGCAAAAGCTGCATGCCACACTTGTCGCATTTTCAATAGTGCCGCGCCCGACAGAGGCATAAACAGGAACCAACGCTGCACCGCAGCCGCTGGTTTCCCCTCCCCTCCCCCCGGGATTCGAGCTGTCAGTCTGCGGTGCAGCTTCTAATTTAGAAGCCTCCCCTTATGACTTCGCCCCGAGCCTCACGGCCTGGGGCTTTTTCTTTTGGCGCTTATGTCAGCGAAGCGCAGAACTGTTGAATACGCTCGCAGGCTTTTTTCAATACTTCGGTTGAGGTCGCATATGAAATGCGCAAGTACGGCGACAAGCCGAACGCTTTGCCCTGCACGGCAGCGACCAATGCTTCCTCCAACAACGCTTCAACAAAATCGGTGTCGGTGGCGATCTTGCGGCCCTTCGGCGTGGTCTTGCCGATGCAGCCCGCGCAACTGGGGTACACATAAAATGCGCCTTCGGGCGTTTGGCAGGTAATGCCTTTGGCCTCGTTCAGCATTTTCACCACCATGTCACGGCGCGATTTGTACATGTCATTGCGCGGCTTCAAAAAGTCGAGCGGCTCGTTGAGCGCCGTTACAGTCGCAGCTTGCGTGATCGAGCTGGGATGCGATGCGCTTTGGCTTTGCACCATGTTCATGGCTTTAATCAACTCAATCGGCCCGCACGCGTAGCCTAAGCGCCAGCCGGTCATGGCATAGGCTTTGCTTACGCCGTTAATCGTCAGCGTGCGATCCATCAGCTTGGGTTCGATCTGACCCATGGTGGTGAACTTGAAGCCGTCGTACGTCAGGTGCTCGTACATGTCGTCGGTCATGATCCAGACATGGGGGTGCTTCAGCAGCACGTCGGCCAAGGCGCGCAGTTCTTTTTCCGTATAAGCCGCGCCCGTGGGGTTGTTGGGCGAGTTCATGATCAGCCACTTGGTCTTGGGCGTAATGGCCGCTTCCAAAGCTTCGGGTGAGATTTTGAAGTGCGCGTTCTCGCCGCACGGCACAAACACCGGCTTGCCGCCGAACATCAGGACGATGTCCGAATAGCTGACCCAGTAGGGCGTCGGGATGACGACTTCGTCGCCGTCCTGAACGGTGGCCAGTACGGCGTTGAATATCACC
>Ga0049084_10000291_pt1 | contig 19130 bp, 21 predicted proteins | sample GreLakmeON33MSRF_FD_66720 | JGI IMG/M metagenome (GOLD analysis project Ga0049084, IMG submission 66720) | Freshwater lentic microbial communities from great Laurentian Lakes, MI, USA - Great Lakes metaG ON33MSRF | ecosystem: Environmental > Aquatic > Freshwater > Lake | place: Great Lakes... | reverse complement strand
GTCGAACACAGCCAGCTCAAAGGCTTGAATGAGGTGAAGACCGGTAACAACCTGCGCGACCACATGACCGACCTAGAGTTGATTTTCACCATGCTGGGCGAAGCAAGCACCACCGAGATTGCCCGCCGCAGCGACGCCTTGGGTTTTGATGAAAACCGCACATCCGCCAAAGACGGCGGGAAGATTGCCGGCAACGCCCGCAAAGCGCTAGAGGCCAAAACGGGTAAGAAGGTGGTGAGCAAAGCCAACTACCTGAACACAACACCCTCGCCTGGTTTGCTGGATGCGCCCCAACCGGCAGCGCCGAGCCAGTCCAAAGTTAGGGTGAAGTCGAAGGTGGCCAAGGGCACATAGCTTAATGCGGCTACTTTTCAGAAATGGCCACCTCCTATCACGGGCCAGCTCAAACTCGGGCGCTTGTGCGTCATAGGCTTGTCGAACGGCGGGGTTGGTCAGCAGTTCGGCTTTCACGTCTTTCAGGCTTTTCATGGCGGTTCAAATGCCAACGGCAAGTTCTCCGGTTTATTGGGCGCTATCAGTAATAAGCACCTGCGCAGAGATACCCAAGCCTTTGTTCAAATTTCGGATCATGCGCAGCGTCAGGGGCCGTTTGTAGTTGAGCACTTCATAGACACGGTTGGCCTGCCCGATCATTGGCTCCAGGTCTTTGATCGATAGCCCTGCTTGTTCCATGCGGAACTTGATGGCTTCTACCGGGTCAGGCAAGTCAATCGGATAGTGCTTGCGTTCATAGGCCTCAATCAAGGTAGAGAGCACATCAAGGTGTTCGCCTGCTGGTGTGTCAGGCGAGGGGTCTTGATCGACCAGCTCTGACACGATGCGCAGTGCTGCGCGGTAATCTTTCTTTGTACGGATAGGGGTGATTTCCATGGTTCTCTCCTTGACGCTCATGACTGATCCACTGTCTGTGGCCGCATCGACCTTGTCGTATTCGGCGTGCGTGCCTACAAACTTGATGTAGGCGATTTGCATCCGATAGGCATAGGCCCCCTGCGCGCTTGCTCCCTCAGCACGAACAGGTACAGGCTCTCCACCTTTTCACGCCCCCAAGGTGTTTTGCGCAGGAATTTCAAACTCGAACCGACGCTCGGGTCGTGCGAAAAACAGCGGATAGGAATCTTGCGGGCCAACTCTTCCCAACCGTAGTGCGCTTCGAGGGCGCGCACGATCGCCTCAAGCGTTACACCATGAAGGGGGTTGCGCGGTTGGTCGGTGCGAGCAGTCGGGGCGGTCATACCTATATTGTCCCTCGCCATATACGGCAACATGGCTTGGGGCATTTTGACTTTGGCAGAAGGTCATATTCGGTGATAAAGTAGGTACGTTTTCATAGATACATTTTAAGGAGGCCGCCATGCTCGCTACCGCCAAAGTTTTTACCAACGGCAACAGCCAGGCGATTCGTTTGCCCAAGGCCTTTCGCGTGGATGTGGATGAAATGTGGATTGCCCGCAATGAGGTGACGGGCGAGATCACGCTCAAACCTAAGGACACGCAAACCTTACGCCAGCGTCGGCTCGATGCGCTGATGGCCGCCATTGCCGAAAACCCTTTGCCCGACGATTTTTTGTCTGATGCCAGCCGGTACAACAAGCCACCTAAAAATCCGTTTGCTGACTGGGAAGCTGCACCAGCCGCCAAAGCCTCTGCAAAAGTAACGACTAAGCGCGCCGCCAAAACCAAGGGCCGCAAGTGATCAAGTACCTGGTCGATACCAACATCCTGGGCTACTTTGCGCGCAACAGTTCTGCCGCGCTGCAAAAGCGCATGTGGGCGGCGCTCAAAAAGCAAGAGGTCGCCATCTCCGCCATCACCCGCGCCGAAACGCGGTTTGGGTTGGCACTGCTGCAAGCCGATGACAAACGCCTCCGAACCATTGATTTGCTGCTCAACGAGTTGCCCGTTTTGCCATGGACCCTAGAGGCCGCAGACCGGTATGGAGACATTGCCGCCCACCTGCAGCAAATCGGGCTGCCCATTGGCGACATGGACACCCAAATCGCCGCGCATGCATTGGTGCTGGGCTTGCCCTTGGTGACCCACAACATGCGGCACTTCGGGCGGGTGCCGGGCTTGAAGCTTGAGGATTGGATGACCTGAAAAGCCTTTCCAGCTTGACAAAAGCCCTTGATTCCGTACAGTCTGTACGGAATAAAAGGAGGATGTCATGAGCAACAAGAAAACATATGGATTAGAGCAAGCGCGTGCGCAGTTACCGCTGATCGCGGCAGAGGCGCAAGCGGGTTACAGCAGCGAAATCACCCGCCACGGCAAACCCGTGGCCATGACTGAGCGTGTGCCTGCCTACAACTCAGCGTGGGGCGGTTTGAGCGATGGTGACACGGTGCTGGTGGACGCCGCGCCTTGGATTTACGTGTTGGAAGACCACGCGCAATTCGCGCCGCTGTTTCTAGGTTTGTTCGAGGCCGCAGAGCTTGGCCGTTTACAACTGGCCTTGACCACGGTCACTTTGGCTGAGGTGTTGGACGGTCCGTTCAAGGCAAAGCAAATTGCTTTGGCCAAACGCTATGAAAAAGCCTTGAACCGCTACCAAGTGGTGCCGTTGTCGGCGTCCATAGCCAGCATGGCGGCACAGTTGCGGGCGCAATACCGTTTGAAATTTCCGGATGCAGTGCAACTGGCCTCGGCCCTGGACATAGGCGCAGCAGCCCTGGTGACCCACGACAGAGATTTTTCTCGGGTCCAGGGCTTACCTGTTTTAACGGGCAAGGCTGCTTAAAAAACCCAGCTATCAGTTCTTTTGCACGGTGACCAAGAACTCGACGATGGCTCTGATTTCTTCGTCCGGGATTATGCCTCCCCATATTGGCATGCCATAGTCTGAGCGACCCTTGGTGATGGTGGTGTAGGTCACTTCCTTCCACTCATCTTTATAACGAAGCTTGAGCTTGCGAAGATCGCGCTCTGAGATGGGGCTGGCGCCGTTGCTACCGTGGCAGTGAGAGCATTTGTTATTGAAGTTGGATTTAGCTTCGGCAATCGTGTCACCGCTTTCAGCCACCAGCCATTCCCGTTGCGTTGATTTGTCGCTGACTTTCATGAAGCCGGTTTTTGCCGGTGTCACAGTCGACTGAGCGTAATGGGTGTTGGTTTTACGGCTGTTGACAATGAGAGGCACTTGCAAAGGAAAACCGTATTTCACAGTCAATTGTTGAATTTCAGGTTTGAGTTCTTCCAGCGCTTTGTTGATGCGGTCTTTCAGCTCCGGGTTGTCCTTGGACACTGCCACTGCTACTTGGCCGCCCAAGCCTTCGCCGTTGATGGGAATGACTTGCCAGCGGTTGTCGAACAGCTTTTTATTGTCAAAGCCCGCACTTGGTCCCCATAGCAATGCAGCATCAATTTCCTTTTTGTTCAAGGCTTCAAACGCTTCTTCTTGTGAACGGAAAATGCTGGTTGTGTAGCTACCTTTTGAAGCCAGCAGAATTTGCGGCGGAGAAGCATGCAGCACGCCGATCTTTTTGGGTTTCAAGTCCGACAGTGTGGTGACTGTCAAACCTTTCGGTGCGACGATGGCGTAACTGACATTCAGAAAAGCATTGGTTTTCGCCAAGCCCTTGACTTTGTATTCAGCATCTGCAGGCAGGGCGAAATAGGCATCGCAACCTTCCATGGTGTTGCGCAGCGCTTTACGCTGGTTGAACGACAGCCACCAAACATATTCAACTTTTGCGCCCATGCGCTGGCCGACCATATCGGCGAGTTCTATGTACAAACCTTTGTCGGCGCCTTCTGATTTACTGAAAGGCAGGTTGTCCGGGTCAGAGCACACCCTGAGGGCTTCTGCAGCCATGGATGAGGTGACGGTCGCGGCTATCAGTGCAGTTTTGACGAATCGGAACATGAATTTATTCATTTAAAAACTCCTGAAGTTGAAAGGAATAAGCTGGAATTCAGCGGGTCAAAATGTGAAACAGCAATCCGCGTGATGAGCAAACTTTCAAAAAACTCGGCTGTATGAAACTTGAATGCTGTTGAGCATTCATTGATGCTTGAGCAGAATGTTTTGAAACTTAGCTTTGGCATTGTCTTCTTGTGCAGATAAAAAAACACCGCCCGAGGGCGGTGTTTTTAACTTACGTCAGATCAGTTCAAAGCGAACACAAACAATGTGCCGCCTTCAGGGCTGGCTGCAACCATTCTCTCGCCCAGTGGTCCGAAGAACGCAGGGATAGATAGTATGCGGCCTGACACGACTGCAACGTATTGCTTGCCGTCGAGTGTGTAGGTCATAGGAGCAGCAGTGATGCCAGAACCTGTGTTGAACTTCCACAGTTCTTTGCCGGTTTTGGCGTCCATGGCGCGGAACACGCCTTTGATGTCACCTGCGAAAACCAGACCGGTAGAAGTGGTCATGGTGCCGCCGTTGAAAGGCAGTTCTTCTTTGTTGAACCACACTTGTTTTTGCTTGACGGGATCCCATGCTTTCAAACCGCCACCGTGGCCGCCGGCACCGACTTTGCTCAAGTCAAAGTTCACGCCTAGGTAGAACTGGCCGCGTTTGTAGTCTTCTTGAAGGCCTTCGAGGTCCATACACAGGTTCATGGTCGGGATGTAGACCAGGCCTGTTTTGGGGTTGTAAGACATAGGCATCCAGTTTTTGCCGCCAATCAGGTTGGGGCAAATGTCTTTGGCCCATTTTTTCAGGCGAGGACGCTTTTCGTTGTTAGCGGTTTCGATAGGAGCGCCGGTTTTCATGTCGATGCCGGTGGCCCAGTTGACGCCGTCAACGAACTGTTTGGCAGACAGAAGTTTGCCGTTAGCGCGGTCAATCACGTAGAAGAAGCCGTTACGGTTAGCCTGCATCAGGACCGGAACTGTCTTGCCGTCGATAGGCAGGTCAGCCAGCACCAATTCATTCACGCCGTCATAGTCCCATGCATCATGCGGTGTGAACTGGTAGTGCCACACGATGTTGCCTGTGTCAGGGTTCATAGCCACCACAGAAGCCGTGTACAGATTGGTGAACTTGCCGACATCGGAAGTGTCATTGCCGCGAACAATGGCAGACCAAGGCGCAGGATTGCTGGTGCCGTAGTAAATCAGGTTCAGCTTGGGATCGTAAGAACCGATGAACCATGCAGCGCCGCCGCCGGTTTTGCCTGAGTCACCTTTCCAAGTGTCAGCATTTTTTTCGTTGCCGAGCGGAACGGTGTGGGTACGCCAGATTTCCTTGCCTGTGGCTTGGTCCAAAGCGACGAGGGCGCCGCGAACACCGTATTCACCGCCGGCAAAGCCGGTGATGACCATGTTCTTGACAAGGGTGGGGGGTGAAGTGATGGCGGAACCTTGGGTGTAATCCACCACTTTAGAGGTCCAGATTTCCTTGCCGGTTGTGGCGTCGAGTGCAGTGATTTGTGCGTCCAGGCGGCCAAAGAAAATCTTGCCGTCGTTGTAAGAAACGCCGCGGTTGACAACGTCGCAACAAGCATACTGATCAACGCCTTTTGGCATTTCAGGTGAGTATTTCCAACGGACTTCACCGGTTTTTGCGTTCACAGCAAAAACGCTTTTCGGGCCGAAAGAAGAAGTCACGTACAGGGTATCACCCACCAGAATAGGTGTGGATTCCTGTGAACGGTTGGTGCCGAGTTGCAGCGCCCATTTGACGTTCAATTTGTTGACGTTGGCCGGGGTGATTTGAGCGGCTTGGCTGTAACGCTGATTGCCAGCGTCGCCGCCGTAAATTGGCCAGCTTTGGGCGCTGGCCAAGGAGGCAGCACCCAAAGTAACAGCCAATGCGACTGACTTGATTAACAGTTTCATAAAAAATCCTTCACGGTTTTAACTAGGAGAACACAACTAACGAACGAAATTTTCCTAGACTTGTATAAGACCCTGCCTAGTGCAAACCCTAGTTGGGTTATTCAAGCGGTTGAATTTCTCAAAACGATACAGACTCAAATGTCAGTTTGATGTAGGAATGATTGAAAAACATTTAATGCGCGAAGCAATGGTGTTTTTCGCTCGTAAGACTAGCGACAGCTTGAAGGTCGATCACTCGTAGTGAAGCAGCTTCATGCGCATGCTGCCACCTTGAAAAAATTTGGCAGTGGTCGGCTCATCCCGTTCCACTTGCACCAGACCGACGTCCGGACAGTACCACTCGCGGGTCGTCAAGTCCGTGGGCTTGTAGGCGTTGGCCTGATCGTTCCACAGCATCATGGCCATTTTGCCGTCGACCCGCATGCAGTGTTCAAACTGCCCGGCCGGTGTGCTGATCTTGACGTCCATGTCGGCCACGGTAAAAACCATAGGCATATTTTTGAATTTATCCAGGTACCTGAATTCAGAGGGTTGTTCGTTGCGGCGGCGTAAAAAATAGGGCACGGTGGTGCTGGTCCAGCTACTGCCAAGCGTCGGCGCTTGTGGCAAGACGGTGCGGGGCTCGGGGTCCATGTCTGCCTGGCCTTTGGTCGGTATTTTCATGGCCACGCGGCTAATGACTTTATCGTCAGTGGTTAGCCAGTATTCATGGCCGTTGCTGCTGCGGCGTATCCAGGCGGTGCTGCCGTCGGCCAATGCCGCGCTGCCCAAGTTGCGCATTTCCAGTGTGTAGCGCAATGTTTTACCGCCAGGTTCGTCATACACGGTTTCAACCTGGTAAGTCCAGCTTTTGCCGGCGGCCAGCGGGAACAAGGCATTTTCTTTGACCGGTTGATCGCAGGCGCTGAGGACAAGCGCAGCACTCAGGGCAAGCAGGGAAATGCGCATCTTCATTTTTCCGGCACCTGAGGCGTGGGCAAGTCCATGATCTTGACTTCTTGTTCATCACTGCCGGGGTTGAGCCAACTGGAGCCCTTGCCGTTGCCTTGCTTGACTTCAGCAGTGCCCATTTGCGGCACGCCTTCGCGGCCCTTGCGCATGCCATCCGAAATTTGTTCGTGCAAGCTACGTGTATAGGGCAGTCTGTAAGCACGCGGTTGTAAAAAGTTTTCGCCTTCTTCAATCGGTGTGACCCAGACATACAAGGCACCGGGGAATTTACCGCGCGGCTCGTCAACCAAGGCGGCGAGCATGACGAAACGATCTGGCAGCGCGTCGGTGCTAGGAATACCCAGCAGCGAATGCACAGCGCCGAAACCGAAGAAATAAAAACAGCTGACAGCCAGAGCCAGCAAACCCTTGAGCCAGTTCGGCCAGTTGGAATACACCAGCGCCAACGCCAACAACACAGCGATGAGCGCAAAAACAATGATGAAGGTCAGCGTCATATCAGAAAGACTTGATTAAGTTTTTGGGGATGGTGTTGACATTGTCTACTCCACCTTCGGGGGTAACTGTGAATCTGGCCATGGTGACTTCCTTGCCGCGTGCTTCCAGGGTGGACTGGCCGTAAAACACCACCTCGGCCTTGGGATTGACCTTGATAACGGACAGCGTTGCCAGCACCGGTTGGCCTGCTTTAGGGTCACTGGCGTCTATGTCTTTGGTTTCGTAATAGTGCGCGTTGATGACGTATTCACCTGGCACGATGCTGCGTATGGTCACCACTTCCTGGCGCAAGGGGTTGACCACTTTATTGCCATTGACCATGATGGTGTTGTTGGAGTTGCCGCGGTCGTCGCGATCCAGGTGCATCAAATCGGCTTCGCGGTTGCGAAACCACACACTTTCACCGGAGGGGCCTTGCAACCACAGGTCTAAGTCATTCGGGTCCATGTCCGGCCAGGACAAGGTGATGATGAATTCGGCTTTGGCAGGAATGTCCCCGCTTTTGGTGGCCTTGGGGTTCATGGCCAGCAGCGCAATGATGAAACAAAAGACGAAGGCGATCAGCATGTTGAACAACATGTCGTAAAAAGGATCGACCTCAGGCTCGCGGGAAAAACGGTTTTTGCGCATGGCGTGTCAATCGCGTCAGCGACCGATGATCAATCCGTGGCGTTGTGCCTGACCCAGCAATTGGTCGGCGAAGCGGTCCATGCGTGTGAGTTGCAAGCCCAGCAAAATATTTCCGATCAAACCGACCATGGTGGTCAGCAAGGCCACGCCCAGGCCTGAGGTGAGGTTGCGCAACAAATCCTGCGCCTGGCTGGGGTCGAAGTTTTGTATTTGACCGATTTGCATGGCCAGCACAGAAAACCCGATGACCTTGCCCAGCAATCCCAGTTTGAGTTGTACCCCGTTGACCCACCAGGCTGTCGAATGCGGACCATGGGTTTTCTCCATCAGCAAATCCAACGGAGCGCCGCTGTCCTGAGGATTGGCGGCCAGTGCGGCCCAGTATTCACCAGCCCAGCATTCGGTTTTGAGCAGACCTTCAAGTCCGCGAGCGGCTGCCTTGTCAAGCAGTTGGCGTTGACGCGCGAGTTCGCGCGATCGCACACCGCACCAGAGGGTGGACACCGCAAACACCACGATGATGACCAGCGTGATGCCGGTAGGGTCAGAGCTGATTAGCAGCTGCCATACGCCTTTGATGCCCAGCAACCAAGTGGAAAAAATAAACAAACCCAGCAACACCAGCCATTCAAACCACAAAGGTTCTACGTCCCACTTGGGATTGGCTGTCTTAAGCCGCTTTAAAAAAGACTTCAAAACTAACCACCTGTCAAAAAATGCCAATTGTCTGCGGCTTAATCTGGCAACCAAAGCCGCAGCGGCCAAAGAGTGGGCAGGATAATAACTTAGCCGTCTGTACTGCCGACTTTCGGGGGAATGACGGTATTGAGCCTTCCGCTTGAGTCGTGGCACACTTAGCACTCTCTTTTTGAACGGACGCTGACATGGCTAACGACAACTTGATTTCTGATGCAGACGCCGGCGCGCACGAAGCTGACACACAGCGTTATGACCGGATTCTGGTGCTGTTGCACTGGTTGCTGGCTCTGGCATTGATCGGTCAATTGGTGCTGGGTCTGTGGATGGTAGACCTGCCCAAAGAACCGCCGGGTTACCGGGGCGGCTGGTTCAATATTCACAAATCCATAGGCCTAGTGATCGCAGTGTTTATTGTTTGGCGAATGGGCTGGCGCATCAGCCACCCGGCACCTGCGGCAGTCACCGCGCCCGGCACCTGGCAACACATCGTCTCAAAGTTGAACCACGGTTTGATGTACGTGTGTATGGTGGCCATGCCCTTGTCCGGTTTCATTGGTTCTAATTTTTCTCAATACCCCATTAAGTTCTTTGGCAACACGTTGCCGCGTTTGTTTGAACCGCAGCCGGACATGAAAGCTTTGTTGAGCGAAGTGCACGAACTTTTTGCTCTCCTATTCATGGCTTTGATCGCCTTGCATCTGGCAGCCGTGGTCTGGCACGTGCTGGTCAAGCGTGACGGTTTGCTGCAACGCATGAGCTGGGGCCGAGCTGCTGACAATTGAAGGTTCTTTTTCTTCATCAAAATTTCCCGGGTCAGTTCAAACACCTGGCACCGGCTCTGGCTGCTGCCGGCCACGAAGTGCATGCGCTGCTGCTGGCCAACAAACCCGGCATGTTGTGGCAAGGCGTGCAGGTGCATACTTATTTCCCCAAACGCAGCAGCACACCCGGGATTCACCCGTGGATCATCGACGTGGAAGCCAAGGTCATTCGCGGCGAAGCGGTGTTGCATTGGGCTATGCAATTCAAGCAACAGGGGTTTTATCCGGATGTGGTGATTGCGCATCCGTCCTGGGGCGAAAGCCTGTTCATTAAACAGGTTTGGCCCGACACCCGCCTGGGTTTGTTTTACGAAATGTTCTACCAGTCCGAGGGTCAGGATGTGCATTTCGATCCAGAATTCTCCAAACCCGAAATCAGTGCCGACAGCCGTTTGCTGTTGAAAAATGCGGTTGCCGTTTTGCAGCATCAAAGCGTGGAAGCAGCCGTCTCGCCCACCCACTGGCAGGCGCAAACCTATGACCCGTCCATGCGCGAAAAAATCACGGTGGTGCACGACGGTATTGATACCGTCGCCATTCGGCCTGACCCGGCTACCAGGTTGAGCTTAGAGGATGGACGCTGTTGGTCGCGGGACGACGAAGTGCTGACTTTTGTCAGCCGCAACCTCGAGCCCTACCGTGGATACCACATCTTTATGCGTGCCCTGCCCGGGGTGCTGCGGTTGCGCCCGCAGGCGCAGGTGTTGATCGTCGGCGGCGACAGCGTGAGTTATGGCGCCAAAGCGCCTGAAGGAAAAACCTGGAAGCAAATCTTCATCGACGAAGTGCGCGCACAAATCCCGGACAGCGATTGGCAGCGCGTGCATTTTCTGGGCAGGCTGAGTTACCCGCAGTTCCTCACCATGCTGCAAATCAGCCGGGTTCATGTCTACCTGACCTACCCGTTTGTGTTGAGCTGGAGTTTGATAGAGGCCATGAGCAGCGGTTGCGCCATTTTGGCCAGCGACACCGGACCTGTGCACGAAGCGATTCAACACGGTGTTACCGGCCGCTTGCTGCCGTTTTTTGATGTGACGGCCTGGGTGCAAGGCATCAACCGCTTGATGAATGAACCCGCTGAACGCCAGCGCTTGGGTGAGGCGGCGCGGGCGCGTGCCATCGAACGCTATGACTTGCAAACTGTGTGTTTGCCGCGCCAACTGGCTTGGGTGCAGGCTTTGGCTAAACCACTTTGAAATGGTGGCTGCCGTCCTTGCGCAGCTGTTCTACCAGTCCGTATTCCCAGTCAAGGTAGGCTTGCATGGCTTGCGCCGGGTTGTCTGTGCCTTCATAAGGGCGACGGTAACGGTCAATCCGCGGACTCGCCAGGTAGGACTCGCCTTGCTGGGTGCTAAAGCCTTGCGCTGTCCAGGCTGCATTGCCGCCGCTCAGCCACAGCACCTGCACACCTGAGCGCAGCAGTGGTTGCAATTCGGCGACCGCGTAACGCGAAGCCCGCCCGTCGGCACATGTCAGCACGTACCGGTTGGCTTTGTGCACCCGGCTGAAGTCCTGGGCCAGTTGTGATCTGAGCAACCACCAGGCGCCCGGTATGTGCCGTTTGACATAGGTGGCGCTGTCGCCCACATCGATGACCATGCTCAGGTTGCTGCGGTTGGCCAGCCATTCTTTGAGGGTGGCCGGATCGACCTCGGCCACCGGTGAAAGCGTGTCCGGCAAGGCGTCAGCCACCACAGCGGTGTCGCGCAAATCCTCAGGCTGAAGGTCTTTCAGTACATACGTGTCCCAGCCCATTTGCGCCAGCCATGAGGCGGTCATGGAAGCGCGCACGCCGTCGTCGTCGTACAGCACGATGCGCGCACCGCGCACACCGACATGGTGGTCGGTTTCCTGCACCAGTTGCCCGCCCGGTGCGCTGCGCGCGCCAGGCAGATGACCGAGCGCGAACTCTTCGGGCGTGCGAACGTCAAACACATAGGTGTTGCGTGTAGCGTCGGCTAGCAAGGCTTGCAAGTCCTGTTCGTCTATGCGTTGCACACCGGCGCGAAACAGCAACGCCAATGCAGAGGCAGCGGCTTTTTTGCGGTCAGCGTCGTTGACCTCGCCGAAAACTTGACTTGCTTTGTGCTCCAGCGCCAGCCCAGCCAGCGTCCAGCCTATGGTGCCGTTGCGCAAGGCGCACACAGGGTTAGGGATGCCTGCGTTCACCAACGATTGGGTACCGATGATGCTGCGCGTGCGGCCCGCGCAGTTCACCACGATGCGTGTGGTTGCGCTTGGCGCCAGGCTGCGCGCACGCAGCACCAGTTCCGCGCCGGGCACGCTGATGGCGCCCGGGATGCTCATGGTCTGGTATTCGTCAAAACGTCTGGCGTCCAGCACCACCATGTCGGCGTCGCTGTCGATCATGGCCTTGACCTCGGTGGCCGACATAGATGGGGTCTTACGTTTGGATTCGACCAGTTCGCCGAAGGCTTTGCCGGGCACATTGACGTCGCGGAACAACTCACCGCCGGCGGCTGCCCAGCCGCTCAAACCGTTTTGAAGAATACTTATCTGCGTGTAGCCCATGCGCGCCAACACCTGTGCTGCACGCAGCGTCAAACCCTCGCCGTTGTCTAGCAACACCACCGGTGTGTCCAGGCGCGGTATGCGCAAGCGGGCTTCGCATTCGATGCGGCCATAAGACAGGTTGACGGCAAACAGCGGATGGCTTTGCGCATAAATGTCCTCTTCGCGCACATCGACCAGAGCGATTTCCTGTTTGTCCAGCAAGGTCTGGCGCACGTCTTGAAAGGTGGCGACAGCATAAGCAGCCGTGGTTGTGTCGAAAGCGTCGTCCGGCAGTTGATTAAGTGGTCTGTCAGACACAGTGGCATCAGCTGTTGCTGAGGAATCCGCAAACAAGACTAAAGGCGTGGCGGATGTGTGCGGTGCACGGGATGCCGTTGTCACAGGCGCCTGCGGCGTTTGCGAAGCCATGGCCACTGGTGCTAGTGCAGATGGGGCAACTGCCGTCACAGGCAGCACATTAGAGTAACCGGACACGAAGTTGCTGCGCGTGCCGTCTTCTCGGTAACTGTGGCGTTCTATCTTGCCGATGTTGCCGCCATACACATGGATACTGATGGACACCTGGCCGGGCAATGCGTTCCATACTTTATGCACATCGCCTATGCGCGGCGAGACGGCTTCGATGTCGCCGGGCAGCATGTCAATTTGAAAACCGGCCGGCACCCAGCGACCGTCCGACATGCGGCTGTAAGGCTGACAGGATTCGCTGCCGCGCAGCATGCCTATCAAACCCCAAACGGTGTGATCATGGATGGGCGTGGACTGGCCCGGTCCCCAGACAAAGCTGACCACCGAGAACCGGTCTTGCGGATCGGCATAAATCAGGTACTGCTGGTAATGGGCGGGATGGGCTTGCGCCAGTTCAGGGTGCAGCCAATCGTCCTGTTGCAACAGGTTTTGCAACATGCGACGGCCTTGAGCCAGCAGTTCGGCTTCTTGGGGGGCGGTATCAACCAGCCTGGTCATATCGGCCAGAAACTGGTGCAGTCTGTGACTGCTGGCGTTGTTTGCTTCGTACATCAGAGAGCATTATTGGATAAGCATAGATTGTTTCACAGTCGCCGGTAGGCAAAGGCTGCAAACGGCGGGCGGCGGGGCAGCGCTGCAAACCGCTATGCTTGTCGCACCATGAGCAGTCAATCCTCTACCGATTTCAAGCTTGCCGGGGTCATGGGCTGGCCGATTTCGCATTCGCGTTCGCCGCTGATACATAGCCACTGGCTGGCGCACTACGGTGTGCGCGGTGCCTATGTGCCTTTGGCCGTCAATCCTGCGCATTTGCCGCAGGCGCTCAGCGGTTTATCGGCGCTGGGTTTTGCCGGTTGCAACCTGACCTTGCCGCACAAAATAGATGCGCTGGACTGTATCCACCAACTCGACGAGGAGGCGCGCCAGATCGGCGCGGTCAACACCGTGGTGGTGAATACCGACGGCAGCTTACGCGGCACCAACACCGATGCCTTCGGCTACATACACAGTTTGCGCGAAGCTCAGCCCGGCTGGCGTGCTGACCGGGGCGCGGCCGTGGTGCTGGGGGCAGGCGGCGCAGCCCGGGCGGTGGTCTGGGCTTTGGCCGACGCCGGGGTGAAAAACATCCGTTTGCTCAATCGCAGCTTAGACAAAGCGCAGGCCATGGCGGCAGACTTCGGTGCGCCGGTGCAAGCGCTGGACTGGTCACAACGTCACGCCGCGCTGGCTGATGCTGGCTTGTTGGTCAATACCACCACGCAAGGTATGCAAGGTCAGCCCGCGCTGGAAATTGATTTATCGGCCTTGCCTGTGCATGCATTGGTGTCGGACATTGTTTACACACCCTTGCATACCGATTTGCTGATGCGCGCCGCCGCGCGCGGCCATACGGTGGTCAACGGGCTGGGCATGTTGCTGCACCAGGCGCGTCCGGGTTTTGCGGCCTGGTTCGGTGTCATGCCCGAGGTGACCCCCGAGTTGTGGAAAAAAGTGTTGGCTACTTTTTGAGTCTTATTTGCGCACTGAAGGCACTTCTATGTTGAGGCCTTGCGCACGCCACATCAGGTACAGGCTGATGTCGCGCATCACGCCGTGGCCCCAGGCAGGTATTTCGGCGCGCACGCCGTTGTAACAAAACCGCAGTCGCCGCTCCAGCGAAGCCAGTCGCTGCCACTCGATACGGTAGGCCGGGTAGGCATTCGGCTGGCCCTGGCTGAGTTTGTCGGTATAGAGCTTGATGCCGTAGCGTTGGTCATGGCATTGGGTACAGGCCATGTTCAACTGCCCTTGGCGGGTCATGAATATTTTCTGGCCGTTTTCAAAATGCGATTTGGCCTTGCCTTCGATATTGGCTTGAACCGGCATGCCGTTGGACGCTGATGTCACATACAAGCTGACCGCCAGCAATTCATCGGATTCCAGCGCCCAGTCAGAGGCTTTTTGTTGTTTGGTACGGCAGTTGCGTATGCGGTCTTCCAGGTTGTAGAGTTTCTTGCTGGCTTTGTCTATGGCCGGGTAACGCGTGGCCACGCCCTTCATGCTGCTGTTGCTGTCGCCGTGACAACTTTCACAGCTTTTGTCTGCCTTGCCAGCACCCTGGCTCCACAACTTGGCACCTTTGTCCAAATAGGGCAGGGCAGGGTTGGCAAAGTCGTCGGCTTGCAATTCCAGAATTTCAGGGCCGGTAAACGCCAGGCCGGATTGCACCTTGTCCAGCGGCAGCAAACGCTGTTGCGCCATGACTGAGACATGGCCTAGACTCAGCAACAGCAGCACGGCAGCCAACAAGCGCTGGCGCAAGACGCTGCGCGGCTGCTTGGCGGATGGCAGCGGAAACAAGCAAAAAAGACGTGGCATCAGGTTTTGGGTGCTGTAGATTGATTGGCGGGAATAACCACCAGGTTGTGGCGTAACTCGCCGATATAGCCCTTGTCGTCGACCCAGCGGAAATACAACTCGCCAGACGTGGTGGCGCGCAAATAAAACTCGAACAAGGGGTTGGCCGCGGTGCCGGTGGTAGGCTCAACCCGGAATACTTCCTTGCTATGGAAGATGCATTGCAAATGGCGGATCACATTGCGCTTGACCAGCACACCTTCGAGGTTGCGCAAAAAGCCGCTGTCCATGGGATGCTGCACCAGCAGACGCAGTTTGAACACATCGCCTTCGACGATGCGCGCGGGAACTTGTAAACGGGCGGCGGTCATGCTTTATCCGTTATCCACACAGGCTGCTTCAGTGACAGACACCTGGCTCGTCGCGTAGCGGAAGTTGCCGTCGGACATGCGCGCCAGCGCCACCACCATTTGCGTGCCGGAAAGACGCACACGCATGCTGATTTCAGCGCGGCCGTTCCACGGCCCCAGCACAATCATGGCAATCAGCGGTGCCGGGTTGAGTTGGGACAATATGTAGACGTGGGTGACATGCGATTCTTCGGTCATCGGGCTGTCGACCTTCAAGCTCAGTGGCACCAGGTGACCGTTGTCAGCCAGCAAAGGCATGGTCAAACCCATGCCTTCGTTTTTCAATTGCTGGCGCACCACATAAGCTGAGACCATTTCATCGAAAGTGCGCAAACGCGCATCGCTCAGGTCTTGCACTCGGCCTAACACCGACATGTCCTGGGCCTTGGATAAGCCGGTTGACCCTGCCCACAGCCCGGCAGTGCTTAGGCTGAAACGGCGAAGCCAGTCACGGCGAGACAACAAATACATCAAGGTCCTTTGGTAGCGTCAAGCAAATAAGCCACGATGTCTTCCAGGCCTTGCTCGGTGAGTACGGTTTTGCCAACCAGTGGCTTGGCAACATTATGAAGACCTTTGCTGCTGAAGTAGGCCGGCATGAAGGTCTGGGGGTTTACTGCGCGCCAGTCGGCGATGCGCTGGCGGATTTGATCGGCCGACATGCGCTGGCTCAAGCCGCTCAAAACCGGCCCCATTTCGCCGCCTTCTTTCATGCCGGGAATGCGGTGACACAGCACACAACCGGTTTCCTGGCGGTTGATCAACAGTTTGCGCCCGCGCTCGACATTGGCAGTGGCCGCCGACTTGGTCGGCGGCATGCTGAGATCGATCGCCCACACATTGGCGGCAAACATCAGTGCCAGACAAACCAACCCGCGCTTCATGCTTTCACCAGACTCAAGCCGTGGTTTTTTAAGGGCAGCGAGCGAATGCGTTTGCCGGTGGCGGCAAACAAGGCATTGACCAGCGCAGGTGCAAGCGGCGCCTGGGCCGGCTCGCCGACACCGCCCCAAAAGCCGCCTGTGGGCGCGATCACGGTTTCCACCTTGGGCATTTCGTTCATGCGCATCATGCGGTAGTCGTGGAAATTGGATTGCTCGAGACGGCCGTCTTTAACCGTCAACTCGCCCCAGAAGATGGCAGATAAACCATGCACCACGCTGCCTTGCAATTGCGCTTGTATGTTGTCGGGATTGACCGCGTAGCCCGGGTCTATGCCGATCACAACGCGGTGGATTTTCACTTCGCCACGCGCGCTGACCGAGACTTCACACACGCACGCCGTCCAACTGCCGTAACCGTCTACGCTGGCAATGCCGCGGTGCACACCGGCAGGCAGCGGTTTGTCCCAGTCGGCGGCCTTTGCCACGGCCATCAACATGCTGCGATCGCGGTTGGCTTTCTCGTTGTTGGGCAGCAAGGACAAGCGGTAGGCCAGCGGTTCTTGGCCGCCCGCGTGCGCGAGTTCATCCAGAAAGCATTCGCGCACAAACGGGTTTTGTGAATGCCCGACCGTGCGCCAAAAGCCTACCGGCACATGCGTGCTGCGCATGGCAAAGTCGACCAGCGTGTTCGGTATGGCATAGGGGTGGTCCGGAAAACAGGCCACGGCCTGGTTGTCTATACCGTTTTGCAACGGCATGCGCAGCAACTGAGAAAAAATCGAAGGGGCGCTGACGCGCACATGCAAGGCCTGCGGTTTGCCGGACGTGTCCAACGCCGCACGCATGCGCACCAGGCTGGCCGGGCGGTACAAGTCGTGCTGCATGTCTTCTTCCCGGCTCCACATCAGTTTGACCGGTTTGCCCGGCAGTCGCATGGCGAGGGCCACCGCCTGGCGGGTGAAATCCTGCGTACCTTTGCGGCCCAGACCGCCGCCCATTTGCATGGCGAAAACGCGCACATTTTCCTGCGGCACCTCGGCGGTCGCAGCAGCCGAGGTGAGTGTGGATTCCGGGTTCTGGGTGGACGCCCAGATGTCGAGTTTGTCGTCGATCAGCAAAGCCGTACAAACCATGGGTTCCATGGTGGCGTGCGCCAGATAAGGTGTGTAGTAATCGGCCTCTATCACTTTGGACGCCGCTTGCAGTGCGGCCAGGGTGTCGCCGTCGTTGCGGGAAGTCGCAACCTCTGTTTGTGTCAGACCGTCACGGTAATACTGCATCAGACCGGCGCTGTTGACGCCGCCGTTCTTGCCGTTGTCCCAATCAATGGCGACATCGCGCAAAGCTTCTTTGGCGCGCCACCAGTTGTCAGCCACCACGGCCACAAATTCGCCGAGGTTGATGACTTTGACGATGCCGCGCCGGTTATCCACTTTGCTGCTGTCTACCGACTTAGCAGTGCCGCCGAACACCGGCGAATGAGCGATGGCTGCATGCAGCATGCCCGGCAATTGCACGTCCACGCCAAAGCGGATCTTGCCGGTGACGATATCGGTGATATCTACGCGCGGCAGCGGTTTGCCTGCCAAGGTCCAGGTTTTCGGGTCTTTGAGCGGAATGTCTTTGGGTGGTGTCAGTTTGGCTGCCTCGGCTGCCAATTGGCCGTAGCTGAGTTTTTTGTGGCTGGGGTTGTGCAACACATGACCGAGCACGGCCTTGCATTCGCCGACTGGCACGCTCCATCGCTGAGCTGCGGCTTCTATCAGCATGATGCGGGCGGCGGCACCGGCTTTGCGCAAATAGTCTTGCGACATGCGAATAGTGCGACTGCCGACACTGGCCATGTCGCCGTAGGCGCGCTTGCGGCTCAGGTTTTCATGCGCAGGCACATCGACCACACGCACTTTTTGCCAATCGGCTTCCAGTTCTTCAGCGATCAACATGGGCGCCGAGGTGCGGCTGCCTTGGCCCATTTCGGTGCGCGCATAGCGTATGACGATGGACTCGTCGCTGTGTATCTCTATCCAAGCGTTGACTTCTGTTTGATCGGCGGCCATGGCGGCATTCGGCCAGACAAAGCCCAGACTGAGCGAGGCAGCGGTGCTGCTGCTGACTTGTAAAAACCGGCGGCGGTTGAGTGCAGTGGTGTTCATGATTGACCTCCGGCCTGACGCGCTGCGGCGTGTATGGCGGTGCGCATGCGTGCATAGGTACCGCAGCGGCAGATGTTGGTCATGGCTGCGTCTATGTCCTGGTCGCTGGGTTGGGGTTTTTTCTTTAGCAAAGCTACGGCCGCCAGTATCTGACCGCCCTGGCAATAACCGCATTGCGGCACTTGGTGGTCTATCCATGCTTGCTGCACCGCGTGCAGTTTTCCCTTGTCGGCCAGGCCTTCAATACTGATCACCTGTTGCCCATCCGCAGAGGACACCGGGTAGCTGCACGAGCGCACCGGTTCGCCGTTGAGCAGCACGGTGCAAGAGCCACACTGGGCGATGCCGCAGCCGTATTTAGGGCCTTTGATGTCGAGTTCATCGCGCAAAGCCCATAGCAGTGGCATTTCAGGCTCTACATCTAAAGTATGGTTTTGACCATTGACATTGAGTTTCATCGTTTGGCTTTCTTAAAAGAGATAACGCTTGAGGGCATCGGCGCACACCGCCACGCCGGTATGTGCTTCGCGCATGACACGACCCATGGTGATGAAGCCGTGTATCTGACGTTCAAAGCAAATGTATTCAGCGCTGCCGCCGGCGGCAGATAAAGCATCCGCGTACAAGCGGCCTTCGTCGCGCAAAGGATCAAAACCTGCGGTCAGCACAAGAGCGGGCGGTAGGTCAGCGTGCGATTGCGCTTTCAACGGCGACGAGCGCCAGTCGTGGGCGAGGTCTCGCGACGGCAGGTAATGGTCCATGAACCAGTCCATCACCGCTGCGGTGAGGGCATAGCCTTCACCGTTGTCCCGGTAGCTTTGCGTGTCCGGGTACATCAGCGTGGCCGGGTAAATCAGCAATTGAAACGCAGGCAGGTGCTTGCCGCCGCGGGCACCCAGACACACGGTGGCAGCCAGGTTGCCGCCGGCGCTGTCG
>Ga0049084_10000290_pt1 | contig 19192 bp, 19 predicted proteins | sample GreLakmeON33MSRF_FD_66720 | JGI IMG/M metagenome (GOLD analysis project Ga0049084, IMG submission 66720) | Freshwater lentic microbial communities from great Laurentian Lakes, MI, USA - Great Lakes metaG ON33MSRF | ecosystem: Environmental > Aquatic > Freshwater > Lake | place: Great Lakes... | reverse complement strand
TCGTGCAGTTTCATCACGCGAACATCGGGCTGCCGGAATGGCTGGACCGCCCGCTGCGCTGTCTGGTCGTCACGCCCGCGATCCACAAGGTGCATCACTCGCGCCTCCAGCCGGAGACGGACTCCAATTACTCCTCGCTCTGCTCCGTCTGGGACCGGTTGTTCCGCTCGCTGCGCCTGCGCGCCCACCCGCGCGAAATCCAGTTCGGCCTCGACGCCTTCGACGCGCCGCCGCACCAGACCGTGCCGGGCCTGCTCAAGACCCCGCTGGAAAAAGACCGCCGGCCGGGAACGGAAGGCTGAACTTGGAAACCGCAGATGAACGCAGATCAATTGACCGTCAACCAAGCGGGGCGGACGGAGAGCATTTCACCCGCTGGAGGAATCAGGCTCCGTCACGGAACGCCCTTGGCCATCCGCGTTCATCCGCGTTGATCTGCGGTTCAACGGCGGTTTTTCGACTGACGCCTTTCTACTTCCACAGCCACGTCAGCAGCGGCGCGACGGCCAGGGCCGGCAGATAGTCGCCCAGTTCGATTTTTTTCAGCCCGAAGATGATGAGCGCCACGCAGAAAATCAACAGGCCGGCCGTGGCGTGAACTGATCCGAGCAGGCCGTGTTCCACCAGCAGCGGCCCCAGCGCCTGGGCGCCGAGGGTCAGGCCGCACTGCCAAGCCGCAAGCGGGATCACCGCCAGCAGCACGCCCCAGCCGAACATCGGCACGAAGGCCATCGCCGCGAGGCCGTCGATCACGGCCTTGAGCAGCAGCGGTTGGTAATGATGATGGTCCAGCCCGTCCAGCACCGAGCCGATGACCGCCAACGGCGCGGCGCAGAAGAGCAGCGCGCCGGTCATCAATCCTTCGTTCGCGGATTTCTTTCCGCCGGCCTGCGCGGACTCGAGGCTCCGCTTCGCCATCTGCCCCAGCCGGTTCATCGCCTTTTGCAGATGCAGCACCCGTCCGGCGAGCCGGCCGAGAGTCAGGGCCAGGAGGACGATGCCCAGTTGTTTCGCGATCTGGCCGAAGCTGCCGTTCAATCCTTCCCAGGTGAGCCGAAGCCCGACGACCGTGGTGAAGACGCCCAGGTAAATTTTCAGATTCTGCTGCCGGGCTTCGGAAAAGGGCCGGGTGAAACGTCCGGCCAGCACGCCGATCAGAATTCCCGCCACGTTCAAGAGCGTCCCGATCATGTCAGCGAATGGAGTTGGTCATCGCGCGCAGCTTGCCATCGCCGGCGGCGGACTGACAACTGGCAACTGGCCAGAATCGTTGGCGCGGGCGCGGAGCGGACGATTGCCTCCGCGCGTGAAAGAGTTCAGGCTGGCCGCCATCAAAATCCGATGACACCCGGCGCAACCATTGTCGAACATCTCTGCCTGAACTGCGGCCTCTGCTGTAACGGGGTGATTTTTCGCGACGTGGAACTGCAGCCTGGCGATGACGCGGCGCGGTTGAAGTTGCTGGGCCTGCCGGTGCGTGCCGCGCGTCCGCCCGGCGGCCCGGGGAAGTTTACGCAGCCCTGCGCGGCGTTTGACGGTTGCCGCTGCGGCGTCTACGCGGATCGTCCGCAACATTGCCACGCGTTTGAGTGCGCCTTGTTCCAGGCCGTCCGCGAAGGGCTGGTCAAAACCACCTCCGCCCTTCGCCTGATCCGCCGCACCCGCCAGCGGGCCGACCGTGTTCTGCACCTGCTCCGCGCGCTGGGCGACACGGCGGAGGACGCCGCTCTCAGCGTGCGCTTTCGACGATTATCGAAACGATTTCAGTCCGGCCCTCCGAGCGCCGCCGCCGCCGGCACTTTCGCCGAACTCACCCTAGCGACGCACGATCTTAACCTGATCCTGAGCGAAAGTTTTTATCCGGGTGGTCCGGATGAATAGCGGCTGGTGGAACCTGATGGTGCCAGGTCCGCGCCCTCGCGCCGGTGCTGGTCGGAGGCCCGTTTTTAGTACTTGGCAAAAATACGCCGTCCGGTAGATTTCCGCCCATGCCACGGCTGCAAATGCAGTGAAAGCATCAAACAAAAACATAACAACACAGCACCACATGAAAATCGCATACCTCCTCACCCTCGTTGCCGCCCTCTCCTTTGCGGGTTGCACACCGTCCGACACGACGCCCACCAAGCCTTCCACCAACGCCGCGCCCGCCGCGCCTGCCGCGCCTGCCGCGCCTGCCAAGTAATCTGGCCGTCTGATAATTTCCGCTCCGGCCTCCCCGGCCGGGGCGGACAACCCAAACAACCAAACAGGCCGCCGCGCACATGAAAAGATTCGTCTTTTTGTTGCTGGTGGCCTGTTTGACTTTTTCCGCCTGCGGCAAAAAGGAGGAGCCGGCCCCCAAGCCCGCCGCCGGCAATCCGGTCACCGCGCCCGTGGATTACCTTGGGGCCGTCGCCAAAGGCCAGCAGACCGCCGTCAAGACCCTTGGCACCGTCTCGCTTGATTCCGCGATCAAGGCGTTCTTCGACCAGGAATCCCGCTACCCGAAAGACTTGAACGAACTGGTCACCTCCGGCGTGCTGCCCAAACTGCGCGCCGCGCCGACCGGGATGAAATTCCAATACGATCCCGCCACCGGGCAAGTCAAGATGGTGAAGCAGTAGCCGCCTGCTGCGCGGGCAGCCGCGCGTGTTCCCCTTCATCGGTTTTCTCCTCCGCCAAAATTGTTCTCGCCATTTCCGCTGTCGGAAGGCAAACACTTGCCCCTTGTTTTCATGAACGAACAAATCGTCATCCTCGACTTCGGTTCCCAATACACCCAGGTCATCGCGCGCCGCATCCGCGAGTGCAACGTCTACTCCACCATCCTCCGCTACGACACACCGGCGGCGGAGATCGCCGCGCTGCAACCCAGCGGGCTGATTCTCTCCGGGGGGCCGAACAGCGTTTACTCCAAGGATGCGCCCCTGCCGGATAAGGAAATTTTCAACCTCGGCCGGCCCGTGCTCGGCATCTGCTTCGGCGTGCAACTGCTCGCGCAATTCCTCGGCGGCAAGGTCGAGAAGGGCCAGAAGCGCGAATATGGTAAGGGCACGCTGACCGTGAAGGACGCCTCCTGCGCGCTGTTCAACAAATTGCCGACCACCCTCCAGGTCTGGAACTCGCATGGCGACAAGCTGACCAAACTGCCGAAGGGCTTCGTACCGGTCGCCGTCACGGAAAATTCCGAATACGCCGTCATCGAAAATCACGCGCGGAAATTCTTCGGCCTGCAGTTCCATCCCGAAGTCGTCCACACGCCGCGCGGCCGCGAGATCATCAGCAACTTCGTCCACGGCGTCTGCGGCTGCGGCAAGAAATGGACGATGCGCAGCTACCTGGAACAGTCCGTCGAGGAAATCCGCGCGCAGGTCGGCGGGGAAAAGGTGATTCTCGGCCTGAGCGGCGGCGTGGATTCCAGCGTCGCGGCGGCGCTGCTGCACAAGGCCATTGGCCCGCAGCTCACCTGCATCTTCGTCAACAACGGCCTGCTCCGCGCGAAGGAGGCCGACGTGGTGCGCGAAGTTTTCGGACGCCATTTCAAAATCAAGCTGCAATACGAAAACGCCAGCGCGCTCTTCCTGAGAAAGCTCAAGGGTGTCACCGATCCCGAAAAGAAGCGCAAGGCCATCGGCAAGGCGTTCATTGATGTCTTCCAGGCCGCGACCAAACGTGCGGGGAAGGCAAAGTTTCTCGCGCAGGGCACGCTTTACCCCGACGTGATCGAGTCCGTTCCCATCGCCGGCAATCCCGCCGCGATGATCAAGTCGCACCACAACGTCGGCGGCCTGCCCAAGAACATGAAGTTCCAGCTCGTCGAGCCGTTAAAATGCCTGTTCAAAGACGAGGTCCGACTGCTCGGCCTCGAACTCGGCCTGCCGAAGGAGATCGTCTATCGTCAGCCCTTCCCCGGCCCCGGCCTGGCCGTGCGCGTGCTCGGCGAAGTGACCGAGAAAAAATGCGCCATCCTCCGCAACGCCGACGCCATCGTCGTCGAGGAGATGAAAGCCTGCGGCCTTTATTACAAGACCTGGCAGACCTTCGCCGTGCTGCTCCCGTGCCGCAGCGTGGGTGTGATGGGCGACGAGCGCACCTACGATTTCACCATCGCCATCCGTGCCGTGGAATCGCAGGACGGCATGACCGCCGACTGGGTGAAGCTGCCCTACGACCTGCTCGAAAAACTTTCCACCCGCATCATCAACGAGGTGAAAGGCGTCAACCGCTGCGTCTTCGACATCACCAGCAAGCCGCCGGGGACGATTGAGTGGGAGTAAGCCTCCGCCGTTTTGGACTGCGGTGGCAAGTCCGACGCGACACCGCTCTGGAGAACGGGCGCCGCCCTTGGCTTTCGTTGGTGTTTCCCGGACTCACCCGGATGCGCCGGTTCAAAATCCCCGGGTCGGAACTTCATGAGAATGTCTCCATATTGTGGCCGGGTTGCTACCGCATCCCGGCCGATGGGGACATTCTCATGGAGTTTTGACGGTAAAAACTTTTCAAGGAAGATTTGCGGGTTTGTTGCACGGGGAACGATGAAGTAATCTGAAGGAATCATACTTCTGGAACGCATCACAGTCGATGCCGGGCAAGTGCGGCGGACGGCCCTGTATCCGGGGGTTGCGCATCCGCGTGACTGACGTTCTCGGAATGCTGGCCGAGGGCGTGTCCCGCGAGGAAATCCTCCGCGACTTTTCCTACCTTGAACCGGACGACATCAAGGCGGCGCTCGCCTACGCCGCCCGCCAGTCCGACCACGCGGTCTTGCAGGCAGCGTGAACTTCCTCGTTGAGTCACTGCTCCCACCCGCGCTGGCACACTGGATGGTCAGCCACGGTCATGTGGCCACGCATGTCTTCGACCTCGGTTTGCAGGACGCCGATGATCCCGTGATCTGGGAGCGCGCCCGCCGCGAGCAGGCCGTCATCATCAGCAAGGACGAGGACTTCCTTGACCACTGGCTGTTGAGCGATCGGCCCGTTCCCTTGGTTTGGATTCGGAAAGGGAATTGTTCCAACCGGGTGTTGCTCGCCTGGCTCGAACCGCTGTGGCCTGAGGTGGTGAAACGGTTGGAGCAGGGAGAGAAGCTCATCGAGCTGAGAGCCTTAATTCTTGCCCGATTGGAAACCGTTCTTTCCTCGCGTCGAATCCGATGCTCACGGAGCGGCTTCCCCGATCCAGAGCTGCGCTGCTCGCAGCAGTCCAGGGAATGCGGCGTTCCGGCTCAATCAATCAGCCGCCGCGTCAGGCCGCCATACGCGTCGATGCGCCGGTCGCGCAGAAATGGCCAGTGGGTGCGGGTCACATCCACTTTCTTCAGGTCGATGGGGACGATCAAATTTTCCTCGCGGTCGGCGCTGGCCTTCGCCAGAAGCTGGCCGCTGGTGCCGGCGACAAAGCTCTGCCCCCAGAATTGCAGACCGTCGCCGCCCACGGGTTTTTCGAGGCCGATGCGGTTGATGGAGGCGACGTAGCAGCCGTTGGCCACGGCGTGGCTGCGCTGGATGAGTTCCCACGCGCCGTGCTGGTTCGCGCCGTATTCTTTTTTCTCGGACGGATGCCAGCCGATGGCGGTCGGGTAAAACAGGATTTCTGCGCCTTGCATCGCGGTGAGGCGCGCGGCTTCGGGATACCACTGGTCCCAGCAGATGAGCACGCCAATCTTTGCATAGCGCGTCTGCCAGGCACGGAAGCCGAGGTCGCCGGGCGTAAAATAAAATTTCTCGTAGAAGAGCGGGTCGTCGGGAATGTGCATCTTCCGGTAGAGGCCGAGGAGCGAACCGTCCGCGTCGATGATGACGGCGGTGTTGTGATAGAGGCCGGCGGCGCGTTTCTCGAAGAGCGAGGCGATGATGACGACGGCGTGCTTCTTCGCGAGCTTTTGAAAGGCCGCGGTGGTGGGGCCGGGAATCCGTTCGGCGAGCTGGAAGTTCTCGTGGTCTTCGCTCTGGCAAAAGTATTGGGAGCGGAACAGTTCCTGGGTGGAGATGATCTGCGCGCCGGACTGCGCGGCGCGTTCCACGGCGGCCAGGGTTTTTTTGAGGTTCGCGGCGGGATCGGCGGAGCAGCCGGTCTGGACGAGTCCGAGGTGGACGATGGACGACCGTGCGGTTTTGGCCCTGGGTCTCATCAGGTGATCGGAATTTTACGGCGCGTCTGGGTGGAGCCGCCGACGCGGGCGGTGCGTTCCATGAGGCGGGTGCCGCCTTTGGCATCACTGAAGCCTTGGGTCACGTTCTGGCCGAAGAGTTCGCGGATGAATTTACCGAGCGTCTCGTTGGTCGGGCCGTAGCCGGAGTGGTAGATGTAGTGCTCCAGTTCGTAGAGGAGCTCGTCGGCGCTGGGATAACGCTGGGGAAGTTCCCGCACCAGGGTGCGGTGGAGAATCTGGTTGAGCCGTTCGTCGATGCGCGGGTCGGGCACCCGGAAATCGGGAATGGGCAGGGTCATGATGCGCTCGCGGGATTTTTCGGGCGTGGGGCCTTTGAAAACATTGTGGCCGAGGAGCAGGTGCGCGAGGACGACACCGCAGGAAAAAAGGTCGGAGCGCCGGTCGGTGATCTTGAAGTCCGCCTGTTCGGGGCTCATGTAGTCGGCCTTGCCGGCCACGACCTCGCCCTCGTTGTCGGCGAGCAGGCCGCGCGCCTTGGCGATGCCGAAGTCGGTCAGCTTCACGTCGCCCTCGAAGGCGATCATGATGTTCTTGAGGCTGACGTCGCGGTGGACAATGCCGAGGGTCCGGCCCTCGCGGTCGGTTTTGGCGTGGGCGTAGGCGAGGCCGCGGCAGACGCGGCTGGCGATGAAGACGGCGAGTTCGACGGGGAGCCGCTGTTTTTTTTCGGCGAGCCGCTCGGTGAACTGTTCGAGGTTGACGCCGCGGATCAGCTCCATGGCGATGTAATAGGTGCCGCTCGACTCTCCGAGGTGGTAGGTCTGGACGATGTTGGTGTGGATGAGGTCGGCGACGAGCTTGGCCTCGCCGACGAAATTTTCGATGAACGGCTTCTGGTTGGCGTAGCTCTGGCGGATGACTTTGATGGCGACGCGCTTGACGAAGCCGCGCGTGCCCTGCTGCTCGGCCTCATAGACGACGCCCATGCCGCCCTCGAAAATTTTGCGGACCACTTCGTAGCGCAGTTCGCCGTGGATGGAGAAGAGGATTGCCATTGCGGGGCGATGTTCTGAAAACGGCGATTCAAGTCAAGCCCGCGCTGGCTCCCGGCGTGCGTCCCGGCCGCGGATTATCAGGCTTTTTTTTCGTAAATAGTCCTTGCGCCACTTTTTTGAAACCCGTAAAAAACTCAGCAGTCGCAAGACTTGACTAAACAACAAAAACAAAAACAACACTATGGCTAAAGCACTCTCCAAATCCCAAATCGCGTCGGCCGTCGCCGACAAGGCTCAAATCACCAAGAAGCAGGCGGGCGAAATCCTCGAACACATCGCCGACCTCGCCTACAAGAACGCCAAGAACACCTTCACCCTGCCGGGCCTCGGCAAGCTGGTGCTCGTGAACCGCAAGGCCCGCATCGGCCGCAACCCTGCCACCGGCGCGACCATCCAGATCGCCGCCAAGCGCGTCGTGAAGTTCCGCGTCGCTAAGGCCGCCAAGGACGCGATTCTCGGCGCCAAGAAGTAATCGGTCGTCTTTTCCAAAGGCACTCTGAGCAGTCAGAGTGCCTTTTTTGTTTTCTACTTTTTGCTCCATGAAAATTGCCATCGTCGGCTGCGGCGCGCTCGGCAGTTATTACGGCGCGAAACTTTGCCGCGACGGGCAGGAGACGCATTTCCTGCTGCGCTCGGATTACGAGGCCGTGCGCCGGCGCGGCGTCTTCATTCGCAGCGCGGAGGGAGATTTTCACGTGAATCCGAAATGCGCGCGTTCGCCCGAGGAGATCGGCGTCTGCGATCTGGTCATCATCGGCCTGAAGACCACGGCCAACGGAGCATTCCCCAAACTGCTCCCGCCGCTGGTCGGCCCGGCCACCGCCGTCCTCACCTTGCAAAACGGCCTCGGCAGCGAGGAGCAACTGGCCGCGCTCTTCGGGCCGGAGAGGATTCTCGGCGGCCTCTGCTTCGTCTGCCTCAACCGCGTCGAGCCGGGCGTCATCCAGCACAGCGCGCACGGGAAAATTGTCCTGGGCGAATTCCTGCGCTGGCCGGAGCCGCGCACGCATGACCTCACCTCGATGATCCGTCACGCCGGCGTGCCCTGCGCCGTGACGGACCATCTCGCCCGCACCCACTGGGAAAAACTCGTCTGGAACATTCCTTTCAACGGCCTCGGGGTCGCCAGCGCGGCCGGCTTCGAGGCCGTGGCGCGCGGCAACCGGACGCCCGGACGCGCCTTGGAAAAATGCTGGACGACCGACCGTCTGCTGGCGGACGAGCGCTGGAGCGCGCTCGTTCGGGAAGTGATGATCGAAGTCATCCGCGCCGCGAACGCGCTGGGCATGGCGATTCCCGACAGCATGGCCGACAAACAAATTAAGCGCACGCGCGAGATGGGCGCATATCAGGCTTCCACGCTGGTTGATTTCGAGCGCGGCCAGCCGTTGGAACTGGAAAGTTTATTTCTTGAACCGTTGCGCCAGGCGCAGCGTGTTGGCGTGGTCACGCCGCGTTTGGAGGCCCTGGGCGCGGTGCTGGCCCGACTGGATCCCGGTCGGATTATCCGTTAAGGCCGGTGCTGCCCCGCCCACCACTCGAACAGCTCCGGCGTCAGGTAGGCCTTCTTCCACGAACTGTGCTTGAGGCCCGTGTATTCGGTGTATTTCGCCGTGCCACCGTTCTCGCGCCACGCCTTGATCATGTCGCGCGCCGACTGCACCGGCACCAGATGGTCGTCATCGGAATGAAACGCCCAGACCGGCGTGCGGGTCACGCGGCTGGTGACGCTGTTCGTGTCGCCGCCGCCGCAGACCGGCGCGCCCGACGCGAAAAATCCCGGATGCCGCACCAGGCAGACCCAGACCGCGTGTCCGCCCATCGACACGCCGGTCAGATGCCGCCGTTTCGAGTCGATGCTGAACTCCTTGGGCAGCGCCGTGCCCACCAGCTCCAGCGCGAGGCTCAACGCCCTGCCTTCCTTCACGCCCGTCTCGTCCGCGGTCAGCCAGCCTTGATCCTTGGGGCACTGCGGCACGACGAGGAAGCACGGGAATTTTTTGCGCCGCTCCGGTTCGAGAAAAAACTTCGGCCCCCAGTTAAGCGGTTCCGCGTTGTCCGTGCCGCGCCCGCTCGCGCCGTGCAGGAACAGCACCAGGGGATACTTCTGCTTGGGATCGTAATTTTTCGGGACGAGCAGCCGGTAGGGGATCGACTGGCCAGATGCGTTGGTGAAGATGCGCACGGCAAAATCCTCCGCGCGCAGTGGCGACCAGCCGGCGGTGAACATCAGCAGCAGAACGAGGAGGACGGGCCATTGCATGGCCGGAGCTTTCCACCGTGAGCCGTCTGAATCAAGCCGGGAGACGGCAAGGCGCCGTCATCACGGCGCTTGTTCCGGCGGGCGGTTTTCGGTTTGATGAACGTGATGCTGTACGATGCGTTGATTATCGGCGGCGGACCGGGTGGCAGCACGGCGGCCACCTATCTGGCGTGCGCCGGCAAACGCGTGCTGGTTTTGGAGAAGGAGCATTTCCCCCGTTTCGATGTCGGCGAATCGCTGCTGCCCTACAACCGCAGGATTTTCGAGGAAATGGGCGTGCTGGAAAAACTGGAGGCCGCCGGGGTGATCAAAAAGTTCGGCGCGCAGTTCCATCTGGGCGACGGCAGCAAATCCCTCGCGCTCGTTTTCCGGCAGGGCCGTTTCACGCCTGAACCGCAGGCCTTCCAAGGCGGAGCGCGCCCCGTTCGACGACCTGCTGCTCCGCCACGCGCAGGCGTGCGGCGCGGAAGTGCGCGCGGGCTGGACGGTGGGCAAGTTCACCCACGAAGGCGACAGCATCACGGTCCAGGTGCGCGACGAGCAGGGGAACACCGAGACGTTGCGGGGCGTGTTTCTCATCGACGCCAGTGGGCGCGGCAACCTGACCGGCAACCAGGAAAAGCTGCGGATTGTGCATCCTGATTTGAAGAAGCTCGCGGCTCTTTCCGGGCGGCGAGACGCCCGTCCCTTACGTCAGGCGGGACGCCCGACGCTACTTTACTTCCGGCTTCTCATCCTTCTTCAGCTCCTCTTTTTTCTCGGCGAGCCATTCCTTGCGGTCTTTCACGAGCGGATCGACCGTCCATTTGGAGACGGTGTAAGTCCATTTTTCGAACGCCTGGTCGGCCTTCAATTTTTCAGCGAGTCGCTTTGACCGGTCGGCGAATTCCTGGTCGAGCCGGGTCTTGTCCTCGGGCTTCTCGTCCTTGCCGGGCGCGCGTTGCTTGGGCAGGTCGGCGGTGACGGTGAATTGCAGGCTGAAATTTTCCTCGTCCTTTTTGCCGAGCTTGAGGGCGTAGGTGAACCCGTCGAAGGTCTGGATGGTGGCGGTGCGCGGCTTGTCCAGCCCGACGCTCTCCGGCTTGAAATTCACCAGCACGTCGTTGAACGAGGCCGAGCCGAGCACCGAGTTCACGGGGCCGAGCTTGGCCACATCCAGCTTCTCGCTGGCTTTCGCGTCGGCCAGCTTCCAGTCGCCGGCCGCGTCTTCGCGCGTGACCTTCCAACTGTTCGTGGCCTCGGTCGCGGTGACGGCGACGGAGCGGACACCCTCGACCTTGATGAAATCTTTCTGCAACCACTCCTCGGCGCGGGTCTCGACGCTTTGCAGCGGGTCGGCGACGAGCACCAGGGTCTTGAGGTCGCCGTTGAGCAGCACGTAGCGGCCGGTGGGCATGGGGCCGCCAAAGGGCGAGCCATCATCGGAACCCTTGGCCGCCGCCTGCATGCCCAGCGTGAGCGAAGCGATGGTCTTGCCCTTGTCGTCCTTGAGTTCGACCTGGGTGGCGGTGTCCGGGGTGAGCTTGAGGGCGGGCCGGCGCGACGGACCGGCCTCGATGGCGCGGGTCACTTTCACGTCCCAGAGCTTTTTCAAAAGCTCGCTGATGTTGTTGAAATTCGCCGCATAGGCGCCGCGTTCCTTGACGGTCCATTGTTCGCCGACGCGGGCGAGGGTCACTTCGGCGGCGCCCTGCTTGAGGGTGATCTGGGTCACGTCGTTGATGGCGCTCCGGGCGACGCTCTTGAGGAGGGTCTGTCCGTCTTCTTTGGCCTGGCCGCGTTCGTAGCTGGACTGTTTTTTTCGGTTGGCCAGGTAGCCGAGGCCGCCGAGCACGATCCCAAGAACGATCAGGAGGGTGAGTTGTTTGCGGTTCATTGTGCCTTGGTGCGTTGCTTGCGGAGGAGGGCGAGGGCGAGTCCGGTGAAGGCGACGAGCAGCGGCACGCCCGCGATGTTGACCAGCTTGGTCTTGTTTTCCAGCGATTCGGTCCGCTCGCGCAGTCGTTTGTTGGTTTCCCGGATTTCGCGGCTGATTTCACGCTCGCGCTTTTCGTGCTTTTTGATTTCGACCTCCTGTTCAGGAGAGATGATCTGCCGTTGTCCGGGTTCCTTCTTGCCCTGCAGCTCGCGCAATTTCGCCTGGGTGGTCTCGCGCTCGGCGCTCAGTTTTTGGATGATGCCTTGGAATTCCTCCTGCGCCTCGGCCTGCATCTTCTGCACGACGGTGAAGGGCCGGCGCAGGGTGCCGCGCGAGCGGGTGCCGACGAGATTCAGGTCGCCGGAGAGCTGCTCGATCATGCTGATCGCGAAGGCGAAATTGCCGTTGGCCGGATTGGCGATGCCCATCTGGAGCATCTGCGGATCGAAGGCGGCCGAGTCGTTCAGAAAATCCACGTCGCCCACGAGCATGACCACGGTTTCGGTTTTCGATTCCTTGAGTGAATCGTCGGCGGGCTTTTTCTCGTCCTTCTTCTCCCCCTCGGCGGGCGGTTCGGCGGGCCGGCCGGCGGGGAACGAGGTCTTGAATTTGCCCTTCAGCCGGATGGCGAGCGGATGCTCCGTGCCCGAAGCCTTGAAGTCATTCATGGTTTTCTGCGGCTGCATCCGCGCGGTCATGCCCTCGACCAGCTCCGACTTCTTGGTGGTGTGGAGCAGGACGGATTGCTCCAGCCCGTTGGCCGGTGCGCCGGTGAACGCGCCGGCTTCGATCAGCAGCAGGTTGTCGAGTTGGCTGGTCAGCGCGTCCTCCTTGTTGATGCCGTCGGGCGTGATGAAGAGAAACGTGGGGTGCGGTTGCGGCTGCTCGCGCTGCGACAGCGCCAGGGTTTTGGTGAAGCTGAGGTCGGCGACCACCTTCGACATGTCGAAGCCCACACCCCAGGTCGGGAGCAGCTTCGGCAGCGAGGAGCCGGCGGAAGGCATCATGCCAGCCAGCGGATTGTTCGGCTGCTGTTGTTCGCGGTCAAAGAAGCTTGTCGCATCCAGAAACGCCAGGAGCTTGCCGCCGCGCAGTAGAAACTGGTCGATGGCAAACTGGGCTTTGTCGGAAATGTTTTTCGGATGGGCGACCACGAGCACCTGGATGTCGGCATCAATCTTATCAACCTCCATCGGCACCGGCTTCACGTTATAATCGCGTTTCAGCTCCTGGATGAAGACCCACGGACGCTGCCCTTGCTGGCCCATCCGCATCATCATCGGGTTCATCGGCTGGCCGAACATCGGGAGCGGCGTCATGATGCCGAGGACCGGCTTGTTCGTGCTGATGACCTGGCCGAGCGCGTGGGCTATATCGTATTCCAAGAGCCGTTCCCGCTCGAGTTGCAGCGGCACGACCGCCTTTTCCGGGTCCAGGCTGATGGTCAGGCCAAAGTAAAACCGGTCGCCCATCGGCCCCATCGGTTGGCCTTCGATGCCGTCGATCTGTGCCGCCTCTTCGGCGTCGCTGTCCGGCTTGGGATCAATTTTGCGGACGCGGATTTTTCCGCCCGAGGCCTGGCGGAATTCTTCGAGCAGATCCTCGACCTCGCTGGCGTAGGTGCGGAGCTGCGACGGGATGCGCGCCTCGCTCTGGGAAAAGTAGAAGCGGATTTCCACGGGTGAATCGACCTTCTTGAGGATGGCCTTGGTGCCCGGGGAGAGTGTGTAGAGGCCGCCCTCGGTGAGATCGAGGCGGGCCTTGATGGACTGGGAGATGAGGTTGACCGCGACGATGACGAGGAACATCACCACCACGCCGATCGCCGAATAGAGGAGGGTTTCGATTTTTTTCTGTTTCATCGCAGGAGAAAGGTTAGCCGGCGCGCAGGTTGCGGATGATGACGCCGTTGCTGAACAGGAAGAACCCGATCACCGACAGGAAGAACAACAGGTCGCGCGAATCAATCACGCCCTTCTGGAAGGCCGTGAAATGCGTCATGACGCTGAAACTGGCCACGAGCTTGGTCAGCAGCGGCGACACGTTCACGAACATGTCGGTCACCGGCTCCCAGCCGCAGAGAATCAGGAGGAAACAGATGACCACCGAGAGGATGAAGCTGATGACTTGGTTGCGGGTCAGGGCGGAGGTGAAGCAGGTCACCGCCAGATACGCGCCGGCGAGCAACGCGCTGCCGAGATAGCCCGTGAAGATCGCACCCAGGTCCGGATCGCCGAGGTAGCTGACCGTGATGACGATCGGAAACGTCAGCGCCAGGGCGATGATCAGGAAGATCCAGGACGCGAGAAATTTTCCCACGATGGCCTGCCACGGCGTGATCGGCATGGTCAGGAGCAGTTCCATCGTGCCCTGCCGCCGTTCCTCCGCCCACAGCCTCATGCCCACCGCCGGCACCAGGAACAAATAAAGCCAGGGATGCCAGCGGAAGAAGCTGAACGTGAGCGACGCCTCGCCGGCCCGGAAGAACCCGCCGAGCATGAAGGTGAAGAATCCGATCAGGAGCAGAAAGATGACGATGACGACGTACGCGACGGGCGAGGCGAAGTAGCCGCTCAATTCGCGTTTGGCGATGGTGCAGATAGGACGAGTCGAAATGTTCATTGATGGTCTCCCGTGGTGGACTGGTCGAAACCCTGGCCGGGTTTCGTGTCCGGCAGCGTGATGCGCCGGAACACTTCATCGAGGCGGCCTTCCTCGGTGTGCAGTTCCTCAAATTTCCAACTGGCCTGGTTGACCGCCTCGGCCACGGCCCGGGCCAGCGCGCCGTTGCGCGACTTGTCTTTCGGATAGACGCGCGCCGTGACGACGCCAGCCTCTTCCTTCACGATGGCGGCCCGGCTCGCGCCATTGATCCCGGCGAGCCGCTGCTTCACGGCGTCGGCCGGGGCATTGAGCACGCGCAAAGAGACCGCGCCGGCCCCTTCCGCCTTCTGCCGCAGTTCGGCCGGCGTGCCGTTGGCCACGATCTGGCCGCGATCAATGATGATCGCCCGCGAGCAGACGGCATCGACCTCCTCGAGGATGTGCGTGGAAAAAATGATCGCCTTCTTCTCGCCCATCCGGCGGATGAGCTGCCGAACCTCATGCTTCTGGTTTGGGTCCAGGCCGTCGGTCGGCTCGTCGAGGATCAGCACCTCGGGATCGTGGACGATGGACTGCGCGAAACAGGTGCGATGCCGGAAACCCTTGGAGAGCGTGTCCACGCTCTGATGTAGTACGCCTTCCAGAAAACACATTTCCACGACGCGATGGACGGCTTTTTTCAGGGCGTCCCCGCGCAGGCCGCGCAGTTCCGCGGCGAACGAGAGGAAGCCGAACACCGTCATGTCGGTGTAGGCCGGGGCATTTTCCGGCAGGTAGCCGATGAGCTGCTTGGCCGGGATGGGATGGTCCACGATGTCGTGGCCGCCCACGCTGACCGTGCCGGCGGTGGGCGGGATGAACCCCGTGACCATCCGCATGGTGGTGGACTTGCCCGCGCCGTTCGGGCCGAGGAAGCCAAGCACCTCGCCGCGCTCGACGGTGAAGGAGATGCCGTTCACCGCCTTCTTCGTCCCGAAAGTTTTTACCAGATTCTGAACTTTTATCATGCCGTTCGATTTTTTTTGCGTCGTAAGCCCGACAAAATAGCAGTTCCGCCGCGAAAGTGTAAAGCCGATTCAACACGCCGCTGGCTTCCACCAGTTCTGGGGCCACGCGGAAGTTGGACAGTCTCGCGGAAAAATGTTCAAAAATTTTAGCCCGATGACAGGCCGCCCCTCGGGTCTTGACCCCTAACTTGGAAATGGGAATCGGCCGTACCGGCGATCCGTCGCGCGCGGCGGCACCACGGGGTGGATCATGGTTGCACCGGGCGGCGCGGGGCATCGGTCGGTGGACGCCCGCCGCGCCCGCCTGGCGGACGAGGGTTAGGCTCGTGCGTTTTGGATTCCACGCGGCCCTGGCCGTCCACGTAGTCGAACTGCGCCGCGCCGTTCGGCTGGAGCTGATAATTTACGCGCCGCGTTTCGCCGCCGACCTGATAGGTGAGCGCGTAGCGGTTGGTCGTCGGCCGGGTGAAGCCGGTGATGCGCGCGCCCGGCAACGGCGTCGTGGCCTCGCGCACTCCTTGCGCGCGCGGTTGAGGATCGACCTGTCCGTCCCGCTCGACAACTTCGCCGTGAAAGCCGCCGTTCAGATACGGATACGTCTTCGTCGCGTGATAGTGATAGCCAGACGTGGCGGTGGTGTGACCGTTGAAGGCGTCGAGTTTTCCGGCGGGCGTGCCATCGGGTTCGGCCAGGCCGTGGATGGGATAGCCGTCGAGCGCGAAGGCCACGGGCTGGTTCGAGCCGACGAGCGGTTGCAAATGCAGCGGCGCGAGGTGGTAGTGGTAGTCATCCGCGCGGCCCGCATGACCGCCGAACTCGTCCAGTTCGCCGGCCAGAAAGGTGTCGGTGCGGCCGTCGTTTTTGATGGGATTGAAAATGGGCACGCCGTTCGCCGCGAGGGCGATGGCTCCGCGGAAGAAACGGGTCCGGGCCGAAAGCGGGTTCGCCGCCGGCACCGGCCGCAGGGGAAACCGCCAGGCGTTGTCGCCTAGGTACGATTGCGGCCAAGGAACCTGCTGCTGCCACGCGGTGATGCCGACCATCATCCGGTGCGCCGGCAGGCCGTCGGACTCGACGTAGAAGAACCGGTCGTCCGCGCGGGTTTTCACCTGGGGCGCGAACGGCCGAAACACCGCCGCGAGGAGCGCCGCGCGACTGGTCGCGTTCCCCGGACTGGCCGCCGCCGCGGCGAAGACCAGCCTCGCTGGAGGCGTGGCCTTGGGATCGTAATGAGAAGGCTGTCCGTCGTGCGCCCGATCGCCGATGAGATGGGCGGGACAAGCGGTGTTCCAGAGAACCCCTAGCGAGACGAGAGAGAGTAGCGTGGCAAATCGTGGCATCGGCGGATTCAGACGGGTGGTGATCGGACGAGGTTTCACGCCGGATTCGCAAAGCTTCATCACCCGTGGCAGCCGACGTCAGGAGGCTCATTCCATGTTCCCAGACCGCGGACTCCAAACCCCAGACCCGAAAAGATCAGAGCCTCCTGACGTCGGCTGCCACGGTGAGAATGACTGGTCAATCCAACCGGCAATACGCCGCCAGCCCGTGCAAGCCGCCCTCGCGACCGAAGCCGCTTTCCTTGTAGCCGCCGAACGGACTCGCCGGGTCGAACTTGTTGTAGGTGTTCGCCCAGACCACGCCGGCGCGCAGCTTGGAGACCATCTTGAAAATCTTGCTGCCTTTGTCTGTCCACACGCCGGCGCTCAGGCCGTAGGGCGTGCGGTTCGCGCGCTCGAACGCCTCCTCCGGCGTGCGAAAGGTCAGCACGCTCAGGACGGGGCCGAAGATTTCCTCCTGCGCCACGCGGTGCGACATGGTCACGCCGGTGAGAAAGCTCGGCGGAAACCAATAGCCGCGCGCGGGCAGCGGGCAGCGGGATTGTTCGAGCCGCGCGCCTTCGTCCACGCCGCTTTGCACGAGCGCGCGGATTTTTTCGAGCTGCGGGCGCGAGTTGATCGCGCCGAGGTCGGTGTTCTTGTCGAGCGGATTGCCGACGCGCAGGGTGGCGATGCGGTCGCGCAGCTTGCGGATGACCTGCGGATAAATCCCCTCCTGCACGAACAGCCGCGAGCCGGCGCAGCAGACGTGGCCCTGGTTGAAAAAAATTCCGGCGATGATGCCTTCGACGGCCTGGTCGAGCGGCGCGTCCTCGAAAATGATGTTCGCCGACTTGCCGCCGAGTTCGAGGGTGAGGCGCGGAGCGCGGAGCATTGCTCCGCGTGTTTCACCGGGACTGGCGGAGCAATGCTCCGCGCTCCGGGCCGCCATCGTTCGCGCGATCGCCTTCCCGACCTCAGTGCTGCCGGTGAACGCGATCTTGTCCACGTCGGGATGATTGACGAGCGCCGCGCCGGTCTCGCCCGCGCCGGTGACGATGTTCACCACGCCCTCGGGCAGTTCCGCCTCCTGAAAAATCTGCGCCAGCCGCAGCGCGGTGAGGCTGGTGGTCTCGGCGGGTTTCAGCACGACGGTGTTGCCGCAGGCGAGCGCGGGCGCGATTTTCCACGCGGCCATGAGCAGCGGAAAATTCCACGGAATGATCTGCCCCGCGACGCCGAGCGGCCGCGGCTTCCGGCCCGGAAACGCGTAGGGCAGCTTGTCCGCCCAGCCCGCGTGGTAAAAGAAATGCGCGGCCACCAGCGGCAGGTCAATGTCCCGGCTCTCCTTGATGGGCTTGCCGCCGTCCATTGTTTCGAGGACGGCCAGCTCGCGGGCTTTTTCCTGGATGAGGCGGGCGATGCGGTAAAGGTATTTGCCCCGCTCGCGCGCCGGCATTTTGCCCCAGACTTTTTCGTAGGCGCGGCGCGCGGCCCGCACCGCCGAATCCACGTCGTCAGCATTCGCCACGGCTATCGTGGTGAGCGTCTCCTCGGTGGCGGGATTGATGGATGGAAAATATTTCCCCGACTTGGGCCTGACAAACTTGCCATTGATGAACAACTCGTGCTGCGGCGCGATGACGTAAGTCTTGGAGTCCTCCGGCGCGGGTGCGTAATCCCACTTGCTGCCGAAGTTCAGGCGGCGGTCTTTCAGCGGGACGACCCGGCGGGCGGGCGTGGCGGGACCGACCCGCAATGATTGTCGCTTCGCGGCAGTTTTCATCGTGCGCACGGTAGCAAGAGGCGGGGGAAGTTCCAGCCTTTACGCAGCGGCATTCCGCTCCGGTCGCATCCGGGTTGAACCGCCGTTGACAGCCGCCCGGCGGCTTCCGATGATTCGCGCATGAATGGAATCATTTACCCGCGCAGTCCGCGCGAAGTCATGGCCGGCTGGAGCTACCTGCCGCGCCTCGTTGATAAAATCCGCCTGCACTTCGCCGGGAAATTGCATCCCGATTATCAGGAAAATTTCACCAAGGGCTTCGACGGCGCCTGGCTCCAGGCCGCCGGGTTGACTGCCGACCAGTTCACCGCGGTTGTGAAAAACACCATCACCGACGGCGAGGTGGCGGACTGGGTGGCGAAGCACGTGCCGAAGTCCGACGCCGAAAAGGCCGCGCATCGCGAGCATGTCTTGAATTACGGCAAAGGCGGCGACGAGGCGCTGCGGGCGCGGTTGCAGATGCGCAAGACCCAGGGCGGCTTCGGCCTGCGCGATGACATCCAGTGCTTCGTGGACTGCATTGATGCCGATGAAAAGCGCATTTGAACGGAAATGAGGCCGACGGAAACACCCTCGGCCCAATCCTCCCCATCCGCCGCCGGGAGGGAGGGGAGCGCACCCGCGCTTCGTCGTTCATCGGACGCAGGGCTGCATCACAACGTCCGAACGTTCAACCTCTCTCCTTGGGAGTGCTTCCCCGAGCCGTTCCGGTCCGCGGTTGGTTTCCTGAATTGCAGCAGCCAGGGTGAGTCGGCTCGAAGCTGAAGAAAGTGAGCCGACTCTCGCCGGCTGCGATGAGATGCATGGGCTGGCCGGAGTGCGGACGGGGCCGGTCGTCGTCACCGCCTTTTCCGACGGGAACAGCGCAGACCCTCTCCGGCCGGCCTGGTGCTGGGTGATTCCAACCTCCTGCGCCCAGAGGGTCTAAAATGTTCAAAAAAAATTGCTTTTCGGCTCCGAATTTGAATATGCTTCTCTTTCAATTGTTCCAGAACGAAGCCGAAAAAATTTATGAAGATGAAAAATGGGCGTGTAACGTTGCTTCTGTAAATTCCCACCTCAATTCCATCCGTGGAGCGAAGGCGAGCGTAGCGAGCCGAGCGGAACGGATGGAATTGAGGTGGCGTCCGAGATGGTCATGGCGGG
>Ga0049084_10000288_pt1 | contig 19209 bp, 24 predicted proteins | sample GreLakmeON33MSRF_FD_66720 | JGI IMG/M metagenome (GOLD analysis project Ga0049084, IMG submission 66720) | Freshwater lentic microbial communities from great Laurentian Lakes, MI, USA - Great Lakes metaG ON33MSRF | ecosystem: Environmental > Aquatic > Freshwater > Lake | place: Great Lakes... | reverse complement strand
TTACTCAGACAACTCTACGAATATTGGGACAGATATTATACACCTCTAAAGATCATTCTGATCGATGACGGATCTCAGAAATTTCCGGCATATGATGTATTGAGAGGATTTAAGCATCAAGACCATATTGATTTTCAGTTGTGGCGAGTTACTAAAGATATTGGGTTCAATAGCCATGGTGCAAGAAACCTAGGCGCACATGTTGCGCAGACAGACTGGTTATTGTTTTTGGATATTGACTATACCATACCGCCCAATGATATAAATTATCTCTCAAAAGAAAAACTAAAACATCATGCTTTTTATAACTTTAAAAACATTCAGATCGAGTTTGATGCAGCAGTCAAAGGTCAAGTATTTGTTGAGCCTACAATAAACCAGTTTTTAATTAGCAAGAAAAAATTCTTGAAATTGGGCGGTTACAACGAATCATATACGCGGGTACATTGGGGTGACCGAGAATTTATTGCCAATTTAGAAACACATTTGCGCAAAGTAACAGTAGATGTTTGTGTTACCGATCACCGAGGTGGTAGAAAAACAGTAATTGATAACACACTGTCGGCACCTGTCTATGATAACGAGAACAAAATACTATACACTCCTCGTCCGGATTTGGTAGATTTGCCCCAAATAACGACCAAATTGAATTTTGATTATGAACGTCTAATATAAACCCGCATAAATATAGGTGTAAACCACTTGCCAAAATTGGTAATATATGCTATATTTAAGTGCGGAAGAAAAAAATATGTTGTCTTTTAGGAACTATTTAACGGAAGTTAAACAGACTGGAGGTGTATTGGACAAGGGTCCACTTACGCACCTAACTCACCCTGGATCGCTTCCACACTTAGGTGGTGCTAGAGGCACTGCCCATGGTCTGGCTTCTCTCCGTGCGCTCCACAACCGTTTGGCCGCTGGTAGAGTGCATGACGGTCTGTCAACCAAGTTCGATGGAGCGCCTGCCTTCATCTATTCGCATGACGAACAAGGTCCTTCTATTGCCACAAAGTCTGCCTTTAATAAGAATCCTAAGATTAATCGCAGTCTAGAAGACATCGAAAAGAACCACGGTCACTCCGCCGGCCTAGTTGCCAAATTAAAGAAAGCATTTACTCACCTTCAGAAAGTTGTGCCCCAAGGTATGACCGTACAGGGTGATATTATGCATGGCGGCCAAGGCGATGGCATGGAGAATAAAGACGGGCAACTTAAGTTCAAACCAAATACGATTGAGTATGGCCTTGCAGCCAATTCTCCAGAAGGCAAGAAGGCTGCAAGGTCTAAACTTGGCGTTGCTATTCACACCGTTTACGAACATGGTGTTCCTCGCCCCATTACTGATACCGACCGCAACAGATTTAGAGACAGCCCTGACGTACATAATATAACCTCAAAGGTCGAAACCGCTCCTTCTTATCAGGCGCCAGACCAGCACATTGTAGACCAGCATTTAGATGCCGCCCAAGCGGCACATGAAAAACTTGGCGACAAGGGTTATGCTGCGGTTACTCCTCATGGCGAACACCTGGAAACTTATATTAACCAGACTGTACGAAAAGGTACAAAGCCTAACGTAGACGAATTTAAAGAATATCTTTATAATAAAGGCGAGAAAGAAGCGTCCAAAGTTAAGACCGAAAAGTCTAAAGAAGCAAAACGCGCCGCAATGAAGGCCGTTTCGGACCATGTTGATGCTAATGCACGACACTTTACCAATTCGCTGAATGTATCGCATCATTTACAGCAGGCAACCAATCACCTTTCTGGTGTATTGGGGTCTTCTTCTCAGTATTCTCACAACATTGCGGGTCAAGAAAGTGGTCCAGAAGGCCATGTTCTCTATCATAAGTCGCAACAGGCTTCTTCGCCTATTAAGATTGTCAATCGAGGTGAGGGTGGTTTTGCCCAACAGAATCTTAATGCCGGTGGTGTTAAGGCGGCTAAATCTGGTGAGAGACACATTACCTTTGGATTTGGCAGATTGAATCCGCCCACCACTGGGCACGAAAAACTTGCTGCTGCGATCAGGGCACATGCTGCCAGTACCGGCGGCGACCATTTACTAGTTGTCAGTAAATCGCAAGACGCCAAAAAGAATCCTCTATCTGTTGCTCAAAAGGTCAAACATGCCAGACGTATTTTGCCTGGTACCAACATAGAAGGCGCTACAGCAGATGCACCTACCTTTATTGATCATTTAAGGAGACTGCATAAGCAAGGTTATACACATTTAACCATGGTTGCTGGATCAGATAGAATTCATGAATATCAAAGAATCATAAATAAGTACAACGGGTCTGAATTCAATTTCAAATCCGCTAAAGTTATTTCCGCGGGTGACCGTGATCCTGATGCAGAAGGTGCAGAAGGTATGTCTGCTTCTAAAATGCGCAGACATGCTGAAAATGGTGATTTGAAGTCCTTTAAAGAGGGTTTACCTAAGCACGTTTCACACGACCATGCGGTTAGTCTATACAATGATGTTCGTAAGGGCATGAACATAAAGTAAAGGAAAATAAAATGTCAACAAAAATAACAGAACATTTTACAGTAGAAGAATTGACGGCATCGCCAACCGCGAAGGCCAAGGGTATTGCAAATACACCTACACCAGAACATCTTGCGAACATGAAGTACGTTTGCGAGAAGATTTTGGAACCAGTTCGTGCGCATTTTGGTAAACCAATTAAGATCAATTCGTCTTATCGTTGCCCCGCCCTAAATGTAGCTGTTGGAGGTTCAAAAACTTCCCAGCACGTGAATGGTCAAGCGGTAGATTACGAAATTGAAGGCGTTTCAAATAAGATTCTTGCCGATTGGGTTTCGGAAAATCTTGAATTTGACCAAGTTATTCTAGAATTTTTCACTCAGGGTGATAAGAATTCGGGTTGGGTTCACACTTCAATTAAGAAAGAGGGCGGCAATCGTAAGCAGAAGTTGATCGCAAAGAAAGATGGCGCATCAACCAAATACGTACCGACAACTGATTTTGATCCAACCAATGCATGGAAAAACGTTTAACCAGGAGTTAAAATATGTCAGCCGTAAATTATACAACTTTAAATCCAATTGCCTGTGTGCAAATAAAGCAGGGAATCGTTGCCAATATGATTCCTGATGGTGATGGATACGTAGGTCTAGGTGTATGGGAAGAGCCTTATTCGTACACGGTTTTTGGTGCTATAACGAGAAAATATAATCTTGATATTTCTACGGCTCCTTATTTTATGGCATTGTGCGAAGCCGGCACGAATTCATTTACCGAATTTGGGTCATACACTTCTGCTGGTAACGAATCTTTTAAACCAAGGGGTGCCATTTACATTAGCGGCGAAGAAGAATATGAAGAGTTTGCGGATTATCTTGGGCGGTCAGACCTTTTGACTAATCAATCTCTCGTTAGAACAGAATTGGCATTTGATGCTGCCTATTTTAAATGGCAAAAACTTGATCTAGGTTCGCATTGTCCAGCCCGCACCAATCTTAGGCTTCAGCAAGTTGCCAGCGCCTATGAATTGAATCCTCCTGTGGCAGACGCAGTAGCACTTAGTCATATGAATCAGGCAACCGGTAAAAATGCAACTACGGAAGCCGTTGAATTATTTTGTCGCGGAGTGGATCACATAAACCATATCTTGGTCAGTAATGTCAACAAACCTAATGATAGCGTCAGTCTTAAAGCGATCTTTGCGCGGGCAGCGAGCCGTTAGAACAGTAGGGGAAAGTAAGTAGATATGTTTAATTTGATACCATTACCATATAAGTTGGGTGCAATTCTTTTAGTTGTAATTGCCGCCTTTACTTTTGGTTACATGAAGGGTAATGCAAAGGCCGAAGTAGAACTACAGAAGTTTGCTGCTGAAAGTCAACAAAAGGTTGCTGAACTGACAGCGGCCAATTCAGATATTAAAGAGAAGGTTATCACTCAATTTGTTGACAAGGTGAGAACCGTAAAGGAGAAAGAATATGTCTACGTGCAACAAAGTCAAAATGCTGTGCCTGATCAGTTTGAGTTGTCTAATGGCTGGGTGTACCTCCACGACTCTAGCGCCAGTGATGGTAATGCCGAAGCCGCCAGAAGTTCTGATGGCACCGCCTCAGGTTTTAAAGACAATCAAATCCTCGCAACCATTGTCAACAACTACGCCGCCTGTCACACAAACTCCCAGCAACTAATACAATTGCAGCAGTGGATTAAAGAAAACCGGGCAGCAGTTGATGAGGTTAATAAGAAAAACAAAAAATGAAAACCTTCAACGAATTTTTAGAAGAAAAAGTTATAGATGGTAGGGTTATGCAATTCGCTTCTAATGCGCATGAACTCTGGAGAAAACAGCACATTAAAGACAAGGGCAATGTTCCTAGAGTTAAAAAGAATAGTGATGGAACTGAAGGTGATATTAATGTACCTTTTCATAAACTGCACCCCGATTGGCAAAAAGAAAACATTGCTGCAGGTCATGCAGCTTTGGGAGCTGTTAAGAAACATCCGAATGATATTGAGAAGGCATCTGAACATGTGCATAATGAATGGATGAAGCGTAATCCTAAAGCAGAGTATAACGCATCTCAGCATAAACCTTATAATGATTTGCCTGAAGATGAAAAAGAAAAAGACAGAGTTCATGTTCGTACCATGATGGATTTAAAAAATAAATGAAAACCTTCAACGAATTTTTAGAAGAAACAAAAAAAACTGGTTGCACTTGTTGGGCCAGTTACAAGCGTGTACCTGGTACCAAACCATGTTCACCAGGAAGTTGTGTCAAAGAAGAAGTAGAAGATATTACGGAACGTGGCGAAGACTCTAAGGGTCACTACCGTGCAACAGAAGATGGTGCTGGTCTAACTCGCAAGGGCGCAAAAGCCCATGGCATTAAGACAGCAGTTACAACTCCTCCTAGTAAGCTAGACCCTAACGGGAAAGCTGCAAAGCGCCGCAAGTCATTTTGCGCCCGTATGAGTGGAATGAAAGGTCCTATGAAAGATGAGAAGGGTCGCCCAACCCGTAAGGCTATGTCACTTCGTCGCTGGAATTGTAACTAATGAAATCTTTTTATAGTTTTTTGGAAGAAGGTGTAAATGATCCCGCTATATTTAAAGCGGTGTTCATGGCAGGTGGTCCAGGATCAGGTAAATCTTTTGTTACCGGTAAATCCGCTTTAACGGCTTTAGGACTTAAACTAATTAATTCCGATCCTGCTTTTGAGGCTGCTCTCAAAAAGGCAAACCTTTCACCTTCTAATCCAGAACATATTATGTCACCAAAAGGACAAGAAGCGAGAGAACGAGTTAAACAGACCGTTGGTAAGAAACTGGATTTGTCTACAATGGGTAGATTGGGTTTGGTAATCGACGGTACAGGTAAAGACTACGATAAAATCTCAAAGCAAAAAGAACAGTTGGAAAAACTAGGTTACGAATGCAAGATGATTTTTGTTAATACGAGCCAAGATACCGCATTGCAAAGAAACAAAAAGCGCGACCGTAGTTTACCCGACGAAGACGTAAAGAGAATGTGGTCTGGTGTTCAGAACAACATTGGTAAGTTTCAGAACCTTTTTGGTGGTGAACATACAATTGTTGTGGACAACAATGACGATACTGACGTAGAAAAAGTTACCACTTCAACGTTTAAGAAAATTTCTAACTGGGTTAAAGAGCCTCCTACGAATCACGTTGCTAAAAAATGGATTGCCCAGCAAAAATCGGGTAATACTGAAGGTGAAGGTCACTATAGTGGCGGCAAAGGTCAGTCGCATGATGGAGGCACTTATAAGAATACAAAAACAGCCAATCACTATTCGGATTACGAGGGTAAGTAACATGCTAAAGCACATCAAGTCAATGTTAGCAGATGGAGTTGATGGATCGATCTCCTCTAAAAGAGTAATCACTTTTATTGCAACATTATTATGCACTATAGGATTTCTAGCAAACTTGTTTGGCGGATTTAAAATTGATGAGTTTATTTACAATTCCATGATGTTTATTGTTGTTGCAGGTCTAGGGTTTACTGGTTTAGAAAAATTTGCACCAAAGAAGTAGTATAAATAAAGGTATGAACATGACATTAAAGCCATTCAAAGAGATATCAGAACACCCAAACTGTGGCACACCAGACTGCTGCAATACTTGCACGCCTGCGGAACCGGTTGAAGTGGTTGTGGAACCCGTTAAGACCTTTGCGGAGAAGATAAGAGAGGCCTGCTGGACGGGGTATGTTACCGAGTTATCAGCGGCTGGTCAAGCACGTAAAGACGCGAGACACGATTCAAGAGGTCTTGCTCCACTTAAGCGCGACGAACCGGAACATGACTCACACGGAGATCCGGACGACGATAAAGTACCTCATTTGGTATCGCAATTACGTAAAACAGTTAGCATCAATAAACCCGTTAAATTTAAGAATGGTGAAACGCATAGTATCTCACGACACCATGCGCATAAATTTTTAAACAAATATGATTCGCTTAAACCTTCGGATAGAGAAGAACTTCAGAAAAAAGCACACTCCTCACATTCGGAGTTTCAGAAATCAATTAGCGAAAACTATATGGACGATGGCAGCGCACCCGTTGAATTGGGTACACAAGACGCAACTAACGCATTTGCTGCAATGACTCCAGGCCAAGATTCTTTAATTAAGATCAATACACCCGCTGTTGCTGGAACGCAATCGCTTCAAGACTACAAAGACGAAAACGAAGAACTACAACAAATCTCCGATGAGGAATTTGATGAGATTGAAAATGAAATTGAAGCATTGACTTGGGAAGATATTGTTGATGATTATGACGAAGATGAACTAGAAATTGAAGAAGAACTTGAGGAAGGTTTGACCGCTCAAGGTCGTATGAAGAAGAGATTTGCCTTTATGCGTAACAAGTCCAGAAGAAATCTGGCAAGAGGCATGGCACTAAGAAAGACATCTACACCCGACAGACTAAAGCGCCGTTCAATCGGTGCTGCTAGACGAATTGTTTATAAAAGATTTCTCCGTGGCAGAGATAAATCCTCCATGTCAGCGGCAGAAAAGACCAGAATTGAGACACAAGTTAAAAGACTTGCACCTTCAGTGGCGCGTATTGCGGTGAGACTTGCTCCTAAAATGAGACAAATCGAACGCACAAGGTTGAAGAATCGTAATTCTAAAAAAAGGAAATAATTATGTCTAAATATATTTTTAAGTGCATTGATGACGAAAGAAAAGAAGTTCATGTTGAATTTTCTGGTGAGTTAAACCGTGACGAAATTTTAGAAGAATTCAAGTGTTTCTTACAGGCCGCTGGGTTTACTTTTAATATTGATGACCGTCTTGATGTCGTTAATGACATGGAAGATTACGAAGAGTTGTTTGATGAAGAACTTGAAGACACCGATGTGATTTCATCTTATCAAAATCAACTTAACTTTGATAATTATATTAATATTCCGTTAAACGCAACAGTTGCGTCTGATGTAGTATCAACCAGTTATTCCGGTTTCGGTAACACCATGAATGCCGGGCCATACTCTTTTGGAGCAGATACTCTGATTACTAGTCTCTCTACTTACAAGGTGGGCAAACCTGGGGCGGCCGCGGTAGAAGAAGGCTCGCTCACTTTGACTGACTGCTTGGGTGAATTCTCTTTTAGTGAACCTCTTGACTTTACGACAACACAAGGAACATTAGATTTAGGTGAGAGTAATCATATCACCTTGGATCTTACCGATTCTTTTGAAACAAAAGACAAATTAGGATAGATTCATGAGCAAACTTGGTTGAATACTTAAAGCGTCTAGCAAGTAATTAGTTTTTATAAATATAAGAATAACTTTGGAGTATTTAATGACCACCACCCACGATTTAATGCAAGATGTTCTCGCAGAAGAACATAACATGGCCAAGAGATTGGACCAGTTGGTTCGTGCTGGCCTTATGGCACCGCAAGCGTTACCTATTCTACATCGTGGGCTTTCAAAGTTAAATGCTGGTATGGCTATTACTGGTCAAGACCGAGATGCGGTTACGAACCTATTAAATTCGCTGTTGTTCATTGTACTTGGTGACGATACCATGTTCCAGAGATCACAAACAACGGTTCGTCAGAACAAGCAAGAGCATGGTTACAACGTAGCAACAAACGTGGCCATGGAAGCAAAGAAAGATCCTGGCGAATACGATTACGAAGGTGACATGGCAATGTCGCAGTTAAAGAGCATTATGATGAACGCCAAGCGTTTACATGACTCCCTAGAGCCAGATACAAATTTACCAGAATGGGTACAGTCTAAGATTACCCTTGCCGAAGACTATGTTACTACTGCTGCCAATTATATAGAAAGTACACTGAACGAGATCCAGGGTACTTATGGTAACAGCCGCTATAATAAGAATCTAAAGATTGTACATAATGGTGAAGTCGTAAAGGACTATGGCACAGACACTAAGCCAAACAAAGCAAGTCGCGAGAAGATGGCGATGAAGATGAAAGCCGACCGTGCTGCGCGTGATAAGAATATGAAAGAAGAAGCAATCGAAGAGAAGCGTGGACTGTGGGATAATATCCATGCAAAGCGTAAGCGCATTAAGAGTGGTTCAGGCGAACGTATGCGTAAGCCTGGAAGCGAAGGCGCTCCATCTGCTGCTGATCTAAAAGCATCTCAGACTGAAGAAGTTGAAACTATTGATGAGGGTCGCCCTTCGCAGCAACACCCATTAGAAGGTCACGAATACCACAAGAAGTCTGACTCCGAACTTGAGTATATTGCTAAGGATGCCCATAAAGCGGCAGAAGCAATGAAGGGCCACAACACCGGCGCTGAGAATAAATATCGCGACCAAGCAAGTGACTCCGCCACAGTGAGACATTTCAGAAAGACCAGCGGTATGCCGACTTGGTATAAAAAGAAATATGGACACATTAAGGAGTCGGATATGTCAGAAGACGAACAGATTAATGAATTAAATCGCGAAGCTGGCGGTACTCTTTCCCGTTATATTGACAAAACTAGGAACGATCCAAAGCGCAAAGCAGGTAATGACTCAGCACTTAAGAAAAAGTGGCCATACTACCACGGTGAGCCGAAAGTCAAAGGTGTGGATCGCACTAAGTCGCCATGGCGAGGGGAAGTTCGAAACGAAGAAGTTGAACCGGTTGATGAGGCTACTGTTCCTTCTCCATATGAAGATGATGAAGGCTATCATACTCATAAACAAATTCATGGTAACAATGCTGTTTCCAAGGAAGATTGGAAGAACGGCATTAGAAAGCCCAAGGCCTCCGATAAGGAAGTCAAGATGGCTACAGGTATTCCACACGATAAGCGTTATGTGGGTGGCAATATGACAGGTGCCATCTCCGCTATCGAAAAGATTCGTAAGAATCTGTCAAAGCATCCTCGCGTTGTTGCCTCATTAAAGGCAGCAAACGAAGCGACTAAATTATATAAGGATCTCGCCTATCCGACGGACGGTGGAGTTGAACTATCTATTGAAAACGAATTGCAAGAAGGTTATGCTGAAAAGTTTCAAACTGCCCTAAAGGCAAGCGGCAAGACCTTAGCACAAATGTCAGACGATGAAAAGAAAGCATTTTTTAAACACGTAGATTCAATTCACACATCTAATTCAGGAGAATAAAAATGGCTCAATGGGGCAATAAGGACGATAAAACGTCAACAGGTACGGTAACACTCACCGCACCTACAGTAACATTCAACGGCGCAACAGCACATGCTGCTGGTGTTTATACATCCGCTTCACATCCTTTCCAACTAGGCGACGAAGTTGTTTATAGCAACGGCGGCGGCACTACAGTTGTGGGTCTAGCAGATGGAACTTCTTACTTTGTAACTGAAGTTGCTTCTGGCACATTCATGGTTGCAACTACTGAAGCGCGGGCACTACATAACGTACCAACACCAATCGTCTCAACAGACGGTTCAGGTGCTTCACACACGTTCATTCGCGCACTAGCGTCAGGACGCGGTACGATTGCTGGTAGTTCTACTCTCTTTACAACCGAAGCATCAACTGGTGATATCATTCAAGTTGGTTCACAAGAAATGCAAATTATTGCAATTGCAAGTGATACCGCTTGCACCGTTCACCAAAACAACCAGGCAGCACTAACCGTGTTCAGTGGCCAGGCTTACACGTTAAATGAAAAGCCTACCAGTAAACTGGGTGGCACATATTCTTCCATGAACGTTGTGGGTATTGATGGTTCTGAAATTGCTGCCGGTGGCGACAATATTACTAGCGTCGGTGTAACGAATGGTGGTACGCTTTACGTAGAAACACCAACTGTAGAGGTTGCTGCTCCTGCTTCTCTTACCATTCCATTGATCAATGTAAGTGTTGCTAACGATACAATCACTTCAACTGCCCATGGTCTAAAGACTGGTACAAAGTTAACCTACCTCAAGGTCGGCGCAACTGCAATCACCGGTCTGGTAGACGCAACTGCTTACTTCGTAGTTGCCGACACCGTTGACACATTTAAACTGGCATCATCACTGGCAAATGCTCAAGCGGGTACGACAATTGACCTTACTGGTACAGGTTCAGCAGCACAGACTTTCACAGGTGATACTGCACTAGCAACAGCAACTATTACCAGCGGCGCTGTTAGTTCTATTGCTGTTACCGACGTGGGTTCTGCCTATGTTACGACACCAGCAGTTACCGTGACCAAAGCAAGGCTGACAATTCCTACTTCTGGCATTACTACTGCAAATACTGAACTTGTTACTTACGTTGCTCATGGATTAAGTATCAGTGACCGTATTGTTTATAACAATGGTGGTGGAAGCACTGCCACCGGTTTAACAAATGCTACGGATTTCTTTGTTGCAAGTGCAGGTTTTACAGTAGACGCATTTAAGGTAAAAGCGGCAGCAACAATCACAACTATTGCTGGTGTTGCAATCACTAATACTGCTGGTGCTTTTTCTTGTACTGCTACAACACTTGCTGTTGGTGATCGAGTAAAAATTACTGGTACATTAGGCGGCACTGGAACAATTACTAGTTATACAACTGGTACTGTTTATAAGGTCTCTGCTAAAACTGGTACTTCACCAAACGTTACTGCCTTTACATTGCAAACTGAGGCTGATGGAGCTATTGTAACAACATCAGGCACACCGACTGGTTTGACATATACGGGTGAAACTGTTATTGATATCAGTGGTACAGGTAACAATGCTCAGTACTTTGAAAAGTATGCTGCAACTACCGCAACTGCTGAGGCTTCACGCGGTACTGGTCCTTCAGCCGCTTCAAAGGGTTGGGTAAACCGTGTTGTAATGACAGGTGCCAATGCAGGTCGTATTCAGTATGAGACACTGGTTGCACTTTCAAGTGCCGCTTCAATGTCTGACGCTGGCGACGATCTAATCGCGCCGGATGCCTAGTCTTTGGAGATATTTAATAATAGCTTTAGGCACTCAAACACGGTGCTGGCTACTTCTTTTTCGTTGTTAAGGGCATAAATTATGGCAGACTCAAAAGTATCGGCACTGGACGCTGCGACAAGTATCGCCAGTGCCGATATTATGTACCTAGTTCAGAGTAGTACCGACAAGAAGGTTAGTATCGCTAATCTTTTTGCCGACATTCCGGTTGCTGTAAAGGCTAGCGGAAAGTTCTCTTATGGTGGCACGGCCCAGACTTTGACCTCTGCTGGTGCCGTGTCTATCACTACCACCGTTACTAAGATTACTAATCCAGACGGCGCTGGCACGTTAACCATTGTTGATGGTACAGACGGCCAAATTAAAGTTATTATAATGACCGCCAATTCAGGCAGCCATGCGATGACTATAAGTAGTAATATCGGGCACAGTAGCATTGTGTTTAATGCTGCTGGCAAGACCGCAACATTAATGTTTAACGGCACTGTTTGGTATTTTATTGGGGGCACTGCTACAGTCACATAACATGATAGAATTAAATGATGATACTTTCTTGATCTTCGCTATAAAAAACTATGACAATCCAAATTGTAGTGGAATGTTAGATTTACAGGAAGATTTGAAGAGATTTAAATATATTAAGCGTTTGTTTAAGAGATATTCTAAAACAGGCATTTTAACTGAAAGACTTATCCTCAACCATATTATTGTGTTGTATAATGTTTTTGGCCCCGCCGCTACCAAGTTGCTATTCTATAGGATAGAAGAAGAATATTGGAGTCAGTTGAAGACGTTTTTAGTATACTTAAATTACATGCCGATGAAAGTTATAGGTATTAGTTCTAATAGAAATCTGGAAGATATTCCTTTGGATACTACAATAATTAATACCTTAAGGAAAATTTAATGTCGAGAATCGTAGACGCAGTTATAACGTACCGCATTTTAAGAATGCTCACTACGCCGTTTGAAGAAACGGAAGCGTATCGTCTTGGTATTATTGACGCCCAAGGAAAAGTATTAAAGAGCGAAAAAGATTTAAACACCGGCGAAGAGACGGATGCTTATACTCTACTAAATAGAATGGTATTCAGACTTAAGAGAATTTTAAATAAAGTACCTTTTGAGAATAAAAGATTTCTATCATTCGCTGCCGCGCTTGCATTAGTGCGGGAAAATGTGTATAATGGCGATGTAGAAGATGATATGTTAGAAGAAATGCTACTAGTAACTATGGAAGAAGATTCGGTGAAAGAAGAGGCCGTGCTTCTAGAGTCAAACGGATTTGTTTCTTTTAAGAGTTTCATCAATGAAGACGGTGCCGTTGGTGGTATGATTGCTAACGTTGCTGGCGCCGGTAAAGTTGCTGGGTTAGGTGTTGGTCCTCAGGGTGAACCTGGGATCAAGAAGAAAACAAAAAAACGTTTATTTAAAAGAGGAAGTTAACAATGTTCAAATCAATTAAAGCGTTCTTCGTAAATCTGTTACCACAGAATATTTTAAATCTGTTTGATAAGAATGCTGACGGTAAGATTCAGGCTTCTGAAGTTTCCGCAGTAGCTAAAGAAAAAGCAACCAAGATTGCGGTTGAAGTAAAGAATGTAGCCGTTGACGCGGCCAAAGGTGCAGTACAAGGCGCAGTACAAGGTGCAAAGCAAGGTCGCAAGACCCGTAAATCTTCTAAGTAATTGAAATGGAAACCTCAGCACCATCTTCTCTTGAAACTGAGGTTGCCGTTCTAAAACGCGATGTTGCCTCTGTCACCAATCTTTTTGATAGGCTAGATAGTGCTATTGAAAAGATTGGCGACCTTTCCTTTAATATCACAAAAATGTTGGCTGTTCACGAAGAACGCTTGCAAACGCAAACTGGCGTTAACTCCGACATTTATCACACCATAGAATTAAGGCGAGTAGAGTTGCAAACAGATATTAAAGAACTTCATTCCCGCATCACGACGGTTCATCGAGAATTATCTTCCGATATGAAAATTACAGAAGATAAGATCATGAAAGCTATTGGTGAATTAAATTCTGCTGTTAATAATCAGCAATCGGGTCAAAATAAAAAGATTGACTCCCTGGAGAAATGGCGATATACTCTAGTTGGTGTGGGGCTTGCAGTTGGCGTTATATTAACAAAAGGTATACCCTTCCTTTTAACGTTTTTAACTGCAAAATAATAAAAAATTGATTTTTATCTTGACAGGTCGGTAATGATCTGTTATGATAACTTATATTCATGGAAATAGTATGTCATTATATATTGATTTGAAATACCTTAAAGGGTTGTCTCACCGACTTGAAATGTTCAAGGATCGCGGCAATCATCTTTATAATTGTCGTTGTTCTATCTGCGGCGATTCTCAGCGCAACAAGCGCAAGGCACGCGGTTACTTCTACCGCAAGAAGAACGATATGTTCTATAAGTGCCACAACTGTAGTGTCAGTCAAAGTTTCGGCACATTTCTCAAGAATTTCGATTCAGAACAATACAAGCAATATGTGTTTGAGCGTTATGCTGCCGGTGAAGGTGGTGTAAAGTCTCACACTAAACCAGTCTTTAAGTTTGAAGCACCTGTGTTTAATAAACCAGAACGCTTGCTTGATAAGATCATGGACCGTTTGGATTCTTTACCGGAAGATAACGAAGCGGTTTTGTATGCGCTTGGTAGACAGATACCGAGAAATGTTTTCTCGCGCCTATATTTTATTGATAACATCAAGAATATCGCGCAACTGAACGATAAATACAAAGCAAGTATTATCACAGAAGAACCAAGACTTGCGCTCCCATTTTTAAGTGAAACCGGTAATCTAATGGGTGTTGCCCTACGTGCCATGCGTGGAGAGACACTTAGATACGTTACTATTAAGATAGACGAAGATGCCCCAACCGTTTTTGGGCTTGACCGGATTGACAAGAACAAGACGGTTACAGTTGTCGAAGGACCTATTGATAGTTTATTTTTAAAAAACTGTATTGCCTGTGCTGGTACAAGTTTTAATAAGATTGATACATTATCATTAAATGATGTGAGAATTGTATTTGATAATCAACCTAAAAACAAAGAAGTTTGTAAGTTGATAAGTAAGTATATTGCACTTGGTTATGCAGTTTGTTTGTGGCCTGAAAACGTTGTTGAAAAAGATATTAATGAAATGATCCTTGCTGGTAGAAGCAAAGAACAAATTGAGAATATAATTGACAGCAATACCGTCAAGGGACTAGAGGCAGAAGCAAAGTTCATGATGTGGAAAAAATGTTAATTATAGGAGAAGTGTATGACAGAAATGCAGAAGTTGTTAATTTGGATTATGAAGATCACGGTATTGGTACTCGCAAGCGTATTGATATCAGTTGTATTTGCGGCAATCGTTGGTCTTTTTATGCCAAACGAGTTGATTGATAACACAGAAATTTTTGCGCTAATTGGTCCTGCATTCCAGACCATTGTTGGTGCATTTGTTGGTCTACTGGGTGGTCTATCAATCTCAGACGCCGCCAAGCACAATCAACCAAAAGACGATGATACAGATTCGGAATAAAAACTAATTAGAGGCGTCGAGTAATGCTTTACACCGGATCGGGAAATATTCCACACCATATCTACTGTTGGGTAGAATCATACTTTGTTAGAAAAAACACTAAGCGAGGAATATTTGAACCATGTATCTGGTTTGCTTTGCGTGCCAAAGCTGAACAATCATGGATGTGTCATGTTATGTTAGAATGTGGAGCAGTATATAGGGATCTGCCGCCACATGCCATTTCTTTTTCAGAAAAAGCAGAAAAAGATTGGAAATTGAGTGATACTGCACTTTGGGATTGCTATAGTGACCAATTCTCTATTGTTAGATATGACTATCTAAATGGAAGGCGAGCCGAAATTAGAAAAACTGGGTTGTTTGGTAGATATCTCTTTACTGCAATCCCAATGTATGATAGTTATACAACCGAACCATCGCAGTCAAAAGAATTTATGTTCATTCAACTTGATAATGGAAGATTGACAATCATGCCGACAAATGAACTTCGGTTTTTCGATAATTCGTGGACAGAAGGTGATTGGCCTACTAATATTAAATTGAACACAACATCATGGAAAGTTGAATGAGTGAAGTAAATCTTATCGGTTTCCAGGAAGTCAAGCGATGTCTCATCTGAGCGATAATAACATAGGTTATTTTAAGCATATGTTTAGATCATGGCGGTGGGGAACAATACTACTTATTCATGGTTTATTTCCAAATGTATTCAAGACAACAGTAAGTGATGAAATGTGTAAGCATAAGGATTATTAATAATGAGTGAAGTGAATTTGATCGGTCTTACAAAACCGAGTGTATATACAGATTGTAGTACTGCTGGTGAACTGGTTGCATATGCTGCTAGAGTATCAAATCCAGCAAACCAAAATAATACCAATTCTTCTGGTCTGGTTAAGTATCTTATCAAGAACCAGCATTGGTCTCCTTTTGAGATGGTACATATTGTGATGGAGATTAAAACCACACGGGATATCTCTAGACAAATTCTACGACACCGTTCATTTTCTTTTCAGGAATTTTCTCAGAGATATGCGGTCTCTGAGAATTTTGTTGTAAACCGCGAGGCAAGGCTTCAAGATACAAAGAATCGTCAGAACTCAATTGAGACTGACGATAGGACTCTTCAAGAAGAATGGAGTATGAAACAAGCAAGCGCCTTACAAGAGGCCAAAAAGTCATATGACTGGGCATTAGAAAAGGGCATTGCTAAAGAACAAGCACGTGCAGTTTTGCCCGAGGGATTAACTGTCACAACTCTTTACATGTCAGGTACATTGAGGTCTTGGATACACTACATTGATTTGCGGTCGGCAAACGGCACACAAAAAGAACACATGATTATTGCGCAAAAATGCAAAGAAATTGTTCTAGGGCATTTTCCCATGTTAGAGGATTATTTTAATGGCAACGGTTGAAGTTAAGAAAGACAAACACGGAGAGTTATACATAGATTTACCAGAAGACATCCTAAAACAACTTGACTGGACCGAAGATACTATGCTAGTATGGTCTGATAATAAAGATGGATCTTGGACACTTAAAGAAGAAAAGAAAACAATTCCTCCAGAACTTACCAAAAACATGCAAGAAGTCCGGGAAGGTGTTGATGAAATTGACCAACAATTGATCAATCTTCTTATCGCTAGATATAAATTTATGTATGCCGCAGCACGTATTAAAAACGATCAGAATGCGGTACGTGATGAGGTAAGAAAGTCGCAAGTTATCGATAATGTTTGTGCGCTGGCAAAAAACTCTCCTATACCAGAAGAAACGATTAAAACTATCTGGAATATTTTAATCGAGAGTTGTATAGCATACGAAATGGACAAATGGATCGAACTGAGAGAACATAGTAAAGAAAAATGGATATATTCGGAATGGAAAACATAAATAATGAACTACCAAAAAGACGTTACTGATTTTATGGTCGCTGGCGGCCATTTAGTTGCAAAAACTCCCAAACTCACTGAAGAAAATTTGGAACAGGCAAAACTTTATATGAATTTGGTCGAAGAAGAGTTCAAGGAATTGAGCGAAGGATTTGTTCGGCGAAATGTTATTGACATTGCGGATGGCGGTGTCGATCTGGTATGGGTTGTGCAAGGACTTTTTACAACACTTGGTATTGATTTTGATAGAGTTTGGGAAGAAGTTCGCAAGTCTAACATGAGCAAGGTTTCTTCTACCGGAAAGATTGAAAAACGCCCCGATGGTAAGATTATGAAACCCGCCACATATTTTAAACCAAATATCGCAAAAGCATTAAGGTAATTTCATGTCTAGAGAACACTATTTGGACATTCAAATTGATCGTTCACGCGACAGTCTCTTTGATGAATTGGGTTTAAAGCGTCTCAGAGAGTCCTATATGACCTCCGAGGAAACTTCACCCCAAGAACGTTTTGCATTTGTATCGAAGACGTTTGGTAGCGATGCTGACCATGCTCAACGATTGTATGAATACGCCAGTAAGCATTGGTTGTCCTATTCGACACCCATTCTTTCTTTTGGTCGATCCAAGCGAGGTCTTCCGATCAGTTGCTTTCTAAATTATATTGAAGATACCGCAGAGGGGCTTGTTGAAAATCTTTCAGAGACAAATTGGTTGTCCATGATTGGTGGAGGGGTAGGAATTGGTTTTGGTATTCGTGCTGCTGACGATAAATCTACTGGTGTTATGCCTCATCTTAAAATCTATGATGCAAGCTCCCTCGCTTATAGACAAGGCCGTACGCGCCGTGGCAGTTATGCCGCTTATTTGGGAATCGATCATCCTGATATTATTCCTTTCCTAGACATGCGTAAACCTACGGGCGATCCTAACGTCCGTGCTTTGAATTTACACCATGGTGTAAATATTTCAAATGCATTCATGGAGATTATTGAAAAGTGCATGATCGATTCGAATGCTGACGATTCTTGGGAATTAAGGGATCCTCACTCACGTGAAGTTCGCGATGTTGTTTCTGCCAAAGAACTCTGGATGAAGATTTTAGAACTGCGTATGCAGACCGGTGAACCTTATCTGCATTTCATTGATCACTCAAACAATGCTATGCAGGAGTTTCAGAAGAAACTTGGTCTAAAGATCAATCAAAGCAATCTTTGTTCAGAAATTATTCTACCGACCAATAAGGACAGAACTGCCGTCTGTTGCCTGTCATCAGTTAATTTGGAATACTATGATACGTGGTCAAAAGATCCTTTATTCCTAAAAGACATTGCGGAAATGCTTGACAATGTATTGCAGTATTTCATTGACAATGCACCTAAGAGCGTTAAGAGAGCAATCTTTTCTGCCAAGCGGGAGCGTTCAATCGGTGTTGGTGCATTAGGTTTTCATGCATATCTTCAGCGCAAGGGTATTCCTTTCGAAGGCCCCCTGGCAAAAGGCACCAACATTAAGATGTTTAAGAACATTAAGAACAAACTTGATGTCGCAAATCTTGAACTTGGTGCCGTTCGCGGTGAAGCACCAGATGCCGAAGGTACTGGCCGTAGATTCTCCCACATGATGGCAATTGCTCCAAACGCTTCTAGTTCTATTTTGATGGGTAACACCTCACCGTCAATTGAGCCGTATCGTGCTAATGCTTATCGCCAAGATACTCTTTCAGGTTCGTATCTCAACAAGAATAAGTATCTTGATGAAATTCTAAAAAAGAAGTGTGAAGAAGATACAAAACTTAGTTATGACGAGATTTGGTCTAGTATTATTGCCAATGATGGTAGCGTACAGCACCTCGATTGCCTTGATGAGTTTGCGAGGTCTACATTCAAGACTGCAATGGAAATTGACCAGCGTTGGATCATTGAACATTCAAGTGATAGACAAGTATTCATTGACCAGGCGCAATCGGTAAACCTTTTCTTTCGCCCAACTGTGAATGTCAAGTATCTACATGCTATTCATTATCTGGCTTGGAAGCAAGGTATGAAGACGTTGTACTATTGCCGATCTGAGAAGATTGGTAAGGCCGATAAGGTTGCCAAGAAGATTGAGCGCGAAGTTATTCAAGAAATTAATTTCAAGGCACTAGTGTCTGGCGAAGAAGATACCTGTTTTGCTTGTGAAGGATAATTATGAGCGAGGGAACTTACGAGCAGATTGTTGAGAATCTAAAAAAAGTACATGATCCAGAAATCTCTGTTGACATATATAATCTTGGATTAATATATCTGATTGATATCACACAGATGCCTAGTGTAACTATTACACATACGTTGACCAGCGCATTCTGTCCTG
>Ga0049084_10000286_pt1 | contig 19338 bp, 18 predicted proteins | sample GreLakmeON33MSRF_FD_66720 | JGI IMG/M metagenome (GOLD analysis project Ga0049084, IMG submission 66720) | Freshwater lentic microbial communities from great Laurentian Lakes, MI, USA - Great Lakes metaG ON33MSRF | ecosystem: Environmental > Aquatic > Freshwater > Lake | place: Great Lakes... | reverse complement strand
GCGCGCGTCGTCACGGTCTTGCCAAAGTCGAGCCAGTTCGGCCAGAGCGCGAACGGGTAGCCGTTGTTGACCTTGCTGAACGGCGTGAGGCTTTGCCAGTCGCTCTCGCCCACTTCGCGCGGATGCCGGTCCGCCGGGCCGTTGTAAATCTGCACGTCCGCCGCGCCGAAGCCGGCCCAGAGCGCGTTCAGGCCGCGCAGCGAAACCGGCGCGGGCCACGTCAGCAAAATGGTTTCAGGCCTCTCTGCCGAAACAACCGGCGCGTTCGTCTCCCGCGCAAAATCCCACGCGCCCCAAGTGCCGTCGTTGCTTTCGTTGTTCAATTTCGCCGAGCGGTCATCGGTCGTGCTCGCGGCGGCGACGGCCTGCGGCGCGAGGTTCGCGAAGCGTTCGCTCACCAGCGTCGCGCCGCCGAGCCAGCCCGCGTAGCTGGCGTCCGCAAATGCCGCCGTGTGCGTGAACCGCACCGCGCGCGTGCTTGTCACCGCGGGCAGCACCCAGAGCGTGTATTCCTCGCGGCCGGGTTCGTCGCGCGTGACGACGCCTTGTTTCAGGCGCTGCGCGGGAATCCAGTCGGCCTCGCGGCCCGGATCGCCGGGATAATTTGCGTCCGGTTTGAGCACGCTCACGGAGACCGTCCCGCGCACCAGCACCGTGCCGACGGGCACGGGCGTCTTCCAGCCGATCCGCAAGTGCCGCGCCCCGGCGTTCTTCGAGGCGCCGAAATTCACGCCGTCCCATTCGATGCGCGAACTGCGCGTCCAGATCACATGCTGCGGGCCGTTCTTGAGCGCGACCGGCTTCTCCGCGCCTTCCACCCATTGCGTGAAGGCGTTAGTGTCGAGGTTCGCGCTGACCAGCGGGGTCGTGAAAATTCCATCGGATGATTCCGCGCCGCGCGCAAAACCGGCAGCGAGAAAAATCAAGAACGTGACGAAGATCGCCGAGCAAGATGGCTTTTTCATAGTCGGACGGAGCTTTACCGACCTGACGACACTTTTAAATTTATTTCTGATGTGCTTTGCTGGGAAAAACAAAAACCTTGAGCCGGTTGGAAACACGCTCCTTCGCCAGCAACCTCGCTCGTGCTGTTCCACGAAGTAGAGGGGCAGCTTCAGATCAGGAAGGCTCACCTAGTTTTCCAAACAACACTTTGCAGCGGCCCGCCAGCCAGTCTCCGATTCCGTTCGCGTACCACTTCGAGAAACGCCGACCGCCCGCGTCGCCGCGCAGCGTGCTGTGCATTTTATCCGTGCCGAGGTCGGTGATGAAATAGAGCGACGGTGCGAAGGTTGTCTCGCGTCCCTCGCCGATGAAAGCAGAAGTAGGCCCGGTGGGGCTAGAATGTTTTGAGGCGCGAGGGTGGGCAGTGCTGTTGCGCCGCCGAAGCGCTTTTCTGCCGCGAGTGCAGCGATGTTGGCGGAGACAGCTGCTCAACTGAGCAGAACATTGCTGTGCTCGGTGCGGCAAAAGTCACGGCTGCGCGGCAGCGCAGCCCTCCCATACATGCGCGCATTGCCTTGCCACGGCGGGAGAAATTATTTCTCATGGCCGGGCATGATTTGTTTTTCGCAGCAGATACCGCGATGAAGCGCGACGTAATCGTCATCGGCGGGGGGGCGGCGGGGCTGATGTGTGCCCTTACGGCGGGCCGGCGCGGGCGCTCCGTGCTGCTGATCGAACACGCCGAACGGCTCGGAAAAAAAATCCTCATCTCCGGGGGCGGGCGCTGCAATTTCACCAACGTGAGTGCCGGGCCGGAGAATTTCCTTTCGGTCAATCCGGACTTTTGTAAATCGGCGCTGGCCCGCTTCAACCCCGCCGACTTCATCGCGCTCGTCGAGCATCACGGCATTCCGTATCACGAAAAAAAGCTCGGTCAGCTTTTTTGCGATCTCAGTTCTCGGCAGATTGTGGAGCTGCTGCAAGCCGAGTGCGACACGGCGGGCGTGGGAATTCGGCTCAACTGCCAGGTCGGCGCGGTGCGACATGACGCGGGCTTTCAGCTCGAGACCAACCAAGGCCCGTTGGAGTGCGGTTCGCTGGTTATCGCCACCGGCGGGCTTTCCTTTCCGAAAATTGGTGCGACGGATTTCGGTCATCGGCTGGCGCGGCAATTCGGTTTGAAACTCACCGCCACGCGCCCCGGTCTCGTGCCGCTCACCTTCAGCGCGGAGGAACAGGCCGCGTTCGCCGCACTGAGCGGACTCTCCATTGACACCGTGGTCTCGCGCGGCGGGCGGAGTTTCCGTGAGAACATTTTGTTCACCCATCGCGGACTGAGCGGCCCGGCCATTCTGCAAATTTCCTCCTACGGCGCGGAGGGCGACGCGCTGCACATCAATCTGCTGCCGGACAAATCCGCGCTGGAAATTTTCTCCGCACACCGGGGGACGACCCGCGAATTGAAGACCGTCCTCGCGCAACATCTGCCGCAGCGCTTCGTGCAGGAATGGTGCGCGCGTTTCGCGCCGTCGCGCCCGATGAACCGCTACACGCCCGCCGAACTGGAGGCCGTGGCGCGGCGGCTGCACGACTGGGAAATCCATCCCGCCGGCACCGAGGGCTACGCGAAGGCTGAGGTCACGCTCGGCGGCGTGGACACCGGCGAGCTTTCCTCGAAGACAATGGAGTGCCGGCGCGTGCCGGGCCTGTATTTCATCGGCGAAGTGGTGGACGTGACCGGCTGGCTTGGCGGCTATAATTTTCAATGGGCCTGGGCTTCCGGTCACGCGGCGGGGCAGTTTGTTTGATTAACCCTTGTCCCGAAATTCCCTCCTGCTACCGTCTCCGGCCTTGTGGATCTGACGAATGAAATTTCCCGCCGCCGGACCTTTGCGATCATCTCGCATCCCGACGCCGGCAAGACGACGCTGACCGAAAAGCTCCTGCTCTACGGGGGCGCGGTGCAGCTCGCCGGTTCCGTGACCGCGCGCAAACATCAGCGCGCCACGACGAGCGACTGGATGGAGCTTGAAAAGAAGCGCGGCATCTCGATCAGCTCCACCGTGCTGCAATTCGACTACGCCGGCTATCGCATCAACCTGCTCGACACGCCCGGTCACAAGGATTTTTCCGAGGACACCTATCGCGTGCTCACCGCTGTGGACGCCGTGGTGATGGTGATCGACGCCGGCAAAGGCATCGAGGCGCAGACGCGGAAACTCTTCGAGGTCTGCCGGCAGCGCGGCGTGCCGATCTTCACCTTCATGAACAAGTGCGACCGGCCCACGCGCGAGCCGCTCGCCCTGCTCGATGAGCTGGAAAAAGTTCTTGGCATCGGCGCGTTCCCGGTGAACTGGCCCATCGGCAACGGCGCGGAATTTCAGGGCGTTTATGATCGTCAGACAAAAACGATGCACACGTTCGAGCGCGTCGTCGGTGGAAAACATCGCGCGCCGGTGTCCGTCGGCGGCCTGCATGATCCGGCGGTGCGTGGAAACTTGAGCGAGGCTGATTTCAATAAAACCGTCGAGGAGCTCGACATGCTCGAACTGGCTGGCGAGAGCTTCGACGAAAGCGAAGTGCTCGCGGGCCGGACCACGCCGGTCTTTTTCGGCAGCGGCGTGAACAACTTCGGCGTGCAACTGCTGCTCGATGGTTTTCTCAAACACGCACCCGGCCCGAAAGGGCGCACGGGCCGGATCGCGGGCGATAACTTCATCACGCCGGAAGATCCCGCGTTCTCCGGTTTCATTTTCAAAATTCAGGCGAACATGGATCCGCGCCACCGCGACCGCATCGCGTTTCTGCGCGTCTGCAGCGGCAAGTTCGAGCGCGACATGCAGGTGACCCATTCGCGCACCGGCAAAAAAGTCCGTCTCAGCAGCTCGCACAAGCTCTTCGGCAACGAACGCGAGACGGTGGACGAGGCGTATCCGGGCGATGTCATCGGCCTCGTCGGCCACGACGGCTTTGGCATCGGCGACACGCTCTCGACCGACGCGGGCATTGTTTACAAAGAAATCCCGCGCTTCACGCCGGAGAGTTTTTCCTATTTGCACAATCCGAACACGGCGAAATACAAACAATTCCGCCAGGGCCTGGACCAGTTGTTGCAGGAGGGCGTGATCCAGATTTTGCACCTGAAAGATTCCGCCACGAAAGTGCCGCTGCTGGCCGCCGTCGGCCCGCTGCAATTCGAGGTCGTGCAGTTCCGGCTCGAAAGCGAATACGGCGCGGAGTCGCGGCTGGAGGCGGCCCCGTGGACAGTGGTGCGCTGGCTGCCCGCGCATCTGCGCGAGGAGGATTTGGATTCGCTGCAACTGCCCACCGGCTCGAAGCTCGCCTACGACACCGACCAAAATCCCGTCGTGCTGTTTGCGAATGACTGGTCGGCGAATTATTTCCACCAGACGAATGCGAAAGTGCCGCTGACCAATCTGCCGCCGAGCAGTCTGACGGCCCAGGTGTAGCAGCCGAGGTGCGAGGCAGATTTTTCGGCGCGCCCCCGGAACCGTTCAAAAGCCCCCTGCCGTCGGCCGCCAAGTTTTAATAGATGTTCGCGGGGCAGTTGATAAATTCCCGGCCTTCGACAACCCGCTCCGTGGGTCGGGTTGCTCACGCCTTCGGCTCCTCATCGGCGCAGAGGCTTTCCGGCAGCGCGGTCAATTCGCTCGGCGTGCTGGCCCGACGCCAGACGACCCGGCCATCTTCCAGGAGGGGGACGATCACGCCGTGCAATGAGCCGCGCAAAGTTTTCACGCGGTCGCCGGGTTTCAACTCGGCGGTCTGGCAAAGCGACTCCACGATCGCAATCATCGTTTCCCACGGGACAACACCGGCGGTGCAGTGCGCCACCACGGACATGACCTCGCGGCGGCGGTTGATGGGCAGGTCGGCAAAGACTGCCGCGTTGATCTGGCGGGCGATATCCGCGAAGGTGTTGTCGTTGAAGAAAAGAAACGGTGCGCGGCGATGGCAGTGCCGGAGAAATTTTATTGTTTCACCGAGGGAGAGGACTTGTGCCTGCTTTTCTGCCCACTCGCCAGCGCACGCCGCCTGGGTCTCTCGATTCAAGCCGTGCTGCGCGCCTCCTCCTGCGTACGCTCCTCAGTTGAGGCCGACGACAAGCTCCCAACTCCGGTTTTTGAGAAAAGCGGCTCGGGTTTGTAGCGGTGATTGTTCGCCAGGACCTCCTCGAGGATGTCCTCGTCGGTCAGGTGTTCCAGCAGGTCCAATCTCAGTTTCATCGCCCATAAGCCAACTTTTAAGGACAACGATTCAAGCCCAGTTGTGCAGCGACGCTTCGTGGTGCTGGAGCCGTTCTCGTCTGGTGGGTGAACCATGTCGGGCCGGATGGTTGAACGGCCAAGCTGGTGTTGGAGCAACCCTACGCGCCCGGCCGCCCGGTTGACAAAAGCAAAACGGCCTGCGACAGGAAAGTCCCGTCAATCAACACTTGCCACGCCCGGCGTGGTATGCTTATTTGCCCGCACCTTGCAAGCGGAACTGGCCACATCTCGTTCAGTCTCGCCGGGCCGGATGGTTCTGGCCGGTTTGGTGGCTGCACTCGTTCTGTTCTCCACGCTGGCCTCAATCAGCGACTCGCTGCACCAGTGGCTTCACGCCGATCACCTTTCCTCCTCGCATCAGTGCGTGCTCTCGAATTTCAACCAGGGTCAGCTCGACCTTGCGCCCGTGGCGGTGACGGTGCCGGTTCCGCCCGTTGATTTTTCCACCCGCGCGCCCGCGCGCGAAGTTTCCTTCGTTAGTTCCGATGTCCGGCTGCTGCCCGGACGCGGCCCTCCTTGCTTGTCTTAGTCTCCGCCCGTTTCGGTGTTGGTGTTAGTTGACTAATTCAATTTTAACCCTGCGGCGACGTTCATCCGTGGCCGCTCCTTGAAAGATAAGCATGAAACTTAAATATATTTTAGCCCTTGTTACCTGCCTGAGCGCGCTTCCACTCGCGGCCCAGGTCAATGCGGAAGTGGATTTGTTGAAGCAGCAGTTGCAGGCGGTGAAGGACGCGTTTGAAAAAGCCCAGGCGGAGAGCCGCCGCCAGATCGAGGAGTTGACCAAACGGCTGGACGCCGTAGCGCAGCAGCAGAGCGCGACGACCAATGAGCAGCAAAAATGGCGCGACTGGATGAACTCGCCCGTGACGCCCGGACGGACGCCACTGCCGGGCGAAAGAGCATGGTCGGCCGCCGATCCGATCCGACTGGCCGGCGGCGGTGCGGCGAGCTATTTGAATCTCTCGTTCGCCGCGCTGGTGGCGGCGGGCGGTTCGACGGCGAAGAACATCGAAGCGCTGCAACTGGGCGGACACGATCCGAAGCAGCGTGGCTTCACGGTGCAGAATCTGGAGCTGACGCTGGACGGCAAGGTGGACCCATATTTTCGCGGGCAGGCCAACATCATTTTACAGATCGATTCCGCCGGGGAGACGGTGATCGAGGCGGAGGAGGCCTTTCTGGAAACAGTTTCGTTGCCGTGGAATTTGCAGGTGAAGGCCGGGCAGTTTTTCACCGAGTTTGGCCGGTTGAACCCCACGCATCCGCACACCTGGGACTTTGTGGATCAACCTCTGATCAACGGGCGGTTCCTGGGTGGGGACGGACTACGGAATCCCGGTGTGCGCCTCTCCTGGCTGGTGCCGACGCCGTTTTATTCCGAGTTGTTCCTGGCAGTACAGAACAGCCAGGGCGAAACGGCGACGAGTTTTCGCAATGATCACGAGGGCGAACCGTTCCTCGGACGCCTGCATGATTCGGGATCGGTCAAGGCGTTCAACGACATGTTGTTTGCGCCGCGCTACGTCGCTTCGTTCAATCTCTCCGACGCACAAACGCTGATGGTGGGTGCGTCGGCGGCCTTCGGGCCGAACGGCTCCGGCCCGCGCGCGGACACGCAAATCTACGGCTTGGATTTCTTCTGGAAATGGAAGCCGGCCCATCAGCACGGTGGATTCCCGTTCGTCACCTGGCAGACTGAACTGATGATGCGCCGTTATCAGGCGGGTGCCTTCACCGAAGACCTGGACGGCAACGGAGCGCTCGACGCGACCGACGCCGATCTCAACGGCGACGGCCTGCTCAACAGCGTGCCGCGCGAAATGCTCACGGATTACGGCGTGTATTCCCAGATCGCCTATGGTTTCCAGAAAGGCTGGGTGGCCGGCCTGCGCGCGGATTTCGTCACGCGCTCCCGGCGCGCGGCCTACGAGGCGGTGTATGGCAACGATCCCGACCGCGATCAACGCTGGCGCATCTCTCCAAATCTCACCTGGTATCCGAGCGAGTTTTCCAAGGTGCGCTTGCAGTACAATTACGACCGCCGCTCCCACATCGGCGCGGATCATTCCATCTGGCTGCAATTTGAATTTCTACTCGGCGCGCACGCGGCCCACAAATTCTAAATCGCCCGAAACTTTTCCATCATCACATGAAAACGAAATTGTTTCTCTCCCTCGCGCTTGGGCTGACGCACGCGGCGGTCGCGGCGGCCAAACTCAATGTAGTTGCCACCCTTCCGGATTTCGGGGTCATCGCCCAGGAGGTCGGCGGCGATAATATCAAAATCACCACCCTGGCCCGTGGCACCGAAGACCCCCACTTCGTCGATGCCCGGCCCAGTTTCATTCGGGTGCTCAACCAGGCGGATGTGCTGCTGGAAGGCGGTGCGGAATTGGAAGTCGGCTGGCTTCCGCCGCTGCTCACCGGGGCGCGCAATGCCAAAATCCTCATTGACGGGCCGGGCCGCGTCGTCATGTCGCGCGGCATCCGCCTGCTGGGACTTCCCACTGGGCCGATCGACCGTTCGATGGGCGACGTGCATCCCGCCGGCAATCCGCACTACTGGCTCGATCCGGCCAACGGCAAGATCATGGCCGGGCAACTGGCCGAGGTGTTCAGCCGGCTTGATGCTGCCAATGCCGACGCCTATCGCGCGAACTTGAAAAAGTTCAGCGACCGCCTCGATCAGAAAATCGCCGGCTGGACCAAGGCGCTCGAACCGTATCGCGGGGTGAAAGTCGTGACCTATCACAAGTCCTACGAGTATTTCGCCGAGCGCTTCGGTCTTTTCGTGGTCGGCCAGATCGAACCCAAGCCGGGCATCGAACCTTCGCCCACGCACATCACCGCCCTGATTCCGCGCATGAAACTGGAGGGCGTGAAGCTGCTCCTCATCGAGCCGAACCGTCCGCGCCGGACGCCCGACTACGTGGCGAAGGCCACGGGAGCGCGGCTCCTCCTGCTGCCCGACAAGGTGGGCGCGCATGAAAAAGTTACAGACTACATCGGACTTTTTGATTATGATGTCGCGCAAATCGTGGCGGCATTGAAGGAATCAAAGTGACCGGCGACATACTGCTTAAATTCGACAACGTGGCGGTGGGGTACGACCGCCACGTCGTCCTGTCCGATCTGCAACTGGCCCTGCCGCAGGGCGGATTCATCGGGCTGCTCGGTGCGAATGGCTCCGGCAAATCCACCCTCATCAAAACCATTCTCGGCATTCTTCCGCCGCTGGGCGGACGTCTGGAATTTCCGTCACACCAAGGTCGCGCTCCTGTTCTTGGCTATGTGCCGCAGCGCGAATCGCTCGATTCCATTTTCCCGCTCTCCAGCTTTGAAGTCGTGCTCATGGGCGTGTGCGGCCGCGTCGGCCCCGGTCTTCGCATCGGCGCGGAGGAAAAAAATTTCGCGCGGCAATGCCTCCACGCGGCCGGTGCGGAGAACCTAAGCCGACAGCCCTTCGCGCAACTCTCCGGCGGCCAGAAACAGCGCGTCCTCATTGCCCGCGCCCTGGCGGCCCGGCCCGAATTTCTCCTCCTCGACGAGCCGACGGCCGGCATTGACGCCGTCGCGTCGCTGGCTGTGATGGAACTGCTCAGCCGCATCCACCGCGAGCAAGGACTGACGATCCTGCTCGTCAACCACGACCTGCGGGTGATGCAGAAATACGTGAACCACGTCCTCTGGCTGCACGAAGGCCGCGTGCTGGAGGGGACGGCGCACGAACTGCTTAACCGCGACAAAATCGCCGAGATTCTCGGCTGGCAACTGCACTGACATGGAAACGCTTCACGAAATGTTCTCCCCGGATTTCCTCCTGCGGAATTCCGTTTATGTCAGCCTTCTGATTGGTGCGGCCTGTCCGCTCGTGGGGGTGTATCTGGTGCTGCGCCGTCTGGTCTTCATGGGCGTGGCCCTGCCGCAAATCTCCTCCTGCGGCATCGCTTTCGCCTTTGCCTTGCACACCTGGGGCGCGGTGCCACATCTGGAAAATGGCGAGAACACGCTGGCTTTTGCCGGTTCCACCGTGTTCACCCTTACCGCCATTCTCGTGCTTTCGTTCTTGGAACGGCGCGGGCGCGGGCTGGTCGAAGGCCGCATCGGCACGGCCTATGTCCTGGCCGGCGCGTGGAGCGTTTTGCTGCTCGTGAAAAACCCCTTTGGCGAACACGGCCTGCTCGACCGGCTCAAAGGCGAGATCATCGCCGTGAGCAATTCCGACCTGGCATGGACGGCGGGAGCTTTCGCGCTGGTCCTGATCTGCCTGTTGCTGTTCCAAAAGGAATTCATGCTCGTTTCCTTCGACCCAGAGATGGCGGTGACTTTGAAAAAGAACGTGGTGGTCTGGGACGCCTTGCTCTTCCTCCTCATCGGCCTGACGATTTCCATGAGCGTCCTGAGCGTGGGACCGTTGGTGACGTTTGGTTTTCTGCTCATCCCGCCGTTGATCGCCCGTTTGTTCGCCGCGAACATGCGGCAGTTTGCTTTGCTGGCCGTCGGCAGCGGGGTGGCCAGCTCGCTGGCCGGCTTCTACATCGCTCTGCGCTGGGATTTGCCCGTGGGAGCGGTGGACGTGGCCTTGCTCGGCGTGGTTTTTGCCGTGATGTGCGCCGGGAAGAAAATTTTCAGCATGTCCCGTCCGGCTCCGGTGTGAGGGACGAAATTTTCTCAAGCCGACGGCGGCAAATTTTTCAAGTTCGCGCGCACCGTTTGTAGCTCGTGTTGAAGGCGAGAATTTTCGGATCAGGTTCCACGCCCCATGAGTGGCAGGCCTCGCGATACACCTCCGGCCACCAGTTGCGGTGCTGCGTCAGGCCCGCGTCGCTCCATCTCTTCCATCATATCAGGTCGCGCGACCAACATTCGGCGCCGCCGCCGCCGGCATCGTGCTTCTGAGCGACAGCCCCAACGGTAACGAGGAACTGCGTCACACGCTCGTCGGCGAACTGTTGCATCTGCAGAAGCCGGAGCACGTCCTCCGGCCCTTCGCGCTCTATGCCGTCATCGGCTTAGTGCATTGGATTTTTCGGCGGCAGTTCCTTGCGTTGTCGTTCGAGCCGGAGGGCGCGGTGGCCGAGAAGCTTTCCCTCCGGTGGTGGGACTTCTGGTTCTACGCGCTGTTCGGCGCCGTGGTGACGACCTTCGTCCAGATCGGCGGCGTGCTGCTGGTTTTTTCCTACCTGATCGTGCCGGCCGTCTGCGCCAATTTTCTCTCGCGAAAGCTTGGCGCGCTCTTTCTCATCGGCTGGGTGGTGGCGACGATTTCGAGTGTGGTTGGTCTCTACGCCTCCTCGCAGTTCGATTGGCCGACCGGCGCGGCCATCGTCTGCACGCTCGGCGTGGCACTGATCCTGACCGGGGTGCTGGCCAGGATTCGGAAGGCGGACAAAGGACCATCTTAAGGATCAGGACGGCCCGGATTATTTTCTACGGTGAGTTTTCCGCAGCACCGGTGAGCCCGCGAATCTGATCATCCAATGCGGCGGCCCTGGCGGTAGCCTCGGCGACCGGCAGGCCCTTGCCCATGCCGGGACGCTTGTGCCCGGTGTCGTTGAGCCAGGCGTCCTTGAGCATCCGCTGCTTTTGTTGCACAAGTTTCAAAATCTCCGCGCCCTTCCGATGCGCGCGCGCCATTTCCGCCGCGCCGGCGAAGTCGGCCACGTCCTTCGCGCCGAGATGCAGCAGGACTTGCTGGGCGATGATCCAGTGGCCCGGTTCGCCGACATGCACGCCGTCGCCGGCTAGGAAGAATTTCGGATCCGCCGCGCGCCGTTCCTCCAGCACGCGCTTCATCGGAGCGTGCAGGTTGATCACGTTCCAGCCCGCCGCGCGCTGGCCGATCAGCCAATCCGAGTAACGATCCAGCGTCGCGCCGTAGCCCGGATTACCGCTCTTCTTTTCGTCGAACACCGGCGGGGTCACATGAATGATTTTTGCGCCGGCGGCGGTGACGTCCTCGCGCAGGCGCACCAGTCCGTTGCTGAAGGCTGCGAACCGCTCCGGCGCGAAGGGCAGGTAGATGCCGTCATTCATCCCGTAGCAGGCGACGACGGTGTCGGGCTTTACCTTCGTCAGCACGCGGGCGAGCCGCTCGCGCAGCTCGGGCCGGGGAAAGGCGCCGCCGGCATGGCCCTTTTCCGAGAGACCAGAGACCGTTTCGCTCGGCAGACCGAGGTTCAGGAATTCGATCCGGCGTTTCGGGAATCGCGTCACAAGATAAGTCTCGACGGCCTCCACGTATTGGCCGGAGTGGGTGATGCTGTCGCCGAGGAACAGAACCCGCTGCGCGCCGGGCAGCATTTCCTCCGCGCCGAGGACGTGAACCGCCGGACCCGCGACCAGCAGCGCAAGCAAGTGACAGAGAGATTTCATGCGAATGAGGGTGTCGGGCCGCGGCTCCATCGCCAAGCACCAAAGCTTTCACCGGCAGCGAGAGAGCGCATCCACGCACTCCCCAGAATGCGGACGGAGCGCGGCTGTGTCGCGGAGACCAGCCGCAGCGGGTCCGAATGTTGAACGGTGTAGAATGTTCTGAACGCGCACTGCCATGCGTAGCTGCTGCGGCTGGTCGAGGACGACACAGCCCGCTCCGGGCCAGTGTCAGGATGCGCCCGCAGCGAGACTGCTCCCGGAGCGCCGGTCTCCGACCCGGCAGGCGTGGAACCGCTTCACCACCGCGCCGGATCGGAGATCGGCGCTCCGAAAGAGGCGCGGGGTGAAACCAGCGTCAGGCTGCGCCTGCGGCCAAAACTTTACACTCCGCCCGCAATCCTTATTCTGCCGTCATGCGTGTTGTGAACGTCTCGCTCGGCGTCCGAAGTTATCCGATCCTCATCGGCGACCACCTCCTTGCCCGCCTCGGCGCGGAGTGCGCCCGGCGGAAACTGGGCCGCCGTTGCGCGGTCATTACGGATGAAAATGTCGGGCCGCGCTACGCGAAAACTGTTCTCGATTCGCTCACGGCGGGGGGCTTTGCGCCGGTTCTCATCACCGTGCCGGCGGGCGAAACGGCCAAGAGCCTGAAAACTGTTCAAGCGTGTTACGACCAGTTGGCCGCGCACCGGCTCGAACGAAAATCATTCATCGTGGCCGTCGGCGGCGGCGTGGTCGGGGACCTGGCGGGCTTTGTCGCGGCCACTTATTTGCGCGGCGTGGATTTCGTGCAGGTGCCGACGACGCTCCTCGCGCAGGTGGACAGCTCGGTCGGCGGCAAGGTGGGCGTCAATCTGCGCGCGGGCAAAAATCTCGTCGGCGCGTTTTATCAGCCGCGGCTGGTGCTCTGCGATCTCGGCGCCCTGCGAACGCTCCCGGCCCGCGAGTTTCGCGCCGGCCTCGCCGAGGTCATCAAATACGGGATCATCTACGACGCCGCCCTCTTCCGCCAACTGGAGCGCGGCCTGACCCGGTTGCTCAAGCTCGATGCGAAACTGCTCGCCGCCGTTGTAGCCCGCTGCTGCGAAATCAAGGCCGACGTGGTGGGGCAGGACGAAACCGAGGGCGGACTGCGCGCGATTCTGAATTTCGGCCACACCATCGGCCACGCCGTCGAAAACATTTCCGGTTACGGAAAATTTCTGCACGGCGAGGCCATCTCCATCGGCCAGGTGGCGGCGGCGAAGCTTTCGGCGGAACTGTCCGGACTGCCCGTGGCCGACGCGCAGCGCATCGAAAACCTTTTTGCCCAAGCCGGCCTCCCGGTGGAAATCAAACTCAGCGCGGGCCAGTGCAAGAAACTGTTTGCCGCCATGAAGCTCGACAAGAAAGTGAGCAGCGGCGAAATCACCTTCGTGCTCGCCCGGAAAATCGGCCAGGTCGTCTGGGGTCAGAAAGTGCCGGCGGCCACCATTGACCGCGCGCTCAACAGATAATTGCTCTCTCGCCAGCGCTGCTCCGTGATCCCTCTCCGCAACCCAAGGCTTCTTGAGTTGATCGAGCCGGCTGCTGCGCGTCTCGATGTCCCGGACGATGCCCCGGAGTTCATGCAGGTCGTTCGCTGCCAAATGGGGCTGCAAGCGCTGGAGCAACTGTGCGCCAAGGCCGTCGTGACCGGGCGGCTCCCTACTTCAATTCTTCGCCCGTCGCAATTTGTCCCGGTTGAAGAAAAGTTTAAACCAGTTCGCCTTCGCCGCAGACCGTCATGCCGAAAATTTTTTTGAACTATTTTCCTTCCGGCACTTCGGGTTCGGCATAGAGCCAGTCGGCCAAAAATCAAGTTGATCGTCGGAAATGTTCCGACGACTGACGCGATCCATCAAGTGTGCCAGAAGTTGTGGGGGAAGCTGGTGGCGGCGGACGCGCGGTATGGCTATTCGCCGTAAAAGCCGCGGGTGATTTCCGCTTTCAATTTTTCACTTCGGCGGGGTCGTCTGAATCAGTCATTTGCTGGGCGAGTTCGGACAGCTTTTTTCCAGGAAACTGACGTTCGCGCGCCAGTGCAAAAGCGAATTGAATCACTTGCGATTGTTCCGCGCGGGACGGGTGCTTGATTTCTTCAATCACATTGGATGCCGTCATGGGGAAACATCAGCAAACGCCTGAATCGCCCGCAAATTCAGTTTTCACCGCTGATAATCTCCAGTCAGTGCCAACGAGTCCGGTGCTTATCTGCGGCCATTTCGCTTTTCTTGTTTTCCATTGCCGGACTCTCCGGTAGCGTCCGCGCATGGTTCTGGTCATCGACAACTACGATTCGTTCACCTACAACCTCGTCCAGTACCTGGGCGAGATGGGGGTGGACTTGCAGGTGCATCGCAACGACCAGATTTCGCTCGGCCAGATCGAGGCGCTCCGGCCGGAGCGGATTCTCATTTCGCCCGGCCCCTGTTCGCCGCGCGAGTCGGGCCTGTCTAACGACATCATCCGCACTTTCGGACCGCGGCTGCCGCTGTTCGGCGTCTGCCTTGGCCACCAGTGCATCGGGCACACGTTTGGCGCGGAGGTGGTCGTGAACTACCGGATGATGCACGGCAAAACTTCGCCGATCAAACATGACGGAAAAGATTTGTTCGCCGGGCTGCCGAGTCCGTTTGCCGCCACCCGCTACCACTCGCTGGTCATCAAGCGGGACACGGTGCCCGACTGCCTCGAGATCACCGCCGAGACCGAGGAGGGCGAGATCATGGGCGTGCGGCACAAGACGCATCCGATTTGGGGCGTGCAATTTCATCCCGAAAGCATCCTCACCGAGCATGGCCGTGTTCTATTGAAGAATTTTTTGACCTTGAAAAAATAAACTGCAAGCTTGACGCCCGGGCCGGGTGTGGTTGCATTTGCCTAAATATGACAAAGAAATTTTTAACCCTCGTAATGTTGAGCACCACGCTCGCCCTGATCACCGGCTGTGTTGACACGATTGACGGCAAGAACCGGTTCGGTATGCCGTTCGTCAAAGACACGACCGTCGGCCGCTATGAACGCCCCGGCACCCAGGTCTGGACCGCGGCCAAGGAAGTGATGAATTTCAATGGCAAGCTTGTCCGGGAGGACGTGCTGCAAAAAGTGCTCGAAGCGACGGTGGGCAACTACACGGTCTGGATGCGGGTGGACGACGCGGACGCGAAGATTACGCGCCTGGTCGTGCAGGTCCGCACCAAGGGCGGCGGCACGGACAACGCCCTGGCCGCCGAACTCGACAAGCAGGTGGCGGTGCGTCTGGCGGGCGGAACGTTTCCCACGGCCCCGGTGCCGCCCACCCGTTAATCCTCCTTTCTTTTTCTGGGATACGGATCGTAAGAGCCAAGTTTAACGACTTGGCTCTTTACGTTTTTTCTCAGCTCCAAATTCAACCGGCTCATCCGCTGCCGCGCCACGGCGGCAGCGGCCAGCGTGGGAAAGAGGTCGATGATCCGCTGCAAGCTTTGGGCCGCCGCGTCCGCATCATTGCCCGGCGTGATCTGGAAATCGGCCAGCAGATTCAGCCAATGAACGATTTGTTTGGGCGGCTGATTGGGGTGACGAAGGATCTGCTCTAGTTCGGCGGTCGCGAGGTCGAGACGTTGAAAATCTTTCGCGTAAATGACGGCGAGTTCTTCCCTGGCCTCGCAGTCCAGCGGATGCATCTCCAGATGATTGATCAACGCTCCGGCCCGTTCGTCGGGGTCTGCCACGGGCGGCGCGACTTGGTCCAGATGTTCCTTCCATTGCGCGTACGGCACGCCTTCGGGGAGCGGAATGGCGGTGCGATCGAGCGCCGCGACTTGCGGTGAGTTGGTGCCGAGGTGGGCGAGGCGTTGCGCGGCGCCTTGACCGAGGTCGGTGGCGGGAAAACGCTCGATAATCTTTTCCAGGGCCTGGCGGGCGGCCTCCGTGTCCTGCGCGTATTTCAGATGCCAGTCGGCGAGTTGGGTGAGCGCGTAGGCGATGTTCTTGGGCGCGTGGCCGGGTTGGTGGCAGAGTCGCTGGATGGCGAGGTCGGCGGCGGCGAGATCGTTCAGGTTCACGGCCTGAATTTCCGCGATCATCAACTGGCCGATGACATCGGTCGGGAAGCGCGCGAGCTGGTTTTGAATTTCACGGATGGCCTCGGTGTATTTGCCCTGCATGCGCCGGGACTCGGCGCTGGAATAGAGCGGCTTCGCGTCCGGCTCCTCGTTGCCGCCGTCGAACATGGAAGTCAGCGGCCTGGCCAGCATGGCACCGAGACTCGGCGCCCAGATGAAGGTCAGGGCGATGCCGGCGGCCAGCGCGACAAACGGGATGGCGACGGCTCCGACGGAGTCAGGTCCGACGCCCAGGGCGGTGAAGATCAAAAAACCCGCGACCAGGCCGGTCAGAATCCATTTGAACAGCAGCCGCGCCGGATCATCGCTTGAGCGCAGGGAGCGCTTGAGCATCCAGCCGAACCCGCCGAACGCCGCGAGGATCATGGCGAGTCCGACGGCGATGAGGACGGGCCGGGGCATGAGTCACGGCGCTTTGGGCGGGTCGAATTCCAGGCTGGTGCGGGTGCCATCCTTCAAGTTGAGCATTTCCATCTTTCGCACCTGGCCCTGCGCGACGCTGTTCACCTCGAATTGTTTCACCCGCTCGTTGGCGCGGTCGTAGGCCTCGGCCATGAGCAACCCGCCAGACTCGAGGTCAATCCACGAGACGACACGGGCGTAGTCGTTCGTCACCGCCGGGCGGCTCTCCAGCACGCGGCAGGCGCGGCCTTTGCGCATTTCCTTTTGCACCAGCATCTGGTGCGGCCAGTGGAAAAATTCCAGGCCGAGATCGGTGAAGGAAAAATCCGAGCCGGCCAGCGTGGTGAACATCTGACCGCGGGGCAGGGGCTGCGGCTCGCCGGGCGGCGCGTTGGAACTCGTGGCCCGCGCGAACAGATATTCGTTCGGCCGGTTGGTGAAATGGATCACGACCAGTTTCTCCGGCGCGATCTGGTTCGTGCCGCCGGTCTGATAGCTCACCTGCCAGGATTGCCCGCCCGGCTCAATTTTGCTGGTCAGCGGAATCGCCACGACCGGCCGGCCGTGGCCGCGAATTTTCAGCGTGCCGGCAAAGGCAGCGGCCTCCGCCGGACGGAGCGCGCGCAGTTCCGCCGCGAGTGCCTGGCCGGCGGCGAGGTCATTGAGCGGCGGTGGCGGCGGATTGGCGGCGGGATGGACGTTGAGCGCGCCAAGCAAAAGCAGCGCGCCGAGCAGCCGGCTGGCTGACGGGGGCGGTTTCATTTTGGTCGCAGTGCGAGCGAGATCAGGTCGGAAATGTGGCGGACGAAATGTGCCTTCATCTTCTGGCGGATTTCCGCCGGCACTTCCAGCCAGTCGTTGCGGTTGAGTTCCGGCAGGATCACTTCCTTCAGCCCGGAGCGGGCGGCGGCGAGGACTTTCTCCTTGATGCCGCCGACGCGCAGGACGCGCCCGCGCAGGCTGATCTCGCCGGTCATGGCGAGGTTCGAGCGCACCAGCCGCCGCATGAACAGCGAGGCGAGCGCGACCACGATGGTCGTCCCGGCGCTCGGCCCGTCCTTGGGGGTCGCGCCCGCTGGGACATGAACGTGCAGGTCAAATTTTTCAAAATCCGTTAGTTCTAGTTTGAGCGGCCTGCCCTGGCTGCGGAGATAGCTCAAGGCGGTCTGGGCGCTTTCTTTCATCACGTCGCCGAGCGAGCCGGTGAGGATGAGGTTCCCTTTGCCCGGCATCCGCGTGGCCTCGATGAAAAGAATTTCGCCGCCGACCGGCGTCCAGGCCAGGCCGAGGGCGATGCCAAACTCGGTGATTTTTTCCGCCGTCTCGGAAACAAACTGGGCGTGGCCGAGATATTTGGGCAGCTCCTGGGCGGTGATCGTGATCGTCCCGTTCTTGCCGGCGTGGCCGACGATTTTCCGCGCGGCCTTGCGCGTGAGCGCGGCGATCTCGCGTTCGAGCTGCCGCACGCCGGCCTCGTGCGTGTAATCGTGGATGAGCCGGCGGAGCATGGCGTCGGGATATTTCACCGCCGCGCGCTTCAGGCCGTGCTCCTCCAACTGGCGTGGCACCAGATGGCGGCGGGCGATCTGCAGTTTTTCCGCCGCCGTGTAGCTGGGCAGCCGGATCAGTTCGAGCCGGTCGCGCAACGCCGGATGAATCGGATCGAGCCAGTTGGCAGTGGTGATGAAGAGCACCTGCGACAGGTCGAACGGCACGTCGAGATAGTGGTCGGTGAAGGTGTTGTTCTGCTGCGGGTCGAGCACTTCGAGCAGCGCGGACGCGGGATCGCCGCGAAAATCCGCGCCGACCTTGTCGATCTCGTCGAGGAGGATGACCGGGTTGCGGCTTTCGACGCGGCGCAGGCTTTGAATGATGCGGCCGGGCATGGCCCCGACGTAGGTGCGGCGGTGGCCGCGTATTTCCGCCTCGTCGCGCAGGCCGCCGAGGGAGATGCGGGCGAACTTGCGGCCGAGGGCGTCGGCCACGCTTTTGCCGAGGGAGGTCTTGCCGACGCCGGGCGGGCCGGCCAGGCAGAGGATCGGGCCTTTGAGATTGCGCTTGAGCTTGATGACGGCGAGAAATTCCAGCAGGCGCTCCTTGACCTTGCTCAGTCCGCAATGCTGTTCGTCGAGGATTTTCTCCGCCGCCGCGAGGTCGAGCTTGTCCTCGGTGGTCTTGTTCCACGGCAGGTTGAGGAGCCAGTCGAGGTAGTTGCGCGTGATGGCATACTCGGCGACGGCGGGCGACATCTGCTGGAGGCGTTCCAGTTCCTTGAGGACGATTTTCTGCGGCTCTTCCGGCAGCGGATGTTCCTCGAGTTGCTTGCGGAGACTGTTGACCTCGGTGGTGGTGGGATCGCTCTCGCCCAGTTCGCGCTGGATGGCCCGGATCTGCTCGCGCAGGAAGAAGTCACGCTGGCTCTTGCTCATCGTGTTCGTGACTTCGTTCTGAATTTTCGAGCCGAGCGCGGCGACCTCCAGTTCGCGGTCGAGCAGCAGGCGGAGCCGGCTGAAGCGCTCGACCACGTCGCTCGTTTCGATCAGGCGCTGGCGCTCCTCGAGGTTGAGGTTCACGTTGGCCGCGATCAGATCGCTGAGCGCGCCGGGGGCGTGGGTGTTGAGGGTGGCGATGCGGACCTGGTCGGGAACGGCGGGCGTGAGCTTGATGATCTCCTGAAATTTTTGCAGGGCGTTGCGGGCCAGCGCGGTCAGTTCCACCGAGTCGTTGGCGATGTCTTTCATCACCTCGATCTTCGCGCGCAGGTAGGGCGACTCGCTTTCGTATTCCTTGAGGTGAATCCGCCAGATGCCCTCGACGAGGATGCGGACGGTGTTGTCCGGAAATTTGAGCATCTTGAGGACGCGCGCGCCGCAGCCGTGCTCCCACAAATCTTTCGGGCCGGGATTGTCCAGTTCGGCCTTGCGCTGCAGGACGAGGCCGATCATGCGGTCGCCCTCCACCACGTCGTCCACCAGCTTGATGCTTTGCGCCGTCTCGACCAGGAGGGGCGTGACCATGCCGGGGAAAATCACAATGTCGGAAAGGCCCAGAATGGGCAGCACGTCCGGCACGGTCTTGCCGGCCATCCTGGCCATGGACGTGTCCGAGGAGCCGGGGGTGGTGCCGAGAATATTGATGAATTCAGTTTCCGGGGAGCTCATCGCGAGTTTTGTGACATTGACTGCCTCAACCCGTTA
>Ga0049084_10000283_pt1 | contig 19449 bp, 16 predicted proteins | sample GreLakmeON33MSRF_FD_66720 | JGI IMG/M metagenome (GOLD analysis project Ga0049084, IMG submission 66720) | Freshwater lentic microbial communities from great Laurentian Lakes, MI, USA - Great Lakes metaG ON33MSRF | ecosystem: Environmental > Aquatic > Freshwater > Lake | place: Great Lakes... | reverse complement strand
CATCTCTATAATAGAAGTATGCCCTTTCTTCCCGACGTCCACGATAGCGCCCTTTCTGGGTTTGAAAACCCCCTAGCGTCTCGCTACGCTAGTTCACGTATGAGTGCCCTGTTTTCAACACTTTACAGACAGAAAACATGGCGACGGCTTTGGGTATTATTGGCTGAATGTGAGGCTGAAATGGGCCTCTCCATCACCCCACAACAAGTCACCTTAATGAAGTCTACACAAGACCTCGTGGACTTATCTTTGATCACTCAACACGAAAATAAATTAAGGCACGACGTCATGGCGGCTATCCATGCATGGGGCGAACAAATCCCCGACGCTCGTGGGGTCATTCATTTGGGGGCCACCAGTTGTTTTGTCACCGATAATGGCGATACGCTGATTGCTCGCGAAGCCCTAGGTCTTCTTCGCCAGAGATTACTGAGCGTCATTTCAGCTTTGCGAACATTCAGCTTAACGCACGCTAGTCTACCCACACTTGGGTACACCCACTTCCAGCCTGCGCAGCCCACAACGGTCGGTAAACGAGCTACGCTTTGGGCCCAAGACCTCGTTTTAGACCTGGAAGATTTAGATCACCTTTTAACCACGTTACCTCTACGTGGCTTGAAAGGCGCCACAGGTACCCAAGCTAGTTTTGTAGAACTTTTTAATGGAGACAAAAAGAAAGCCCAAGAGCTTGAAAATCTTTTTTCCACACGGCTTGGGGTACCTGTCATCACCGTCAGCGGGCAGACCTCCACGCGCAAACTTGAAGATCGGATAGGACAAGTGTTGTGTGGCATTGCTAGTAGCGCTAGTAAATTTGCTAATGATATTCGCCTCCTACAGCATATGCGTGAGATTGAAGAACCCTTTGGTAAGGATCAAATAGGTTCAAGCGCAATGCCCTACAAGCGCAACCCGATGCGCTCGGAGCGGATGGTGAGCCTTGCGCGTTTTGTCACAGGGCTTCTGCCCAGCACGTATCAAACCTCGTCTAATCAATGGCTAGAAAGAACCCTAGACGATAGTGCGCACCGACGCTTAACCATTTCACAGGGCTTTCTCGCTGTCGATGCGATCTTAATTCTTTACCAAAATATTGCCGAGGGGCTAGTCGTCCATACCCCGATGATCGAAGTCAATCTTCATCGAGAACTTCCATTTTTATGTGCAGAAATTTTATTAATGGAAGCCACTCAGCGTGGTGGAGATCGGCAAGCCCTCCACGCCAAATTTAGAACGAGTGCCCTTCAGGCCATGGAAGAAATTCATCACGGAAATCCCAATCCGCTCCTCGCACTCCTTGCAAAAGACACCGCGTGGGGGCTGGGGATTAGCGAGATTCAATTACTCTTAAAGCCAGAGAGATTGGTGGGCCGGGCCCCTGAGCAGGCAGCCGAATTTATCGAAAAAATCCTAGACCCACTCTTAGTTAATTTTAAGCCACTCCCCCCCGAAGCACCTCGCGTCTAAGGTCCAAAAATGTTAAAAGTTGCTGTAGTTGGTGCGCAAGACATCTTAGGTCAAGAATTGGTCCGTACACTTGAGGCGCATCATTGTTCGGTACTTCCTCTTGCCTCTGGACCTCTAACGAAAGAACAAGAAGAAAATGATATCGTAGCTTTTGCCCCAACCCCTGACCTCATCAAGGATTATGACGCGGTCATCTTGGCGCAACCTGAACCCGCAGGGTTACTCGATGAATTCCCAGGCCGAGTTCTTGATGTCACAGCCGACGCTTCTCGTGGGACACCCGCACCGCTCACTGGGCCCTGGGGCCCTGAAAATAGGCTCTTTGTGCGTCCTGCCGTAGAGCAAATCCTCTTGTTGCTTCCCCACCTAGTGGAGAACCTAGGCACCGTTAGTGGAGTATATTTAAGGTCCGTCTCCCATCGAGGAGAAATCGGATTAATGGAACTTCATCAACAAAGCGTCGCCGTACTTCAAGGCGAAGAACCCGATACGACACACTTGGGGTACCGAGCTGCTTTTGAAGTAGTCCCCCAAAAACCAAAAGGAAGAATCACAGATGTGTTCACTCCTACTTTTCATGGAGATCTCTTGGTTCTTAATCTTGTCAATTTAGAAAAACGGATGACAAAAAAAACCAATCTCCCTGGGCAGGTAAAGTGGGCCGATACACCGCCCACCTCGAGAGATGTTGCGACGCGCAGTGAGGTCTTGGTGTACGCAGACCTGGATGCGAAGGGGCAATATGCCACGCTGGTCATAGGATTTGACGCTATTTTATGGGGTGTACTCCAACCAATGGTTCGGCTCTTATCTCTTAAGGTTTAGTTGCATATGTCTCAACGCTTAGACGAAAACCAAGGGCGTTCAGATTTCTTTAGTTCTATCAAGACCCTTGCTTTTGGTTTTCTTGCTGAGCGTTTTGAAGGTCTCACAACAGGGCTTGGAGCTCACTTAATCCGACCCCCCGGTGCGCTCGATGAACTTTCTTTTTTAAGTTCTTGTACGCGTTGCGATAAATGTATTGAAGCTTGTCCCCAAGATGCACTGATTAAAGCCGATGCAAAAACAGGGCTAGCGGTCGGAAGCCCCCACATCGATCCCCGAAGAACTCCTTGTTTCCTATGCACAGAATTACCCTGTGTTACCGCCTGCCCTGAGGGTGCGTTGGTATGGCCTACACGCCCAACACACGGGGGGTTTAGCCGCTCAGGGCCCGAGGCAGTTTTTATTGGGACTGCCGAAATCGCTTCCGATCTTTGCCTAACCTATGAAGCGGAAGGTCGTGCAGCCAGTTCGTGTCAAGTGTGTGTGGATCGATGCCCATACCCAAACCTTGCCATTAAAATGGAGTTCAACGAAGAGCACACGTTCGCTCACCCCGAAGTGGTATCAGAATTTTGTACGGGCTGCGGGTTATGTGTATTCGGGTGTCCCACGGACCCCGCCGCTATTACAATTATTCCCAAGCAGCAATTAAATTAGACGCATACCTATAGAATGGCAATTCCATCTTGTTGACTTACTTCAAATGCATTGAAACTACTTCGGACCAAGGGCCCTGCGTAAACCGTTAAAAAACCTAGGTCTTTAGCGGTTTTAGCCAGCGATTCGAATTCCTCTGGGGGGACATAACGAGCGACAGGAAGTTGATATCTCGTCGGTCTTAAATATTGTCCGAGAGTGAGAATGTCGACCCCGACCGACCGAAGTTTTTGGAAAACCTCTATAAGCTCTTGTCGGTTTTCTCCAAGACCCAACATTAAACCGCTTTTTGTTTTGAAATCATCGCCAAATATATCTCGACCCAAACGCTTAGCTTTCTGGAGTACCGAGAGTGAACGCTCGAAGCGACCTGCCGGCCGAACTATAGAATAAAGACTAGGTACAGTTTCAACATTATGATTTAACACAACAGGGCCCGCCTGAACCACTGCGGCTACTGCCTCCAAATCTCCCATAAAGTCCGGGATTAGGACCTCCACGGACACCCTAGGGCACCGACGACGGATGGCGCGGATTGTTTCAGCGAATTGAGTGGAGCCACCGTCCGGGAGGTCATCGCGGTTCACACTGGTCAAAACAGCGTAGCGAAGCCCCATGGCTTCTACACGCGAGGCGGTATCTTCAGGCTCGTGGGGGTCGAGCAACAAGGGCTTTCCGTTTTTAATGGAACAAAAACCACAGGCACGAGTGCACACATCCCCCAACAGTAAAAAAGTCGCTGTGCCGTGGGAAAAGCAATGGGTTCGGTTGGGGCAACGAGCCTCTTCACACACGGTGTGCAAATGACTCTCCCGAAGCCCAACTTTTAAATCGTGTAACTGGCTCAAAGACGTCTTTTCTTTGGCGATCCAAGCCGGAAGTCGCTCGTGGGTACCGAGTACTTCACGACCGCTCTTTTTTGGAAAACGACCCATGTTCCCAACCCCTTATTTATTCTGACAGATGATAGGATTAGACCATTCTCGAAACCCCTTCAGGCTCTTGCCTTTTATTAAGAAGATCTCAATGGGAAATTTAAAAAACTTTTTACTAGGCCAGCGTTATTCAGACGACAATACCCATCAAACAAAAGTAAGCAAGCCTGTGGGTCTAGCTGTTTTTAGTTCCGACGCCCTAAGTTCAGTTGCGTATGCCACGCAATCCATTATGGACACCATTTCACTTGCAGGCCCTGCCGCAGGGTTATCAGGCGCTTTACTCTTGGGTGCATTTGCTTGGTCTTGGTACGCCGCCCTGGGTATTGTTGGGCTACTGATTATTTTATTGGTGAGTTATAACCAGACGATTCGTGCCTATCCATCGGGTGGTGGAGCGTACTTAGTCGCGCGCGATAATCTTGGCTTGGGTTTTTCTCAGGCGGCGGGGGCTAGTCTTTTAGTGGACTACATTTTAACCGTTGCGGTTAGCGTAAGCGCGGGTGTATCAGCCCTTACATCCGCTTTTCCCTCGTTAGATCCCCACCGCGTTCTCTTTGCATCTCTCGTCATTGTCTTCGTCGCCTATGTCAATCTAATCGGCGTTAAAGAGAGTGGATTATTTTTCGCCGTTCCTACCTATGGCTTCGTGATCAGTATCCTTTCTCTGGTCGCACTCGGAGGCTATCGAGTCGCGTCAGGGGATCCCTATGCCATGGAGGACTCCTCTGTACGCGTGATCCCCGAGTTTAATCAATTCACCGGGTTCGCCGCCGTTTGGTTATTTGCACGAGCCTATGCGGCAGGATGCACAGCGCTGACGGGTATTGAAGCGATCTCGGATGGGATTCAGAATTTCAAGCCACCGGCTGCCGAGAACGCCGTGAAAACCATGCGCATGATGACAGCGCTCCTTGGGGCGATGTTTTTGGGCATTACATATCTTGCCAATCATTTCCACTTAAGCCACCACCCTAATGACCCCGAAACACTCCTCTCGACTTTAACTAAAAAAATTCTCTTTGTGCCTGGGGCATCAGCGTTTGCTTACTATTATTACCTCATCGTTCAGGGGTTCACCATGGCCATTTTATTTTTGGCCGCGAATACTGCCTATGCTGACTTCCCCCGGTTAGCAGCTTTATTGGCGAAAGATAAATATCTTCCCCGCCAATTTTCTCAACAGGGGCATCGACTCGTATTCTCCAATGGAATTATTATTCTTAGTGTGATTGCTTTTATCTTGGTCTGGGTTTTCAACGCGCGTGAACATCTGTTGCTTGACCTTTATGCTTTTGGAGTTTTTCTCGGTTTCTCTATTAGTCAGGGCGCCATGGTGGTTCGCTGGAACCGCCTCAAAGGTTCATACTGGAAGTTGAAGCTTGGACTGAACGCCCTCGGTTTCACTGCAGCGTCCCTAGTTTTATTAGTGATCTTGGCCACTAAATTCACCCACGGAGTCTGGGCCGTCACTATTTTAATTTTCGGTCTTGTTCAAGTCTTTCGAGTGATTCATAAACACTATGAAGATACGGCTCAGAAGCTCTTGAATAGCACTGGGGGGCTCGCCTTGCATCGCAAGAATCGTGTGATTGTTTTGGTGTCAGGGGTTCACTCAGGCGTGGTGTCTGCTTTGAATTATGCCAAGACGATCGCGCCGCATGATCAAATCGAAGCGCTGACGGTGGATCTCATCGATGAAAATGGGCGGCACAATGTAGAAGTCGAAAAACTTAAAGATGTATGGCATCAGCACGGGGAGGGCATCCCTCTAATGACGATTGAAAACCGCTACCGCCAAATTACAGAACCCATCATTGATACAGTAAGAAAAATGCGAGAAACAGAACCCGAGTGCACCATCACCGTCATCATTCCCGAGTTTGTGACCCAAGGTTTTGTTGAAGGGGTTTTGCATAACCAAACCGCATTCTGGATTAAACTTAAATTACGTGCTGAACCCCAGGTGATTGTAATTTCAATCCCATATCACCTATAAAGCCAAGTTTTTCTTAGATTTAGGCCGTTCAGCCCATTCGGGAAGATTGAAGAATCGGGAGCCCAAGCCAGGCTTCTGTGGGGGTCCGATGATCTTGGTCAAAGAGCATAAACACATACGTGATCGGTAGGCAGATGACGGACACTAAATGTAGCCCTGAAAAAAGTATGACCTGCCCATAACCTCGGCAAGGCACATGGAGATACCGTGAGGGCATGAAAGGTGTTTGGTTTATAAATAAGACGGGCGCAAGAATCGCCACCCACGAACAGGCAAGATGTAGGCTGTAAGCCAACCACTGTGTTGCACCGCTATACATAAGATCCGTAGGGACTCGGAGTATTGCACTCGCTACAACAGCGATACCCATATTGATCAGATAAATAAAAAGAGACTCAAGCAACAAAACTGAGACAATAGGCCAGAATGATGAAACTTGGATCAGGCCAAGGCCTTCATCCGCTCGGTTTGAGCCCGAGTTATCGGGCAACAAAGCCGCATCGGGCCCCGGCTGGCGCCTTTCATAGTCTACCCATAGGGGCTTTGAAGTTGATGGCGTGAGTCTAACCTCAGTGATTGAAGTCGGATGTGTTGTGAGGAGTGCAGAGGCGGCTTGAGATGAAGAAAAAGGAACATCAAACAATAATCTTGAGGTGCGCGGAAGGTCAGGTTGCGCTCCACACCGTGGGCACTCAAAAACGTATTTAGGTTTTGAAGTATTACATTGTGCGCAATGTTGTGTCATAAGTTTCAACCAAAATAACCGAGCATCTCCTCGCGTTCTTTTGAGCTTGCGCGATGAAGATCCTGAAGGATAATCAGGCGTACATCCCAAATAAGATCATTAGGGAACACAGCCCGACCTAGTTTTAAAAATGTTTCCGCCGCTTGGTCGTTGCCAGACTTGAAAGCGGCTTGTGCTAACCCTGTTAAAACCTGGGCGTGCAGCGCTAACGCTTTCGGGTCGTTGGGACTACGGGCCAGCCAACTTTCTGAGTATGCCCGTAGCTCCGTAAAAGACTGATTCAATAGGTAGTTAGATAACTCCCGAGTATTCATTTTTACTTCGGCTTGTTGATTCAGGCGCGCGCCGAGGCTCGCCACAAGCGCCACTGATTCGCCATGGCGTCGGTCGAGTTTTGTAAGGTGCCGGGCCCGGTAGAAAGCGTAAAGGGGGAGCCCTTCTTTTTCAAAACGTAGAGCCTCTTCCCAAATAGCCATTGGGTCCATTTCGGGGATAAGAAACGGCGATTGATTTTTCCCAATACGCACAGCTTGGTCCTTGGCTCGCTCTGCAGCGTACTCAGATCGATAGTCTCCGAGTAGCCCCCACATACAGACGAAAGCGAGAAGAATAAGGCCACCATATTTAAGAAGCCCTTTGTCATCAAATTTCTTTAAAAAAAGTTGCGAGGGCACACGTGTACTCCAATCGATGGATTGAAGAGAGGGCGCATTTCGAGAGATTTTTATTTTTCTCTCGGCGGGGATGTTGTTTTCAGCGAGTGCACCAGGCTCTACAGGCCCTGATAAATAGGGCTTAAGTTGAGATAAACCCTTTTGCGCTGCTGCATGGTAGGGGTCTCGGTGAAGAATTTCTGAGTAAATAGCAATGGCCTTCCCAAATTGACCTCGCCGTGTCATCTCCTGCGCTTCTTGGAGTTTAGGAATAAAAGGATCCGTGATCATGTCGACTTTCTGCTTCGAGCGATAGGGTGAATCATGAGTTGAAACCGTGTTTGTCCACAGGCGAACTCTGAGTTATTTTCGAGACGACTCTTTACTTGGATGGGTTGGCCCTTGAGAAGTGTTCCGTTAGTAGATCCTAAATCTTCTAACCAAACTGACCCATCTTGTTCAAGATGGACGTGCGCATGGCGCCGACTGCATTGAGGATCGTGAGTTATTATTTCACCCTCGGATCGGCCAATCAAGACGAAGGCCTGTTGGATGACAAAAGGCTCCATCGGCACACCCGAGATGGTCAGCAATACATACCGATTAAATTTAAGCGGATCGAGCCCAGACGGCACAATGGGTGCCGGTTGGTGGGGGTTGAGAATATCGAATTCGTGGATACAATTTGGGCAACCTAATCGTTTGGCCGCACGGCCCTGAAATCGATTCTCATCATAGTAAAAACGGCCAGAACAACTCGGGCAAACAATAATCATAAATGACTAAACCGACGGGAGCACAGGGTTGTGCTGGTCTGCTATGAAAACACGTGCACGCGTATTCTGGAGAGCCATCATCGCTGACGAGCGAGCTAAATCGGCGTGATTATTTTCTTCACTGAGATGAGCTAACACGACACGATGAAGGTGCGACGTATCCATAGTACTTAAGAGACCTGCCGTATCCTCATTACTCAAATGCCCGACCTTGCTTAGTATTCTCGCCTTGAGCTCGGGGGTATAACCGCCGTCGACTAACATCTGCTCATCGTAGTTGGATTCAATGACGAGGGTGTCGAGCCCTGCGCAAGATTGTCGAACTCCTTGAGAAATATGACCGAGATCGGTGATCACTGCTAGAGACCGGCCCTCGCTTTCGATCCGAAAGGCCACGGGGTCTACGGCATCATGAGGCAAGGAAAAGGGCTTGATGGTCCAAGGACCAAACTCCAATGAAGACCCGCTTTGGATGGGTACCCACCGACTGTCTGGGATCACCACATGTGTCTTAAGCTCAATCGCTTTTTTGGTTGGTGCCGTCAGTAAGAATTGCCAAGCGGTATTTCTCAATAAAACAGGTAAAGCACTAATATGATCATTGTGTTCATGCGTGATGGCAACGCCCTGAACGGAACCAACGTCCCAACCAATTAAATTCATCCGGCGTTCCACTTGTCGGAGGGAAAGACCTGCGTCGATTAATAAAACAGCGCCGTTGTGGCGTATGGCGTGGCAATTCCCCTTAGAGCCCGAAGCTAGAGAAGCGTAATCCATTAACCTATTGTGAGGTTAATCAGAAAGGAGTTCCACCTCTGTTTCGAGGACTAGCGTCAATCGCTCATCGTTTCCGGATCGGTAATTTTGAGTTAGCTCTCCTACCCATCTAGAGGTTCCCGGGATGCGTTTCATCGACCAGGATTCTGTTCTGACTTCGCCATTCGGTAGGTCCACAGAACCCGCCATATCAAAGGCATCTTGTGTGCGAATCCCACTGAGGGGGGTACCATATTTACCCGGCCTGAACCAATGGACCACTCCCCCCATCAGTTGAAAATCTAGCAGGCCCTTATCCACAGTCTGCCAATCTGACAAAGCCCTGCGGGCAGCGTCAACCCTGGTGGTGTCAGATCCCTGAGCGCTTTTAAGTCGGGTGGCATAGCGGCCCACTCGCCTAGGACCACTCTCTAGTTGTTTTGCGTCAATCACAGGGAAGGATGTTCTTTTAATGAGATTGAGAATAGAAAGATAGTCTACTTGATTTGGATCGGACAGAGCCCTGGTCTGTGACTGAATAAATTTTTCAGAAGGAAGTTCAGTAAAATAGTGACGGTATTTCCCAATTTGACCCGTATGTAGAGCCGCAATAAAAATATTGACTTTCTCACTTTGAGGCATGACGATGAGTTCCTCTCGAAGGGGCGATAGAGCCTCTTCCATTCTCTTTAAATCACCTGAAGCGATGGCAATCCTCAGCCAAGTGCCTGCGAGCCAGGCAGAATAAGTTCGTGCCCGATCATCAAAAGGAGTCGGTAAACCCCCGTTGAATTTTTCATATGTTAAACCCCACGCTTTGTCTAGCAGAGGGCGTGTATTAGCAGATCCAAGTGCCCCATCTGCTGATCGTAAAAGATGGGCTGCGAGGAGCCAATTTGCAGCGACATAATTAGCAGTTGATAAACTCGCGGTCGTGGGGTTTAGTTTTTCCATGATGATTTTTTCGATGACCCCCCCTTCTCTGAAGTCATTGAGAACGGGAGCATTGTTTAAATAATTCTGCAGTGACTTGGCCATCAAATTAGCCTCCGAGCCACCCACCCCAGCAGTATTCCCGATGACAGTACCCAGCGCTTGGTTTGGTTGGATCTCAAAGTTTACGCCAAATCTATAAGTCGTTGGCCGGCCTGACCATAGTTCGACCGTGCCCCCGGGACCCGTCACAACAGCCTTGTTGCCTTGGCTCATTAATGAGGTTGCGAGTAAGGCGAAAAGTAAACAGAGTTTCTGTGACATATGAATAGCCCCTAATTGATTAATTATTTTAATCCAATTTCTGTTTCTAATTTTAAAACGAGCCTTTCTCCAGATTTAGACACGGTCTCTTGAATGACAGTGCCGGACCACAACCCCTGTGTTGGGGAAGGTCTGAGGGTCCAAGTCTCGGTGCGAGTTTCGCCATCTCCTTGGTCTGAGTAGCCCACCATCATCAGTGCGTTCTCCCCCCAAATACCCGTTAACGGAAGGTTAGCTTGGCCCGGCTTGAGCCAGTGAGCCACGGCCCCAATGCGTTGGAAAGGTCTGTCGACAAAAGCACTCGCATCGCGACTTTGCCACTCACTCAGTGTTCGTTTGGCAGCATCAACGCGGGTTGCGTTTGATCCCTCTGCGTTGATTAAGCGGATACGGTAATTTTGAACGGTGTAGGAATTGAAAGAGGGCATTGGACCGACCGAAGGAAGAGGTTGTTCGGCTAGCCGAAGGAGTGCGCTGTAGTCCACTTCTGTGGGGTTGGCTAGAGCTTTGGTATGAAAACTTTTCATCGCAGACTCAGGCATCCCCTTGGCAACCTTAGCGAAGGTTGGCAGATGGCCCGTGTGGGCGGCAGCATAGAAAACTGCCTGAAGGTCAACACCCGGTAAATTTAAATCACCCTCCATGACTGTGAGGGCTTGGGCTACTTTGTTCCAATCCTCCATCCCTAGAGCGATTGACAGATTGAGATTACGCATCTTAATAATGAAATCCCGGTCCAAATCACGAATGCTCAACAACTCTAACGCCCCCTCTTGCCGAGTGAGTTTAGTGTCCGCTCTTCGGGCACCCGTAGTCTGATCGAACCCTTGGGTCATAGTCGCTTGCTCGGCTCCCGAGAGTTCTCGCGGAGCGGAGGACATAGCATCCAGGTACGCTCCCCAGCCTAACCACCAAGCTCGATCGAATAAAGCTCTGGGGTTCCCCGCACCGAGGGATGGATTTTGAAATCGCAACGTTTGTGCGGCCAAGAGCCACTGCGCTGCTACATAACGCATCCTAAAATCAGATCTAACTTCCATCTGCATCACAGTGGTTTCGATCGGGCCCCCGGCTCTAAAATCTTCTAAATTGGGCTGGCCTTTGACATATCGCCCCAAAGAACCTTTGATGACGGCCTCCTGGGCCGTGAGAGAAGTGACGAGTAAGAATAGTGCGAGGATTTTTTTAAACATAAGGCTCCTGGTCTATATAGAACATGCAGTTAAAGAGGGATATTGCCGTGCTTCTTGGCGGGCAAATAGTCCCGTTTAGTTTCCAGGAAGGAGAGAGCCTTCAAGACTTTTTCTCGGGTCTCTCGTGGGAAGATCACTTCGTCGACAAATCCTAATTCAGCGGCGATATTGGGATTGGCAAACTTCTCGTTATACGCTTCAACCAATTCGCTTTTTATGGCTTGGGGGTCTTTCGATTCCTTAATGGTTTTGGCGTGAAGAATATTCATCGCCCCTTCTGCGCCCATCACGGCGATCTCGGCAGTGGGGTAAGCAAAATTAAAATCCGTTCTTAAATGCTTCGAGGCCATAACGCAATAGGCGCCCCCGTAAGCCTTGCGCGTGATGATCGTAATTTTCGGGACGGTCGCTTCCGCAAATGCATAAAGTAACTTGGCTCCGTGGCGTATGATGCCTCCATGTTCTTGCTGAACGCCCGGCATAAAACCCGGCACATCTTCAAACACAATCAAGGGGATATTAAAGGCGTCGCAAAACCGAATAAATCGAGCCCCCTTTTCACTTGATGAAATATCTAAGACTCCTGCAAGATAGGCGGGCTGATTCGCCACAATACCAATCGACTGGCCTCCCATGCGTGCAAAACCTACGACAATATTAGGCGCGAAGGCTTGATGTACTTCCAGAAAATACTCGTCATCCACGACCCCTTTAATAATGCCTCGAACATCATAAGGCTTGTTTGGATCAGCAGGGATCAGATTATCTAAGGCAGGATTGATGGAAGGTGGGTGGCTAGGCGAAGGGAACCTGGGCGCTTTAGAAAGGTTGTTGCTAGGCAAAAAAGAGAGAAGCTCTCTTGTATGCGTTAAGGCTTCGGTATCATTGGCGCGAACAAAGTGCGCCACACCGCTTTTGGTACTATGCGTCGCCGATCCCCCCAATTCTTCTTTGGTAACCTCTTCATGGGTGACAGCCTTGATCACGTCGGGACCTGTGACAAACATATACGAAGTATCCTTCACCATGGTGATGAAGTCCGTAATCGCGGGGCTATAAACAGCACCCCCAGCGCAGGGCCCCATGATGAGAGAAATTTGAGGAATCACACCGCTGGCCAACGTATTCCGAAGAAAGATATCCGCGAAGCCGCCGAGGGATAAAACACCTTCTTGGATGCGCGCCCCCCCACTGTCATTCAGGCCAATGAAAGGGCAGCCCACCTTCATGGCATGATCCATGACTTTGCAGATCTTTTGCGCATTGGCTTCTGATAGAGAGCCCCCGGACACTGTAAAATCTTGAGCATAGAGGGCTACAGGGCGCCCATCAATTTTGGCGAAACCTGTGATGACTCCGTCACCTAGTATTTGCTCTTGGGGAGCATGACGGTGTTTCTTAAAGGCATCCACTTCTTCAAATGAATTTTCATCTACGAGGATCTCGATACGCTCACGCGCTGTGAGCTTCCCCCCCTCATGTTGTTTTTGAGTACGCTCTGCTCCTCCTCCGAGGAGCGCGTCGGCTCGTTGACTCTCTAGTAGATCAAATTTCTTTTTTAAGTTCATGGAGATCTCCAGTGCAAGTTCTTTGTTTTAACGCCCAGACTTTTTCCAATCTTTTAAGAACCCCTCAATACCCTTTTCGGTGAGAGGGTGATGAAGCATTTGGTCGAAGACTTTTGTGGGGATAGTGGCTACATGAGCCCCGGCGAGCGCGGCTTCGGTCACATGGATGGGCCCCCGAATCGATGCGGCTAGAACATAGGTCTCAAGACCATAGTTCCCATAGATTTCAACAATTTGTCGGATCAATTCCATACCATCGAGATTGATATCATCCAGCCGGCCCACAAAGGGCGAAACATAGGTGGCTCCCGCTTTGGCAGCCATGAGGGCTTGTGTCGCACTGAAGCACAACGTGACATTCGTTTTAATACCCAGCGCCTTGAAAGCTTTAGCCGCTTTGAGTCCTTCGAAGGTCATTGGAACTTTGACTACAACATTCGGGTGAATCTTGGCTAATTTGTTTCCTTCGCTAATCATTCCGTCTGCTTCAAGACTAATAACCTCAGCGCTAATGGGGCCATTCACAATGGAACAAATTTCTTCAATGATGGCTTCAAAAGGTCGCCCGCTTTCTTTAGCGATTAAGGATGGATTGGTGGTCACTCCGTCTAGGATGCCTAAGGCGTTGATACGTTTGATCTCCTCAATATTGGCTGTGTCGATAAAGAATCTCATCAGTTCTCCTAGGAAGTTTGACTACCCTCTTCCATTGTCTCAGGCTCTCAGGCAACCTTAAAGACTGGAGAAAACTATGCCTCAAGATGCTGAGATTAAGGTACTAGATCAAGGGTTTGTGCGTCTGGTAGATATGATGGGAAGCGATTTGTCCGTCGTCAATGCTGCCCGTGTTTCTTTTGGTAAGCGCAAAGAGCATTTTGAAGACAAAGATAAAAAACTCATTCAATACCTCGCTAAACACGAACACACCTCTCCCTTTCGCCATGCCTATGTTCAGTTCCATGTGAAGGCACCCATTTTTGTGTTCCGTCAGTGGATGAAACACCAAATCGGTTGTTCTTGGAATGAAATCAGTGGAAGGTATGTTGAATTTCCCGATGATGAGTTTTTTACCCCTGCGTCTTTTCGCCAACAGTCAAAAGATAACAAGCAGGGCAGCGAAGGTGAGATTGATCCTATGCATCGCGAAACAGCCCGAAGTGCCTACGAGATGGCGTGCAAGCACGCTGTCACCGAGTATAAAAAACTTCTTGCTCTAGGGGTTTGTCGCGAACAAGCCCGCTGTATCTTACCCCTCGGGCTTTATTCAGAAGTTTATTGGACTACCTCCCTACAAGCCGCCGCCCATTTCATCCGCCTTCGCTCAGAAAGCCATGCGCAATGGGAGATTCAACAATACGCTCATGCGGTCAGGTCTTTAGTCGAAAATGCTTTTCCTGCGAGTCTAGAGGCGCTGCTCTCTACGGACGTTGGATAACTTTTATCGGAACAGATGGGATATTTTGATTTGGATGGTGTCATCGGAAGGCATGCGTTGCAACATGGTTAGATCACTGAAGGGGCTTAACCCACCCCGCATGCTGATGATGTCGCTATTGATGGTATTTTTCCCATAGACGATAAACAAAGATGATCCGGGTGCGTACTCCCATCGCGTAATGACGTTGACTACCCATGAGCGAAAACTTTCGTTGCGAGAACGTTGAGACAGTCCGGCCGATGCGTATATACCGTCGCGAAGATAAGACCGAAGATTGCTATATACGTAATTAACCCCCACCCACTCGGCAGTCATCTGAACCGTTAAACGGGCGTTAGCGGTATAGCTGGCCCTAAGAAGCTGTGTAAATTCGGTCAGGTCGCGATCGCCAATAATCGGCGTTGTATCCGACATTCCCGTGATAAACCCCACAGGAGCCCCCGCCCGTGTTTCAAACCAATAGTCTCCCTGAGTTTTTTTAAGGCCATGCGTTAAATCAATCTTCCACTGATCGGACAGTTGAAATTTATTTTCCATCTGGACCCCCTTCTGAGATTCTTCTCCGCCCACACCACCGACAGCAATCTCCCACTGCCACGCATTGTACTGAGGGCTCTCCACTTCGAATCTCAAACCCTGCGCAGCCCCACGGGGCAAATATTTCTTTCTGAGGTCAGAAAAAGTCCTCAGTTCATAATCATCTTCCCGGTAGCCGAAAATAAACCCATCAAGTTTTACTCGATAAAAGTCACTGGTATTAAATCGAGAGGTAAGAGTCATATCATTCTTAATTAAATGATTTGCACCGTCCCGCGCCAGATTCCATTGAACATTGATGTTCATATTTTGCGCCATGCCTATAGGCTTGTCCCAAGCTCGGCCTCCAGTCATACTCAAGCGCTTCTCGTCCGTTCGAGATTGATAACCCAGGTCATTTAGCTGAAAATTGGGGCCAGCATAAACGGGATTAATAAATAAATAAGATCCATTCGACCATCTTTTCGACCAACTGAGACGACCTCGCCAATCGCTCAGGCTTTGGCCCGGAGGTCCGACCTTTGAGTTCGACAAGGTCCCTTCGAAGCTTTGGTCTTTTTTTCGCCAAACCCCATCCACAGAAGTGATCAGGGCATCTTTATTCTGCTGCCCCGAACGATTAACCCACGAGGCAAATCCACCAATAAAACTCCCGCGATCATCTAAGGCTTGTGAGACTCGCATGACCCCGTAATTAGTGGATGGCAAAAGGGTCTCTATACGCGTAGATCCATTGGCTGACCGGATAAAAGCCTCAGCCGTTTTAGTGTTGGCTCCGAGAATACCAATGTTAAGACCCCCTTCACTCTTGGATGTATATTTTGCGGCGCCCGTGATGACGGCTGAACTATCCCAACTCAGCAATTGTTCTCCATCTTGGATCGTTGGAGCGGACGTAGGCTGACCTATACGCCGGCTATAAAAAAAAGGAGGCCCACTAATTTGAAAAATATCAGACCCCTCTGTGAAAAACGGTCTTTTTTCTGGGAATGATGTTTCAAGTGCCGACAGATTGAACACCGTTTGATCAACTTCGACCTGACCAAAATCGGGCTGGATGGCTAAATCCAGTTGCGCATTATTCTGGAGACTCAATCGAGCATCGAGACCAAAATTGAGCGAGGATTGAAAATTACGATTAGATTCGGAACGCGAAATATCCTTTTTGGCAACCACAAAAGGAGTCCACTCTCGTTTGGGCTGTAAAGTTAGTTGCTCGATGCCTTGGAGGAAGGGATAGTTCGCGATACCGCTGGATACATCGCGGGGCTGGACATACCACTTACTTTCCTCCTTGGCTTGGCCATTGTCGGCTCGGCACGGGTTAAAACCCCACGCTGCGCTGCTGCCGATAGGGATTTTCATGACGGACAAGGGGATTCGCATTTCAACGGACCATCCTTCGTCATCAATGGACACAGCACTTTCCCAAACAGCATCCCAAGCGTAATCGAACCCCCGATCTCCCTGACTATCATTGACAATGAAGTCGAATTGAACGCCCGCCGCTGTAACCCCAAATACATAAGCGGATCGGCGAGATAAAATAGGGTCGAGGCCGATGAAAAAACTATCTACACCTTCATTACGTTGGTCTCTTCGGTTTAAGCGAGTCATAATTTTTTGATCAGGAGAGCTTTTCAACAGCCGCGCCCCCACATAAAGGTTTTTCTCGTCAAATAAAATACGAACCCGAGTGAGACCTCGAGCTTCGGCTAAATAATTAGGAAATGTTTGCCGAAAGCCTTCCGTTACATAAGCGACTTGCCAATCTTGTTCATCGAGTTTCCCGTCGAGGGCAATAGGGCTCACTCTTCGAGAAGCTTGGTGCGCAGGCAAGGACGTAGTTTGGGCCGGCATCTCCACCCAACTCCCCAAACCTATCACGAGCAACAATAGAATCTTTTGAATTGGGTTCATTACCTAAGTCCCACTGAAGAGTAATTGAATATTTAGTGTCTTACAAAAACTTATATTCATTGCGCGATTTATCCGTAAAATTCTTACCCATGAACTTTAGGTACATACTTACGACCGAATGGTATAAATGTCCTGCTGAGTGGATAAACTAAATTCATGATTCTCATACATCCATTCTTACGCCGGTTGATTCTCGTCATGGCGGTAGTGACCCCTTTAATAGCGGGGGGAGGAACCGTCATCATTAAAAATAAAAAATTTCTAGCCGAAGTGGCTTTAACCCCTCAAGAGCAGGCTCGTGGGCTTATGTATCGACAATCCCTTCCCAACAATCGCTGCATGATGTTTCTCTATGACAATGATCAACCGAGACCTATTTGGATGAAAAACTGTTTAATAAGTTTGGATGTGGCCTGGACCGATCACGAAGGTCGTATTGTGGGTTTGATCGCCAAAATTCCTCCATGTCCGCCCAGCCGAGGAGAGGATTGCCCCATGTATGGGGGACAGTTTATAGCGCGGCACTTTGTTGAATTCTCTGCGGGTACGATTGCACGCCTTAATTTGAAAATAGGCGACCGACTAAGTTGGGATCTCACCCTCGACGATGGTCGTCGTATTCAGTCGCCCGCCCGACGTTAAACCGAGAGCACCATTATTGATTAAAGAGAGGGCTCGACCGGAGTCCGGGAGTCTCCTCCGCGATCTTTTTTAGTGAAGCGCGCAATATGGCGAAGATGTTCGGGAGGGAGAGGGAGCTGGCTCAGATCAATCGGAGAAACGCGGTCAGCCAACAACTTGTAACCCTTAGCTTGTTTAGGGAGCCGATCCGGAAGAAACACCTCGTGGCCTTGGGCGTAGGGCATGAAAGGCGGCATGACAACGGCATATCCGGTATATAAAAACCCTGAGACACGCATCCAATCCTCTCCGCCACTCGGTGATCTAACCGGCAGGGCGAAGACGGGGTGTACCCCTCCATTGATCCAGATCTCTCGATTGTCCAATCGTGGGTATACAAAAATACGGCGTCGATGCATGAAGTGATAACTTTCAATTTGTAAATGCTCAACGACTTTGAATAAAGGATTAGTAACAGCAGGCCCCTCACTTCGGTCGGACTGCCCAACGACTTGAATCACGGGTCGAGACTTTCCTGTCAATTTAGAAATATAAGCGTTCAATTCCGAAGCTTCTTCCCCCACCAAATAGCCCTGATTGGGTTTGATATTCCCCAGGATCACAATTTGTTCCGGTTGATAGTCCGACAAAAGAGTCACCAAGCGTTCCCAAGGATCGAGATGAGCAGCGAGAGGAAGTCCCTCCAGGGTGCGACGACGCCCAGCACCTAATCCGAAGAAAAAATCGGATAGGACCAAGGTCCGAGCCCGGGAAAGCCACAGCGCACGGCGGCTATCCATCTGACAATCATCAAACATTTCAAGATGCATATCTTCAGGATAAACGCAGTGATAGGTTTTCCCTAAAGTATCCCTGAGGTTGAAGGGATACTTTAGGGTCCTAGAGAAAGTTCATTCGTGCGTAATTGCTTCCTAGAAGTGTATTGGTCGATGTCGTTGCCTGTCCTAGCCACCGATCTAAAACCGTTGCGTACATGCTTCTGAAATCACTGCCTGAGCTGTAGAGCATATTGCCGTTATTATCCAAGCTCGCCAAATTGGGGTAAGCGCCATAAAGCCCCCCCTTAATGCTATTGCCGATACATAACGATAAAGAGTTTGTGCCATGGTCAGTTCCACCGCTATTCTCAGTGACTCGGCGACCAAACTCACTCCATGTCATCATCATGACGCGATTCTGGGCTAACCCTGTTGATGTCGTGATCGTTCCTAAATCGTCATAGAACGACTTAATCGATCCGCCCAGAGTCGACAAAAGATTTTTCATGGTTGTTAATTGGTTACTATGCGTATCCCAACCGCCCAATCTGCAGTAATAAACTTGGATCGGGAGGTTGGCTGCAATCATGGAAGCAATCAATTTGAATTGAGAACTCAGGGAACCCGAAAGCACCGCCCCATTCGTATTGATGTAATTAGAATCTCCCGGGTAGGGTACACTCGGCGTTCGAGAGGTTAGGCTCGATATACTTTGGGTCGCGTCATAGAAACTCTTCTGTGACTTCGCGACCAGTTCATACGCGGCTCTCGAGACGCTGTCGGAACTAACAGAGCTTGCCGCCAAATTATAGGCCGACTGGAGAAGCGTAGTATCGGTCGAGTAAGGAGTTTGCAGGGTTGTGTTCCTTAAACTCCCTGGGTATCTAAAACCATTGGTACTGGTGATCGGGATAAAAGATCTTTGAGCCCCCGCGATCATTCGATGAACAGAGCTCATTGTCGTAATGCCCTGAATAGCATTGGCTGCATCGAAGGTTTGATCGCCGAATCGGCCCAACCAACCCGTCCCGTTAAGCGTGGTAGGATTCGAGCCCGTGGTCCCCCCTTGAGCCCACAAATCTCCCGCGGTGAAATGAGACAGATTGGGACTGGGCATACTTAATCCGGTGACCCAAGCGACGCGGCCTTGAGCATGTAAGACGTCGAGACCAATGAAATCACCATTGAGTCCCACGCCACTTCCTAATGTGGTCGCGGGAGTAATTTTTAACGTACTTCGTCTCGTTTGGTAAGCCGTCAGGTTAGTCCCGCTGTCGGGTGGAAGGACGTTGAGCCAATCCCATCCACCATCCACATTGATGA
>Ga0049084_10000282_pt1 | contig 19528 bp, 19 predicted proteins | sample GreLakmeON33MSRF_FD_66720 | JGI IMG/M metagenome (GOLD analysis project Ga0049084, IMG submission 66720) | Freshwater lentic microbial communities from great Laurentian Lakes, MI, USA - Great Lakes metaG ON33MSRF | ecosystem: Environmental > Aquatic > Freshwater > Lake | place: Great Lakes... | reverse complement strand
AGCCCCACCTGAGAAGGATAACAAATCATGACCGTTCTTATTCCGCGCAAGGCCAACCGTCGCGAGATGCTGAAGGGTACGCTCGGCGGTGCCGCCGTTGGCGTGGCCCTGCCGTTCCTCGATTGCTTCTTGACCGATAACGGAACCGCATTAGCCGCTACAGGAGCGCCCCTGCCGGTGCGCTTTGGCACCTGGTACTGGGGTCTGGGCCACACACCGGGCCATGCGATCACACCCAAAACCCAGACCAGCGCCGGCATTGATTTCCTTGAGGAAACCAAAGCTCTGAAGCCATGGGAGAAATACATTAACTTCTATGGTGGCTTTAATATGCCGCTCGATGGGCGTTCCAACTATACGCACTTCACAGGCTGGGTGGCCTCGCGCACGGGCTCGGCCCCGTCGGGCAATAACGATATTCCTGCGCCAACGCTTGATTTGCTGATTGCTGATTCCATTGCTGGAAATACGCGCTTCCAAACGCTCGACATGACCAGTGTCGGTATCCCCCGCGAGAATTACAGCGCGCGCAGCACTAACAGCCGCGCGGCCGCCGAAGCTTCGCCCGAAAAACTTTACGCCCGCATCTTTGGCGAGGAGTTTATGGACCCCAACAAAGCAGAGTTTGCGCCCGATCCGCGCGTAATGGTGCGCAAAAGCGTTCTCTCGGCGGTGGGTGAACAAAGCAAAGCTTTGAATGCCAAACTGGGTGCTTCTGACCGCGCGCGTCTGGACGAGTACTTCACTTCCATTCGCCAGATTGAGAATCAACTTGATCTGCAAATGCAAAAGCCAGAGCCGAATCTGGCGTGTGCGATTCCGCTACCGATCAAGCGCGACGGTGACGAACAAAACATGCCGCAAGGGCTCGAGGTTGATACGGTTGTGGCCAATCACCAGATGATGACCAAGATTCTGGCGATGGCTGTGGCTTGTAACCAGACCAAAGTCTTCAACATGGTCTTTAGCGACAACTTCTCGCACATGCGTCGCCCTGGCCAAACCTATACGCACCATCTGCTCACGCACGAGGAAACCCCCGACAAAGTGCTGGGCTATCAACCGGTAGCGTTTTCGTTCAACTGTCGCACCATGGATTCCTTCGCCAGCTTCATTGAGGCGTTCGCCAATATTCGCGAAGGTGACGGCAACTTGCTCGATAACACGCTGATTTTTGCCGCGACCGAGACAAACTATGCGCGCGTTCACTCGATCGACGGTGTGCCGATCTTTACAGCAGGTCGCGCAGGCGGGCGCATCAAAACCGGCATGCATGTTGTTGGGAATGGTGATCCCATCACGCGTGTTGGTTTGACGGCCATGCAGATTATGGGCCTGCCGATTGATAAGTGGGGCACCAAGTCGCTGCAAACGTCAAAGACGATTACTGACGTGTTGGCATAACGATTCGCAGCACTTCTCGCTTTTATTCGGAGATGATTCGATATGCCTAGCGTCCGCGCAGCTCTTTTGTCGTGTGTCCTCGCGTTATCTGTCTCGGCACCTGCCATAGCGCTCGATAATCTTCCTGCTGGAATTGGTGGGAAGCAGTTTGGCAACGGCTGGCAGTTTGCCGATGATAAAGGCATGACGTTGTACACCTTCGACCGCGATGAAGGCGCGCCGGGGAAATCTAAATGCAATGGCGATTGCACACTGACATGGCCACCTTTGCTGGCTGCAGCTGATGCCAAACCTCAGGGCGTCTGGTCGACGATCACGCGTGAAGATGCCACACAGCAATGGTCCTACAAAGGCAAGCCACTTTACCTGTATGCATCTGATGCATTTGTCGGTGCAACATTCGGCGATGGTGTCGAGGGGGTTTGGCGCGTGGCATTTCAACCCATCCCCACGCCGGGTGAAATCAAAATCGGCCCGACTATTCTTGGGCAATCCCTGACGGACGCTAAAGGGCTCACGCTTTACACGCTCGATGCCGATGGCGCGGGCAAAAAAATCGGCTGTGTCGATGCATGTTTAAGGACATGGCTGCCGGTCGCTGCGCCTTGGGTGGCCAATGCATTTGCCGATTGGACCGTTGTTGTACGCGATAACGGCCTTCGTCAATGGGCGTTCAAAAATAAGCCCTTGTATCGCCATGTGGCCGATGTCGGGCCAGGGGATCTGAGCGGAAGTAACATCAAGGGTTGGCAAGCCGTCGTGCTGGAGCCAGCAGCGTCGCTACCGCCATGGGCCACTGTTCAGGCGTCAGATGCGGGCGATTTAATTGCCAATGAAAAAGGCTTGACGGTGTATTCGCACGACTTCAATTCGCGCAGCCGTCGCGCTGTGCTGGGTCGCCAGGCTGGTTGCACCGGTGATTGCGTGGATAGCACTGATTGGGTGCCATTCATCGCTGTGACCGACGCTAAACCCATGGGTAGTTGGGCATTAGCCGAATTGCCCGATGGTACCAAGCAATGGTCCTATAAGGGCCAGAAGCTCTATACCAATAAGCTCGACACCAAAGCGGGTGACTTCAAGGGCATCCGCTTTGGCGGTGATCGCTCATGGGCAGCCATCATGCGTTCAGGCCAGCCCATGCAGGGCGTCACTGTCGGCGGATAGCTGCCTTCAGTTTACTGTTCTGAGCGCGCAAACTCCTTCGGGAGTTGGATGGTGCCAATCACAATCGCCCCAAAGACGAGCGACGCTGCCGCAAAATACAGCACCTGCAAATAGCCCTGAAAGTAATCGTAGGCCAAGCCTGCACAAAAAGGGCCGACAGCAGCGCCGATATAAAACGCTGTCAGTTGCCAGCCGTAAATCTTACCGTAGGCCTTCATGCCGAAGCATCGGCTGGTGAGGTAAGCAACCAAATCGACCTCGGCTGCGGCAGCCAAGCCCAGCGATATCACGCAAATCACGGCAACCCATGTGGGCGTGCCCTCAATCGATAGCGCCAAGCACCCAACAGCGGATGCAGCAAGCAACAGGCGCGCCACAGCACTGGCTGAAAAGCGATCGAGTAGAAACCCAACGCCAACGCGACCCAGCAGCACAGCGATGCCCATCACGCCCGCTACTTGCGCGGCATCGCCCTGAGCGAGCCCGCGGTCGATCAGCAGTGGAATCAAGTTGATAATAAGCGCCGCAATAACGGCCGCGACCAAGAAAAAGCCACCTGCGATTTTCCAAAAGGCGGTGGTGCGACGCGCTTCGTCTAAGGAAAGCCCCGTGAGATGATCAGACGCATGCGCAGATGCCTGTGTCCCTACCCCGTCACGTGTTTTCTCTTTGAATAAGAGAGCGACCACGGGGATCGAAACCAAAAGAATGAATAGCCCTAACCCAGCATAAGCCCCTTGCCAGCCGTAAGTCTTGATCATGCTGTTTGTCAGCACGGGTGCAAAAATACTGGCAACTCCAGAACCAGCCAGCGCTAGACCCAGAGCTAAGCCACGGCCACGGTCAAACCACATATTGACAGCGCGCGTCCAAACAACGGGCGTGGTGCCGCCACCGACCAGCGCAATCATGAGCCAAGAGGCATAAAATAAAGCGATGCTTCCGCTGCTTTGCGTCAGCGCGAAGTATCCCAATGCGACAAGAACCATCGAGATCAAGGCCACGCGCTGTGCGCCGAGGCGATCAATAATTGAACCAATAATCGGGGCGGTGATGGCGGTGCCCAGAATCATAAAACTCGCGGCAATTGAAACCTGCCCGCGCGTCCAGCCGAAGGCCGTGACCAGCGGAACAATAAACACACCGAAGGTATAGAACGTAATTCCACTCAAACCCGATCCATTGCCCATAGCCGAGGCAAGTAGCGTTTTCCAGCCGCGACGGAATTCATCCAAAGTGCTCGGTTGCATATTTGTCCCCTAAGGCTTTTATTTATTAGGCAGTGCAAACGCCATGATAGCGTCTGAAATTTCAGATGCAATGCGTGGGTTCCCACCCGCTGCAATGACGATGTATTGCTTACCACCAGCCATAAAGGTCATGGGAATTGTCATGCCGGGGGCAGCTATTTTGTGCTGCCAGACTTCTTGCCCCGACAACACATCAAGCGCTCGTAATTTGGCATCGACGCTGGCGGCAATAAAAACCAGCCCGCCGCCAGTGACAATTGGCCCGCCGATGTTGGGCGAGCCCCAGCCGAGGAAGGCTGGAGCAGTAATGCCCTTGTATTTGGCTTGGCCGAGCGGAACTTGCCATTTCACTTTGCCGGTATTCATATCGATGGCCGTCACCGTACCAAAGGGCGGGGGTGTGCAGGGTATGCCGAGAGGCGATAAGAAAAGCCCCAATTCCACACGATAGGGTGTGCCGACCAAATCTGACCCTTTGAGCGGAACGTTTGGCCCGCCTGCGACGTCAGATTTTTTGATCATCTTGATGCGCAGGGCCATGTTCTGGCCCTTGATGATCAGCAAGTTATTTATCTGATCGAAGGCGGCCCCACCCCAGTTGCCGCCGCCAAATGGAAAAATCAGCGAGCCGCGCTCACTCGGTGGTGTGAACGCACCCTCATAGCGCAGCTCCTTAAACTGGGCTTTGCACCAGGCGCGATCAATCGGTGTTAAGCCCCACATGTCATCCTCGGTCAGAACTTGGCGAGAGAACGTCTCGGGTAAGACCGGAAAGGGCTGCGTCGGCGATGATTGTTCGCCGGGAATATCCGACTGCGGGGCCGGGCGTTCTTCCACAGGAAATACTGGAACGCCGGTGTCACGATTCAGCACAATGGCTCGGCCTTGTTTGGTTTGTTGAATCGCCACCGGTATCTTTTGGCCATCTTTTGTAATGGTCACCAGCAATGGGTGACCCGGCAGATCGAAATCGAACAGGTCATGATGCGTGGCTTGGAAATGCCAAACGGGTTTGCCGGTTTCAACCGACACTGCAACAGTGGAATCGGCCAGCGGAATATCGAATGTGCGCGTCGCCCCGTAAAAGTCCGACGATGGGCTGGTGGTTGGTAGAAACACCAATCCGCGCTCAGGATCGGCGCTCATGGTTGACCAGACGTTCGCGGCACCCGTTTCATGGGCATGCTCGGGCGGAATGGGGTCGAACTCCCATCTCAAATCGCCCGTGACAACATCGAACGCGCGGACAAAACCATTGTTGGCATCGGTCGAAGAATCTTTGGCGCTTGATGTTGCGACAACAATATCGCCGATCACCAGCGGGCCCGATGTCATGCCGCGATTGGGATCGTTGGTGCCCAAGGCGTCAAAATCAAACTGCGTCACATAGCCAGGATGCCCTTTGGCTGCACCGAAATCCTGGCATGAGGCGCCGCTATCGGCATCAATCGCAAAGACGTTGCCATGAACATCGCCTTTAAAGATGCGCTTCTGGCACGGTTGCCCGGGCTTGGGGTCGCGCGCTTGCCAGTAAGCTACGCTGCGGCAGATGCCAGATTTGCGCGGCGTCTCGATCAAGGGTTTGCCACCCTCACGCGCTTGGTGCGGGTCGAACACCCATTTTTCTTTGCCTGTGGCGGGATCTAAAGCAAACACACGATTGAAGGGTGTGCAGTAGTACAGCGTCTCATTGACATGGATCGGCACGGCTTCCAGTGCCGTTGCGCCAGTGGCGCTGCTCTTTTCAGACACATCGCCCGATCGGTGCGTCCAAGCTAACTTCAAGCCTTTGACGTTTTGCGAATTGATCTGGGCGAGGGGAGAGTACTGGCTGCCGCCAGCATCGTTGCCGATGCTCGGCCAATCACCTGTGGCGGGCATAGCGGTTTGGGCGACGACCACCGAGGGCGCTAATCCGGCATTACAAAGCATCACCGCCAGAATGGCTGCGACTAAACGATTGAAACGCATTCCCCAAGTCCCCCAAATGACGCTGGTGCCAGAATGGCATAAGCAAGGCTGGTTTGACCGCCGAAATCTACTGCCGTGTTCAATTTAGGGCCTGATGTGCCCGGTGTGCGGAACGGCGCGCGGATGGCCATTGCTGTCTCGATGACCGCCTTGCATGCTGACACTGAATCGACCACGATTATGACTTCATAAGCCTGTCTATCGGGGGGACCAACATGAACGACAAGTTTCTATCACGCCGGACTGTTCTCAATCGCGGTTTGCAAGCCACATGCCTCGGGTTGGCTGTCGCGGCATTGAATGCATGCGATCAGTCGGAAAAAGTCGCCGCCTGCGCCGGGCCGAATAACCTCACGTTTTCCGAAAACAGCCTGCGTCAGGCCAGCCACTATGTCGAAGAAGCTCCCGACCCCAAGAAGAACTGCTTGGGATGTGGGTTTTTCACAGCCGCTGAGGGTGGCAATCCGTGCGGCAAGTGCGAGATTTTCCTTGGCCCCGTTAATGCGCGCGGCTATTGCGACTCCTTTGCCGAAAAGAAAGCCTAATCGCCAGCTCCCAGCGCTTTAACGCTGCTGAGCAACCTGCGCTGCGGTGACCGGGGCGCCGCGATTGCCCCAATTGGTGCGAACGTAAGTTGCAACCGCCGCAACATCTTCATCGCTTAAGTTGTCACCCAACGCTTTCATGCTTTTCCATGATTTCTGCGGAACGGGGGTCAGCACTTGGCCGCCATAAAGAATAATATTGATCAGCGACGACGGATCTGGGGCTTGCGCAACTGCGCTGCCGACTAATGGCGCGCCTAATTCTGAGCCAGGCTTATCCCCCAGTCCTGTGGGCAGATGGCATGTGCCGCAATGAATGGTGTACAAAGTGTCACCTGCACGCAGGGCTTTGTCATCCATGGTCGATTTCGGGCTGCGCTCAATCGGCGCCAAGCTTTTGACATAAACGGCCATGGCCAGGGTGTCTTCGTCTGACAAATGCCGCGTACTATTTCCAATCACCTCGTTCATGGGGCCAAAACTTGCACTGCGGTTGCTATGGCCGGTTTTAAGGTAAGCGGCGATGTCTTCGGTCGTCCATGATTTTAAACCACTCTCGGCGGAGGTCAGATTGACGCCAGACCATTGCCGGATTGCCCCACCGGGGACTTTGTCTTGGAATACGCCACCCGACATGGCTTGATCGGCTTGTTCAGCGCCCAAAAAATTCCTTGGTGAGTGGCATGCGCCACAGTGGCCAAGCCCTTCAACTAAATATGCGCCGCGATTCCATTCAGTCGATTGTTTGGTGTCGGCTTTGAAAGCACCGGCGTCAAAGAACAGTGCATTCCAGACAGACATCAGCTGCCGCTGGTTGAAAGGAAAACCCATCTCATTGGCTGGTGATGGAGTGGCCGCCGCCGGGATTGATTTGACGTAGGCAAAAATCTCGCCCAAATCCTCATCACTGACCTTGGTAAAGGACGGATATGGAAAGGCGGGATAGAGATGCTCGCCATTTGCCCGAACCCCCTCGCGCATGGCGCGCACGAACTGTTCTTGAGTCCAACTGCCAATCCCCGCTTTGGGGTCAAACGTAATATTAGTCGAGTAAATTGTCCCAAAATCAGTTTTGAAAGCCACACCGCCGGCAAAAGGCACACCACCCTCACGGGTATGGCACGTCATGCAATTCCCAGCCGTCGCAAGATATTTCCCGCGTGCAAGCTGATCGTTTGCAGGTTCTGGTGGGGCAGCGGCAGGCTCTTCTGCCGTGACGGTCGCGGGCTGAGCAGCCTGCTCCTGCGCGCTTGCAGGCGAAAAAACCAGACTTCCTACGACAGCAAAGGTGGCCAAGGTGGCTTGCATTTTGAACAAAGTCATCATGTACGGTCAGGTCCGCTTATACCAATTGAGAAGATGCGCAGCATTCTACTGATCTGCGTCCAGAGTTCCACCGTTCGTCGCAAGCGTGGCCACCGTGCAAACTCTTATTTTTGAGGTCTTTTGAACTGTGCGGAAGACCTTAAAGACCGGTGGGTGAACAGGTTGCACATCTTGCTTGGCCCGCGTTCGCGATGTTCTAGACTTATCATTCCTGTCACGAGGAGGTCACGTCTTATGCGATACATCGTTTTGGCATTGAGTGCGCTCTGCCTCATAGGGGTTCCGGCGCTGGCACAGGGCCCCAGCGGCCCCAGCAATGTGATCTTTAAGAAAGACGTTGAAATTGTCCCCATGGCCGAGTGGGAAATTGTGCAACGCGGCGCCGCCGAGCAAACCGGGGCTCGGATTCTCATCGCGGCGGGAACCACTGAGTTGGCCCGCGCGCCTGCCGACGCCGTGAAATATGATTCACAAACTTTTCGCTTTCCGACGGGTAGCTTGCGGGTTTTGAATTTCACAAAAAAGAATGGTGGCGTGCTCCACCAAATCACCACCGAGACCCAACTGTATGTGGTCAAGGGGTCAGGCACCGTCAATGTGCGCGGTGTTCAAACTGAAATTCGCGCCGGTGATGTTGTCAATTTACCTAGTGGCGTGTTGCGCAGTCGGAAAAATAAAGCCGAAGACACCACTATTTTGGCCTTCACGGTTGGCAATACTATGAAAGACGCCAAGGCTGCTCTGGTGCGCGGCAAAGATACACCCGACACCCCGCTGACCGAAGGCCCAAAGGCTGGCGTCGATACAGCCAAAGTATCAGTGCAACGCTATTCCTTCGATGGCAATTCCGTGCGTGTCGCGCGCTTGAAGGGCCCTGGAAAAACCGCGCCCGCCAACCCCGCGACGGATGTGCTGATCTACCTCGTGAAAGGCCAAATGCAAATTACAATTGGTGACGAAGTTAAGGAGGTGACAGCTGGTGATGTGCTTCGCGAGGAAGCTGGTAAGCCGACCTTCTGGGATGTCCGCCAAGATTCGATGTTCGTGGCCACGAACGCGCCCGTATCAAAGCCTTAACCGAAGAGAAGGATCTCCAGATGAATAAAAAAATGAAAGCCTTCGGTATGGATGCCAATGGCCGCTCGACTTGGACGGAAGTTGATATTCCCTTCAAAGAAGTGACTGCTCTGCATGCTGAAACAGCCAAGCAGGATGGGGGTTATTGGGGCATTTCAATCAATCAGCCCGGCGAGCCCATTGGCGGCGGGCCTGAGGAAATGCACCTGACCAACCAACCGCGCATGGTGTGGGCGATGTCGGGGCACCTCGATAACAAACTGCAAAGCGGTGAAGTGCGCAGGTCATCCATGGGTGAGGGCGTGTATGTGCAAGGACTTTCGTTGCACCATTCTTCTTTTGCTCGCAGTCGTGATCCAGTCATTACGCTTAGCCTGACGTTCCCAGGCACCGACAAGTACGAATTCAAGAAATAGGGCTGGCATCATGAAATTCGCAAACATCGATGTCGACGAACACGGCCATTCTTTCTTTAAGGATATCGATCTGCCACAAATCGGAATACCCCAGCGTATCTCATCGAAGATCCAAGACGTGCTGTACTGGCAGATGACGTTGTCGCAGCCAGGCCACTTCGTTGATTTCAAGGCCGCAAGTGATTTGAAGTTCGTCGCGGTTTTTTCTGGGCAAATGGATATCACCGTGAGTAACGGTGAAACTCGCAATTTTGTGCGTGGGGATATGCTGACCATGTGGGACACCTCCGGTCAGGGCCACATCACGCGGTTTGTGGGCCTCGAACCCTGCCACGTTTTGCACATTGCGCTGAAGGATAAGGGCGAGTTTAAATAAAGGGTTAAAATCGAGTCGTTATTTTTTCTGATTTCTGGACCTTCTCGATGCCAGTGAGGCGCGCCATGACAATCAATCCCCCACCTTCTGATTGATTTTATAGTTTATTGCTCAACTCTTCGCTCCGCAGTTTTCTCAGGATGTGTTCGTGGCGTCGTAACTCGTCTTGTCACGGATTGGCTCCGCATCCTGTTCTCATTTAAGCTGTTTTTCGTTTGAATGTCATGGGTGATACGCCTCCTGTTGCTGAATGTCTTCGTCGGGTGTTGTAAAAGCCGTTGATGTACTGAAACAGTGCCTGCGTGACTTGGCTGCGCGTTTGCCAGTTGTGACGTCTCACTGTTCAACAAATGAAGGGCTTGGAGACGAGCTGCCCGCCCTGACGACCACTCAAATCGCGGCCCTGACGCCAACCCTGCTCAGTGCATTAGGTTTCTCGCAGCGCTCAGCCTTTAGACCCTTCAATTTTCGGCGATGACCACGACACAATTTAGCGCCATTTCGGGCTATTTTTTTGCTGTTAGTCGGTAGGCGATCTTAAGATGTTACCAGGCTGAATCTGGCCGAGATGCCTGCTGACTCAGGGCGTAGGGCATGGTTTGTTTAGACATGGATTCTGGAGAGGCGCGTTATGAAGATTCAAGGTTGCACGGCGCTGGTGACAGGCGCCAATGAAGGCATAGGCAAAGGCTTCGTCGAGGTTCTGCTGGAGCAGGGCGCGGCAAAAATTTATGCGGCGGCGCGCCGCCCGGACTCATTGGCTTCCATCATCGCGCTCGACCCTAAACGGATTGTCCCGATGACGTTAGATATTACCAACGACGCTCAGCGGTACGCTGCTTTTGCCTTGGCAAATGATATGAGCTTGCTCGTCAATAACGCAGGGATCGCGGGCAGTGAAAATGCGACTGAGCGTCGGTTCCTCGGTGCAACCGACATGGCCGACGCACGCAAAGTGATGGAAACTGATTTCTGGGCCCACGTTGAAATGTGCCGGGGCTTTTCACCGCACCTGATCACGAATGCCACAACGCGCGACGGCGGTTCGGCGATTATCAACATTCTATCGGTTGGCGCGATGTTCTGTGTGGTTGAATACTCAAGTTATAGCGCGGCCAAGGGGGCGCTTGCGTTGGCGACCATCGGCATTCGAGCTGAATTAATGAAAAGTAATGTCAGCGTCCATGGCGTATTTACCGGTGCGGTTGAAAGCCGGATGTCGGCGAAGGGCACGCATGCGAAAACTTCAGCTCCAGATCACGCGAGATATGTACTGGCGGCAGTTGAGCGCGGCGAAGAGGATATCTATGCAGGGCTGGGGGCTAAAGAAATGCACGAGGCCATTCGCCAAGACCCCGTGGCCTTCCAGCGCAGCCGGGTCGAGCGCTATTGGGCCTCTCCGATGAAGTAGGGCCTATGAAGTAAAGAAGGTCTCAAGGGCGTCCATCAGGGCCTGCATTTCATTGTCACTTCCAACAGTAATCCGTAAATGATTGGGCAGTCCGAACATCGCCATGGGCCGGATGGAAATGCCTTTGCTTTTTAGAAAGGCATCGAGGTCTGCAGGTTTGTGCCGGCCATCGGGGAAGCCGACATTGACGAAGTTGCCTTCGCTTCCTGTTACCGACAATCCGTAGCCTTTCACGCGCTGCGTCAGGATATCGCGCCAACGCCGAGTGTGCTCAATCACCCGCTTTTGAAAATCAGTGTCTTCCAGTGCTGCAATTCCAGCCTCTTGGGCGGGTGTTGAGACGTTAAACGGCGAGCGAATACGACCCACCACGCCAATGATGTCTTCACAGGCGTAACACCAGCCTAACCGCAATCCCGCCATGCCATGAATTTTAGAGAAGGTGCGCGTCATCACGGTGTTCATGGTCGCATCAACCAGTGCTGCACCGGCTTCGTAGTCGTCGCGTTCCACATACTCGGCATAGGCGGCATCGATGATCAGCAGAATGTCATCACGCAGGCCAGCGCGCAGGCGCTCTAATTCCTGACGTGTCGTGTAGGTCCCGGTCGGGTTATTGGGGTTGGCGATAAGCACGACCTTGGTCTTGGCTGTGACTTTGCTGAGCAAGGCATCGACATCTGCGCCATAATTTTTGTCAGGCGCTTGCACCACGCTGGCCCCGGTGGCCAGCGTATAGATCCGGTACATGGGGAAGGTCGCTGTGGGGTACAGCACTTCATCGCCCGTGCCAGCGTACGCGCGCACTAGGGCGCTCAGCAATTCGTCCGAGCCAATTCCCATTAAAATGCGCGCCGGGTTGAGTTTGTAAGTTTTCGCGATGGCTGCGCGAATAACAAAGGCGTCGACATCGGGGTATCGAAACATCCGTTCGGCGGCATTTTTGTAGGCTTCGATCGCCATGGGACTTGGCCCGAGGGCGGATTCGTTGGCAGAGAGCTTGATGCTGCGCCCGCCCGTCTCAACCGTTTGGCCAGGGATATAAGCGCGGATTTGGTCAATACCGGGGCGGGGAACGAGGCGAGATTGGGATGTCATGGAACGTTCGCTTTCACGAGTCAGATGGTGGTTCTGCATACCTTAACGAGAAGCCTGCCGTCAGCACATTTAAGATCAATGTCCCAATGCCCGCGCTGATCAACGCAATCTTCATGCCGGCAAGGTCGGCGACGAACCCCCAAATTAATCCGCCGAACATCATGCCAGCCCCGAACGTCATAATAAACAGTGAGGCACCACGCCCGCGCATCGTGTTCGGCAGGCTGAGCTGCGTCGCGACCTGGTAGGTAATGGTCGCATTCGTCCAGGCGAGACCGTAGAAAAAAGCCGCCATGCAGGCCTGGCTAAGATTTTCAGCAAACGATAATCCCACATAAGACAGGGTCGCAATCACGACGCTGATATGAACATGAATTTCAGGTGTGATTCTCGATGCCAGGCGGCCGCGTCCAAACGCTGCAATCACCGCGCCGATTCCAACCCAGGTGACCAATGTTCCAAATGTTCCTGGACCGCCGCCCAGCATGTCCTTGGCGACCAACGGCATCAGCGTCAACAGCGCGCTGCCGCACGTTAAGAAGAGCAAAAGCCTGATCAGCATTCCGCGAAAGCGCTTCTCAGTGAACGCAAACCGCAATCCATTGAGCAAGGCGGTCATGAACGTCTCGCGCGCGTGCTGGCGCAGATCAGGTTTACGGCGTCCCACAAAGACACTCGCCAAGGCCGCGTAACCGATGCTGTTCACAAAAAATGCCGCAGCGGCTCCAAAGCTGCTGATCAATACCCCCGCGATAACCGGGCCGATCGAACGCCCGACGTTGAGTGAGATGGAATTGAGGGTCAGGGCTTGGGGCAAAAGGTCGCGCCGAACCAAGTCTTGTATCACCGAAAGCATGGCGGGGCTTTGCAGCGCAAAGATGCTGCCCATGGCCAGGGTGTGCGCGAGAAGCGACCATGGCCCAATCCAGCCCACATAAGCCATCACCGCGAGGTTGATGGATACGGCCATCATCACGACGCTTAAAATCAAGATCAACCGCCGCCGATCTGTTTTATCTGCCAGCACACCGGCTGGCAGCGAGAGAAAGATTCCGGGCAACATGAACGACGCTTGCACCAGTCCTAACATAATTGCCGAACTGTCGAGTGAGGTCATCAGCCACGAGCAGCCGATTCCATTCATCCACCCACCGACCATCGTGATGAAAAGAGCTCCGTAAAGTTTGCGAAACTCAGTTATCTTCAACGGTGCCCAGAGGGGGGCGGGGACGGCGGTGGCCGGGGGCGAAGGAGGGGGATGTGACAGATCGGACAGGGACATGGAGCAACATGACATATCGCAGCCTTAACCGCTAAATGATCCGTTGTAAATTTCAAGGAGCGGGCAGGGGCGCTCTCTAATCCCACCGAACTAAAAGCCAGCATCGCGATGTTGGAGGCCATGGATAAGCCCACGACCGATGCCATCCGCGCAGAGAAAACACTGGAACAGTTCGTGGCTTTAAATCCAACCTCCGATTATGAAGCCGACTATGCCCCCCCCCGTTCTGATCAAGGCAAAGTCTTTGCAACTCGTGCTTACGAAGATCTGATCAGATTTGAAAAGAAAAGATGAGCCTAATCATTTATCACAACCCGCGGTGCGGCAAATCGCGGGAAACTCTCGCACTGTTGGAAAAGAGAGGGTTGAATCCTCGGATTATAGAATATCTCAAGACTCCACCCTCGGCCTCTGAACTCAGGTCGATTCTGACAGCCCTCGGCCTCAAGGCCGCAGAACTTGCGCGCCAGAAAGAGGCCGCTGAAGAGGGCATCGACTTGTCGATGCCCGAGGACAAGCTCATCGTCGCCATGGTTCAGAACCCCATCGTCATTGAACGCCCGATTGTAAGGGCAGGCCGCAAGGCCGCCTTGGGTCGTCCACCCGAGAATGTTCTGAAGATTCTCTGATTCTCATTCATCGAATTGTCAAGTTCGAGCTAGGTCGGGTGGCGAGACTCATCGTCTGTGTTCTTAGTGCAAATAACTATACAACTAAGACTGATACTTCGGGCCAATGTGTAGCATTGATCTGATAAGCACTGGACTTGTGCACCGACTGTTTGGATATTCATTTTTCAGGTTTTTTCGACGTGATACGCGCCAACGACTTAGCTACCACCTTTGCCGCGTTATTGATGCTTGTTGCGTCATTCGGGGCTTCCGCTCAGGGGACTTCAGCAGAACGCCAGCTCGCACCAGGCGTGATCGAGCGTACAGATGCGTCGTCAACCCGCACGATCTATAGCCAAGAGTTTTTTGCGGCGTACCGGGCCATCAATGCCAAAGACATGCTGGAGCATGTCCCAGGCATCGTCGGGTTGACATCTGCTGCAGTACAAAACGCAAATGATGATCGCCGGGGATTACGGTCGAATACCGATCAAGTGCTGATCAATGGCAAACGTGTCACTGGCAAAGAGGGGGGCAGCGCGGGCTACCTCGAAAAAATACCTGCCTCTCGGATTTTGCAGATCGAAGTCATCATCGGTGACGTCAAGGAGCTTGACGCTGATGTCGGCGCGCGCGTGATCAATCTTGTGACGGACGAGACGGCCAAGAGTTCGGGCAGTTTCCAGGCCGGAATCGTCGAGTTTGCAACGGGGAACACGCGTCCAAATCTACAGATCAACTACGGCGGCGAGGCTGGGGCCCTGTCATACACATTGGCCCTAGAAACACGGCCGCGGATGCTGCCGTCAAAACTTCAAGATGATATCGCATCGCTCACCGCTGCGATCGGGCGCACCACCGAACTGCGCGACCGCGAGCAACGTAATTATAATGGCCGAGCATTGTTGGCCTATGATTTTGGCGCCGGGCGCAATTTTCAAGTCAATGCGTTCGCTGATCATCTGTCGCGAGAAGACTTTGACACATTCCGAACATTTTCGAGCTCGCCTGCTGGAGCCGTGCCGACGAGTGCGGTTCTCGACCACACCACAGGCCGCGATACTGTGTACGAGATTTCAAGTGACTACGTTCACCCCTTTGGTTCCGGTTTGAAGTTTCTGGGCCTTTTTGTTGTCAAAGATAAAACGACAATTCGGCGCAGCGATATCAACAATGTGCTTGGTCCGATACCCGTGCAAACGGGTGGAGACAGCCGGGAGGAGCGGGGCTCTGAAAAGATTTTGCGTGGGACGCTCCAAATTCCCATACGCAGCTTTGAGCAGGCTGAGGTTGGCGTTGAGGTGGCCTGTAATAGTCTCGATAAAAACCTTGATTTCTATGCGCTGACAAACGGACGTCGCATTGATATTCAGCTTTTCAATAGTGACCAGGTGGCCTCCGAAGATCGCATTGAGATGTTCTCGTCTTATAGCTGGAAGGCCACTGATTTTTTGCAGTTCGAGCCAGGTCTTGCTGCTGAATTTTCGTGGCTTGATCAAGTCGGCAGTGACGTTAATGAGAAACGGCAGTTTCAATTCGCCAAGCCGAGTCTTAACATCCTTTATAATCTCTCGGCGACATCGCAAATCTACTTCAACGTGGTTCGCGATGTTGGCCAGCTCTCGTTTGAAGACTTTGCCGCCACTGTTGATCGTGAAGCTGACGAGATTATCGGGGGTAATCCATTCTTGGTCCCCGAAAAAGCCTGGGAACTGACGTTAGGTGTTGATGAGCGTTTTGCCAGCGGGGTCGGCAGTTTGAATGTGAAGGCATTTTATAAGCAACTCGAAGACGTGAATGATCGCGTTCCACTGGCGGCGGGATTGTCGGGGCCTGGTAATATTGGCAAGGGGAGGGTGTGGGGCGGTCGTGTCGAGGGCAGCATCAAATTCTCCAAACTTGATCTCCCGGACATTACAATGAATGGTAGCATCTTGTGGCAACAATCATCTGTCAAAGATCCGTTCACCGGTTTGAAGCGCCGTATTGGGAACCTTCCCAAGTATGAGATCGCGGCTGTGGGCCGTCATGACCTCCAGGCTTCTGGAACATCTTATGGTTTCGAATACAATAAAAAGGGGCCAACGTTAGATAGTGATGTGGCCAAGTTCGATCAATTCACCACAGGTGGCGACTGGCGATTGTTCGTGGAACAGAATATTTCAAACGGGCTGATCTTGCGCCTTTTCGTCGGAAATGCGCTCAGCGCCACCAATACGCGTGAACGTACGCTTTATCTGCGCAGCCAAGCTGATGGTCGCATTCTGCAACGGCAGTTCCGCCGGGAGCGCCCGACCTATTTCTATGGATTTCGTTTGCGCGGGAATTTCTAGGGAATCTGATCCAGCTTTTGATTCTGGGCTAGCCTCAGCGCAATTAAGGGTTGGCCTCAGCTGACTTTGTGCTATCAGAAGAATCTAGCTCTATGAAATGGGCTCTCGGGCCTTCGGAAATCCGATGACGTCACAGATCCTTCAAACTGCTTGGGCGATGGTGGCCGCTAGTGCCCTAGTGTCAGGACCGGCCTTGGCACAAGGTGCGCCCGCGGGTCCGCTGCCCCAAGTCTCGCCAGTGCCCGTCATAGATGAACGCCAGGGAATCACCGTTTATGACGACAATTTTTTCCGCGCCTATGGTGTCGTTACGGCACGCGACATGTTGGAACGCATCCCTGGAATGTCGGGGCTGTTTCCAGCCTTTGGACAACCTGCCGAAGCGCGGCGCGGGCTGCGCTCAGAGAAAGATCAAGTTCTGATCAATGGGAAACGCAATACCGGCAAGAATACCAATGTTGCTGATTATTTAGAACGCATTCCGGCCACTCAAGTTCTGCGCATTGAAGTGATCAGTGGCAACGTCAAGGAAATCGATTCGGCCGTGAGCGGGCGCGTCGTCAACATTGTCCTGCGCACCGACAAAGCTACAGGCTCGGGGACCTTCGTCGCCGGGTTTATATTTATCAGCACCGGGCAGGCCCATCCGACCGGTCAGTTGTCCTACAGTATCGAAACGGGGCCTTGGAGCGCGACGATGGGCGTTGAGACGCGTGCACGGCTACAGCCGCTCGATGTGAATGATAAGATTGTCGCGTCGAACGGAGCTACAACGGGACGTCTTGACGAAGTTCGTGCGCGAGATCGGCAAGAGTACACTGGCCGCGCAAGGTTTGGGTATGCCTTTCCTGGTGGAGAAAACCTGCAATTTGGCTTCTTCAAGTTCTACTACCCACTTAAAGATACTGACACATCCCGTAAATTTGCGCTGACGGCAACGGGCGAATTACCGATCTTTGCGATTGAAGATCGTACCGAAGGGCATGACGGAAAGTTCGAGCTGACCAGCGACTACGTAAAGCCGTTTGGATCAAGCTCTAAATTTCTGGGACTGGTGGTGTATAGCCACAATAGTGTGGTGCGTGACAGTCAAGATTTTACACTCTTTCAGTTCGGAAACCAGCAAACTGGCGGGGATGCCCGCAACGAAGTACGTACCGAGAAGATTCTTCGCGGAACGATTCAAACTGATGTCGCCACCAATCAGCAACTTGAATTGGGTGTTGAGCTGGCACAGACCAATCTCGATAAAGACCTTGATTTCTTCAGTCTCGTGGGCGGACGGCGCGTCGATCTTCGTGTGTTCAATAGTGATACGAAAATCAAAGAAAATCGCGTCGAGGTTTTCTCCTCCTATAGTTGGAAACCAGTGTCTGGCCTAGAGATCGAGCCCGGTCTGGCCGGTGAATTCTCGTGGCTCGATCAGAATGGTCGGGATGTGACCGAGAGCCGTAAGTTCAAGTTTGCCAAACCCAGCCTCAATGTTTGGTACAACATCACGGAACGTGACCGTGCATTCGTTTCCCTCCTGCGAGATGTCGGTCAGCTGACATTTGAAGACTTCGCCGCAAGCTTCATCCGCGAAGACAACGAGTTTGTGGCCGGTAACCCAAACCTCGTGCCTGAAAAGGCGTGGGTTTTTGAAGTGGGCAACGAGTATCGGCTGGCAAACGATGCTGGATTGCTGCAACTGAAGGGCTTCTATAAGCGGGTGAGCAGTGTGAACGACCGGGTGCAGTTGGGCCCTGCATTTTCAGGTCCTGGCAATCTCGGAAATGGCATTGCTTACGGTGTGCGTCTGGAAAGTAGTCTGAAGTTAGCCAAGCTTGGGCTGTTTGACGGCGTAGTCGGCGGCACATATCTGATACAAGATTCCGAGGTAACGGATGCCTTTAGTGGCAAAAAGCGCCGTTTTGGTAAGCAGCCCAAATACGAAGCGACTTTCAACTATCGCCACGATATCCAATCATGGGGTTTCTCCTATGGTGTTGAGTACACACACTTCGGACCATCTATCGAAAGCGATTTCGGTCGCTTTGACCGCCGCACCACAGGTGCCGATGGCCGCTTCTTTGTCGAGAAGCAGCTAGGCCGGGGGCTGATTCTGCGAGCCTTCAACGGCAATGCGTTCAAAATCAGTAATACCCGCCAACGTACACTTTATGCCACTGGCCAGGCCGCTGGTCGGGTGACGAGCATCGAATACCGAGATGAAAAGCCCAGCAGTTTCTTCGGCTTTCGCCTCCGGGGCACGTTCTGATTCCAAGCCGCGCAAATTTTGACTTGCGCCATGGTTCGGGAATTCCTGTGGGCCGATACCATGTCAGCTGAAGTGGCCAGTGGGACAAAAGAAAAGGGGCCGTGATCACGACCCCTTTTCAACAGCTCGAAAATTTTCGAGTTATTTTTTCAAATCAGCCTGAAGTTCTTTAATTAGCAAACCAGTGTAGAAATCGCCGTTGGTTTGTTTGGACGCGGCTTCGAGGTATCCCATCATTTCTGTGTCTGGAATATTAAGGCCACAGCCTTTGAATGCGCCAGTCTTGGTGTAATGCGGCAAGGCAACCTGGGCAGCGAGACGATTACTCTTGGCTGACTCGCGCCACATGGTTTGCGTCAGGCAGGGGTCCTTCTTGTCGATCGTGTTGCCCGATAAGTATAACCACCCAATCACGAACAATGATTGCGGGTATTTCAAATCGACGGCCTTTTTGCGGTAGGGCATGCCCTTTTCCCATTGACCGCTGTAACCGTATAGCCGTCCCATTTGATAATTGAGGCGCGGATTTTCGGGGTCCTTCTTCACCGCTTCCAGGCAGGCTGGAATCGCGGTCGCAAAGTTCATGTCTTTCTTTTCACGCGGTGGGGCGACGTGCCACGGATCATCACCATGAGCCGCTTGCCGATCACACTCGGTGACCTCTTGCGACCACGTTGGCTTGGGCGCATCGGCAGAATAAGCGGCTTGCGTTGCAAGCGCTGCAGTCGCGAAAGCTATCATCCAGTGGAATCGCATGTCTCATCCTCCCAGGGTTGTTTAGCGCTCATTAGATATCACGATCTTAACGACGCAAATCAATCATCGAGTTTCTTAATGTTTTGAATGACCTCGTCTATAAATGTTGACATGCGCGACCTATCCGCAGTTTCGTACAGCACTCTATCTCACCGAGGCTGCCGATGGCGCAATTTACAAAGCCAAACATAGTGGGCGTAATCAGGTGGTGATTGCGGAGTCCTGATCGCTACATCAACCCATCG
>Ga0049084_10000281_pt1 | contig 19569 bp, 11 predicted proteins | sample GreLakmeON33MSRF_FD_66720 | JGI IMG/M metagenome (GOLD analysis project Ga0049084, IMG submission 66720) | Freshwater lentic microbial communities from great Laurentian Lakes, MI, USA - Great Lakes metaG ON33MSRF | ecosystem: Environmental > Aquatic > Freshwater > Lake | place: Great Lakes... | reverse complement strand
AGCGAACGCTCCCCGCGCAGATGCTCCGCGACCTGCCGGTAGCCGATGGCCTGCAGCGCCGTCGGATTATCCGCGAGGCCGCAGGCGAGCAACTGCCGTGTCTCCGCGACCAGTCCGCGCTGAAACATTTCGTCCACACGCGCCTCAATGCGCGCGTGCAGATCGGCGCTTTCACGGCGCAGGCAAAACAGGCGCGTGCCAGTGGACGGCGGATGCACGTTGCGCTGGGCGGAGAACGGTTTGCCCGTAAGCCGGATCACCTCCACCGCGCGGACGACCCGGCGTGGATTTTGTCGGTCGATTTTCTGAAACGCCGCCGGGTCGCACGCTTCAAGCTCCCGCAACAGTTCCGCCAGCGGTGTGGCCTCGAGTTCTGCGCGGAGCTTCTCTTCCGCCGGCGGCGCGGCGCCAAGTCCTTCGAGGAAGGCTTTGAAATAAAAGCCCGTTCCGCCGCAGAGAACCGGCATCCGGCCGCACGCCTGAATTTCCGCCACCGCCGCGCGGGCCAGCCGGATGAAACACGCGGCGTCGAAGGATTCGTCGAGGCCGGCCAGGTCGAGCAGATGATGCGGCACGCGCGCGCGGTCGGCGGCGGAGGGTTTCGCCGTGCCGAGGTCCAGGCCGCGATAGACCTGCATGGAATCGACGGAAATGATTTCGCCGCCGCATTGCTCCGCGAGCCGGAGGGCCACGGCGGATTTGCCGGAGGCCGTCGGCCCGGCCAGCAGGATGGGGCGGCCGGCGCTCATGCTACTTCCTCGGCGACAGGCGGCGCGGCAGTTGCCAGAAGAGAATTAATCCCGCCGCGAGCACGCCGATGCTGATGAGATGCGCGGGCGTGAGCGGGCCGAGCAGATGCGCGCGCGTGTAGTCGCCGCGAAAGTATTCGACGAACGAGCGCGTGAGGGCGTAGCAGACGAGATAGGCGGCGAAGACTTGGCCGTCGAATTTCTTGCGGCGATAAAGCCATGCCAGCGCGGCGTAGAGGCCGAGGCTCAGGAGCGAATCGTAGATTTGCGTGGGATGCAGGCCCGCGCCCGCCGTCTCGTGGTGGGGAAAATGAATGGCCCAGGGCAGGTCGCAGGCGCGGCCGTAGCAGCAGCCGTTCATCAGGCAGCCCAACCGCCCGAAGACGTAGCCGAGCGGAATGCTGGGCGCGAGCACGTCGGCGATTTTCCACAGCGGCAAATTTTTCCAGCGCGCGTAAAAGATGATCGCCAGGCTCGCGCCGATGAGGCCGCCGTAAAAGACCAGCCCGCCGTGCTGGATCATGAAAATTTCCCACCACGGGCCGCCGGCGAACTTGTCGCGCCAGTAGGTGACGACATACATCGCGCGCGCGCCGAGGATCGAGCCGCCGATCAGCCACGGGCCGAGGTCGAGAATTTTGTCCGGCGCAAACCCCGAGCGCAGGCCCCGGCGGCTGGCGGTCCAGAGTCCGGCCAGAAAGCCGACGGCGACGAGCACGCCGTACCAGTGGACGGAGAAGGAGCCGATGGAGAAGGCGATTTTCTGCACGGGCGGAGGGTAGGAGTTCGACCGGCAAAGTTCAAATTTCAAATCGGCGCGGGACGGGCGCATCTGGACGCTGTTCTTGAATCAGAAGTGGCAGCGATCCGATTCCGTAGTGGGGCAGGCGTCCCGCCTGCCTGCTGGGGCGTCTCGCCCCTCATTCCCTCACCGAGTTCACGGGCGAGACGCCCGGGGACACAGCCGGGACGGCTGCGCCACTAAGAACTGTGTTCAGATGCACCCCACACGAAACCTTGCCCATCATTTGTCGTGCGCCAGGGCCCGAAAAAGGGTAGCGATAGCTCAACTATGCGTTTGATCGGCCATCTCCAGAATGAAGCCACCGCCCGTTGTTTCAGTGATTATCTCCTGACCCAGGGCATCGACAACCAGATTGACCCGGAAGGAAACGGGGTCTGGAAAATCTGGGTCCACGCCGAGGAGCAGATCGAGGCGTCGCAAACGCTGTGGCGGAGCTACTGCGAAAACCCCGGCGACCCGAAATACCAGATGGCGCGCCAGGCGGCCCACGCTTTGTCCGTCCAGCGAAAACTGGAACAGGCGGTGGCGGAAAAGAAATTCGTTGATCAGCAGCGACGGGCCGGCGGCGGACCGGCGTTCGGAGTGCTGACTGTGCTGCTGATCGTCGCCAGCGTCGCGGTTATCGCGCTGACGGGCTTGAACGACGCTGCGCGGCATGAATCGGTCTGGCTGAAAAAGCTTTCCATCACCGAATACCAGATCGAGGGACGTTTCATGCAATGGTTCAAGGGGCTGCCGGAAATCAAGCACGGCCAGGTCTGGCGGCTCTTCACGCCCATGTTCATTCATTTCGGAGAAATGCATCTGCTCTTCAACATGCTGAACTTGTACTTTCTCGGCTCGGCCCTGGAACGCCGGCAAAGCCCCTGGTTCCTCGCGGTGCTGGTCCTCGTCATCGGCGGCATGTCCAACTTCGGACAATATCTCGTCAGCGGCCCCACTTTCGGCGGCATGTCCGGCGTGGTCTATGGACTGTTTGGCTACATCTGGATCAGGAACCGGTTCGATCCCCATTACGGCCTGCACTTAAACAAGCAATCCGTCATCATGATCATCGTCTGGTTTTTCCTCTGCCTCTTCAAAGTCATTCCGAACGTGGCCAACACGGCGCATGGCGTCGGCTTCGGCCTGGGCATGGCCTGGGGCTATCTCTCCGCCCGGCTGGCCAACCGGTCAGCCGGATGATTCCATCGGCCGGCCGCCCGTATTGACACCGTCGAACGTTCTTTCTATCACCATCGCCCATGCCATCCACCAACCTCCTCCGTTTCGGCAGCGCATCCACGTCCCCCGCGCCGCTCCCGCTGCGCGCCGGCCCGCTAACCATGTTCTTCGAGCCGGACACCGGATTCCTGCGCTATCTGCGGCTGGGCGATCACGAACTGGTGCGGAGCATTTACGGCGTGGTGCGCGATCACGACTGGAACACCATCGCCTGGCAGGTCTCGAACCTGCAAACCGCCATCGCCCCGGACTCCTTTCGCCTCAATTTCGACGTCACCTGCCGCGAGCGGGAAATTGATTACACCTGGCAGGGAACCGTCACCGGCGACGCGCAGGGCAATGTTTCTTTCACCTTCGAGGGCGCCAGCCGCTCCGCGTTTCGGCGCAATCGTATCGGGCTTTGCGTGCTCCATCCGCCGCTGGAATGTGCGGGCAAATCGTGCGTGATCGAACACTGGGATGGAACCACGGAGCCGGGAAGTTTTCCCCGCCATGTCTGGCCGGTCCAGACGTGCAAAAATATCCGCTCCCTCGAACACGACGCGGCACCCGGCGTACGCGTGAAAATCCAGTTCGACGGCGAAGTCTTCGAGATGGAAGACCAGCGCAATTACGCCGACGCCTCGTTCAAGACCTACAGCACGCCGCAGGAACTGCCCAAGCCGGCGGCCGTCGCGCCCGGCGACCGCGTCCATCACGAAGTCACCGTTGCGCTGACCGGCGAGGCGCGAAAAATTCTGCCCGTGCTTCAGGGCCGTCCGCCGCAGCTTTCCATCGCCACCACGCCGGTGCTGCCGAAACCGCCGCTCGGCCTGCGGCTGGCCGCGCACGGCCGGCCGCTCACCCCGCGCGAAGTGGAGCGGCTCCGCTCGCTCCGGCTGGCGCATCTCCAGGTGGATTTGCACCTGGCCCGGCCCGACTGGCCCACGCGCCTGCGGCTAGCCGCGCATGAGTCGGCGCAAATCGGAGCCGCCTTGCATCTCGCCCTCTGGCTGTCGCATCAGGCCGAGACGGGGCTGGACGCCGTCCGCCGCGAACTCGACGCGCTCCGCCCGAATGTTTCGCTGTTCCTCGTTTATCATTCCGACGAACCGGCGGTCGCCGAAAAATGGATCTGTCTCGCGCGCGAAAAACTTTCCAGCTTCGCCCCCAACACGCTCTTCGCGGCGGGCCATCGCCCGTTCTTCAACACCCTCAACTGCCAACGGCCCGAAAAAGATTCCGCCGCCCTGCCCTGCTTCCCCATCGCACCCCAGGTCCACCTGCGCGATCACCGGACGCTGGTGGAAAATTTGGGCGCGCTGCCCACGCTCGTGGAAAGCGCGCGACAGTTTTCACCGCAGGCGGCGGTCATTTCTCCGATCACGCTCCGCCCGGTTTACTCCCTGCCCGGCACCGCGGAGGACGCGCCCGGCGTTGAACTGCCCGCTGGGGTGGACGCGCGGCAGATGTCGCTCTTCGGCGCGGCCTGGACGCTCGGCAGCCTGGCGCGGTTGGCCGCCGCCGGGCCGCTGCACAGCCTAACCTATTTTGAAACGACCGGCGCGGGCGGCGTGATGGAAACCGAGGTCGGCTCGCCCTGGCCGGAAAAATTTCCGTCGCTGCCCGGCGGAGTTTATCCGGTGTTCCATCTGCTCGCCGACCTCGCGGGCTTCGACCGGATCTACCCGACTTTTTCGAGCCACCCGCTGCAGGTGGAAGGGCTGACGCTGCTCGACGCGCAGAACCGCCGGCGCATCCTCGTAGCCAATCTGACCGGCGAGACGCAGGAAATAAAAATCAAAACCGGCACGGGCCGCGCGCGGGTGCGGCTGCTGGACGAGACGAGCGCGGCGGAGGCGATGCGTTCGCCCGAAGCTTTCCGCGCCGGGACCGGCGCTGAGCAGGAGTCGGTTTCAGGCAAGATCGAACTGAAGCTTTTGCCCTGCGCCCTGGCCCGGATTGATTTCGCGTAACTTGATACCGCCAACGACAGAGTGGTGACAGGCCCGGCGCAATCCGGTAGCGTGGCCGCGATGCGACCCATTTCATGCACGCGGCGGCCCGAACTGATCCGGTCTTTCCCGGCATGAGGACGCTGCATCGCTACCTCCTCCGACAGGTGTTCGCCGCGTTTCTCATGGCGGTGGTCATCTTCACTTTCGTGCTGCTCCTCAACGAGGTGATCAAGGAAATTCTCGCGCGGCTCGTCACCAACGCCATCACCCCGGTGCAGACGCTGGAAGCCTTCGCCCTGCTGCTGCCCTATGTCCTGAGCTACTCCTTTCCGATGAGCATCCTCGCCGCGATCATGCTCGTGCTCGGCCGGTTCAGCGCCGACCAGGAGCTGACCGCCGTGCGGGCCGGCGGCATCAGCCTGCTGACCCTCGTCAGCCCGGTACTGATCCTGAGCATGATCCTGAGCGTGGTCTGCGGCGTGTTCAACCTGGAAATCGCCCCGCGCTCCCGCGTTGCCTACAAGACCTTCTTGGTTCAGGTCGGATTCGACCGGCCCGCCGCGCTGCTGACCGAAGGCGTGTTCATGGATTATTTCACCAACCACATCATCTACATCGGGCAGATCAACGGGGAGAAGTTGCAGGAGGTGCAGATCTACCAGTTGAATGCCGCCGGGCAGGTGGAAAGCCACTTCCATGCGCCGACCGGGAATTTCGAAATCGACGAGGCGAGTTCCACGAACAAGATCCTGAACCTGCACCTCTTTCAACTGCGCGGCGCGCAGCTCCGGGAGGGTCGGTGGATTCCCATGATGATGGCGGAGGCGCATCCGAGCATGGAGATCAAGCCGCCCTCGAAAAACAAGCGTGACCCCAAGATCAGCGAGCTGACCTTCCGCGAGCTGCGCGAAAAACTGGCGGAGGTGGACCGGCGCGGTCTGGACACCACGCCCATCCTCGTCCATCTGCACCGGCAGATTGCCAACTCCTTCGCCTGTCTGAGCTTCGCGCTGATCGGGATTCCGTTGAGCATCCGCGCGCACCGGCGGGAGACGAGCATCAGCATCGTCTTCGCGCTGCTGCTCTCGCTCATCTATTACAGCTTCATCACCGTCAGCCAGATGCTCGCCACCCGCGCCGAGTGGGCACCGCACCTGATCGTCTGGCTGCCGAATTTCCTCTTTCAAATCACCGGCGCGATCCTGCTGCGGAAGGTCAACCGCGGGGTGTGAGCCGGCGGCCGGATTGGCAGCCGGGGTGGTGCTCGTTCTCGTTTTGGTTTGGAACGCGGGAGAACGATGGGCGCTACGGGACCGGGACGGATGCCGGCTGGCCGGTGGAGGCGAGCGACGTGCGGATGCGTTTTTCCAGATCCACCATGGCTGGGACGTTGCGGCGACCGGCGGGCAAAGTGTCCAGGGCGGTCAGGGCCGATTGAAAGGCCTCGGCGGCCTCTTTGTTACGTCCGGACTGCTGGAGAATTTCACCGCGCCGGGCCAGCCAGGTTTCCTTGCGCGGGAATTGCGCCATCACCTTGTCGATCCGCGCGAGGGCGGCATCCACGCGGTTCTGCTGCACCTCCACGTTGATGGCGAGCGACTGGAGCGTGACCAGCGGGCCGAGCACGGCCATGCCCTGCTCCAAACCCTGCAACGCCTCGGCGAGATGCGCGCCACCTTCGGCGACCTGGGCCTGAGCGCGTTCCAGATACAGTTCGGGGGCGGGCCGGGCGGTGTTGGTGATGGCGCGGGAGAAGTCCTGGGCGGCGGCGAGTCGTTCACCGAGTTTCATCCGGGCGCGGGCGCGGATGGCGTAGGCCTCGGCATTGTTTGGCTCGTGGACCAGGAAACGGTCGGCCGCCAGCTTGGTGTTCTCAAACCATTCGGCGTCGAGGAAAAGCCGGGCGCGGGCCAGGTGCAGGATGGGCCATTGGTTGGTCAGGGCCTCGGCTCGGGCGAGGTCGGCGTGCGCGGCGTCCCACTCCCGATGATGGCGTTCCAGTTCGGCGCGCTTCAGGTAAAGCTCGGGATCACGGGGATTCTTTTCGACTTCCTTCGTCGCGTTGAGAATTTGCTCGTGCATGTCGCCATGCGCCCATGTCCGCGGCCCGGCGGAAAGCCCGGCGGCCAGGAGCAGGAGGAGCATTGTTCCCCTTTTTTTTATTTTCATACTCGGTGACATCGTTCCGCACGGAAGGAATTTGCGCAACCCTCTTTGCCCGCTGGTTCGCAGGACGACCGCCAAACCCGGCTGCGAAACTGGAACCGGCCCGCGACAGGGAGCGGCCCCGTCACGGCAGCAGCACGAGACGTCCGCGATAGAAGCGCACGTTGACGCCGGGGGCATTCGTGTCCGTCAACCGCACCTGTCCGGTCTGGTTGGTGATGACGAACCATTGCGTCCAACCGGACAAATCTAGCGAGCGGTCGATGGCGTATTTCTGGCCGATCACCCCGCTCAGGGTCAGTTGGAAATTTCCGTTGGTGAGCATCTGCGCGTTCAGGAAAACCGGCTGATTGGTGGCCAGCACGGTGAGCGTGGCGTTGGTGCTGAGCACGCCGCCGGCGAGATTGGCCACCAGCACCTGGTAGTCCCCCTGATCACCGCTTTGCGCATTGTTGATGACCAGGGTGGAGCTGTTGCCGCCGCCGATGTCGTTGCCATTTTTGCTCCACTGGTAGGTGAAGGGAGGTGTCCCGCTGGCCGTGACGTTAAAGGCCGTCGCCTGGCCGACCAGCACGACCAGATTGGTCGGTGGCTGCGCGATGACCACAGGCACCGCCACGGTGAGACTGGCGATGGAGCTCGTCACTGCTCCAAAGGAGTTGGCGATGAGGACGGAGTAGGCGCCGCCGGTGGGATACTGAACATTGTTGAGGGTCAAGGTCGCGCTGGTCTCGCCGGGCAGATCGGCTCCCTCGAAGCGCCATTGGTAAGTGAGCGGCGCCGTGCCACCGGCGATTACGGAAAAGTTCGCCGCGCTGCCCAGCACGACGGTCAGGCTTTGGGGCTGCGTTCCAATGACGACCGGCCCCGTGGTGCTGTCAGCGGCGACGTTGGAAAATTCAGAATGGCCGGAGCTGTTCGTGGACCGGAGTCGGTAGAAATAAACGGTGCTGGCCGCCAGACCGGTGTCGGAATAGTTGGTGGAGTTGGCGGCCAACGAGGCGACATGGGAAAAGTTGATCGCATCGGTGCTCCGCTCGAGGCTGAAGCCGGCTTCGTTGGTGGCGTTGTCCGTCCAGGCGAGGTTGATCTGGGACGCGTTGAGATCCACGGCCAACAGCTCGGTCGGAGCCGCCGGCAGGTTGCCGGTCAAGCTCTTGACGATGGAGAAACGGTCTTCAACCGAATTGGTGCTGGTGAGGAAAATGGCCTCTAACTTGTTGGAAGTTACCTCGATGACCATGGAGCCGAGCTTGCCCAGAGATTTATAAAACACCGGAATGTTGGTCACGCCTCCGGCCTGCCCAGCGGAGCCGGAGACGGCGTAAACCGTGCCCTCGGTGGTGGTTTTCTGGTAGGCACCGGTGCCGAGCGGATCGCCGCTGCCACCAACCACCAGATTGTCATTAGTGAAAGTCCCGGACATGCCGGTATGGCCTTGAACGAGGAACGAGCGCTCATACACATGGCTGTGACCGCTGAGCACAAGGTCCACGCCATAGGACTCGAGGATCGGCGTAATGTTCTGCCGGACCTGAATCAAGTCGGTCTCGGTGTCGGAGTTGTGCGTTCCCTTGGTATAAGGCGGGTGATGGAAGTAAACGATGATCCACTGCTGAGTCGTCGCTGCCAGATCGTTGGCCAGCCAGCTCAGCATGACGCTACCGATCTGCCGATAGGCGGGGACCATCGAATCGAGCACGACGAAGTGGATGTTCGCGTGGTCGTAGGAGTAGTAAAGATTGCTCCCGGTCGGAAGGCCGCCGACCTCGCCGTTTTTCGGAGTGGTGAACCAGTTGAACATGGGAATGGCTTCGTTGGCGGTGGTCGATTGGGCCGTGTCATGATTGCCGACGCAGGCGTAGGTGAAGGTGTTGCAGAAATTGTTGGTGTAGATGGCGAACACGCCCTTCTGGTATTCCGCATCCGTCCCGGAGTTGTAGGCGTTGTCCCCGAGCATCAGGATCAAATCGGCGCGGGCATTGGTCGCCGCGTAGGTGTTGTAGGCGTTGCGCACGGCGATCTGGCTGGCGTTGCCCGAGGAGCCACTGGCGTTTCCGGAGGTGCCCGCATCGCCCAACACCCAAATCCGGGTCTTCTGCGGGGTGCCGATCGGCGGCGGGGTGACGAAGAAGAAATTGGTCTGGGCGGCGATGGTGCCGTTGGAGGTGCCCACGGAATAGTAGTAGGTGGTGTTCGGCTGGAGACCGGTCAATTGCACGATGTGGTTGGTCTTCACCGTGAGTTCCGCCGCACCGGAACTCAGATCGTTTATATTGGTGCCGTAGCGAACATAGCCGTCCGTGGCCAGGCTGCTGCACCAGCGGACAAGCGCACCATTGGTCGTGCCGTTCAGGAGATAAGGCCCACGGGTCAGGGCGGAGCTGACGACAGTGACGGTGATGGTGGCGGAGGTGTTGGTGGCCCCGAGATTGTCCCAAGCCACGGCCTTGAGCGAATGACTGCCCACGGCCAGGCCCGAAACAATGATGCTGTACGGCGCGGTGGGGTCGGATCCGAGCAGGGTGGCGCCATCGTAGAAAGCCACATTCGTCACGCTGCCATCCGCGTCGGACGCGGTGACGTTAATCGTCACGGTGGAGCCGGCGGCGAAGGTGGCACCGTTGGCGGGACTGGTGATGCTGACGGCGGGCAACACATTGGCGACTACCGATACGCTGACGGGCGGGGTGGAAGTGGCGGAGGCACCGCTGCTGTCAGTGGCCACGACGGTCAGAGAATAGTTGCCCAGCACGAGATTGCTCCAGACAAAACTGTAGCCCGGGCCGGGGGTGTCTTCGCCCAGCTTGGTGGCGCCTTGATAGAATGAAACATTGGTAATCGTGCCGTCGCTGTCCGCGACCGAGGCCACCAGCGTGATGTTGGTGGAAACGGAGAAACTGGAACCACCGGCGGGACTGGTGAGCGCGACGGTCGGTGGAATGTTACTGACGATAGCGATGGCGACCGGAGCGGAGGTGGCGCGTGCTCCCAGGTCATTCGCCGAGACCGCGCGCAGCGTGTAGCTCCCGACCACCAGATTGCTCCAGATGAGGCTGTAGGGACTGTTGGCGTCTTCGCCGAGTTTGTTGAGGCCTTCAAAAAATTCGACATTAGTCACTGTTCCGCTGACGGTGCTGGCGTTGGCGGTGAACACGAGGTTGGAGGTGGTCAGCAAACTGATGACGGCGTTGTTGGCCGGCCCCGTGATGACGGCGGTCAAGGGCGCAGTGACACCGTTGAAGGTGCCCGACAACTCCAAGGCGAACGTGATGTCGGAACTAGCGACGGTCTGCTGATGAATTTCCGCAGCTAGGACATTGGTGCCGCTCCGCAGCAATCCGGAAAGGTTTGGACTGAAGGTCAACCAATTTGTCCCGTCATCGGAGGCCGACGAAGAGGCCAGGGTCAGGTAGTCGATGGCCCCGCTAGTAATGTTGTTGCGGATGATTTCGGTGCCATTCAAATACACCACCACGCCGTCATCCCGAAGCATCCGGGCGGTGATGTTGGTGTAGGCCGAAGCATTGGCGACCTCGAACGTGTGCCGGAAATAGGTGGTGACGAATTTGTTGCTGGAGTCGAGGCCGTAGCCGACGAGAGTAGCCTCGTCACCGTCTCCGTACCCAAGCTGCCCCGGACCGCTGGCCCAACCGCTGTCATTGAAATTAGTCGCCACCCAGCCGGTCCCCAGATCGACGCCGGTGTCGAGGTATTTCCAGACGGCGTTGGACTGAACGATGATCTGCACCTCGGCCAAGCTGAAGTTCACGGGTGCCGCAACGTAGGAGTTCCCTAATCCGTCCTGGCCGGTCGCGGTCAACTGGTGCGCGCCGCCCGTCACATTGCTCCAGGTGGCGTTGAAGGGCGCAGTGCCGTCCTGGCCAATCGGCTGGCCATCGACGAAGAAGCTCACGTTGGTGATCGAGCCGGCCGGGAGCAGGCCGACGACCGTGGCAGTGATGGGATTAGTGGACTGGAAGACGGCGTCAGCCACCGGAGACACAATCGTGATGCCGGCGTTGACGACCAGCACGTGGACGACGGCCGAGGTGACCACTTGGCTGGAACTGTCCGTCGCCACGGCAAACAGGGAGTTGCTGCCCGCCGGCGCGTTGCTCACCGCGAAAGTGTAAGGAGAGTTGGTGACAGAGCCGACCAAGCTGCCACCGGCATACAAAGAGACATTCGTGATCGCGACGACGGCGGACGAGGCGGTCGCGGTCACATCAATGTTACTCCCCGTCAAAAAGACGGCACCTTCAGAAGGCACCGTGATCGCCACGGCCGGCGGCACGGTCAGGTTGAAATTAATGTTGCCCGTCGCGGTGAAGTTGCCGGTGCGCACGCCACCGACTTGAATCTGATATTCAGTCCCCGCCTGCGCCGTGAACGTGACAAGGCTGACGTTGGCAAGTCCGGGTGCGTTGTCGTTGCGCACAACGAGGCTCAGACCATTGACCGCCGTGCCGGTATAAACAGCAAGGTAGGTGTTGAAGTCGCTCCCAAAGGTGTCGATGGTCACGGTGGTGGTCACCGGGGCCGTCCACTTCCACCATAGAGTCGCGCGCCAGGATGTGCCGAAAAATCCCCCGGTGGAGGTTGGCTCGCCGCTCTCGGTGCCGGCGCCCGCGTTCGCACCCGTCTCATGGGCCGGGGTGCCGAGCATAAAGCGGTTGACGAAATTGTCATTGGCCAGGGGATCATTGGCCAGCGTCACCGTGTTGGTCGCCGTGAAAGTCGTCCGCCCCAAACTGTCCGTCGCCCTCGCATAAACCGTGTGGGCGCCGACCGGCGGACTGGCCACCGAGCCTGAATACGGGGCGATGGCGTCCACGCCCGCGGAGGCGCCGTCGTAAAAAAATTCCACGCTGCTGATTGTCACGGGCGCGCTCACCGAGGCTGTGGCCGTCAGCGCCAGTACCTGACCGGCGTTGCCACCCTGGCCGTTGGTCGGGGCGGTCAGACTCACGACGAGCGGGTTGGGCAGAATGGTGATCGTGTTGGCGGTGGAATTGTTTTCCTGCGGAGTCGGAGCCGTACTGTCCGTGACGCGGGCGTAAAGCGTGTGCGTGCCGACCGGCAACAGGCCGGTGTTGGTGGTGTAGGGCGCGAAACTGAGCGAACCGACCGCCTGATTATTCGTAAAGAACACCACCGTGTATGGCCCGGTCCCGCCGCCCGGCGTGGCCACCAGCGACACCGTCTGGCCAAAAACAAACGACGCACCATTCGTTGGCGTCAGCGTGACACCGGCCGCTCCGGTGATGTGAATGGTGCTGATCAGGGAATTGCTCACCCAGCCCCGCGCGTCGGTGACAACGGCCTTGATGGTGTGATCACCGACGAAGAGCAGGCCGAAGTTGCGCTCGTACGGCGAGGAAACGACCGGCGCACCGGAGGCCACGTTGTCCAAAAAGAATTGCACCGAGTACGGCGCCGTGCCACCAGACACCGTTGCCGTGCCGGTCACGGGCGTGGTGTCGGTGATGCTCGCGTTGTTCGCCGGAGCCGTCAGCACGAAGGTGATCGGATCAGCGACGAAGAACGTGTTCGTCGAGGAGTTCGTACTGGCGGGGCTGCCCGAACTGTCCGTCGCGACCGCGTAAATGTTATAGGTTCCGGGAGTGAGACCCGTCAGGTTCAGGTTGTAGGGTGGGGTTGCGCTCGAACCGGCCGCCGCGAAGACTGTGTTCCCCACGCCGCTGTTGGTAAAGTATTGCACGGTGTAGGGAGCGGTGCCGCTGACCGGGAGGGCCGCAGCGGTCACCGTGGTCCCGGAGACGAATGAAACATTGTGGGCCGGTGCGGTCACGGTGCAGGCGAAGGCGAGCGGATTGCCGGCCGTCACTTGCAGCGACAGATTATCGATCTGGTAGGCCACGTCGGTGCCAACCGCCGCATTGTCATCCACCCACAGCAAATACAAGTTGGCCCCGTTCGGCCAGTCGATCGCCAGATTGGTGCTCTGCGTCAGGCTGCCGGCGGTGGAACTCGTCGTGTTGAATGAAGTCAGATTGGTCCAGCTGTTGGTCAGTCCGGTGAGACTGTAGTAAACCTGAGTTCCCAGACCGGAATCCTCGGCGTTGGCCGTCCCCGCAATCGTCTGGAGAAATGAGATGGACAACTGGGTGGCGTTCGCGCCTGAAAAGTTCACAAACTTGCCCATCAACGCCGTGTACTTGTTTCCCGTCGGTCGCGTTTGGAGATTCAAACCGGCGGAATTCCAGATCGCCGTGGCAAAAGAATTCGGAAGGCTGCCGGAGGCTGAGGTAAGTGCGGTGGTAAAGGCGGCGGCACGGATGCTGGCATTCGTGTTCACCTCCTCGTCAAAAACGTAGAGGTTCGTATTCGCGCCCGCGATGCTCAACGTCGCCCATTCCGTCGCCAGGGGCAGCGTGCCAAACGCATTGGTGAAGCCTGCCGGCCCAACCAGATTGCCCGGCGGCACGACCGTGAGGCTGACCGGAGCGGAGGTGACGCTCAGGCCGGTGTCGTCCGTGGCGACGACGACCAGTTGATTGCTGCCCAAGCCTGCGCCCAGCCAGACCAGGCTGAAGGGACTCGAAGCATCGCTGCCGACCAGCGCGCTGTTCCCGTAAAAATTCACGTTGGTGACGGGGTTGATCCCGCCGGAGATGACGGCCTGAATGGTGATGCTGGCGGGCGCGACGAACGTCGCGCTGGCGGGCGGGTTCGTGATGGAGACCGAGAGCGGGGCGCTGTTGGTCACGGTGACATTGACCACGGACGAAGTGCCGCGCGCGCCGAGATTATCAACTACCACCGCGCGCAGCGCATAGTTGCCCGCCACCAGACCGCTCCAGACAAAACTATACGGGCTGCCGGCGTCCTGCCCGAGCAGCGTGCCGCCCTGGTAAAACTCCACGTTCGTCACGGAACCGTCCAGATCCGCAGCCGCAGCCTCCAGCGTGATGCTGGCCGTGCTGCCAAAGCTGGAGCCATCGGCCGGATTGGTCACGGTGACGGTGGGGGCCAGGTTGCTGATGATCGTGAGGTTGACCGGGGCGGAAGTGGTGAGGAGGCCCGTGCCATCGGCCGCCACCGCGCGCAAAATAAAACTGCCGGTGACCAGGCCGCTCCAGGTGAAATCATACGGAGCCGTCGCGTCCTGGCCCAACAGGGTGGCGCCCTGAAAAAATCCGACGTTGGTGATGGTGCCGCCGGTGTTGGTCGCGGTCGCCGCGAGGCTGATGCTGGAAACGTCGGTCAGGTTGAACACCGAATTATTCGCCGGCGCCGTCAGGGCCACGGTGGTTCCGCCCACCGGAGCGCCCGCCGTCACTTGCAGGGAAAAATTGTCGATCTGATTGGCCGTGTCCGGGGAGCTGGTGCCATTGTCATCGGCCCAGAGGAGGTAGAGGGTGCCGCCGTTAGTCCATGTCGCGGACAACGCCACATTGGTGCTCAACGCGGCGCTGTTGGTCGATTGGAGCGTGGCAAGGCTCGACCAACTGCTGGCCGCTCCCGTCAGGCTGTAGTAAACCAAATGGCCGAACGCGACCTCGCTGGTCGGGAGAACGGCGGCGAAATCGTAGCTGATGAGAACGTGGGTGGCGTTGGTGCCGGTGTTGTTGACGAAGGTCGCCTTCAGGACCGTGTAGGCGTTGCCGGTCGGACGGGTCTGGAGATAACCGCTGGTGCTCCAGACGGTGCTGCCGGCGGCCGAGGGCGGACTGGCGTTGGAACTGGCGCACTGAACCGTGACGCCGCCGGCGAGGTTGGTTTGCGCGGCGGTGTTCAGGCCGACGGCATCGAGGATGACGGTCGCCGACGTCCCCCGGATGGCGGTGGCCCAGTCCGCCGCCGCCGGCTGCGTCGCGAAGTCGTTGGTGTAGCCCGCCGGCCCCACGATGGTCGCCGGGGCCTGGCTCGCGAGCAGCGGTAGAACGATGGTAAACAATATCGAGATCTTATTTCGTAGAGCCGCAGCGGCCTTGGTTGAACAGATCAATTCGAGAAGCGGGGACCAAGGCCGTATGTGAAACTTCATAATGGTAGAGTGGGAGAAACTATCGCGGTTGATCGGAAATATCTAATCAAAAAGAACGCACCGCGCGGGCCTCGGGCCGGGGCCATTGCCAAACATTCCATCATGTTCTGGTTTTCGAAATACATGAGGCATCCGTCACCGAAAGCCCTCAAATTCTCACATGGTTCACCCGCGAATGCTGGATAATCATCGCAGCAGGCTTCAAATTATTCACGCGCCAGACAATGGTCTCAATCCACCGTCACCGCGGCCGCCTTGATGGAGGCCACATGAAAATCCGCGTAGAGGATGTTCTTGCCCAGACCGGCGCTGTGGAAGTTCTCGTAGTCATACATGAGCATGGCCTCGCTGATGGGGTTCTGACTGTGGCGCGGACTGTCCACTGGCCGGCCGCCGTACCAATTGTTCCACTCGTAGCTGGAGCCGTTCTGCTCGAACCGCTGGACCCGGTCATTGGGACAGCGGAAGACGGTGTTCTGCTGCGGCAGCGCGTTGGTGTTGTAGCTCAGCTGCGGCGCGAGCAGGTCGCAGATGCGGGGCAGCGGCGGATTCGTGCTGGGCAGCGTCGGCAGCCGTTCGGCCAGCGGCAGAAATCCGTCGTTTTCATCCGAGAACATTCTCACGGCCACGCCCAGTTGTTTGAGGTTGTTGAGGCAGGTGATCCCCCGGGCCTTGTCCTTGGATCTGGCCAGCACGGGCAACAGCAACCCGGCCAGAATGGCAATGATGGCGATGACCACCAGCAATTCGATGAGCGTGAACGCGCGGGGAACGGGAAACTTGGTAGAGGATTTGGCTATCATTGGGCCGGACCTCCTGAGCCACCGCGACCGGGACCACCTCGTCCCGGACCGCCACCGCCGGGACCGCCACGACCGGATCCGACCGCACGGGCGCGTTGCTCGGGCGTGGAGTTCAAGAGCCGCTCCCGGTTCCGCAGGTCCATGCTCGCGCCGCCCATGCCGACCATCTGGCTGAACTTCTGCATCCGCTGCTCCGGCGTCATGGCCTGCATCTCCTTCATCAATTTCTCGCGCTCGGCTTCGGCCAGTTCGCGCTTCTGCCGCTCCTCGGCGGGCAGCGTTTTTTTCAACTCTTCCTCAAGGTCCTCGCGCTGCTTGCGCATCTCCTGGCGCCGCTTGTCCATCTCCGCACGTTGTTCTTCGGTCAATTCCTGCCGGCCAAAACCACCCTGGTTGGTGCCGCCACCCCGGGGACCAAACTGCGACGGGCCGTTCGTGCCACGCCCGCCGAACTGACCTGGACCACCGCCGCCAAAGCCCGGGCCGCCTCCCGCAAATCCACCAAATCCGCCAAACTCGCCGCGCAGCACGTAGAGTTTCGCCCAGCTTCGGTCGGCCTTTTTTGCGAGTTGCGCCACGGCGTCCGAAACGGTCGCCTGTTTCAAAGTCAGGTTGATCTTGGCCTCAGTCCCGTCCTCCGGCACGACCCGCGCCTGGGCGAAGCGGTCCAACGCCAGCGTGACGAACGGCACGTCCTTGCCCTGAAACTGCAGCGACACGCGCTGTTTCGGATTCTCGGTCTGCGCGCCGAACATCCCGCCCGGTCCGCCGCGAAACGAGGCGCGGCTCTGCAAATTCGTCCAGCCATTCTCGGCGGGGTTGATCTCCCCGCGCAGCGCCTTCTTGAGCGTGACATACGATTTGCCGGAGGAATAAAGGGGATAAATCACGCTTGAACGCGAGGAGGTCTGGTCGGCGATGATTTGTAAAACCTTCTCGATCGGGGCCTGATGGACGGCCAGCGTGACCTGGCCCTGCACGTCCTTGTGAACAAAAATATTCTCCCACGTCTGCCACTCGATCTTTTTCACGACCTGCCTCACATCCATGTTGCGAACATTCAGCGTGACCAGATTGCTATGCGCGCGGTAGGCAACCCACCCGACGTAGAGCAGCGCCATGACCACCGCCAAGCCGCCCGCGGCGAGGATTTTATTTCGTGTTTTCATGGAGGCAAATTATTGATGCTTTAGTTCGGGTTCGTGCGAGGCCATGGGAGCCCCGTCAGCGAAGCCCTCGAGATTGTTCACGCGCTCACCACCTGTGGACGAAAAATTGGAGCGGCAGGTTTCATTATATTACAGGGTGACGGATCAGTGGCTCCTTCACCGCCGGCCGGATGGTCCGGGCCGCCCGGCGCTGGCCGACGGCTCCGCAGGATGATTCGCGGGCTTTTCGAAAAACAACCGCCAGCCGAAACGCAGGATCAAGGCGCTGACCACGACGAGGAACAGCGCGCGGACGAAGCGGTTTCCTTTCCACAACGCGACCCGGGTGCCAGCCACGGAGCCGATGACCTGGCAGGCGGCCATGGGCAGCGCGTAATGGTAAAGAATGTGACCGGTCGAGGCGAAGAGCATCACGGCGTTTTTCAATATGGCTCCAGAGGTAGGACTCGAACCTGTTTTAAGGCCATGCTCCTCTTTGCCTCGCGATGCTTCTGGTTCACTTTTCATACCTCTACAAATACTAGTTCTAATCAATGTTTGCAAGGATAATCTGGCATCTACAGGTGCATGGAGGCGGGATAAACTGTGCGGAACTGTGCGGACGACCGGGGACTGTGCGGAACTGTGCGGGAGCCAAATTCTGTGCAAAATCTGTGCGGGAATTCAGCCTGGTTTGATGCCCTTTGGGGCGGCTTTCCCGACAGCTGAATCCATCGTGGGACGGAACTCTTTTCTTTAGTGCCTCTATCTCTTCCCGCCCGACCGGGACGACTCCCCGCGTGCGGCATTGCAGCGGCCGATCACTTGTGATTCTCATTTGCTCAAACGAAGTCATGTTTCGGCGATTGTTGGTTCGTGTGTGACGCCGGGACTAAACTGCCCCCTCTTTTGATTCACGGCGTCGAGGGCCCACATCTCAAAAAAATCGCGCCGAGGCGTGTTCCGCCTGAAGGGCGGTTGTTGTCGCTTCCCTCCCCGCTCAATACACCAGCACCAGCACGGTGGCCTGCTCCACGCTCTTGACCACATCCTCGAACTTTCGCTGCTGGGTGTTTGGCTCCCTGAGCTTGGCCGCCACTTCGGGGACGGATTCCAAAAAGCCGAGGAGGAAGCTACTCTTCAGGGCGTAGTTTACATTCTCAGCCAACCCGACCGTTGCGGCGGTGACCCCGAGCCGAACGCCCCGGCTGGGGATGACCGGCAGCGCCATGAAAATTCCCTCGGCCTTGAGCAAAGCCAGATCAAGTGCCTTGTCCACCTTCACGACCTTGGCGGTGATGAGTCCTGCTGCCGTGACCACGCATCTCAGCCTCGCGTTTCAGACTGACGACTCTAATTTGGCGATTGAAATGAACCTGCCAACAATGCGTGAGGCGGAGGTGGAAACGGAATGAAAATTCAGAATTTGAACTGAAAATCGGCTTTCTGTCGGCCTGAAAATAGCTGAATTAGAAGGGGATAATAGATGTTCTTGAAATTCTAAGCGAGATGTTTTAGTTTTCAATGAATTCATAAAACATGATTGCTCGAAAACATTATCTGGAGCTGATCCGGGAGCGGCTGAAAAGTTTTCCGGTGGTGTCGGTGCTGGGGCCAAGACAGGTCGGCAAAACGACGCTGGCGCGGGTGATTGCCGGCGAACAGCCGAGCCATTTTTTTGACTTGGAAGACGTGGCGGCGCTGGCGCGGCTGGCCGAACCGAAAGCGGCGTTGGAACGATTGGAAGGATTGGTGGTGCTGGATGAAGTGCAGCGGAAGCCGGAGTTGTTCGCGCTGCTGCGGATACTGGCAGACCGCCAGCCGTTGAAGGCGCGGTTTCTCCTGACGGGCAGCGCGTCGCCGGACTTGGTGCGCGGGGTGTCGGAATCGCTGGCGGGCCGGGTGGCGCTGGTCGATGTGGCGGGCTTCAATCTGGCGGAAGTGGGCGACGGCGAGTGGCGGGAGCTCTGGTGGCGCGGCGGCTTTCCCCGGGCATATCTGGCGGACACGGAGGCGGCGAGCCGGCAGTGGCAGGAGGAATTTGTCCGCACGCTGCTGGAGCGGGACATGCCGCAACTGGGCGTCACCATTTCATCCGTGGCCCTGCGGCGATTCTGGACGATGCTGACGCACTGCCACGCGCAAATTTGGAAAGGCTCGGAGCTGGCGCGTTCGCTGGGCGCGTCCGAACCGACGATGCGCAAGTATCTGGATCTGCTGAGTTCGACCTTCATGGTGCGGCAGCTTGCGCCGTGGCATGAGAACCTGGGCAAACGCCAGGTGAAAGCACCCAAGATTTATCTGCGGGATTCGGGACTGTTGCATTGCCTCATGCGGCAGCCGGCTTTTGCCGATCTCGAAGCGAACCCCAAGCTGGGCGCGTCGTGGGAAGGCTTTGCCCTGGAACAGGTCTTGAGCCTCACCGGCGACCGCGATGCTTATTTCTGGGCCACGCACGGCGGCGCGGAACTGGATTTGTTGGTGAACTGGGGCGGACGAAAATACGGCTTCGAGTTCAAGTATGGCGACGCGCCGTCCCTGACGAAATCCATGCACACAGCCTTGCACGATTTAAAACTGGAGCGGCTGTTCGTCGTTCATCCAGGCCAGGATTCCTACGTGATGAATGACCGGACGGAGGCGGTGGCCATCACCCAGCTCCGGGCGCGGCTGGCGCAGGCGAGCCCGGGAGGCGAACGATCATGATGCGCCTCGAACAATTC